>Ga0068858_100005942_pt1 | contig 11922 bp, 9 predicted proteins | sample KBSSwiS12_FD_66589 | JGI IMG/M metagenome (GOLD analysis project Ga0068858, IMG submission 66589) | Switchgrass rhizosphere microbial communities from Kellogg Biological Station, Michigan, USA - KBS Switchgrass S1-2 | ecosystem: Host-associated > Plants > Roots > Rhizosphere > Soil ... | reverse complement strand
CACGCCGTTCGATCCGTTCGGGCGCAGCGCCGAGCGCCGCGTCGAGCGCGAGCTCGTCGACGAGTACCGGGCGACGATCGACGAGGTCCTGCGTGGCCTCGGCCCGGCCAACCTCGGCCTCGCGGTCGAGATCGCGCGCATCCCGGACGCGATCCGCGGCTACGGCCACGTCAAGGCGCGCCACCTCGCCGCAGTGCGGCCGAAGTGGGACGCGCTGATGGCCGACTGGCGTGCCGGGCCGCTCGCGCTGTCGGCGCAGGACGGCCGCTTCGGCGACCTCGGCCCCGACACCCAGCCGCTCGACACGACGCTGCCGATGACGTCGGACCACGCCACGCCGCCGCCGCCCTGACGCCCCACGGCGTCGGCGCAAGCGCAGACGGCCGGCGGCGGCCCGTCGAGCGCGCCTGCACCCTGTTCCCATGCCGCTGCGCTTCGTCGCAGCGCGGTCGCTTCGCGTCCTGCCCCCGCCTACAGTGCAGGCTCCCCAGCTCGACTGCCCTGCCGATTCGACATGAACGCCCCGACGCCCGAGACGCCACAAGCGCCGCCGACGCCGCCCGGGCCGCCGATGCCACCCGCATCGCCGCCCCCGACCGCGCCCGTGCCGCCGGCCGCTGCCGCGCCGCGCCCGGGTCGCCACCCGATCACCGCGACGCTGATCGGCCTCTTCCACCAGTACGGCAACTGGCTCGTCTCGATCACGTGGACGCGCTTCTTCCTGCTCTCGATCCTGCTCCTGATCGCCACCGCGATCCTGCAGCGGCTGCCGCCGTTCAGCTACACGATCGGCAGCGTCGGACACGACATGCCCGAGGTCATCGTCCGCCCGCCGATGCCGCCCGTTCCGCCGCGCAGCGGCCGCGAGCCGCCGGCGCCGCCACGCAGCCACGAGCCCGCGGTGAAGATCGAGAAGAAGGGCTCGCAGGGACGCGACGTCGTCATCTCGATCGACCGCGAAGGCGTGCGCATCACGCCGAACCCACGCAGCCTGCCGTCGGCGTCGGCACCGGCCGCCGCCTCGGCGGCATCGGGCCCGACGTCTGCGGCGTCGCTGCCGAGCTCGCTCATGGACGGCAGCGTCGAGATCAAGCTGCCACCCGGCGCCGACAGCGAAGAGGTGCGCCAGGCGGTCGAGGAAGCGCGCGCTGCGGTCGTCGACGCGATCCGCGAGTCGCAGGAGAAGGCGGCCGAGGCGGCGAAGGAAGCGGCCGAGGCGGCGCAAGAGGCCGCCGAAGAGCGCACCTCGGCCGACGAGGAGGTCGCGCGGAGCATCCGCCGCATCCGCGAGCGCCGCTTCGGCGACTTCCTGACGCAGCTCGCGTGGCTCATCATCATCGCGTCGGCGATCCTGAAGATCACGTACAAGGGCCAGAAGCTCGCCGAGGTCAAGGCCGCGGTCGCGACCGAGACCGCCGAATCGGAGCAGCTCAAGCGCCAGGTCGTCGAGGCGCGCATGGCGGCGATGCAGGCGCAGGTCGAGCCGCACTTCCTGTTCAACACGCTGGCATCGATCGACCACCTGATCGAGACCGACGCGCCGCGCGCGAGCCAGATGCAGAGAAACCTCATCGCGCTGCTGCGCGCGTCGATGCCGTCGATGCGCGAGTCCAACCCGACGGCGCAGACGCTCGGCCGCGAGATCGCGGTGATCCGCCCGTACCTCGAGATCCTGAAGGTGAGAATGGAGGACCGGCTGCAGGCGACGGTCGACGTCCCGAACGGGCTGCTCTCGGCCGAGTTCCCGTCGATGATGATCCAGTCGCTGGTCGAGAACGCGATCAAGCACGGCCTCGAGCCGAAGGCCGAGGGCGGAACGCTGCGGGTCTCGGCCGAGATCGTCGACGGGCGGCTGGCGGTGACCGTCGCCGACACCGGCCTTGGCTTCGGCCTCGCCGACACCGCCGGCACCGGCGTCGGCCTGGCCAACATCCGCGAGCGGCTGAAGCTGCTCTACGGCGACCGCGCGTCGATGGTCGTCGCCGACAATGAGCCGAGCGGCACCGTCGTCAGGTTGACGGTGCCGTACCAGGCGCAGGTGCGCGAAGGAGCGAAGGCATGAAACACGTCGGTTCGATCATCGCCTGGTCGGCGCTCGCGCTCGTCGTCGTGGTCGCGATGGCGATCGCGGCGCTCTGGTTCGCGCTGCCGATCGTCGACACGACGATCTCGATCGACGGCGAGCACTTCTCGCTCGCCAACCTGAGCGGCGGCGAGCTCGTGCTTGCGTTCGTCGCCGCCGTGCTCGCGGCGCTGGCCGCGCTCGCCGTCGGCGCTCTTGCGACCGCGCTCGGCCTCGCCGCCGGCGCGCTCGGCATCGGCCTCGGCGTCCTCGCCACGGTCGCGGTGCTCGCGATCGTCGCGTCGCCGCTCCTGCTCGTCGGCTGGCTCGTCTGGCGTGCCGCGCGGCGCCGGCCGGGCGCGACCGCGACGACGGCGACCGCATGACGACGGCGCTCGTCGCCGACGACGAGCGGCTGCTGCGCGAGCAGCTGCGCGCGCGCCTCGCCGAGGTCTGGCCCGAGCTCGAGATCGTCGCCGAGGCGAAGAACGGCGCCGAGGCGGTCGCGCTCACCGAGCAGCACCACCCGGACATCGTCTTCCTCGACATCCGCATGCCCGGCATGACCGGGATCGAGGCCGCGCGCGCGATCGCGCAGCTGCCGACCGACGACGACACTGCCGACGATGCCGCCGCCGCATCCGAGCCCGGGCGGACGCCGTGGCACGGCCCCGAGATCGTCTTCATCACCGCCTACGACCAGTACGCGATCGAGGCGTTCGAGCAGGGCGTCGTCGACTACGTCCTCAAACCCGCCGAGCGCGAGCGCCTGCAGGTGACGGTCGACCGGCTGAAGAAGCGGATCGCCGAGCGCGAAGTCGGCGAAGCGCCCGACATCAGCGGCATGCAGCAGCTGCTGCAGAAGCTCGCCACGCGGATGCCGGGCGCGCCGGCGAAGCTGCGCTGGATCCAGGCGACCGTCGGCGCGAGCATCCAGATGATCCCGGTCGAGGAGGTGCTCTTCTTCATCTCCGACGAGAAGTACACGCGCGTGCAGACGGCGACGCTCGAAGCGCTCATCAGGAAGCCGATCAAGGAGCTCGTCGAGGAGCTCGACGCCGACCTGTTCTGGCAGATCCACCGCTCGACGCTCGTCAACACGCGCGCGATCGCCGGCGTTACCCGCGACCTGCGCGGCAGACAGCTGGTCGCGGTGCGCGGACACCCGGAGAAGCTCGAGGTGAGCAGGAGCTACGCGGGGCTGTTCAAGGGGATGTAGCCGCGGCGCTGGACGAGCGACGTTCCCGACGGCGCGCTAGCCTGGCGCCGGCTTTGCGCCCGCCCGCAGCCGCTCCGCCGCCGCCGCCCGGAGCGCCATCAGCTTCGCCCGCGGATCGGCGACCGCCTGCGTCTCGTGCAGCTTCATCTCGGCGACGAAGCGGCTCGGCAGCGCGCCGTGCGACTGCCGGCCGCGCTTCCTGCGCCGCAGCGTGCTCACCGCCAGCGTTGCGCGCGCGCGCGTGATGCCGACGTACATCAGGCGGCGCTCCTCCTCGAGCCGCGCTGCGGTCATCTGCTCGCGCTCGTCTTCGGCGGCGAACGGCAGCAGACCTTCGTTGACGCTGGCGATGACGACGTGCGGCCACTCGAGGCCCTTGGCGGCGTGCAGTGTCGAGAGCGTCACCACGTTCTGCTCGTCGCCCCGTTCGGCGAGGCTGACGATGACCGAGATGGTTTGCGCGACGGCGAGGACGTTGGTCGCCGCTTCCTCGTCGCCGGTCGCGGCGCTGCCGGTGCCGCCGCAGCGCCGCGCAATCCAGTCGACGAAGTCGAGCACGTTCGCCCAGCGCGCGTCGGCGAGCGCGGCGGAATCCTGGCCGTCGCGCAGGTGCGCCTCGTAGCCGATCTCGTCGAGCCAGCCGAGCAGCATCGTCTTCGCGTCCGCCGCGCCGCGCGCGTCGCGGGCGCGCACCTGCAGCGAATGGATGGTGCGGCCGAACTCGTGCAACCCGGCGATGGCGCGCCGGGACAGCGTATCGGCGAGCGAGTCGGCGAAGAGCGCCGCGAACAGGCTCGACTTCCAGCGCTGCGCGAACGTGCCGAGCGCAGCGAGGGTCTGGTGGCCGATGCCGCGCTTCGGGCTCGTCGCCGCGCGCAGGAACGCCGGGTCGTCGTCGTCGTTGACGAGCAGGCGCAGCCAGGCGCACAGGTCGCGGATCTCGGCGCGCGCGAAGAAGCTCTGGCCGCCCGACACCTTGTACGGGGTGCCGGCCTTCTGCAGCGCCTGCTCGAACACGCGCGCCTGGTGGTTGGCGCGGTAGAGGATCGCGATGTCGCCGAACGCGGCGCCGGCGGCGCGCAGCGACTCGATCCGCGCGACGGCGCGCTCGGCTTCGTGAACCTCGTCGTCGCACTCGACGAGCACGACCGGATCGCCCCGGCCGAGGTCGCTCCAGAGCTTCTTTTCGAAGAGCTTCGGGTTGTGGCCGATCACCGCATTGGCGGCAGCGAGGATGCTGCCGGTCGAGCGGTAGTTCTGCTCGAGCGGGATCACCTTCAGCGCCGGATAGTCGGCCGGCAGCCGGCGCAGGTTCTCGATCGTCGCGCCGCGCCACCCGTAGATGCTCTGGTCGTCGTCGCCGACCGCGGTGAACGCGCCGCGCTCGCCGGCGAGCAGCTTCATGAGCTCGTACTGCACGCCGTTGGTGTCCTGGTACTCGTCGACGAGGAGATAGCGAAGCCGCTCGCGCCACGCGTCGCGCAGCTCGTCGTGCGCGCCGAGCAGCCGCACCGGGAGCACGACGAGATCGTCGAAGTCGGTGGCGCGGTACGCGGCGAGCCGCTCCTCGTAGCGGCGCATGACGCGCGCGGCGACGAGCGCGTCCTCGGCGCTCCTGCCGTCGTGCGTTCCGGCGAGCACTTCGGCCTCGGCGTCGGCAGCGCCGAGGCCGCGGTTCTTCCACGCCGAGATGGCCCACTGCCAACGGCGAGCGAGCGCGTTGTCGGTGGTGCCGCCGGCGTCCTTCAGCACGCCGAGGACGTCGTCGCTGTCGAAGATGCTGAAGTTCGCCGGCAACCCCAGCCGTTCGCCGCTCTCGCGCAGGATGCGCACGCCGAGCGAGTGGAAGGTGCTGACGGCGAGCTTGCCCGCCGCGCGGCCGCCGACGAGCGCACGTGCGCGCTCGCGCATCTCGGCCGCCGCCTTGTTGGTGAACGTGATCGCTGCGATCTGCCCGGGCGCGTGGCCGGCCTCGAGCAGGCGCGCGATCTTGTGGACGATCACGCGCGTCTTCCCCGAGCCCGCGCCGGCGAGCACGAGGCAAGGGCCGCCCAGGTGGTGGACGGCCGCGAGTTGCGCTGGATTGAGGGTCGCCGGCGGCGACCGGTCGCTGCTCAGGACCTGGCTCTCAGTTCGGGTCGCCGCACAGGCAGTGGACGACCGCCGCGAACGGCTTCCTGTGCTCGACGATGTCGCTCACCCAGCCGAGCTCGCGCGTCGCGCTGCGCAGCGCCGCCGGCGCGACACCGAGCACAGCGCCGACGCGGCTGTCGATCTCGGCGCCGACCGCTGCCGCGACCTGGGTGTTCAGCATCGCGAGCAGCTGCGCGAACCTGCCGGGCTCGCGCTCGATGTAGACGACGCGCGGCTTGTCGCCCAAGTTGGCGCGCTTCGCGGCCGAACGGATGGCGTCGCTGTACATGCCGACGGTGTCGACGAGCCCGCGCTCCTTCGCCTGCGCCCCGGTCCAGACGCGCCCCTGCGCGACGGCGTCGATCTTCTCGGGCGTGGTCTTGCGCGCGGCCGCGACCTTGGTCGTGAAGTCGACGTACGTATGGTCGACCGATTTCTGCACCAGCTCGGCGAGCCGCGGATCGAGCGGCAGGCGCGGGTCGTCGGCGTTGCGCAGCCACGTCGTGCCGACGCCGGCGGGGTGGATGCCGAGCTTGGCGAACGTCTTGTCGGCGCTCGGCAGCAGCGCGAAGACGCCGATCGAGCCGGTGATCGTCGCCGCGTCGGCGAAGATCTCGTCGGACGCGGTCGAGATCCAGTAGCCGCCCGATGCCGCGACGTTGCCCATCGAGACGACGACGGGCTTGCCCGCGGCGCGCGTCAGCTCGAGCTCGCGGCGGACGAGCTCGGAGCCGATGACGCTGCCGCCCGGCGAGTCGACGCGCAGCACGATCGCCTTGATCTCCTTGTTGTCGCGCGCCTTCCTGATCAGGTTCGCGGTCGAGAGGCCGCCGACCGTTCCCGCCGGCGCCTGGCCATCGACGATCTCGCCTTCGGCGACAACGACGCCGACCGCGTCGCCCGTCAGCCGTGGCTTGACGTGGGCGAGGTAGTCGTCGAAGGCGATCTGGCGAAACGTGTTCTCTTCGTCGTCCTTGGCGCCGCGCTCGATCATCAGCGCGCGCAGCTCGTCGCGCGTCTTCAGGCCGTCGACGAGCTTTTCAGCGAGCGCGCGCTTCGCCGCATCGCCGCCGGCGGCGGCGAGGCGCTGGGGCGCCTCGTCGATGCCGCGCATGATCGATCCGGGCGCGAGCTTGCGCTGCTTCTCGACCGCCTCGACGTAGGTCTGCCATTGGCCGCCGTAGAGGAGCTTATCGGCCTCGAGCGCGGCCTCGGACGGCTCGTTGGCGATGAACGGCTCGACCGCGCTCTTGAAGGTGCCGACGCGCATCACGTTGACGGTGACGCCGAGCTTGTCGAGGGCATCCTTGTAGTAGTTGCGCAGGCTGCCGAAGCCGGCGATGTAGACCATGCCGAGCGGGTGCAGGTAGACCTCGTCGGCGTGGGCGGCGACGTAGTACTGGCGCTGATCGAAGGCCGAGCCCCAGGCGACGACCTTCTTGCCGCTCGTCTTGAAGCGGTCGATCGCCGCGGCGACCTCGCGCAGCGTCGAAAAGCCGGTCGGCCGCAGCTCGTCGAGGACGACGACGAGGCTCGTGATCCGGTCATCGCTGGCGGCGGCGTCGAGCACCGCGAGGACGTCGCGCAGCTGCACCTTCTGCAGCGCCTCGCCGCGCACCTGGTCGAGCGCGGTCGAGCGCAGCGTTCCCGTCTTCTGCTCGCCGATCGTGCCGTCGACGCGCAGCACGAGCGCGGTCTTCTCGAGGATCGGCGCCGGCCCGCTGCGGATGAGCGCGATCGCGACGATCGCGAGGATGAGCAGGAAGATCAGATTGAGGACGACGCGACGGCTGACGTCGACGACGCGCCAGACGCCGCGGAAGAACCGGCGCGCGGGGCCGGGAGAAGACGCTGACATGGAAGGAGCGAGCGGGAGCGAAGCGCGAAGCTTACGCGAGAGCGCGGGCGCCCCGCCGCGGCGGCGCGCGCGCCCTCGCGCCGGTCTTGCAATACTGCCCGTCCATGCAGGCGATCCTCGCGGTGACGATCCCGTTCTTCGGCCTCGTCCTGCTCGGCTGGGTCGCGGCGCGCCGGCAGTGGCTGCCGGCGAGCGCGATCCCGGGGCTGAACGCGTACGTCCTCTTCTTCGCGCTGCCGTCGATGCTCTTTCGCTTCGGCTCGAGCCTGCCGCTGGCGCGCCTCGCCGACCCGGTGCAGCTCGCGGTCTACTTCCTGGCTGCGGTCGCGATCGTCGCGCTGACGATCGCGGTGACCCTCGAGCGGCCGGGCAGGAGCGGTGTCGACCTGCGCGACGCCGCGCTCGGCGCGCTCGTCGCCGCGTTTCCGAACGCCGGCTTCATGGGCGTGCCGCTCCTCGTCGCGCTGCTCGGCGACGCCGCCGCCGGGCCGGTGATCGGCGCGATCGTCGTCGACCTCGTCTTCACGAGCACGGTCTGCCTGGCGCTCGCGCAGGCGCACGCGCGGCGCGGCGAAGGCGAAGAGCGCTCGTTCATCCACGCCGCGGCGCTGGCGCTGCGCGGCGCGCTCACCAATCCGCTGCCATGGGCAATCGCGATCGGCGCCGTCTTCGCCGCGACCCGGCTCGAGCTGCCCGGACCGATCGCGCAGATCGTCCGCATGCTCGGCGACTCGGCGACGCCGGTCGCGCTCTTCACGATCGGCGCCGTCCTATGGCGCGCCGGTGAGCACGTCCACACCCGCACCCCGCTCGGCCGGACGCTGCCGGTCGCGCTGATCAAGCTGCTCGTCCATCCGGCGCTCGTCTTCGGGCTCGGCAGCGCGGCGCGCGCGCTCGGCGCACCGATGACGTGGTTCACGCTGACGACGCTGACACTCGCCGCGGCGCTGCCGAGCGCGAGCAACGTCTCGGTGCTCGCCGAGCGCTACGGCGCCGACAACGGACGGATCGCGAGGATCATCCTCGTCTCGACCGCGCTCTCGTTCGTCACGCTGTCGGCAACGGCCTGGCTGTTCGGCGCCGGCGACGCCGAGCCGCGATGACCCCTGGTGGAAGAGGGGTGTCCTTCCGTATTCTGTATACAGAGTACAGAATCCGGTCGTGCCCGCCGAACTCGTCAAGCTCCAGCCCGCGCCCGACCTCGTCGACCAGGTCTACCGCGCGCTCCTCGCCGCGATCAGCGACGGTTCGCTCGCGCCCGGAGAGCGCATCACGCAGGAAGCGATTGCCGAACGGCTCGCGGTGTCGCGCCAGCCGGTGCTGCAGGCGCTGCGGCTGCTGAAGAAGGACGGTGTCGTCCTCGACGCTCCGGGCCGCGGCCTTCTTGTCGCGCCGCTCGACCCGGCGTGGATCGCGCAGCTCTACCAGGTGCGCGGGGCGCTCGACGCGCTCGCCGCTCGCCTCGCCGCCGGACGCCACGCGACGATCGACCCGAAGCTGGTCGAGCAGGGCCGCAAGGCCGCGCGCGGCCGCGACCTGCAGGCCATGATCGAAGCCGACGTCGCCTTCCACCACGCGATCTATGCGGCGTCGGGCAACCCGCTGATCGAGAAGAGCGCCGAGCAGCACTGGATCCACCTGCGCCGCGTCATGGGCGCTTCGCTGCAGGACGCGCGGCGGCGCGACGCGATCTGGGACGAGCACGCAGCGATCGCCAGGGCGATCGGGCGCGGCGACGCCGATCGCGCGGCACACCTCATCGAACAGCACGGACGGCAGGCGAGCGAGAGCCTGTCGGCCCGGCTCCCTTCCGCACTCGCTCCTTCCGCCTGAAAGGCCAGACATGAAGCTCACCGCCGAACAGATCGCGCAGTTCGACCGCGACGGCTACCTCTTCTTCCCCGCACACTTCAGCGCCGAGGAGATCAAGGTGCTGACCGACGAGGTGCCGAGCCTGTACGAGCGGCGCGAGGTCTACAACGTGCGCGAGAAGAACAGCGACGCCGTGCGAACGAACTTCGCCGCCCACCTGTACAGCCGCCCGTTCGCGAAGCTCGCGCGCCACCCGCGCATGGTCGGCCCGGTGCAGAGCCTGCTCGGCGACAAGCTCTACATGCACCAGTTCAAGATCAACGGCAAGATGGCGTTCGCCGGCGACGTCTGGCAGTGGCACCAGGACTACGGCACCTGGCTCAACGACGACCAGATGCCCGAGGCCCGCGCGATGAACATCGCGATCTTCCTCGACGACGTCACCGAGTTCAACGGCCCGCTGATGTTCATTCCCGGCAGCCACAAGAAGGGCGTCGTCGACGCCAAGCACGACGTGACGACGACGAGCTACCCGCTCTGGACGGTCGACAACGACCTGATCGCGCAGATGATCGAGAAGGCGGGCGGCCGCGGCCGCTTCGACGAGAACGGCCGCCACGTCGGCGGCGGCATCGTCTCGCCGCACGGCCCCGCCGGCTCGATGATCCTCTTCCACGGCTGCCTGCTGCACGCGTCGGGCTCGAACCTCTCGCCCTTCAACCGCGTCAGCGTCTATCTGAGCCTGAACGCGGTCGACAACCACATCCGCCGCCACAAGCGTCCCGAATACATCGCCCACCGCGACTTCACGCCGATCGCGACGCTGCCCGACGACTGCCTGGTGAAGGACTACCCGGTCGACCTGCCGTGGCAGAACGGCATGCCGGCGAGCGCGCTCGAGACGTCGCTGGAAGAACTCAAGCTCGCCGCCTGACGGCGGGCAGCACCGACGATCGCCGCGCGGGCATCGGGCCGGGGCCGAGGGCGTCACGGGCGCCCTCGGCCGCGTGCCAGGCGACGATCGCGCGGCAATCCATCTCACCGATCCAACACACCAACACGATGAGCCTCCACGCACAACTGCTGAAACGCCAGGCCGAGAACCAGCCGATCCGGGTCGGCCTGATCGGCGCCGGCAAGTTCGGCTCGATGTACCTGTCGCAGGTCCCGCGCACGCCGGGAGTCCACCTCGTCGCGATCGCGGACCTCTCGCCCGCGGGCGCGCGCCGCAACCTCGCACGCGTCGGCTGGAGCGACGAGCGCACGCGCGCGACGAGCATCGCCGACGCCGTCGCGACCGGTGCGACGCACGTGGGCGACGACTGGCAGGCGCTCGTCGCGCATCCGGCGGTCGACGTCGTCGTCGAGTGCACCGGCGCGCCGATCGCGGCGGTCGAGCACTGCCTGGCGGCGTTCGCGAACGGCAAGCACGTCGTCAACGTCACCGTCGAGGCCGACGCGTTCTGCGGGCCGCTGCTCGCGCAGCGCGCCGCCGCTGCCGGCGTCGTCTACTCGCTCGCCTTCGGCGACCAGCCGGCGCTGATCTGCGACCTCGTCGACTGGGCACGCACGTGCGGCTTCCCGGTCACCGCCGCCGGCCGCGGCCACAAGTGGCTGCCCCACTTCAGCGAGTCGACGCCCGAGACGGTGTGGGGCAACTACGGCCTCACGCCCGAGCAGGCCGAACGCGGCGGGCTGAACCCGAAGATGTTCAACAGCTTCCTCGACGGCTCGAAGCCTTCGATCGAATCGACCGCGGTCGCCAACGCGACCGGTCTCGCGGTGCCGAGCGACGGCCTCTCGTACCCGCCCGGCAGCGTCGACGAGATCCCGTCGCTGATGCGGCCGCGCGCCGAAGGCGGGGTCCTCGAGAAGAAGGGGATGGTCGAGGTGATCTCGTCGCTGCGCACCGACGGCACGCCGATCGCGTACGACATCCGCATGGGCGTGTGGGTCACGGTCGAGGCCGAGACCGACTACATCAAGCACTGCTTCGAGGAATACAACGCGCAGACCGATCCGAGCGGCCGCTACTTCACGCTCTACAAGCGCTGGCATCTGATCGGCCTCGAGGTCGGCATGTCGGTCGCGAGCGTCGCGCTGCGCGGCGAGGCGACCGGGGTCGCGACGTGCTGGAACGCCGACGTCGTCGCGACCGCCAAGCGCGACCTGAAGCCCGGCGACGTCCTCGACGGCGAGGGCGGCTACACGGTGTGGGGCAAGCTCCTCCCCGCCGAGACGTCGTCGCGCATCGGCGGCGTGCCGCTCGGCCTCGCCCACGACGTCAAGGTGACGCGGGCGGTCGCCAAGGGCCGCAGCCTGTCGTGGGCCGACGTCGCGATCGACACGACGACGCCGGCGTACCGCCTCCGTCGCGAGATGGAGCAACTGTTCGCGGCGCCGCAGCTGAAGACGGCGTGACGGCCGACCTCGTCTACCGCGGGGCGCTCGTCGTCGACGGCGACGGCGGCGTTCCGTACCGCGGCGACGTCGCGGTCGCAGGCGGCCGCATCGTCGCCGTCGCGCCGGCGCTCGCCGGCGTCGCTGCGGCGAAGACCGTCGACGCCGACGGCCTCGCGCTGATGCCCGGCATCGTCGACAGCCACACCCACTTCGACGCCCAGATCACCTGGGACCCGACGCTCGCGCCTTCGCCGGCGCTCGGCGTGACGACCGCGGTGATCGGCAACTGCGGCTTCACGATCGCGCCGTGCCGCCCCGCCGACCGCGAGCGGACGATGCAGAACCTGACGCAGGTCGAGGGCATGTCGCTCGCCGCGCTGCGCGCCGGCATCGACTGGCGCTTCGAGACGTTCCCCGAGTACCTCGCGCAGCTGC
>Ga0068858_100005940_pt1 | contig 11923 bp, 11 predicted proteins | sample KBSSwiS12_FD_66589 | JGI IMG/M metagenome (GOLD analysis project Ga0068858, IMG submission 66589) | Switchgrass rhizosphere microbial communities from Kellogg Biological Station, Michigan, USA - KBS Switchgrass S1-2 | ecosystem: Host-associated > Plants > Roots > Rhizosphere > Soil ... | reverse complement strand
AGCCCGTTCAACCGCAGCACCTCGCCGGCGTCGGCTTCCTTGCTCTGGCCGCCGAGGTGAACGATCGCATCCACGTCCGCACAGGCCGCGGCCACCGCATCGGGATCGGCCAGCGACCCGAGCACGACCTCCTCGGCGCCCGCTCCCTCGACCTCCGGCGGCCGGACCACGTCGAACAGCCGCAGCACCCGTCCCTCGGCGACCAGCCGCGGCCGCAGTGAGGTGGCCACCTTGCCCGCTCCGCCGGTGACGAGAATGCGCATCGAAACCTCCCTCTGTGTCGATGGCCGCCGAGCGTAACAGACATCCTCGTACGTAACAGGCGCTTGACCCGTCCGTCGTGCTTTCCTAGGTTGGACATCATCCATAACCGAGATGGCATCCACATACATGGACGAGGTGGTCATGCGGACGATCGGCTTCATCGGTCTCGGCGTCATGGGCGCACCGATGGCGGACAACCTGGTGAAGGCCGGCTTCGACGTGGTCGGTCACACCCGGCGCCCGGACGGGGCCGACCGGCTGGTCGCGGCGGGCGGCCGGCGGGCAGGGTCGGCGGCCGAGGCGGCCCGCGGCGCCGACGCGGTGATCACGATGCTGCCCGACTCGCCCGACGTGGAGTCCGTTGTGCTCGGTCCCGACGGGGTGCTGGCGACCAGCGACCCCGGCACGCTGATCATCGACATGAGCACGGTGCGCCCGCAGACCGCACGCGACATCGCGGCCGCCGCGCACGACCGTGGCATGGAGTCACTCGACGCGCCGGTGTCCGGTGGTGAGCAGGGCGCCATCGATGCGACGTTGTCCATCATGGTGGGCGGCTCCGCGGACGGGTTCGCCCGGGCGCGGCCGATCTTCGAGGCGCTCGGCACCACGATCGTCCGGGTCGGCCCGGCCGGCGCGGGCCAGCTGGTCAAGGCGGCCAACCAGCTGGTCGTGGCCGGCACGATCGAGCTGGTCGCCGAGGCGATCGTGCTGATGGAGGCGAGCGGCGTCGACCCGGCCCTCGGGCTGGAGGTGCTCGGCGGCGGGCTGGCCGGCAGCACGGTGCTGGCCCGCAAGGGCGCCGCGATGCGGGAACGCCGGTTCAAACCGGGATTCCGGGTCGACCTGCACCACAAGGATCTCGGCATCGTGCGGGACGCGGCGCACGCCGCGAAGGTCACCCTGCCGGCCGGCGAGCTGGTCGCCCAACTGATGGACGCGGTCCGCGACCAGGGCAACGGCCACCTGGACCACGGCGTCCTGATCCGTGGCGTCGAGCACCTGTCGGGCCGGGAACGATGAGCGGCCTTCGAGCGCGGCTCTCGGCCGGGGACACGCTGTTCGGCACCTTTCTCGGTCTGGGCTGTGAGCTCGCGACCGAGGCGTGCGCGGTGGCCGGCTTCGACTGGCTGCTGGTCGACCTGGAGCACGGCGGCGGCGACGAACGGGCGCTGCTGCGCCAGCAACTGGCCGCGGAGGCGCGGGGAGTGCCGATGCTGGCCCGGGTCGAGTCGGCCGAGCGGATTCGCACGGGGCGGCTGCTCGACGCCGGGGTGGCCGGGGTGATGTTCCCCCGCCTGGAATCGGTGGCGGACGTTCGTGCCGCGGTGCGGCATCTGCGTTATCCGCCGGAGGGCGACCGCGGCGTCGCGACCTACAACCGGGTCTACGACTTCGGCCTCGCCCCGGAGGGCCTGGAGACCGCGAACGACAGGGTGGTCGGGATCGTTCAGATCGAGAGCCGCGGTGCGCTGCGCGACGCGCCGGAGATCGCGGCCGTGCCCGGCGTGGACGTGTTGTTCGTCGGGCCGCGGGATCTCTCCACCGACCTCGGCTGTCCCGGCCGGTTCGACGACCCGGACTTCACCGCGGCGCTCGACCAGGTGCTGGCCGCCGCGAAGGAGGCCGGGATCGCCGCCGGAATCCTGGCCGGTGACGCCCGCCAGGCCGCCGCCTACACCGCGCTGGGCTACCGCTTCGTGGGCGTCGGCTCGGACGCGTCGCTGCTGGCCCGCGCCGCGAGCGACGCCGTCCGGCACCTTCGCGCGGACGCCACCGGGGCACGGTCCTGACCCACCGGTGCGACGGTACGGGCCGAGAAGCCCGCCGACGCGGTAATCGTCAAGTAAGCCCGCGGTACGAGAAACTCCCGAACGACACCGTCCCCTCCGCCGCGAACATGCCGATGACCCGCCCGGTGAACGACCCACCGATGGACTCGGCGCTCCAATGCCGGCCGTCGAGCTCGGTGAGCAGCCGCTGTTCGCCCCCGGCGGCGGCGAACAGCCGGATCCGGTCGCCACCGAGCGCCTCGGCGCCGAAACCCGCGGGCGGCAGCGCCGTCTCGATCCGCAGGGTGATCTCGCCGGGCGGGAACGTCTCGGTCCACTGCTGCCGCAGGGAGGACACCGCGGCGGTCGCGGTCACCGTGGCGCCGCGGGCGGGTTGAACAGCCGGGTCATCGCAGCGTCAGGGTCGTGGACAGCGGCAGGTCGACGGCGGTCGTGCCGACGTGCAGCACGTACCCGCCGGTCTCGTACCGCCAACCGTCGTCCCAGTGGGCAAGTAACCGAACCGGGATCGGGATGTCGGCAACGGCGGAGCCCCCGGCCGGCACCCGCACCGACGAGAAGCCGACCAGCCACCGGACCGGCCGGTCGACCGCCGAATCGGGTTTCTCGGCGAAGACGAGGACCACCTGCTTGCCGTCCCGCTCGCCGCGGTTCTCCACGCCCACGGACACGGTCACCGTCTCGCCAGCTGTTGCCGTGGCGGGTGCGTGGACGCGTACGAGGGGAAGGTCGGTGTATCCGCGGCCGGCACCGAACCAGTAGGCAGGCGGGATGGCAGGCTGGCGAAGCCAGGCCCGGTAACCGATGTGCACGCCCTCGCCGTACTCGACGAGCCCGTCCTTGGGATGCGTGTCGAGAATCGGGACGTCCACCTCGCGAGCGCCCCAGGTGGTGGGCAGCCGCCCACCGGGCTCGCTCCGGCCGGTGAGCACGTCGGCGACCGCACGGCCGAACTCCTGCCCGCCGAACCAGCCGACCAGAACGGCGGCGACCTCGTCACGCCACGGCAGCAGCACCGGCGAGCCGGAGTTCACCAGCACGACCGTGCGCGGATTGACCGCGGCGACCGCCCGGACCAGGTCGTCCTGGCGACCGGGCAGGGTGAGCGTGGTGCGATCCCAGCCCTCGGACTCGACCAGCGCGTTCGTCCCGACCACGACCAGCGCGACCTCGGCCGTCCGCGCCGCCGCCACCGCCTCGGCGATGAGCGCGTCCGGGTCGGCGTGGTCCGGTTCGGTGCCGAACTGGAACGACAGCGCGCCGATCAGGAAGTCCTCCCGCCCGGCGAGATCAAGCTCGAAGCTGATCTCCACGGGCCGGCCCTCCACGAACACCACCGGCCCGGTGGCGCTGGGCGGGTTGAGGAACGCGGCGCCGAGGTCGTTTCCGACCGGCTCCAGGTCGGCCTCGACCACCCGCTCGCCGTCCACGGTGACGATGCCGGCGCCGATCGTGGCGAACCCGATCCGCATCGTGGAGTCCTCGGCCGCGGTGTACCGGGTGGTCAGCTCCACAGTGGTGGACTCGGCGATCGGCGCGTCGCCGCCGAACCACACCAGCGACGTGGTCAGCCGGTCCTCGGCGAACAGCTCGTTGCGCGCCGCGTCGAGGAACCGCACCCGGACCCCCGGGCCCCCGGTGACCGGGTTCCGCAGGCGGTCGGCCGGCAGCGGGCTGAGCCCCGTCTGCACTGCTGCACCGCGCGCATAGACCACCTCCGCGTCCGGCAGCGCCGCGCGGAGACCCTCGAGCGGGGAGATCGTGTACGCCGGCAGCACGGTCGCGCTGCCACCGCCCTGCGTGCGCGCGTTCGCCGCGTTGTCGCCGATGACCGCGACCCTGGTCAGTGCGGCGGCGTCCCACGGCAGGGCGTCGCGGTTCTCCAGCAGCACCATGCCCTCGACCGCCGCCTCCCGGGCGAAGGCGGCGCCGTCCTCGACGAGCACCGGTTCCGTGGCGGGGAATCCGTCCAGGGCGCCGACCCGGGTGGCCAGCAGCAACAGCCGGCGCACCTTGCGGTCGATGTGCGCCTCGTCGACCTTGCCCTCCCGAACCGCCGCGACCAGCGCGTCTCCCCAGGCGCCGATCGGGCCGGGCATGGCGAGATCCTGGCTGGCCTTGGCGGCTTCGAGGCTGCGTACGGCCGTCCAGTCGCTGATCACCACGCCGTCGAAGCCCCACTCGCTGTTGAGCGGCGTCTCCAGGAGCTCGTTCTCGGTCGCGGTCACCCCGTTGATCGAGTTGTACGAACTCATCACCAGCCAGGCACGCGCCTCGACGACGGCCCGCTCGAAGGCCAGCAGGTACAGCTCGCGCAGCGCCCGGTCGCTCACCTGCGAGGAGGCGGTGAAGCGCTGGTCCTCGTAGTCGTTGGCGACATAGTGCTTCGGCGTCGCACCGACCCCGTTGTCCTGGACCCCGCGCACGAACGCGGCGGCGAGATCGGCGGTGAGCACCGGGTCCTCGCTGTACGCCTCGAAGTGCCGGCCGCCCAGCGGCGAGCGGTGCAGATTGATGGTCGGCCCGAGGACGGCGTCCACTCCCTTACGCCGGGCCTCCACCGCGGCGACCGCGCCATATCTGTGGGCCAGGTCCACGTCGAAGGACGCGCCGAGGGCGGTCGCCGAGGGCAGGTTCACCGACGGCTCGCGCTCGTCCCACCGCTCCCCGCGTACGCCGGAAGGTCCGTCGGAGAAGAGCATCGCGCGCAGGCCGATCTTCTCGATCGGCCAGGTGGTCCAGAAGTCCCGGCCGGTCAGCAGCCGTACCTTCTCCTCGAGCGAGAGCGCCGCGAGCGCCTCGTCGATCCGGGCATTGGCGTCGGTCACGCGGAAACCTCCATCTTGTCGAGAGCTTCGAGCCGGCGACGCTCGGCCCGCCGCTGCTCCTGCTTCACCGGATCCGCGACCGGAGCCGCGAGGAAGAGCCGTTGGGTGTACGGGTGTTGCGGACGGACGGTCACATCAGCGGACGCGCCCCATTCCACGATCTCGCCGCGGTACATCACCGCGACGCGATGCGACAGATGCCGCACCACGTCGAGGTCGTGGCTGACGAACAGATACGCGACACCGGTCCGAGCCTGAATCTCCTTGACGAGATCCAGCACGCGGGCCTGCGTGGACAGATCGAGCGCCGAGACCGGCTCGTCGCAGACGATCAGCCGCGGGTCGAGGGCCAGCGCCCGGGCGATCGCGACCCGCTGCCGCTGACCGCCGGAGAACTCCCGGGGCAGCCGCCGCCCCGCGTCCGACGGCAGGTGCACCGCGTCGAGCAGCTCACGCACCCGCTCGCGGGCCTGCTGCTTGCCCACCTTCCGCACGATCAGCGGCTCGGCAAGGATCTGCTCGATGGTCAGCGACGGGTTGAGCGACGTGTACGGGTCCTGGAAGACGACCTGCAGGTCGCTGGCGAGCGCCCGCCGCTCGGCACGGCCCAGCCGGCCGATCTCCCGGTCCTGGAACGTGATCGATCCCGAGGTGACCGGCGCCAACCCGAGCACCGCCCGGCCGAGGGTCGTCTTCCCACTGCCGGATTCGCCGACCAGCCCGACACACTCGCCCGGCTGCACGTCGAGCGAGACCCCCCGGAGCGCCCGGAACGGCGGCTTGCGGAACCCCTTCACGGGGTAGTCCACCACCAGATCTTTGACGTCGAGCAGCGGGCTCATGCTGTGCCCTCCTTTTGCATGCCCTTCTGGCCCTCGCCCGCGGCGTGGGTGCGCAACTCGCGGAAGTGCCGCTCGGTGCGGGCGGTCACGCGACGGCCCCTTCACCCTCGTTGTGCGACAGCACCGCGGCGAACAGGCTCTGCGTGTACTCATGCCGCGGGTCGGCGAAGATCGACCGGACCGGACCGGTCTCGACGATGCGCCCGGCCCGCATGACGGACACCCGGTCGCAGAGATCGGCGACCACCCCGAAGTTGTGGGTCACCAGCAGCACTCCCATCTGCCGCTCGCGCTGCAGGTCACGCAGCAGGTCGAGCACCTCCGCCTGCACCGTGACGTCCAGCGCGGTGGTCGGCTCGTCCGCGATCAGCAGTTCCGGGTCGCACGAGACGGCCCCCGCGATGAGCACCCGCTGCGCCATCCCGCCGGAGAGCTCGTGCGGGTACGCCCCGAACGTGCGCTCCGGGTTGGGGATGCCCACCCGGGCGAGCAGCCCGAGGGCCTTCGCCTTGGCGTCGGCCCGGGAGAGGCCCAGGTGGATCCGCATCGGCTCGACCAGTTGCGACCCGACCGTGAACGACGGGTCGAGATTGCTCATCGGTTCCTGCGGGACGTACGCGATCTTCTTTCCGCGTACGGCCGTCATCTCCTTCGCCGAGAGACCGGCGAGGTCCCGGCCCTCGAAGGTGATCGAGCCACCGACGATGCGGCCGCCGCTGGGCAGCAGGCGCAGGATCGAGAACGCGGTCTGCGTCTTGCCCGAGCCCGACTCCCCGATGAGCCCGTGCACCTCGCCCCGCCGGACCGTGAGCGCGGCGCCCTCCACGACCGTCTTCACCGTTCCGTCCGGGTTGTCGTAGCCCACCGACAGGTGCTGCACCGAGAGAAGAGCGTCGTCATCGGGGACGGCCTGCACCACCGGTGTGCCCACGGCCGCCGGAGGATGCCGCCGGCGGCGCTTCGGGGCGTCGGCGCGCTCCAGTCCGTCCCGCAACGCGTTGCCCAGCAGCGCGAAGGCGATACAGGTCAGGCCGATCGCCAGCGACGGCCACAGGACCAGCAGCGGCGCGGTGAAGATGTTGGTGAAGCCGTCGTTGAGCATCCCGCCCCAGCTGGGCCGGGACGGGTCGCCCAGGCCGAGGAAGTCGAGCCCGGCGGAGATCGCGACCGAGATCCCGGCGATGTTCGCCGCGAGCACGATGGCCGGGGCCCGCACGACGGTGAGCACGTGCCGGCCGATGATCCGCGGGTCCGACAGCCCGGACACCCGGGCCGCGTCGACGTACAACTCGCCGCGGACCGCCGAGACGGCCGAGTAGACCACCCGGTAGAACGCCGGCGCGATGAGGACGCCGAAGACGGCCATCGCGGCGAAGTCCGACGGCCCCAGCACGCTCTTGGCGGCGAGCAGCACGACGATCGCCGGCAGCGCCTGCAGCAGGCTGGTCGCCGCGGTGCCCACCGCCTCGAAGAACTTGCCGTAGTAGCCGGCCAGCAGCCCGAGGACGATGCCAAGCACCGCGGCGATGACGAGCGTCTCCGCGGTCAGCACGACCGACAGCCGGGTGGCGAACAGCAGCCGGGACAGCACGTCGTGGCCCGAGCTGTCGTTGCCGAGCCAGTACTTGCCGCTCGGGCCGGACAGCGTGTCGTACGCGTTCGCCGTGTTCGGGTCGTGCGGGGCGAGCAGCGGCGCGAAGACGGCGCTGAGCACCACGACGACGAGGAAGATCAGGGATCCGATTCCGGTGGGGTTCCGCAGCAGGCGCCGCCAGAGCGTGGTCATGAGAGCCGCACCTTCGGGTTGAGGTAGCCCTGCAGGAGGTCGACCACGAGGTTGACCGTGACCACGACGACCGCCGTGGCCAGGACCAGCCCCATCACCAGCGGGACGTCGCCCTGGCTGGTGGCGCCGACGGACACCTGGCCGAGGCCGGGGATGGCGAAGATCTGCTCGATGATGACGGCGCCGCCGAGCAGGCCGACGAACTGCACGGCCAGCATGGCCAGGCCCGGGCCGCCGGCGTTGCGCAGCACGTGCTTGAAGACGACCCGCGACTCGGGCAGTCCCCGGCTGCGCAGGGTCCGCACGTAGTCGCGGTCGAGGGCGTCGATCATCGAGCCGCGGATCTGCTGCGCCACGCCGGCGATCGAGCCGACCGACAGCGCGATGATCGGCAGCGTCACCGTGGACAGCCAGCCGGCCGGATCGTCCCCGAGGGCGGTGTATCCGGTCGGCTTGAACACCTTGAAATGGATCGCGAAGACGGTGACCAGGGCGAGCGCCACCAGGAAGTTGGGGATGGCGAAGCCGAGCATCGCGAGGAACTGGACGAGCCGGTCGATCCACCCGCGCCGGGTGGCCGCCAGCACGCCGAGGGCCACCGCGATCAGGCCGGAGACGATGGTCGCCCCGATGACCAGCTCGAGGGTCACCTGCAGCCGGGACGTGATGGCCTCGGAGACCGGCTGCGAGGTGAACCACGACGCGCCCAGGTCGCCGTGGAACGCGCTGGACAGCCACTCCCGGAACTGGGTCAGCACCGGACGGTCCAGGCCGAGCTCGTGCGTCTTCTGCACCACCGTGTCCTGGCTGGCCTCCTGACCCAGGATCCGGCGGGCGATGTTGCCGCCCGACGCGTGGAGCATGAAGAAGGTCGCGGCCGTGATGACGACGATCAGCACGACTCCGGAGGCGAGCCGCCGCAGCACGAAACGAAGCACGGCGGATCAGCCCTTGGCGGGAGTGACGCTGTAGAGGTACGGGATGGCGTTGCCGGCCTGCGGCTCGGCGGTGATCTTGGAGCTCTGCGCCCAGAAGCCCTTCACCCGGTAGTACGGCGCCATGAAGGCCTGCTCGGTCACGTACTTGTTGAGGTTCTTGGTCGCCGTGGCGACGTCCGCGTCCGAACCGGTCTGGATGGTCTTGACCAGGCCGTCGACCGTGGTGTCGGGCACCTTGAACGGGTTGAACGTCGCGTCCGTCGTCAGCAGGAAGTTGGACTCCTGCCAGGCCGTCGGGTCCTCCTGCAGCTGGAAGTTCGCGGCCGGGTACTTGCCGGCCAGCAGGTCGGCGATGACGTTGTTGAGCGGCACCGTCACGTACTTCACCGTGATGCCGACCGCGCCGAGGTACTGCTTGAGCAGGTCGTTCTGCACCTGGCCGAGGCCGGGGACCTGCGGCAGGGTCATGGTGAAGCTCGGGAAGCCGGCCTCGGCGAGCAGCTGCTTCGCCTTCGCCGGGTCGTACGTGTAGGACTGGTCGACCGCCTGGTCGAAGCCGGGTGAGTAGGTCGGGAACACCGAGCTGGTCACCGTGCCGTTGCCCTGCGCGGCGGCCTTGAGCAGGCCGGCCCGGTCGACCGCGTAGTTGATCGCCTGGCGGACCTTCGGATCCTTCAGCGCCGGGACGAGCTTGCCGCCGCGGTCGAAGATGGCCAGGCCGGCCCAGTCGAGCTCGTGGTCGACGACGGTGTAGCCGGCGCCCTTGATCTGCGCGACCGTGGTGGCGTCGATGACGTTCATGCCGTCGATCTGGCCGCCCTTGATCGCGTTGACCTCGGTGGCCGGGGTGGTGATGACCTTGATGGTCAGGTTCTTCCAGTGCTGCTGGTCCTTGGCGAAGTAGTTCGGGTTCGCCGTGTACGCGTACGAGGAGCCGACCACGGTCTTGGTGGTGTCCAGGACGTACGGCCCGGTGCCGATCGGGTTGGTCTTCTCGTCGGCGGCCCCGAAGTGCTTAGGGCTCTCCATCAGGCCGGGAGCCTGGGTGAGGTAGGTGAGCATGGCGGGGTCGGGCTGCTTGAGCGTGATCTGCAGGGTCGCGGCGTCCACCGCCTTCGCGTCGGTCACGGCGGCGAGGAAGGACTTGTTGGGCGCGGTGCCGTCACGGAAGCGCAGCAGGTTCTTCGCCGCGGCGTCGGCGTCGAATTTCGTGCCGTCGGTGAAGGTGACGTCGGTACGCAGCTTGAGGGTCAGCACGGTCTTCGTGTCGTTCCAGGACCACTCGGTGGCCAGCCACGGCAGGATCTTCCCGCTCGGGTCGGCGTGCAGCAGCGTGTCGTAGACGGCCTGCTGCAGGAGCGACTCGTTGGCCCAGCCGGCGCCGCTCGCGGCGTAGCTCGTGGGCGGCACCAGGGAACCCAGGACCACGCTGCCCGAGGCGCCGCTCCCGCCGGTGCCGCCGGTGGAGCTCCCCCCGCCCCCGCAACCGGCGAGACCCAGGCCCGCGACCACAGCGACAGTCATCAACCTGCTCGAACGGACCATATTTCGTCCCCTCTCTCGGGTGGCTTGGCCGGGACGCTAGCACCACCTACCGAGTACTCGGTAGGGTTTCGCGAGCACTTCCATTAACATCTCTGTCGCGGGCCGGTAACACGGCGTGCCAAATGGGGACGTTCACGAACAAGGAGAAACCGCATGGCTTTCGTTCGGAGAACCCGAGGCGAGTACGCCAAGACGGCGGACCGGCGGGCCGAGATCCTCGACGCCGCCATCAAGGTCTTCTCCGAGGCGGGGTTCCACGGCGGTTCCCTGCGCGAGATCGCCGAGCGGGTCGGGCTGAGCCAGCCGGGCCTGCTGCACCACTTCGCCAACAAGGAGCAGCTCCTCGAGGCGGTGCTGACCTACCGCGACGACCAGGCGATGGAACGGATGGGCCCGGAGCTGCCCACCGGCGTCGCGCTCCTGGACGCCCTGATCGACCTGACCGCCTACAACGCGACGACCCCCGGCCTGGTCGCCCTCTTCGCGGTGCTCTCCGGCGAGGCCACCGCGCTGGACCACCCCGGACACCAGTACTTCCGGCAGCGGTACGCGTCGGTGCGCGAGCTCACCGAGGCCGCGGTCGCCGAGGCGCAGGCGAACGGCGACCTACGGCCCGAGCTCGACCCCGTCGAGGTCACCCGCACGCTGATAGCGCTGCTCGACGGGCTGCAGATCCAGTGGCTCTACGAGGACGGCGGGTTCGACATGACCGTCCCGCTCCGGGCGTATGTGCGGACCCTCCGCGCGCTTCAATGACCGGCGGCGGCGAGCTGGGCGACCAGGTCGCCCATCATCAGCGGTACGTCGAGGCGGGTGAACACCCGCACCTCGGCGCCCGCGCCGTCGAAGTCGAAAGTGCCGTCGTCGCGCACCCGCGGCCGCGGCCGGCGGAACGACTGCGACGAGGACGGGTCGGGCTCGAAGCCGGACTGCAGCGCGGTCAGCAGCACGAGCGGGTTGTCGCCGAGGATGTACGTCCCGCCGGGGTCCAACCCGTACCCGCGCATCGTCGTGCGGACCGCCTCGAGCGAGTCGACCAGCAGCGCGCCGAGCTCGCCGAGCGGCCGCACCCGGTGCTCCAGCTCGCGCATCGAGACCAGGGCCTGCCGGTACGCGTCCCGGGGCACCTGCCACAGCGGCAGGTCCGAGTCGTTGAAGACGACGCGGGCGGCCCCCGGGTCGATGAGCGTGTTGTACTCGACCGGCATCGCGCCCGGCGGGACGAGCCCGCCCGGGTACTCCTCGCCGCCGATCCACACCACGGTGAGCCGGCCCGCGATCCGCGGCTCGGCCAGCCAGGCCGCGGCGATCTCGGTGAGGCCCCCGCCGCAGGTCACGTAGAGAGGCCGCGGGTCATCGCGCATCGCCTCGGCGACGATGGCGGCGGTCGCCTCGCTCTCGGCCGGCAGCGCCGTCTCCGACCCCGCCACGATCGGCACGTCGTCCCGGCCGCACCGCGCGGCGATCTCCCGCGCCTTCCGCGCGGCGTTGCCCGCGCTGCGGCCGGACGGGTCGAACGGGTCGTCCGCGCGCAGGTGCGAGCCGATCACCAGCCGCACGTCGGCGTCCGGGCTCAGCAGCAGGTGCGCCAGCTGCCAGAGACCGTCCGGGTCGCCGGAGTAGTCGTTGTCGGAGATCACACGGATGCGGGCCACGGTTCCGGATCATCCCACCTCGAAGGAGCACGATGACCACTACCGTTCGTACCACCGCGGGTGTGATCCGCGGCCGTGACTGGGGAAGTGGCTTCGCGTTCCTCGGGATCCCCTACGCCGAGCCGCCGTACGGCGAGCGGCGCTTCCGGGCGCCGGAACCGCGCCGGCCGTGGTCCGGCGTGCTCGACTGCGTCGCGTACGGCCCGACGCCGCAGCGCCGCCCGTTCGCCGCGGTGACCGCGATCCCGGAGCCGACCATACCGGGCGACGAC
>Ga0068858_100005927_pt1 | contig 11931 bp, 13 predicted proteins | sample KBSSwiS12_FD_66589 | JGI IMG/M metagenome (GOLD analysis project Ga0068858, IMG submission 66589) | Switchgrass rhizosphere microbial communities from Kellogg Biological Station, Michigan, USA - KBS Switchgrass S1-2 | ecosystem: Host-associated > Plants > Roots > Rhizosphere > Soil ... | reverse complement strand
GGGGCGTTTCTGGCCCCACAACCAATGTGACGACCCAACCCTCGAAAACGTGCAGCCTGAATCTATCCTGCCTATCGCTCTATCGGTGGCGCTATCCTAATCATATATGAGGCCTGTAGCGATTATTGGCATCGGCAAAACAGCTTTTGGCGCGTTTCCGGAGCGGGATCTGCGCTCGCTGGCGGTGGAGGCGGGCGAGAAATGCCTGGCGGATGCGCATGTAAGTCCTTCACAAGTGGAAGCTTATTATCTGGGGAACTTCGCGGGACCGTCGTTTGTGGGGCAGAATCATCTGGCTCCTTACATAGCCGGGGCGATGGGGATTACCGGGGTTCCGGCAACGCGTTTTGAGGCGGCTTGCGCGTCGAGCGGGTCGGCTTTCTACCATGCGGTGTCGAGCGTGGCGGCGGGGTTGAACGATGTGGTGCTCGTTGCCGGGGTCGAGAAGATGACTTCGCAGACTACGCCTAAGGTTACTGAGATTCTGGCGGGGGCAGGCGATACTTGCGGCGAGGTGCGGGCGGGGGCTACGTTTCCGGCGCTGTTTGCGATGATCGCGCGGCGGCACATGTATCAGTACGGGACCACGCGGGAAATGCTGGCCTCCGTTGCGGTTAAGAATCACGAGAACGGGGCTAAGAATCCACTGGCGCACATGCGCAAGGTGATCACCATGGAGCAGGCGCTGAAGGGAAAGCCGATCTCCGAGCCCCTCACGGTGTTCGATTGCTCGTTGATCAGCGATGGGGCGGCGGCGGTGTTGATTGCTCCACTGGAGCGGGCTTCCGAGTTTACGGACAAGCCGGTGAAGGTTCTGGGCGTGGCGCAGACTTCGGACTACGTGGCCCTCGATCAGAAGGACGACATCACTACGTTTCGCGCGGTGACGGCTGCGGCGCAGAAGGCTTACAAGATGGCGGGGGTCACGGCGCAGGATATTCAATTCGCCGAGGTGCACGATTGCTTCACCATTGCGGAGATTATTGCTATTGAAGATTTGGGATTCGTGAAGAAGGGTGATGGTGGTCCCTACGAGCTAGCGGGATGTACTAAGCTGACGGGTCCGCTGCCGATCAACACTAGTGGGGGGTTGAAGTCCAAGGGGCATCCAGTGGGCGCTACCGGGGTCGGGCAGCTTTGCGACCTTGTGATCCAACTGCGTGGCGAGGCGGGGGAACGGCAACTGGCGAAGCACTCGCTGGGGCTGGCGCAGAATCTGGGCGGGTCGGGGGCGACGGCTGTCGTCACGATTCTGGGGGTGGCATGACGAGCGGAGTGGTTTACACCGAGACGGTAGTGCATGCGGCGCCGGAGCAGTTTGTGGCGGATGCTCCTTATCAACTGGCGATTGTGTCGCTGGAGGGCGGCGGAAGGCTCACCGTGCGCGTTGAGGGCGAGCGCGTGGCCATTGGCGATCGCGTCGAATTCGTCGAGGACCGCAACGGGATTTCGTTCTTTCGCAAAGCGTGAAGGTTCTCCTCTATTACATCGGCAAGGCGCGCGACACGCACGCCAATGCCATGGCGGAGGAATACATTAAACGCTCCACGCGTTTCGCCAAATGCGAGATGCGGGAGATTCATCCGCTGCGTTCCGATCCGTGGGCGAAGCATCCAACGGCTACGAAGATTCTGCTCGATCCGGCGGGGCGCGCGCTCGATTCGGCGGGGTTCATTGCGTTAATCGAAAAGGCGGAACGGGACGGACGTGATGTGGTCTTCGTGATCGGCGGGGCGGACGGGTTGCCTGCGGAGTGGAAGGCGCGTGCCGATTTGTTATTGGGGCTGTCGCCGATGACCATGCCGCATGAACTGGCTCGCGTGGTGCTGGCGGAGCAGATTTATCGCGCGTTTACTGCGCTGCGCGGGCACCCATACCCGCGCTAGCTGTTAGAGAGCGGGCCGGGGCAGGTGCGGGTGCGGCTTTGGGGGTACCGGTTGCGGCTGTAGTAATGGTGGTGCCGGGAAAGTAGTGGCCTAGTATGATGCGCGCCGGGTAGCCGTGTTCGGCGATGGCGATCGCACCCATCTGACACATCCCCACGCCATGTCCGGAAGCGTGGCCGCGCAGGGGACAGGCGACGGAAAAGAACGGATAGCCGGGCTGCGGGATGGCGGCGCCTTCCCACTTGGTTTGCGCCAGAGATTTGGTGTGTCCGCCACAGTTGGCCGAGTACAGCGCCGCGATCACTTCACCTTTGTACGTCAGCACCTGGCCATGGGTCGCGACGGTCGCGCGGCTGGCGGCGCTGGTGGCGCGGGCTGCGTCCTTCAAAAGCTGGCAATGTTCGGTATCGCAGAAATCGAAACCTTGATGCCGGTTGTGCGCCCCGGCCAGATACGACCGGGTCACTACAGCTTGGGCTTTGCGAGCCTCAAAGGGGAGCCCGGCGGCGCCCTCCGCTTCGACAATGGCGGCGACCGCGTCTTCGCGATTCATCTCGACGATGGCTAACAGCTCTATGCCCGCGCGCCGGACCTCGAGTTTGCCGATATATTCGCGGCTTACGCCACCCGGTATTCCCAGGAGAAAACGCACAGGCGCACCGTTGCGGCCAGCGACTTTGGCCGGACCGTAGAGCGGCACCGTGCGCTCGCCCTGGACGATTTCGCTGCGCCCTGCCGATTCGACCACCAAGATCTGACCCTTGGCGGGTTTTAGTTCGAATTGGACCGGGTGGAACGACCCGAGGACACTAATATGGACGGTTGCTGCAATTGTGAGTGCGAGCATGAATCAGGCCGTGTGCCACGCCTTTGCGCGCCAAGACTTCAATTATACCCCGCTACAATGGGGGAGATGCCGCCCTTCTTCGATGCGCTGCTTATTATTTCGTTTGGTGGTCCGGAGCAGCGCGAAGACGTTATCCCTTTTCTGGAGAATGTTTTACGGGGTAGGGGCGTCCCCCGGGAGCGCCTTCTGGAGGTAGCGTCCCATTACTACCATTTTGAGGGCCGGAGCCCGCTTAACGACCAAAACCGGGCCTTGATCGCTGCTTTGGGGGAGGGGATCAAGATCCCGATTTACTGGGGGAATCGCAACTGGCATCCGCTGCTGGCCGATACGCTTCGCCAGATGCGGGACGACGGCATCAAGCGCGCGATTGCGTTCCCTACTTCGGCGTTTGGTTCCTATTCGGGGTGCCGGCAGTATCTGGAGAACATCCAGCGGGCTCGGGCGGAGGCGGGGGACGGCGCGCCGGAGATCGTGAAGATTCCGCCGTTTTCGCGGCACCCGCTGTTTCTGGAGGCTATGACGGACCGGGTGCGCGCGGCGCTCGACGCGTTGCCGGGCGCGCGGGTGGTGTTTACGGCGCATAGCGTGCCGGTTTCGATGGCGCAGGCGAGTCCTTATGTGGAGCAACTGGAGGCGGCCTCGCGGAGCGTCGCGGCGGCTGCTGGGGTGCGCGAGTGGACGCTGGCGTATCAGAGCCGTAGCGGGCCTCCGACGCAACCTTGGCTTGGCCCTGACATTTGCGAGTACCTGCGGGAGTCGCCGGACGACAGCATCATCGCGCCCATCGGGTTTCTATCGGATCACATGGAAGTGATTTACGATCTGGACACCGAGGCGCGGGCGGTGTGCGAGGAACTCGACATCCGCATGGTGCGGGCGGGGACGGTAGGGACGCATCCTGCCATCATCCGCATGATCGCGGAGTTGATCGAGCGGGAACCGGAGGCTTGCGCGGCGACTTGCTGTCCGGCGCCTCAGAGGCCGGCGATCAAACGGTAGACTTCGCGCTTCGAGAGGCCGCGCTGCTTGGCTACGTGCTTGATGGCTTCCATGCGCGGGAGTCCCTGCTCTTCGGCTGCGCGGACCGCTTCTTCTAGCGGGGTGTCGTCGGCTTCGATGGCGTTGCTCTTGCCGATCAGCAGCGTGATTTCACCTTTCACGGACTGGCGCGAGGCTAGGGTGGCGTGCACCTCCGCCGCAGTGCCGCGTAGGAACTCTTCGTGCAATTTCGTCAGTTCGCGGGCGACGACTACGGGTCGCGCGCCCATCACGGCTGTCACATCTTCCAAGGCTTCGAGAATTCTGTGCGGGGTCTCGTAAAAGATCAGTGTTCCGGTTTCGGGCTTCAGTTGTTCCAGGAGTTTCCTTCGCTGCGTCGATTTCGGCGGCAGGAATCCGCAAAATCGGAAGGCATCGGTGGGGAGGCCCGCTGCGCTCAAGGCGCTGACCGCGGCTGAGGCTCCGGGGATGGGCACTACGGGCACTTCTGCTGCAATGGCGGCTTCGACCAAGCGATACCCGGGATCGGAAATCAGAGGGGTTCCGGCGTCGGACACGAGCGCTCCACTGCCGCCGGCGGCCAGTTTGGCAATCAATTCCGCGGCGCGGCCGGATTCGTTGTGGTCGTGATAGCTGAACATGGGTTTCACGATTCCAAAATGCTCCAGCAGCTTGTGCGTTTGCCGGGTGTCTTCGCAGGCAATCCAATTCACTTCGCGCAACACGCGCAAGGCGCGCAGGGTGATGTCTTCGAGGTTGCCAATCGGCGTCGCGACGATATAGAGAATTCCAGGCATCGTAGTACGATGAAACGGTACCTGAAATGGAGACTCGGACACAAGATCCCGCGGGTTACTACGTCTGGGAGGTTCCCGGGCAGCCGGTGATTGTGCACATCCGTCTGGATGTGGTTGATCGTTTGGCGGCGGAGGTCATGCGCGGGTTTGGGGCGGTTCCCAAGCGTGGAGCCGAGGTGGGCGGGGTGCTGATCGGCACCACCCGGCCGGGTGTTCCGGCGATTGTGCGGATCGATGACTTCGCGCCGGTGCCGTGCGAATACCGGCGCGGGCCTTCGTATCTGTTCACCGAAGAAGACGGCCGGGATTTTGAGGACTGCTGGAATCGCTGGCAGCCTAGCTCGTCGCCGTCGGCCTATGCGGTGGGCTTTTTCCGCAGTCACACGCGCGATGGATTTTCTCTGGAAGTGGAAGACCTGGAGCTCCTGGACCAATTTTTCCCGAGCCCCACTACGGTCGCGTTGTTGATCAAGCCGTATGCTACACGAGTGAGCGTCGGGGCGTTTTTCGTTCGCGAGCATGGAGTGTTCCCCGAGCTAAGTCCGCTGGAGTTTCCTTTGCGGCGGCGTGAACTGCTGGGCGAAGAAGCTCCGCCGCGTCGTCCACTCGGGGAAGGCCGGCGCGGCGAACGGCGTCCGCGGGCGTCCGAAGAAAATCCGCAGACTGCGTTTGGATTCTCGGAGCCTGCGCGCGAAGCGCCGCCTGTCTCAGGGCCGGTTCGAGCATGGCGCAGCGGTTGGGTGTGGTTGCCGCTCACCTTTTTGTTTTTGGTGCTGGGGGTTGCGCTGGGATACCAACTTGCGCAGACTATGGGCGCGCGCGCGGCGGCTGCTGCCGCGCAGGATGTGTCGCTGACGTTATCGGTGAAAAGGAACGATGACAATCTCAGCGTCACCTGGAACCGCTTTGCGCCGTCGATTCGTGCGGCGCAGAAGGGGCTGCTCGAAATCGACGATGGCGGCTATACCAAACCGGTGTCGCTCGACGCCGCGCAGCTGCAGAACGGCAGCTTGATCTACCACAACGCTACAAATGCGGTGCGCTTCCGCCTGACGGTATATCCCCAGGCGCGGGTTAGTGTGGTCGAGACGTTTGAGTGGAAGCAATAGCTGTTACTCGGACCAGACTGCCAGTTCGTTGCCGCTCGGATCGGTGAAATGAAATCGTCGTCCGCCGGGGAAGGCAAAAATCGCGCGCGTGATTTTCCCGCCGGCTTGCTCAACGGCACGCTGCGCGCCTGCAAGATCCGCGGCGTAGAGAACGACCAGAGGCTTGGCGGGGCGCTCGGCTGTGTCGGCGCTGAAGCCGCCGGCCAGGCGTCCGTCATGAAAGCTGGTGTACTGGGGCCCGTAGTCTTCAAACTTCCATCCGAAGGCGGCGGTATAAAATTCTTTGGACTTCGCGGCGTCCTCGGTTGGAAACTCGATGTAGTCGATGCGGCGGTCGTTGCTCACGGGAGTCTCTCCTTTTTCCGGCCCTTTGCCAGGCGGCTTAGCACTGCCAATTGTTCCAGATGTTCCCTCAAAGGACGCGCGGGCGTGCCCCACACGGGCTGTCCTGCGCGCACGATTTTGGAGGTGAGGATGCCGCTGCCGGAGCCTATGATCGCCCGCGATTCGATGCGCGCTTTGTCGCCGACGCCCACTTGGCCGCCGATTACGGCGTAGTCTTCGACCACGACTCCGCCGGAAAAGCCAGTCTGCGCGGCCACCACTACGTTGCGCCCAATCGCGCAGTTGTGGCCGACGTGCACCAGGTTATCGAGCTTAGTCCCGTCGCCGATCGTCGTCACGCCCAGGGCCGCGCGGTCCACGCAGGAATTGGCGCCGATCTCGACGCGGTCACCGATTTCGACGCGGCCGATTTGCGGGAAATTTTCCCAGATGCCGTCTGTCAGCACGTAGCCGAAGCCATCGGCGCCGATGACGCAGCCGGAGTGCAGGACAACTTCATTGCCCAGGGTTACTTCGCTGTAGAGTGTCACGTTGGGGTGCAGCGTGCACTTCTCGCCGATGACCACGTAATCGCCGATGACGGAGCCCGCGCCGATCGAGGAGCCCGCGCCGACGCGCACGCCGGCGCCAATGGCAACCAGGGGGCCGATGTGCGCACCCGGTTCGATGATGGCTCCCGGGCCGACGACAGCGGAGGGATGAATGCCGGGAGGATGCTCGATCTTGGGATGGAGTTTCGGAATCGCGCGCGCAGCGGCGGCGCGGGGCTGCTGAGTGCGGACCACGGTGCGCTGCCCGGCGTTTTCGAAATCGACGGGAACCAACAGGCAGCCGGCGGCTGACGCCTCGGCACGTTTGAACGCCCGTGCGCCGGTGATGAAGGAGAGATCCTCGGGGCCGGCGTCTTCGAGGGCCGTCACCTTGCGCAGGACGCGCTCGCCATCGCCCTCAAAGGGAGCCTGCAAAAAGGCCGCCAGTTCTTTAACGCGCACCTGACCAGTATCCCATCCGGACTGCGGCGAAGAACAGGCGTTCCCTCTTAGGCGGCTATGGCCAGGCTGACCATCGAGGGAACGCCCGATGCACGATTCGGAGGAGTTCGTGCTGCTACCTTAGTGCGGAACCGGCGGAAAAAATCTCACTACATTTCGATTCTTTTCACGTCTCCCAGCACAAAGATATAACCGATCGCGCCCAGCAAAGCCGCTGCGGAAATATACACCAGGGCGTAGGCGAAAGACCCTGTCTGGCCCACCAGAACGCCGATCACGATGGGCGTGAGAATTCCCGCTAGATTCGCGGCGAAGTTGAAGATGCCTCCGGTGAGGCCCATGAGAGTGTGGGGGGCGATATCGGCGATCAGGGTCCAGCCGAGTCCCGTCATGCCTTGCGCGAAGAACGCCACTGACATGATGCCGATGACCAGGGCGTCGCTCGCGACATAATTGGCGGCCAGAATTACGGCCGCGCCTAACAAGCCTACGATCATGGGCAGTTTGCGGGCGATGTTGGCCGAGCCGGTTTTCTTCAAGAGCGCATCGGAGACCCATCCACCGAACAGGACCCCTGCGCCGGCGGCGAGGAACGGGAGTACCGAATACCAGCCGGCGGTGATCCAGGGGAGGTGGCGTTCTTTCGCCAGATAGGTGGGAAACCAGGTGAGGAAAAAAACTAGTGTGGAATTTCCACCGAATTGGCCGAGGGAGACTCCCCAGATCTGGCGGAATCCTAAAAGCTGGCGTACGCGGCTCCATGAAAACGGTGCGCGGGTTTGCGTGACGATGGGTGCGCCCACGGGGTCGCGATAGAGTTTCCACCAAGCAAGTCCGAAGAGCAAGCCTGCTGCGCCGACGGTGAGGAACATGGCTCGCCAGCCGAACCGGCGCGTGATCCAGAAGAGCGCTGGCCCGAAGCCGGCGAGGCCGAGATATTCGCCTACGGTATAGACGGCGGTGGCGCGTGCGCGTTCCTGCATGGGGAACCAGGCGGCTACGACTCGGCTATTGACGGGAAAGCAGGGGGCTTCGCTGATTCCCAGACCCAGGCGAAAGCCCACCAGTGAGTAAACGCCCGTGGCAAAGCTTTGGAGCAGTGTGAATAGCGACCACACGGTGACCGCATAGAAATAGGTGAGCTTGCTGCCCATGCGATCCAGAAAAACGCCTCCGGGAATTTGGCCCAGCGCGTAGGCCCAGGAGAAGGCGGAAAACATCACGCCCATGACAGCGGGCGTTAGACCTAGTTCCTGAGTCAAGCTGGGCGCTGCGATGCCGAGAACGGTGCGGTCCAGATAATTGATCATGGTCCCGATTGCCAGCAGGGCCAGCATCAGGAAACGCGTGCGGGAGGGCGGGGTCACTTGTTATCCATGTCGGCGAAGCTGCGCAGCATGCGCTCGGCATCGGGCTGGATACCGGTGAAGAGGCGGAAGGCGTCGACGGCTTGGAAAACGGCCATGCCGCCGCCATGTAGGGTGCGACAGCCGATTTGTTTTGCGGTGCGCAGCAGTTCCGTTTCGAGAGGGAAGTAGACGATTTCCGCCACCCAGTGCTCGGGCCGCAGTAGAGTGGCAGGCAAGGGCAGGCCGGGATGCTGCGCCATGCCCGTGGGTGTCGCGTGTATCAAACCATCAGCGGCGTGCATGGCGTCCGCGAGGTTGGTCCCTTGGGTCACTCGGCTCGTGCCCAAAGCGGTTACGAGTTGAGCGGCTTTCCCGATGTCGATGTCGAAGATCGTCAGGTGTTCGACTCCCAAGGATAAAGCCGCGTGGGCGACGGCGGCTCCGGCGCCGCCCGCGCCCAGGAGAACTGCGCGCTTGGTGTCTACGCCGGACAAACCTCTGCGGAAGCCTTCCGCGAAGCCGGTGCAATCGGTGTTGTATCCGGCGCGTTTTCCGTTTCGAAAGACTACCGTGTTGACCGCCCCGATGGCGCGCGCTTCTTGCGATAACTCGGTGAGCAGCGGAATCACCGCTTGCTTGCAAGGATGCGTGATGTTCAAGCCGTCGAATCCCATGCGTTCGGCGGCACTCAGCAACTCGGGGAGCGCCTCTACGCCTAGCCCTAGCTTTTCGAGGTCGATTAACTTGTATACATAGCGCAGGCCTTGCCGGCTGCCTTCGAGCATGTGCATGCCCGGGGTGCGCGAAGCTTGGATGCCGGCTCCGATCAGGCCGATCAGAAAGCTCGCGGGCGTTTCCGGCATGTGGTTGGGTCGTTTAGGGGACACGCGTGGCCGCGCTGACGGTGGTCAACACGCCGCCGGCCGCCAGGAAAGCGGCGGTCATTTCGGCGGAGGCCGCGTCCCTGAGGCTGCGCACGGCGTCGGTTACTAGTTCCACGCGTTTGCCCGTTTTAAGCAGGCCGAAGGCGGCGAGTTTTACGCAGATTTCGGTGACTACGCCATAAACCACATAGCGCTCGGCGCCGAACCGTTCGAGGAGGCCGGCGAGGTTCACGTTGGTGAAGCAATCGAAGGTCTGCTTCTCGAGCAAAATCTGGTGGGCTCCATCGAGGTTTGCTACACCCTTGGTATTCGGCACCGTAACGCGCTTGCTGAGCAGTGTGGCTTCCGGTTTCTGCTGGCCGGTGGTCGCCACGACGCAATGCGGCGGCCAGGCTTTGAATTCGGGGTCGTCTTCGGAGTGGGCGTCCATGGTCGAGACCAGCGGAATTCCGTGCTCGCCGGCGAAGCGGTTCAGCGTGGCGATTTGCCCGACTATTTTTTCGGCGCCTGGAACGTAGAGCGCACCTGCGGGATAGAGGAAGTCGATCTGCGTGTCGACGTCGAAGAATACCGTCTTCATCCCGCGTGCTCCTTGCGGACGCTTTCGTCCAATTCCTTCAGGGCCGGGCTCAAGTCCACGCGCCAGGCGTCTTCCACCTGGAACAGACTATGACACGGCGCGGGGAGTCGCGCCAGGCGCTCGGCTGCATAGCGTTTCACTTGTGCGGTGGTGGGGAGAGGCTCCACCAGCTTTCCTCCCAGGATGACCGGGCGCTGCAGCGCCTCCACCGTTTCGCTCCCGCACGAAATACATTCCGTGGAACGGCCCAGCACATCGTGATCCGAGTACCGAAAAATTTGCTTGGCGCCTGGCAGCGTGTGTTTTTCGTGACTGAACTTCGCGGTGAAGCGGTGTTCTTTTGCGCTCTCCATTTCGACCATTTTGTAGATCACGCCGAGCGAGGGGGCGTCGGCTGAGGTTGCGAGGTCGGTGCCGACACCGAAAACGTCGATGGGGGCTTGCGCGGCTACCAGCTCGTGAATCTTGTATTCGTTCAAATCGCCCGTCGCCATAATCTTGGCATCCTTCAGCCCAGCATCATCCAGGATCTTGCGCACGGCGGGGGCCAGTTCAATCAGGTTGCCGCTGTCGAGACGCACGCCCCACAGTGGGCGGCCTAACGATGCAGCTAGTTTCGCGCCTTCGATGGTGTCGTAGGTGTCGATCAAATACGTGGTGCGTTCACCCAGCAACTTTTGCAACTGTTCAAATGCGGCGCGTTCGCTGGGGAACGACATCACCCAGGAATGCGCTGCGGTTCCGAACACGTGGGCTTTGTAGCGGAACCCGGCTTCGGCGTTGCTGGTGCCGACACAGCCTCCGATGTAGGCTGCGCGTCCCGCTAGCACTCCGGCTTCGGGCGAGTGTGCGCGGCGCGTGCCGAATTCGACGACGTCGCGACCGAGTGCGGCCTTCACTACGCGCGCGGCTTTGGTGGCGATGGAGGATTGGAAGCCGATCATCGCTAGCAGGTAGGTTTCGGGGATTTGTGCCTCGATTACCGGGGCGCGCACCGTCAGGAACGGTTCGCCGGCAAATACCGGAGTGCCTTCAGGGACCGCGAACACGTCGCCGGTGAAGTGCAATCCGGCCAGCATTTCGAAGAACGCTTCGCTCGCGTATTTAAATTGCGGGATGCCGCGGAGGTAGGCGATTTCTTCCGCGGTGATGCCGAAGTTGAGCAGGTAATCCACCGCCTGCGCGAGCCCGGCGGCCAGAATGAAATTGCGATTGTAGGGCAGGCGGCGCACGGAGAGCTCAAAGGTCGCGCGATCGTGCGTTTTCCCGGCTTCGAAATAGCCGGCAGCCATGGTGAGCTGGTAAAGATCCGTGACCAGGCCCAAGCCCACTACTTTTTCTTTTCCGGCTGGGCTTCCCGCACGTCACCCACCGCCTGGCGTAATTCCTTGACCACGTTGGCCTCCAATTCATAGAATGACGCATCGCCGCCGTGGCGCGCCAGGAAGTTGCCGCCGGAGGCTGCCGGTGCGATCTCCACCTGCTCGCGCAGCTTGCCTTGATTCGAGACTACGGTGAGGGTGACCACGGGCGTGGTGAAGCCGCTGTCGGCGAATTTTGTGGCGGCGAGATCACGCAGGCGGTCGATGAAGGCCTGCACGCTGGTGGAGTCCATCTTTTTGCCGCTGGAGGTCCAGGTCTCGCCAGCCTTGTCGTAGACGGAAGTCTTCGCGCCATCGATGACTTCGATGCGCGTCGGATCGCTGAAGCCGAAGTCGAAGACTTTCTTATTGCGATAGTTGTCAACGGGCTTGTCGAGGCCATCGCCGAGCACTTTGGGGACTTTGTAAACGCCTTCGAGCGCGCTCGATTTCGCGTAGTAGTCGTCTTTGGATTTGCGGATCTCCAGCGTCTTGGTTCCGTCCTGGTCGGTTACTTTGGCGATCGCGAGTGGCGAGGCCGAGGCAAACCCTGCGGCGATTTTCTTGTCATCTTGAACGCCGCTTAAATCCATGTCCGCGTTCTTGAGGCGCTGCACCAGGTCTTCGGTCTGGATGTTGTCGGCGCGCATGGCTTTGGGTTTGTCGATCTGCCATTCGCCCTCGCCCTTCTTGACGAATCCGTAGGTCTGCTTCTGGGCGGTGATTTCGATGCGGCTTAGCTTGTCCTGGGTGAAGGGCAGCAGGCGTTTGTCGCGGAG
>Ga0068858_100005926_pt1 | contig 11931 bp, 11 predicted proteins | sample KBSSwiS12_FD_66589 | JGI IMG/M metagenome (GOLD analysis project Ga0068858, IMG submission 66589) | Switchgrass rhizosphere microbial communities from Kellogg Biological Station, Michigan, USA - KBS Switchgrass S1-2 | ecosystem: Host-associated > Plants > Roots > Rhizosphere > Soil ... | reverse complement strand
CGTCGAGCGAGATTGGTCAGCGTTGAGCGAGATTGTCGGATCGGCGCTGGCGCTTCACACCGAGCGCCTTGCTCAGCATCGCGTCATCGTGGAGGTCCCCACCGACCTGCCGTTGGTGCGGGTAGATGCGACACTGATTGAGCAGGCGCTCGGCAACTTGCTCGAAAACTGCGCGAAGCACACGCCGCCGGGAACCATTGTTAGGATTCGCGCACAGGCGCGAGATGCGGACCTCTTGGTGACGGTGGAGGACTATAGCGGCGGACTGTCCGAAAAAGATCTTGAGCGCGTGTTCGCGAAATTTCACCGTGGTTCGGTCGAGAGCGGCGGCACGGACATTGGTCTCGGGCTGGCCATCTGTCGTGCCATCGTGCGGTTGCACGGAGGCCAGGCGTGGGCGGACCGCGTACCCGCCGGAGGGACGGCATTTCGGTTCACGCTCCCGCTGGAGGAAGTCCCGAGCGTTCCAACCGAGCCGGTACCCCATTGAGGATGGCAGAAGCACCATCGCGCCCAACGGTCCTCATCGTTGAGGATGAGCCCGAAATTCGGCGCTTCCTTCGCGCCGTATTCGGTGCAGAAGGCTATCGCGTCGTGGAGTCGGCGACAGGCCGTCGCGGTTCGATCGATGCGACAACGCACAAACCAGACGTAGCAATCGTTGACCTCGGGCTGCCTGACGTCGACGGTATTGAGGTCATCCGAACGATTCGCCAATGGTCTCCAATGCCGATTATTGTGCTTTCGGCGCGTATTCAGGAGCGAGCAAAGGTCGAAGCACTCGACAATGGTGCCGACGATTATGTGACGAAGCCGTTCGGAGTCGCCGAGCTGCTCGCTCGTGTGCGCGCTGCGTTGAGGCACGCGGTACGCAGTGGGGCCGGCACATCAACTCTGCGCTTCGGCGATGCCGTCGTGGACCTAGAAAGACGCGTGGCAAGCCAGGGATCAAAGGCGGTTCACCTCACGCCGATCGAGTTCCGATTGCTCACTACGCTGGCGAAGCACCTCGGTATGGTGGTAACCCATAGGCAGCTTCTCACCCAGGTCTGGGGCCCGACCCACGAGCGGGACACTCATTATTTACGCATTTACATGAAACAGTTGCGGGAGAAGCTCGAAGTCGACCCCGTTAGACCGCGACATTTGCTCACCGAGACGGGACTCGGTTATCGATTGGTCGCTGACGGGTGACGCCAAACGACCGCTATTGGCCGAACGGAGACTGATGCGTGCGGACAGCAGACGTTGCGCTTAACGTCTGCATTGGGGCGAATGAGGGGCGTGATCGACCCGGAGCTGTCGGCCGTGGAAGCCGATAGCGGGCATTGCGGGTGGTCGCACCGAGATGCCGAAACCTGATTGCGGCAGTCTAGGCACCGAATCTTTCACAGGTTGTGGCAGAGTCAGTTGTGCCCGTCGATTCTAAAGCGTACGGTATACGTACCGGTCCGCGTGCTGCCGTCCCCACGTGATGCGCCTCGATGTACCATGCCCGCCGAAGGCACTCGCGGGGTTCGTGAGCGACCCGTTTCTCCGTTGATCTCTGGGAGACAACGATGGAATTCCGCGCATTCGCGACGAAGCTCATCGCGCCCGCCTGCCTGATCCGTCACTTACCGCTGGCGATCGTGGTCGTCTCCGCCTCGCTCTCCGGGCCTACACTGGCTGTCGATATCAACCAGCACGGCCTCACCGGTTCCTGGTACAACCCGGCGGCTGCCGGCCAGGGCGTCGAGATCGAGGTCTATCAGGACGCCATCGCTTCAGGAGTTGGATACCTCCAGGGAAGTTGGGCGACCTTCTCCGTCGGCTGGGAAACCGGCCAGCGTTGGTACACGTTTGGCGGGACCGTACAGAGGGGGCAACCTCGCGCGACGTTCACACTCTTCGAGAACGTCGGCGGCAAATTCAACGCTCCGCCTGCAACTCAGAGCACGCCTATCGGAACCGTGGTGCTGACGTTCCTCGATTGCTCGACAGCAAGCATGAAGTACCAGGATGTCCTGTGGGACCGCTACTGGGGTCCCTTTTCCCAAACGATGCCGTTGGTGCGGCTCACACCCAACGTCACTTGCTCCGACGCCGTCGCGAGCCGGCCGGATCTCGACTTCTCCTATTCCGGCCACTGGTTCGACCCAGCGATCCCAGGCCAGGGCCTGTTCGTCGAGCTGAATCCGATCGCCGAGATGTTATTCGTCGTCTGGTACACCTATTCCAGGGACGGCGCGTTCACGGACGCGGAAGAAGAGGTGCAACGCTGGTACAACGGGGTTGGGAATTTCGTTCCGGGTATGTCTGCTCTGCAGATGACACTCTACGAGACGACGGGCGGTGTTATCGGAGGCAGCCCCGACCCCGCGTTCACCGTCAGGACGCAGACCGTTGGGACGGCAACGGCGACCTTCTTCAGCTGCGAGACCGCACAACTGAGCTTCAATTTCACCGCGGGTAGTAACGCCGGAGCGTCGGGCACGGTGAATCTGTCGCGTGTGGGTCCCGCGCCCCCAGGTTGCGGCTCCTGACCTAATCGTGCGACTGGCGGCGACGCGATTGATTCACGCCCACCTAATGCGACGGCTCTTGGCCGGTCACCGACCGTCGCGCCTAAACGGGATCAGCTTGACCGTCGACGGTCGCAGATCGGCCAGTTCCAGACGGTCGCCATCCCACGCCAATTGCCCCGCGGCCGTTTGATCAGACAGCTGGCGCCTAGCGATCAGAAGCCGTCGCGCCGAGCTCTGATCCAACGCATTTCATCCGCCGCCTAGTCCGGGGACGGATTGATCGCGGAATGGCAGGAAGTGCTGTCCTTGGATCAGGCAAGCGCCGGCGCTGCCGGTAACCTGATCGGCGGATTCTCGCTCAGCGTCGCCAGTGATCTAGACTCATGCAGCGCGCAATTGCACGCAGTGCGGGTCGGTGGGCGTCGTTCAAGATTGCGAATGCCGCGCGGTCCTCCGACGAGCCCGAGGCGGCACTGGCGGGCGTTATTCTGCGCGACTTGAATCTAATCCAGCGGCAATGACAATGTCAACTCGTCGTTTATGAACTGGTCACATGCGAAGTGAATAACGCTATGCTGCTTTCATGCCGCGGATGTCCGCCTCGGGTCGCTGGCAGACGACGAAGCCGCCGGGATCGGAATGGCACGCGGCCACGGTGGATTCGCCGAGGAATTAGATGTTGCCTGCGGTAGGGCGTTATCGGCGAGCCGTATCGAAAGGCACCATCGAAAGGCGCATTCGAGGGAACAATGCAAACGATTCCGCTGGCGCTCCTTGCAGCAATGTTGCTTACCGGTGCTGCGGCCGCCGGCCCGGTCGAGGACGCGGATGAGGCGTACAGGCGTGGCGACTACCAGACCGCCTTGCGCCTTGCCGAACCGCTTGCCGACGGTGGTGATCGAGCCGCCCAGTTTCGCCTTGGCGTCATGTATGAGCAGGGCAAGAGTGTGCCTCAGGACTACACCGAGGCCGCGAACTGGTACCGAAGATCGGCTGACCAGGGATATGGTCAAGGTCAGAACAATCTCGGCAACTTGTAGAAGAGCGGCCGCGGCGTGCCCCAAGACTATGCCGAGGCGATGAAGTGGTATCGCATGTCCGCGGACCAGAGTTATGGTCTCGCTCAAGTCAATATCGGCAGCATGTACTGGTATGGGCGCGGTGTCGCAAAGGCCGGCGATCTACAACAAGACTGCATTCGCGGAGGCGGGCGGACTGATGTCGTACGGCGCGCGCTAAGAGGAGTTTTTCCAGCAGGCTGCGCGATACGTTGACCGGATTCTCCGTGGCGCGAACCCCGGAGAGCTCCCTGTGGTGTTGCCGACCCAGTTCGGTTTTATAGTGAATCTCAAGACTGCCAGGGAATTGGCAATCCGGATTCCACCGTCACTTCTGCTCCGTGCGAACCGGGCGATTGAATAGCAATCCGCGCACGAGCGACGACTTGGATATCGGCCCGCTCGGGCCCGACAGGGCGCGCTTGTCGTCGTCAGGAGTGCCGCAGTCGCACCTGCACGCAGGCGCTCGCTATTTCGCGGGCACGCTCGATGCGAGCCAAGCGGCCGTGACGTCGCGATGCGATGGAATGTTTTCTAGAAATGCCTGGCGCAATGCCTCGTCAGAGATGGTCGCAGCCCGGGCCTGGAGCTGGGTATAGGCTCGCTTCAGCCACTCGGCGGCGCGCTGATCGCGGTTGCTCATCAGCGTGCGATAGCAGGTCAGTTCTACTACGATCGCTGAATCCGCGCCCTCCAAAGTACCACCCGCAGCCACGTGCGCCAACACGCCTTCCACATGTCGCAGTGCGCTGCAGGCATCGTTCTGCGCGAGCGCGACCCGCGCCAAGCCAGCTGCGGCTTCGTGATGAAGCACGAGTCCGAGCTCGAGGGCAAGAGTGCGAGCCCGCTCAAAAGACTGGGACGCTCGATCGCAGTGACCCAAGCACAGTTCAGCATTGCCAAGATACATCAGGGCACCGACTTCCATCGCATGTGCTTCCACGGCGCTCGCCGCTTCAAGCGCTGCCTTTGCCAGCGCTTCGGCTCGCACCGGCTCACCTTGCAAGAACGCCAGTAGCGACAAGTTGCACACTGCTGTGCACTCCAGTGGGAGGTCACCACTAGCGCGGGCCAACCGCAAACATTCCTCCAGGTTGCGCTGACCAAGCGCCAACTCACCCAGTGCCAACCACGAAGCGCCGAGATTGCCGCGTTGGATCGCCTGACCGCGTCTGTCACCAAGCTCTTCGTTAAGTGACAGCGCCTGTTTAGTCAACGCGAGCCTGCTCATCGGATCGTCTTGAAAATATGCGATGGTCGACAAGACGTCGAGGAACCTGACTTCAATTTGGGGCAATCCACGAGTATGTGCCTCAGCCAGCCCCTGCTGAGCCAACGCCTTCCCAGCTTTGTGATCGCCCGAGGAAGCCAAGGCAACTGCAAGCCGATGGTGAGCACTGAGTCGCAAAACGCAGTCACCGTTGCGCTCGGCCAGCGCGATGGCTCGCCGCGCAAAGGCTTCGCTAGCCTGCCAGTCCGCCGTTCTCATCGCGAGATTGTTGCGAATGAGCGCCACCTGGGCTCGTCTTGCATCGTCGTCCAGCGTCTCGGCCAAACGTTCAAGCGCGTCGACGTTCTGACGCTGCTCGCTGCGTTTACCCTCCCGTTCGTAAGTACGTTCACGAAGATCCAGCAGCCGCCACCGCAGTGCGGCGAAGTCTACAGTTGGGTTCGCATCGATCAATGCCAGTGCGCGTTGCACATGTTCCAGTGCACTGGGGTGAGCGAAGCGTTGCACCGCTTCCTCAGCGGCGCGGGCGTGGTATTCAGCGGCGCTAGCTGTTTCACCGGCCTTTTCGAAGTGTTCTGCGGTCGTGCTGAGGAAAATGTTGGCGCGCTCGACCGCCAATTCCGAAAGCCAACGTGCCACTCTTCCGTGTAATAAAACCCGAACCTGCTTTAGCACGGTGTCATAGGTCACTTGGTGCAAGAGCTGATGCTGAAAGACGTACTCGCGCATCCCTTCCGGCAATACCGCGGACCGGGGCGAGATTAGTCCACGACGCACTAGCGAAGGCAACGACTCCAGGGCGTTCCCGTCCAACGCCGCGAGTGCGCGGTCCCAGAAAATATGGCCAACGATACTGGCCCGTTGAAGCGCTTCTCTCTCTGCCGTTGGGAGACCGTCCAGCCGCGATTGCAAGACCCCGACAAGCGTAGGGGGCACATTCGCGCCCACCAACCTCTCTGAGTGCAGGGTCCACGACTTGCTGTAGGAGCCGTGGGTCGCGATCGCGCCTTGGTCTATCAGCATCTTGACCAGCTCCTCCATGTAGAAAGGGTTACCCTCCGCGCGTCCGATGACGAGCTCGCGAAGAGCTGCGGGTACATAGACGAGGCGCTTCAGCAACTCGTCGGCAAGCAACTCGCTCGAGCCTCGATCGAGAGGACTGAGATCGATGCGCAGATGATCCTCATTGGCTCTCTGCCATTCGGCGTTGCGTTCAAATAGCGTCGGTCGGGCGCAAGCCACGATCAGCATTGGCACGTCGCGGTTGACTTGAGCGATGTACCTCAGGAACTCGAGCGAGCCGTCATCGGCCCAATGCACATCCTCGAGCTGCAGCACGATCGGCATACCCTCTTTTGCGCTAACTCGGCGCAACATCTGAGCTGCCACATGGAAAGCGCGATTGCGGATCTGCCTTGGGTCGTCGCGTATGCCACGGATGTGCGGGCTCGCGCTGAAGTCAAACCCGAGCAAGTGACCCAGTACATGGGCATGGCTTTCAGCCAAATCCGAGTCGTCGCCCACGAACAACTGCCCAATTTCCTGTTCGATCTTGTGCCGGGCCGCGTGCAGCGGCTCGTCATCGGCAATCTCAAGCCGCCATGCAATGATGTCGCGTAGCAGTCCGTACGGCTGGCGTTGCGCGTGGGGCGTTGCGCGCCCCCGAAAGATCGCGAACCGCTTCGCTTGCGCCTCGGCCCAGTTGTCAAACTCATATACCAGCCGGCTCTTGCCGATTCCGGCATCGGCCACGACAGTAACGATGGCAAGCTTATGTTGGTCGAAGACACGCTGAAAGCGGCCTTGTAGCTGTTGGAGTTCAGACTCGCGACCAATCATGCGAGTCTCCATGCCCTCGATGCCGCGGGTCGAGACGCGAAACGCGCGCGGCTTGACGCCGAGGACCAAATACGTGACGACCGGTTCGTCAACGCCTTTGATGCTCAGCGGATCCTGAGCCTCGACGTCGAACACGCCGCGAACATGCACGTAGGTTGCGTGACTGATGCGCAAGCTGCCCGCCGGTGCAGTCTGTTCCATACGCGCGGCAATGTTCACTGCGACGCCGCGAATGGCGCTAGGGGCACCGGCACCCCCTCCAAGCGACACGCCGCCGGTGTTGATGCCAACGCGCACGTTGAAGCCGGCGTCGTGTTGGCTGTTCCGGAGTTCTTCGCTCAGTTCCCGGGCCAATGCCAGCAGTGCCAGCCCGCACCGAACGGCGCGCTCGGCGTCGTCTTCCTTGGTCTCGTCAGCGCCGAACACCGCCAGTACGCTGTCGCCGGCATACTGCAGCACTTGGCCGCCAAATGCGTCGACGACGTCCGAGCACCGCGTGAGCGCACCGTCGATAACGTCGTGAATGTCCTCTGGATCCAGCCGCTGGCTAAGGAAGGTGGATCCCACCACGTCCAGAAACACGATAGTGACTTGCTTGAGCTTCTGTGCATGTTCGGCGGCCGTTATCTGCCGTGCTACCAGCTGGCTGCGCAACGCGGCCACGCTGACATCGACGACCGCGCCACCAAGAAGCGGTCTCTGCGCTTCCAGAGCAGTTATGGCGGCTTGGATTCGAAGGTCCGCGGACATCGCTGCGAGGATAGCAACTGACCTGTCTCGGAACAAGCCGAATGCTGCAAGCGTGGTGCTGAATCCGCCGCCCTGGTGGCGATGGACACTGGCCGCCACAGCGCGGGGCATGAGCTACTACGGACAGCAGAGCATCGACGCCTGCGAGGCGAGTCGATCCAACGTTGGAAACCGTGGGAGCAATCATCGGGACCACGGACGGCGGAGGGCAAGGCTAGGTCCGGCCGCGCCCCCGCGCCCCCGTCGACACTTCCTGTGCATGTGAGGACCGCGCGACGTGTGGCGTGCACTGAAGCCGCCGGCTCAGGCGCTAATCACAAATTCACCCTCTTGAGATGCGCTCTGACCCACTCAGGCTTAGTGCCGACCGCGGCGATCGCGGCAACTAGTTGCGCCGTGGTGCAACGGAATATTGCCGTCCAATACCTCACCTCGTAGCCCTCGTTGATATTGACGCGAGCACGATCTACGCGGCGGAAATCACTGAGGCCATCCATTTAGTTCATCTCAGAGCTTGAGCGCTCAACCCTCGAGTTGGGGGGGGCGGCGCGGAGACGGTCCCTTGCCAGCTAGCAACCCTGGACCCTTGATTACGAGCGACTAGTGGTCATTTCTCGCCAGCTAGAGCATTTAGAACGCTCTCGAATATGTGCGGGGGATCACCCTTCGACACCACGCGATCAAATCCAGCCGCTACTGCGGCCGATCGTGGAAGTGGCATGCCCGTGTAGGCGATGAATACAGCGTCTCCGGACCATTGCTGCTGCTTCAATTGTCTGCACGTTTCGAACCCGTCAATATTAGGCATATTGATGTCGAGCACGACCATCCGTGGTTGGAAATTGCGGGCAAGATCGATGGCGGCTTGTCCGCTGTAGACAACCTGCACCTCAGCACCCAAAATCCTCAAGAACTCGCCGACGACTTCGCCTCCATTATGGTCGTCGTCCACCACCAAGCACTTCACCGCGCGGCGATCAACCATGACCGAGACTAGCAGGTCTTGCCCTTCCGATTCGTAGGTCGTCGTCTTATATGAACATCGGCTTCCGCTTACATCGTGACGCGCGCGTAGGGTCTGGGTTGCGGATTGCAGTCTTTGTTACCATCGCCAATTTCCCGCCATGGGGCTTCGCCCGTGGCCGTGGCGAGAGCTTCCACGATGGGACTTGCACAGTTCATTCTCGATAATATCGAGCCGATCTTGACTGAGTGGGAGGCGTTCGCCAAATCGATGCCTCCCGGTCAGGAAATGAATTCGGCGGCGCTACGTGATGACGCGGAGCGGATGCTTCGCTTTGTGGCAGCCGACATGGATGCCACTCAATCGGAAGGCCAGCGAGCGGTCAAGGGCCGAGGCGAGCAGGCGGCAGGGAGCGATGAGAGTGCCGCCAACGCGCATGGGCGGCTGCGCCTGGCGCAGGAGTTCGATTTGGCGCAGATGGTGTCGGAATTTCGCGCGCTACGGGCTAGTGTAATTCGACTGTGGTCCGCTCAGCCGGGGGCCACTCCATCGGCCCTATCGTCGGAGTTGATACGCTTCAACGAGGCGATCGATCAGATTCTTGCAGAATCGGTAAGCAGGTACAGGGCTGACATGGACCGGGCACGAGAACTATTGCTGGCCGTGCTTGGACATGACCTTCGCAATCCACTGTCATCAATACGCATGTCTGCCGAGATATTGGCGCGGACTTCGTTGACCCCTCGCCAGAGCGATCTGAACGATGGAATTATTCGCGGCAGCGAGCGCATGCGGCGGATGGTGCACGACTTGCTCGACTTCACCCGCACTCGCCTCGGCGCGAAGTTAATGGTGGAGTTGGAGCGATGCGACCTTGACGCCGTTTGCCGAAACATTGCCGAAGAGGCCCGCTCGGGGCACCCCGATCGGGAGGTGGTGGTTAAGACTTCAGGGGACTGTGTGGGTCACTGGGACTGTGCGCGTATGGGGCAATTAGCGTCCAATCTCGTGGGCAATGCAGTGCAACACGGAGATCCGAATACCCCGGTGAAGATCACGACTGCGAGCGACGACGCGGACTGGGTTACGCTGAATGTCGAGAATCACGGACCCGCGATCCCCCCCGGTCGTCGCCTGTCGATGTTCGATCCGTTGAACCGTCCTTCGCAGGCAACATCGCACGGCCGAGGTGGAAGCCTTGGGCTGGGCCTATACATCGCGAAAGAGATCGCTTTGGCGCACGGCGGCAGCATCAAGTTAGTTTCCAGCGACGAGTCCGGTACTCGATTCGAGGTACGGTTGCCGCGGGTGGCCCCCGACACTCAACGGTGGCCGAACTGATGGCCGAGTGGCCCAAGTGCGGTGCTATGACTACCGGCTGGAATTGCTTTGGCGGCTCCAAGCCGTGAGAGCGACTGTTCGCTGGCGATGCGGCTTGATGAGTCGGACCTGACTGGGTTGCGGTAACGACTGATCGAGGCCCGGACAAGGATTGATGCGCTGGTCGCGCCCGCTGCTGGGAGCGATCGACGCAATGCCACGCCTTGAACTATTCGCCTTCCACTACCGAAACTCATTGACCGGCAAGTGGGTGAAGGCTCGCTACGTTGCCGCGCCCCACAAGATTGCAGCGCGCTACGCGGAATGGGAGTCATTGGACCGCCCGAGATCCTAGACGTCGACCCGGAGGCGCGCTATTTCACGCCTTCGAAAGGCGTGCCGAACGCAGAGCTTAAGCGGGGGGGGCCGCCGCCAGAAGTGCAGCCGCACCTTGCGAGGCCGCCAGCAGTCGACGGACTGGAAGCGTTTTTGGCGACGCTGTTTCTTCGGAGGTATGTCGCCTACTGCGCCAAGCGACGCCGATACTCGCAAATGGAGGGTGCTGTGCGGCTGCATCGAGAACTTGCAGCGACCGCGGACGCGCTATTTACTCAGTCTCAGACGGCGAATCACGCTTGGCAAGCAAGTCCTGCAGTGCCTGAGACAGGGCCTGCGGCATCGTCACTTGGCCCTCAAACGGGGTAGACGATTGTCGACCATCGTGTAATAGACCGAGCTCTTGTATCCGGATTCTGGTCGCGGTAGTCGACGTCTGATACACCGTGCTAAGCCGGTGCACAATCTCTCGAAAGTCGTTTGCACTGCCGGTCCCGTCGCTTAAATAAACCATGCCGGGACGCCGGGTTATGCCCATATCTAGCTGTTGGAGTGCGAGCGCTGAACGAAAGGTAACCCGCGGCATTAGCAACGCGGCGGCATACGAATTTGCCTGCCATTCCAGAAAGTCGCGGGGTGTTATCAATTCGCGCGGTCCCGGCTGCAAATCCCGCTCTCCGTCCACTATTGCACGTGCCGTTGCGTCGAGTGACTGGAAGTCCAGCCTCAGGTTGCGATGCAATGACAGATGTCCGAGTTCATGCGCAAGAGTGAACCGAAAGCGTGCGCTTCCGTCGGCGCTTTGCAATGAGGGGTCTACGAAAATCGCAAATGCGGGCTCGAAATAGCACGCCCCGAGAATCTTCTGACCTTGGGAGGTCAGTCCAAGCTCCTGGTCAAAATGAAATGTTGCGCCGAGTTGTTCGCTGACGCGGGCTGCGATATCGCCCAGAGGAGTTGGCTGTGCTTCTGTAAGTGCGGCAAGCACAAAACTCCGGAGTGTTGACTCAGTGCGGCGCTCAATGTAGTCCTTCGAGTGATGCGGAACTCCGGTCACGTCTGCGTTGCTAAATTGGCTGAAAAAATGGTTGAACCAGTGCGACTATGCAACGTAACTGATTGAATATACTTAAAGTAATGGCGGATGGGGTGGGATTCGAACCCACGGATCGCTTGCACGATCGCCGGATTTCAAGTCCGGTGCATTCAACCGCTCTGCCACCCATCCGAAGGCGGCGGTCTTGAATCCGCCGGGAGGCGGGCGCATCTTAGCACCGCGATGAGCGTCGCTCGGAGGCACGAAGGGGACCGGAGGCACGAGCGGGAACCCTGCGTTATTTCTGCTACTCTAAGCGCCGCATCGATCGTTCCGGGCCGTCGAGCCCTTTTTGGAGGTCACATGGAACCCAGGTTGCAACCGGTGTTCACCCGCGAGCCGATGGCTCAGCCGGACGTGGTCGTCGCGGAGAGCCAGAACCGCGTGCTGCGCAATACTTACTGGCTGCTCGCGCTGTCCATGCTGCCGACAATCGCCGGCGCGTGGGTAGGGATGCAGATGAATTTCGTCGGGCTGTTCCGCTCGGCGCCGATCCTTGCGCCGCTCGCCATGTTCGGCGTGATGCTCGCCGCGCTGTTCGGCGTGACCGCGCTGCGCAACAGCGCGTGGGGCGTGCCGGCGCTGTTCGGCTTCACGTTCATTGCTGGCGTGATGCTCGCGCCGATCCTGTCGGTCGCCGCGGGCTTCCGTAACGGCGGGCAGCTGGTTGCGGTGGCAGGCGGGATGACGGCGGCTATTTTCTTCGCCATGGCCGCCATCGCCACGGTGACCAAGCGCGACTTCGCGTTTCTCGGCAAGTTCCTGTTCGTGGGCCTGGTCGTGCTGATCGTCGCGTCGCTCGCCAACCTGTTCTTCCAGGTGCCTGCGGT
>Ga0068858_100005925_pt1 | contig 11932 bp, 9 predicted proteins | sample KBSSwiS12_FD_66589 | JGI IMG/M metagenome (GOLD analysis project Ga0068858, IMG submission 66589) | Switchgrass rhizosphere microbial communities from Kellogg Biological Station, Michigan, USA - KBS Switchgrass S1-2 | ecosystem: Host-associated > Plants > Roots > Rhizosphere > Soil ... | reverse complement strand
CGAGCCGCTGCAGCACCGCGTTCTGGGTGCTGGTTGCTCGGTTACGACGAGAGGACATGTCGTTCTTGTTAGCCGGGGTGGAGGCAAGTTGATCTCGCAGGACCACGATGACGTTCTGGGGTGCCGTCGAGGCGGTCGCCGGGGACGTGCTCGGGCTGGCAGCGGTCGCTGCGGTCAAGCCGGTGAGGCCAGAAACAGAAATTGCGGTGGCAAAAGCCACCGCAACTGAGATGATCATTCGTCGTGAATGAGGCATGGGTAATCCCTTCCCTACGCTGCGGGGCTGCTCGTGGCAGCCGCTCGTGGCAGCCGCAAAGACGCCCGCGGCGAACTATGCCCCACAAGCCGGCCAACTCACAAGATTTCCGTCCAAATAGGTCGTAATTTGATGCCACTGTCATTTTTGTGTCACGCCGACCTCGGTGTCAGAGGCGGTGCGCGCCCAGCCCGATCTTCAGGCTGTCAGACCCGCCCCCTAGGGTCGCAACCATCGAACAGAGGAGAGATGTGACAACCCAGCCGGCTTCGAATTCGCCCTTACCCGACGTGGCAATCCGTGCCAGCGGACTGGTCAAGCGCTATCGCGGCAGCCGCGGGCAGGAAGGGCAGGAGGCCGTTCGTGGCATCGACCTCGAGGTCCGACGTGGGGAAGTGTTCGGCTTCCTCGGGCCCAACGGTGCGGGCAAGACGACAACCGTTCGAATGTTGTGCACGCTTCTGCCGATCAGTGATGGTGAGGCCACCGTTGCCGGCATCGACGTGGCGGCTGATCCCGCGGCGGTCCGCAACAAGATCGGGGTTGCCCTGCAAGACGTCGGCCTCGACGGTCGGCAGAGTGGCCGCGAACTGCTCGAACTGCAATGTGGTCTCTATCGAATCCCTGATCCCGCTGGTCGGGCAGCTGAGCTGCTCGAACTCGTCGGCCTGGCCGAGCCGGCCGACCGATTGGTGAGTACGTACTCAGGCGGTATGAAGCGTCGCCTCGATCTGGCGAGCGCGCTCGTGCACGAGCCCGACGTTCTCTTTCTGGACGAACCAACGACCGGCCTCGATCCGGCCAGCCGCCTGACGGTGTGGCAAGAGGTCCGGCGCATCAATCAGGCCGGTACCACGGTATTCCTCACCACTCAGTACCTCGAAGAAGCCGATCAACTCTGCGATCGGGTGGCCATCATCGACGACGGCCGGATCGTCAATCAGGGCACTCCGAGTGAACTGAAGTCCGAACTCGGCAGTGATGTGCTGACGATAGGCCTCGACCCGCAGGAGCATGGCCGGGCCCGAATCGCGCTCGAGAACCTCACCGATCTGGGGCACATCACCGACGCCGAGGAAGGCTTGGCTGTGTATGTCGACGATGGTGCCGGCTCGGTCGCCGATGTCGTTCGGCTGTTGGCCGAAGCAGACATCCGGCCCAGGACCGTGTCATTGGCCCGTCCGACTCTGGACGACGTGTTCTTGGCCTCCACCGGTCGCCGAATAGAAAGCAACACTGCGGAGGCTGCCTCATGAACGAGACAATCCTCTTGGCCCGGCGGGCTGTTCGGGAGGTGTGGCGAATTCCTGCGGCCACGTTGCCGGCTCTCTTTATTCCGGTGTTTTTTCTTGTGGTCAACCTGGGCCAGGTCAACAAGGTCTTCCCGCCTTCGACACCGTTCCTGCAGGGGCAGCACTATGTGGCCTTTCAGATTCCGGTATCGCTGGTATTCGCGGTCAGCTCGGCAACGTCGGGCTTGGCGATGGTCACCGACATCGATATCGGCTATCTGGACAAGCTGTTGACCGCGCCGATTCGCCGCACTGCGATCGTGTGGGGACGGCTGGCCGCTGACCTGACCCGCGGGATCGCCGTCTCGATTCTCGTTCTGGCGGTTGGGTTTGCCTTTGGTGCTCGGGTTAAGTCCGGTGTCGTCGGAGTCATCCTGCTTATCCTGCTGTCGGCACTGTGGGGCGTGGCGTACGCCGGCATTGCCATTGCCATCGCTCTGAAGACGAAAAACGTCCAGACGACGAACGCCTCGTTCATCATCTTCTTTCCGCTGCTATTTCTGACGCCAAACTTCGTGCCGCTGGAGCTGCTAGCGCCGCCGTTGCGCATCATTGCTCGATGTAATCCGGTGACGTATGTGATCACGGGTCTGCGCGATCTGGTGTTGTACCACGATATTCATTGGGGATCGTTGGGCGCGTGCTTGCTTACGATCGTGCTGACCGGGGTGCTGCTGACGGCATTGTCGTTGCGGGCTCTGACCACATTCGCCGACTGAGGCCGGCTCGCGATGTGTGGTGCCCTTTCGACGTAGCGGCAGAGGGCGTTGACAAGGCGTAGTTGGTGCGGATTGTGCACCTCGGCATCCAACAGGGCAGGTGATCCGACCAGGATGCACATTGCTCGGGCTCTGGACACGGCCACGTTCAGGCGATGGATGTCGAGCAGGAAGTCGACCCCACGCGGGGCGTCCGCCGCACTCGAGGACGCCAGCGAATAGATGACAACCGCGGCTTCACGGCCTTGGAATTTATCTACCGATCCGATATGGATCCGGGGATCGAGGTGGCGCTTGAGACGGGCGACGTGCGCGTTGTACGGAGCGACGACCAGGATTTGGTCCGGCTCGAGCGGCTGCTCTATGCCACGATCGTCGATCCAGGAGCCGCTCAGCAATTCATCGACGAGTGTGCCGACGGCAACTGCCTCTTGCTCGGATGCGGACTCATTGCCAGTGTGCACGATAGGCATCCACCGAAGTCCGGATCCGGAGTGGGCACCGCCGAGTATGACCTGCTTGTCCAGCCCAGGCGCCGATTGCAGTCGCGCCTCGTAGGAGGTTTGCGAGACGAATTCGGTGATGTCGGGATGCATTCGCCAGGTGGTGTCGAGAAATATGCCTCGGTCCGGGGGAATGGTGGGGTGTCGATCGAGCAGGTGCTCCAATGCAGAAATCCCCGCTCCGTGGGGATGTTCGGCTTGGCTCGGTTGAGCCAATTGTTGAGGGTCACCGAGAAGAACCATCGATTCCGCGGCGCAAGACACAGCGACCGCGTTTGCGAGTGAGAACTGACCGGCCTCGTCGATGACGATCACGTCCACGGCGCCGGCCAACTCGGGCCGAGCCCAGAGCCAGCTGGTCCCTCCGATCAGCCGATGTTCCCCGGCGGCCAAGGCACCCAGGACACGTTCGTGGTCCGGTGCCCATTCAACGAGCTCGGCACCACAGTGGTTGTCCTCGTCGCATCGTTGCAGGGCAGGTCGTCCGACCTTGGCCAGCAGGCTGCCGATGACCTGATGCGACAGTGCGGTCACGCCCACGGTTAATCCGGCATCGAGCAACGAGCGGATCAACTCGCCCCCGGCGGTCGACTTTCCGGTGCCGGGCGGTCCTTGTACTGCGAGTACAGCACCTCGTAGAGCTGTACCGATGCGGATCACGGCCTGGGTCGGTGTTTCGCCGGGTTGCACGGCCAGATTGTCGGGAACTTGCTTTCTCAGAAGGCGCAGACCGAGACAGTCCTCTGTGCTGAGGGCCAGTTCGGCCACGCCGGCGATTGCCGAGCGCAACACACGATCGTCCAGTGGGCCTTCGGGACCGAGACCGCGAAGGGTGGGCGGCTCGCGCTTGATGCCGATGCTGAGGTCGACCCATCCGGCTTCGGGGTCGATGTCGACCACCCGACCGGCTGAGGTCCGGGTATCGACATCTATCGCCGCCCGCACGGGACGAATGCGCGTGTCCTGCGGGGGAAACGTATATCGGTGCACGTGCGATCGCTTGACGTTGCCGACATGAACCGGTGCGCTCAGGCCACCGAGCGCGGATCCGTCTTCGACGAGATCGTCCTCGTCAAGGTCGGCCAGCCGGAAAAGGTCCCACCAGGCCGGACGCTGCTCCCTTCGGTGCCAGCCGACCAGGCCGGCCAGCAGCGGGCGTCCGTCGTCGAGGAGTCGACCGGCCAATTCGGCCTCGGCCAGTTCGGCTTCATTGGCGTGCGCCTGTTCAGCCTCGGTGTCGTCCTCGGGTCGAGACAGCGGGTAGCCGACAATGCCTTCCAGTTCGAGACGGCGATCTTCCAGCCATTGGTGGAGCGCGAACGTCGATCGGACGTCGTCGGCGTTGTAGGCGAGGATCTTGTCGAGGATCGTGGATTCGCCGCTGACGATCCATTGCTCGTAGGCGAGAACGCTTGACAGTGCCTCGGCGACCTCAGCGTTGGCACCGCGGATATGACCCCAATAGAAGGCCTCCAGCTTCTTGATCGAGTATGACTCCTTGCTAATCCGTAGACCCTGACGCACAACGGCATAGAGATCAACGAAAACCTCAGCCCGTAGCAGTACATCGAGTTCGGCCTCACGGACTCCGTGTCGGGACGTGAGACGCTGAAGCGCGCTGCGCTCATACGGGGCATAGTGATACACGTGCATGCCCGGACGCGCTTGCCATTGAGCGAGCAGGCGATCGACCAGCTGCTCGGTGAGTAATCGCTCTTGGTCGTTGTCGTGTGCCCAGAAGGCTTCGAACCCACCGTGGACATCGCCTAGACCTGCGAGGTACTCCCGACCGGCCGGTTCCACGAACGGATCACCTTCGAAGTCGAGATACAGATCACCCTCGTGGGGTTGGGGCAGACGTTGCAGCCCGGCGCCCGCAACCGGATCGAGGAGTTCGTAGCTGGGTATCCCGGTAGTTCGTTCGGAGAGTTGGAGTCGGGCCTGGCTCACGAGGCGCTCCCGCGAAACGCGTCCGATTGACCGTGGAAGCTGATCCGCATCCTGACCCGCCAATGCGCCAACGGTGGCGATGCCTGCCTGCTCGAGCTGCTGCCGATGATCACCGCGCATGAAGGCGATCAGGCTCAGGTGATCCAGGCGACGCCATTGGGCCGAACACTCGTCCACCCAACGACACTGATCGCAATGCGGTACCGGTTGCGCGATGGTGGGGCCGTGACCGGCGACGAAACTTTCGAAGCGCTGGGCGACGCGACGATAATAAGACGCGACGTCGGCGTATCGATATGCGTGCGACTCACTGTCACCGGTCACCACCGTCAGCCAGCTCGGCGCGATGCCCTGAATGCGTCTCAGATGCTCGCCGTATTCGGCCATCTGAAGCAAAGCCGGAACTTTGAGCCGACGGGCCAGTTTCGTGTCAGCGACATCGTAGGACCAATCGCCGAGACGCGATGGTGCCGTGTTTCGCAGGAGAAAGTCAGCGTGACCACGATGCCCACCATGCAGGAACGTCGCCTGGTAGATAACCGACGCGCCATCGGTCATGGCCTTCTCGGTAGCTCTTGCGGCCTCGGCCACCGACAGCTGTGGCACCTCGACAACATCGAAACGCGCCTGCAACGATGCCAGGTACCGATGCTCGTGCTCTAAACCCTTGCGAAAGAGCAGCTCGAGAAATTCTCCGTCGTTGTTGGTCGGAGCAGAGCGCTGACCGGTGGCCACGCTGACGTCCAGGCTGGTCAGGTGTGTGCAGGCCAAGAACTTGGTGAGGTCTGTCGGACTGACTACGAGCTGACCGGCGTCGCGATACACCACTGGCTAGCTACCCCCTTTTCCGTCGTAGCTTGTTGGCTGCCTCGATCATGCATGAGTGGTCTGACATTTCTCGCTCAGAGGGGGATTCTGTGGACTACCAGGAAGTTATCCACAGATTTGAGAAGTCCCGTTTTGAGCAATGCGCCTCGCCTACGGTCGTTGGAATGAAGATCATCCATCGTGTCCTCGCCATGTCACTGTTCTCCCTGGTTGCCGTCACCGGTTGCACCGAACAGGGCACCCCTCCAACCGCAACCAAGCCCACCGCTCCGTTACAGAAACCAGCACTGGCCGATCCGGACGCGCATTGCTTGACCCCGACCCCAGCCCGTATTCACAATCGCGCCGCGCTCTGCTGACAAATGCTGTGCTGATAGGAGGTGCGCTGCCAAGTGCTGGGCTGATCGATCACTTGATGTCGGATTGATTCGCTGTCAAGGGCTGAAATCGTCGCAGCCGCAGGCTGTTGGTCACGACGAAGACCGAGCTGAGTCCCATGGCGGCGCCGGCGATGACGGGATTCAGCAGTCCGAAGGCCGCCAGCGGAATGGCAGCGATGTTGTAGGCGAACGCCCAGAAGAGATTGGCTTTGATGGTCGACAAGGTACTGCGAGACAGGCGAATCGCGTCGGCCACGGCCATCAGGTCGTCGCCGATCAGCGTCAGGTCCGAGGCCTCGATGGCGACATCGGTGCCCGCCCCCATCGCCAGACCTAGATCGGCAACCGCCAGAGCGGGTGCGTCATTGACTCCATCACCGACCATAGCCACGACCGCACCCGAGGCCTGCAGGCGCCGAATCGCGTCAACCTTCTCCGAGGGTAGGACCTCGGCGATCACGTCTGAGATGCCTACTCGGGAGGCCACGGCCAATGCTGCGGCGCGGTTATCACCGCTCAGCAAGACGGGGTGCAGATCCAAGCGCTTCAGTTCTGTTATGGCGGCGGCCGAGGTTTCCCGCACCGTATCGGCAAGCACGATCACACCGATCGTGACGCCGTCGCGCATCACCCACACCGGGGTCTGGCCAATGGCGGCGGCCGACTGGGCCTGTTCGAGCAACGGACCCTGGCCGGCGGACTCGGGTCGACGTCCGACAGCGATTGTGTGTCCACCGACGAGCCCGCTCACTCCCATTCCGCCGGTACTGACGAAGTCGGTGACGTCGGCCAGAGGTGATCGCTCGCTTGCGGCGGCGGCGATTGCCCGCCCGATGGGGTGCTCGGAGGCCTGTTCCACGGATCCGGCCACATTCAGTAGCTCAGTCTCGCTCAGCCCGTTCTTGACCGGGTGGACGGCGACCACGGCCATCTTGCCGTGGGTGAGCGTTCCGGTCTTGTCGAGGACGATGGTATCGACCTGGCGGGTTGATTCCAGTACCTGTGGTCCGCGTATGACTATTCCGAGCTGGGCACCACGACCCGTCCCGGCCATGAGCGCGGTGGGTGTCGCCAACCCGAGCGCACAAGGGCACGCGATGATCAGCACCGAAACCGCGGCCGCGATGGAATGGGCCGCGGTGCCACCGGCAAGTAGCCAGACGACGAGCGTCAGCAGGGCCAACCCGATTACGACTGGGACGAAGATCCCAGAAACTCGGTCAGCCAGGCGTTGCACGGCGGCCTTGCCGTTCTGGGCCTGCTCGACCAGCCGGGCCAGCTGGGCCAGCTGCGTATCGGCGCCGACTTGCTCGGCGCGGACGACTATGCGGCCACCAACGTTGATGGTGGCCCCGATGACCCGGTCACCCGGACCGACCTCGACCGGAACGGATTCCCCGGTCATCATCGAGGAGTCCACCGCCGACTCGCCCATGACGATCACACCGTCGGTAGCGATCTTCTCTCCCGGCCGAACGATGAATTGTTCGCCGACGGCCAGATCTGTCAGCGCAATCAGGCTTTCCCGTCCTTCACGCAGAACGGTGACCTCCTTGGCGCCCATAGTGAGCAAGGCTCGAATAGCGGCCCCGGACCGGGACGTGGCGCGAGACTCCAGGAAACGACCCCACAAAAGGAACACCGTTACGACTGCGGCAACTTCCAGATACGGATCGCCGCTGTCGGTGACGACCGCCCAGGTCGACCAGGCGAACGCGGTGAGCACTCCCAGCGAAATCAGAGTGTCCATGGTTGTACCGCCGTGACGCGCGTTGAGAACGGTCGCGCGATGGAATGGCCAGGCACCCCAGGTGACGACCGGGACGGCCAGGAGCAGAACCAGCCAGTCCGACCCCGCGAACTTCAGCGGACCAACCATGCTCAGGATCACTATCGGTAGCGCTAGCGCCGCCGACACCAGCAACCGCAACGGTGCTCGTGCTACCGATTCCGGGGAGCTGGAGTAGCCCGAAAGTACGGTTGCGCGGTATCCCGTCGACTGAACCGCGGCCAGCAGATCCTCGGCGGCAACGGGGGCAGTGAGGGCGATCGCCGCCTTCTCGGTAGCAAGATTCACGCTCGCGCTCACACCGGGTACCGAGTTCAACCTCCGTTCGACCCGTGCCGCGCACGAGGCACACGTCATGCCGGTAATCGCAAGTTCGACCATTGTCTCGCTCATCTAGGAACGCACCAATCGGGCGATCGCGTCGCTCGCCTCTTTGACCTTGACGTCCGCCTCCGAACCTCCGGCCTGGATGGCATGGGCGACGCAATGACCCAGATGCTCCTCGAGCAGGAGCAGGGCAACCGACTCCAGCGCTCGGGTCGCCGCCGAGACCTGGGTCAGTACATCGATGCAATAGGTGTCTTGATCCACCATGCGTTGCAGGCCGCGCACCTGGCCCTCGATGCGCCGAAGCCGCTTGAGATGGGCCGCCTTGTTGTCGGCGTAGCCCGGTCGATCCACCACGTCGCGCTCGTCCTCTCACCAGCCATTCCGAACAACCCCCGGGGGGTATACGGACGACTATACCGCGGTGGGCCGCAAGCCCAGCTGAGCACGAATCGAGTTCTGCACGTCATCGACGGGTCCGCGCGCATCTACGGTCACCACGAACTCTTTACGCCGAAAGATTTCCAGCACCGGATTGGTTTTCTCGTGGTAGTCCTTCAGGCGGTTGGCCAGCGCCTGCGGGGTGTCGTCTTCGCGAGTCACGAGTTCGGCTCCGCACACGTCGCAGCGTCCTTCGATGCGCGGGCTTTGGGCGATCAGGTTGTAGTCCATGCCGCAATGTGAGCAAGTACGCCGGGCCATTACGCGGCGGCGGACCTCGTCGTCGGGCAACTCAAGATGGACGACTCCATCGATGTCATAACTTTCCAGGAAGAACTCCGCCTGCGGTGCGTTGCGCGGGAAACCGTCGATGATAAATCCGTAGTTCCAGTCGTGATCATCCAGGCGCTTGCGGACAACATCCGCCACCAGGTCATCACCAACCAGGTTGCCGGCCGCCATCACCCTGCGCACCTGTGCCCCCAACTTTGTGTGGTTCTGAACATGCCACCGGAATATGTCGCCCACGGCGATTTGGACCAGGTCGTGGTCGCGAGCCAATAGTGATCCTTGGGTGCCTTTGCCGCTGCCCTGGATGCCCATGATGATGTATTTGCGCATACCTTCACCCTCCCAGAGTCGTGACTGGATCGCGAACTTGTCATGCCGGGCGCGGCGCGAATCCGACTGCGATATTCGGCATACCTCGAGCACTCGCCGTAGAGCGGCGGCTCCCTGATGCGGCCGGTCACCCCAGCCCGCCTGACTGATATCCGAATCGGGACGAAGGCAACAACGGTGCCGATCGCTGAACATTACGGAATTCCGTTGGAGGCCCGAGCGATTATCCTCAACGCTCAAGTAAGGGCACCGACTAACGCGGGCCTACATCGTCATGACGCGTCCGGATCTCGACGCGCGAGCCCTCAACAACTGAGTTTCGCGGCCAAAACCAGTACCTCGAATCTTGTCGTCGTCCTGCTCGAGCAAGGCGGGCTGAGTGCCCGAGTAAGTGCCGGAACCACCCGTCTTCTCCTGGATGTAGTGGGGTGCTACGAATAACCCGTTCTCAGGTGGGCCGATCCCGCAAGAAATTGGCACGCCGTCCTCTGTGCATTATGGCCGTTCCCGTGAGATTGTTGCTTATGGGGGCTTCAGGGTGGGGGCGCTCATCTGGTCTTTCGTTGAACTTGGCCCTCGCCGAGCTAGGCGCTCTGGCGGTGGCCTGCGGGGGAATCGAATTCATCCTTTTCCCTCGTGAGGCCCTGGCCTCATATCCCTCGTTGGTGCTGTTTCCGATCATTGGGCTCGTCTATGTGGCGGCCGGCCTGCTGGCCTGGTGGCGTCGGCCCATCAACCGACTGGGCCCGGTCATGGTCGCGGCTGGATATTTGCTGTATGCCTCCGGCTTGCAAGACATCGAAAATAAAGGCCTGATCGCAATTGGATTGATTTTCGAGTCGGTCGCCTTCGCGGCGGTATTGTTCTTATTGCACGCATTTCCATCAGGTCGGCTCGACGGCAAGTTGTCGAACTGGGCGATGATTGCCATCCTGGTGCAGGTAACTGTCCTGCAGATGCCGTACTACCTTTTCGCACCGCAGGGCCGACTGGACGTCTTGTCCATCTCCGATCGGCCGGACCTCGTCAACGCCGGGCTAGTCGTGCAAGCGACGGTGGGCATGATTGTCATGGTGCTCAACGTGGCCGTACTCGTTCCGAGATGGCGGCAGGCCGACCCGGACCACCGCCGAATCCTCGGACCGCTGTATGTGTTCGGGTCATTGGTGTTGCTGGTAGTACCGCTGGCGACGGTGATTTACCCACACATCCCCGTCTCGACCAACCTGGTGGTCGGCGGCCAACTGGTCGCGATCGGGGTCGTCCCGGTCTTCTTCGTCCTGGCCACTTTTCTCGGCGGTTTCTCGCGAACCGGCGCACTGGAGGAGCTGGCCGTCGCCCTCAGTAGCCAAGCGGGTGCGCGGGAGGCGTTGGGGCCAACCCTGGCTGCCATGCTGGGAGACGCCTCGGCTCAAGTCGTGTATTGGTTGTCGCATCGGGGAGCCTACGTAGATTCCAACGGCCGCGAAGTACCCCTTGCCTTGCACGATCCCCGGCGCGCCGTGATGCCGGTCGAGCGCGGTGGGCAGCGAGTGGGCGCGATCGTGTACGACGCAACTCTGCTTTCCGGTCTGGGCATCGTCAGCTCGGCCGCCCAGATGATCGGCCTAGTGCTCGACCCCGAACAGTTGATCGCCGACCTGCGGGCGCGGGAGCTGGACCTGCTGTCTTCGCGAACGCGCCTCGTTGACGCCGGAGACAACGACCGCATCGAGTTCGCTCGCAACCTGCATGATGGGTTGCAAGCACGGCTGGTCGTTCTCGGCATCGACGCCCAGCAGATCGCGTCCAAGCCGGACGACGCCCGGTTCGTGCAGCAGGCCGCGGAGAAATTGCGGGCCAGCATCGACGCCGCGGCCAGCGACGTTCGTCAACTCGCCCGTACGATGATGCCCCTTACCCTGACCGGTGGCGGTCTGGCCTCGGCGACGGAGGACCTGATCGATCGGATGCCCGTCCCGACGAAACTCACGATGGACTTCTCCTCCGGCGAGATCGGGTCCCCGATCGAGCGAACGGCGTATTTCGTGATCGCTGAAGCCCTCAGTAATGCTGTGGACTACAACCACGCCACCGAAGTCGAGCTCAGCGTGCGTCAGATCGACGGGCGGCTAGAGATCGAAGTCGTCGACAACGGTGAGCACCCGTTCCAGGAACACCTAGGTCCGCGACTGCGTAGTGTCGCGGACCGCATCGACGCCTCCAGCGGCACTATGCAAATCGATAGCTACCGCGGTCGCAACGAACTGCGAGTGTCGCTACCCAGCTGAGGAGGACGACATGGCCATTCAATCTCTACCGAACTTCCTAGCCACCACCGGAGAGTTGACGCCGGCCCAACGTTCGCGTCTCGTAGAGCAAGCCTCGCTGTTGCTCAACGAGCTCTACGTACATCTGCCGTTGAAGCGGGCCATGCATGCGATCGACCCGGGCCAACAGCTGCGCAACCTCTCGGCCCGAGCGGCCCAACTGTCCGAGCGGGCGTTTCACGACGAGCTCATCGACATCTTCACCGATCTGCGCGATCTGCACACCAACTACCTGCTGCCGGCTCCATTCGCGGGCCAGATTGCTTTTCTGCCCTTCCTGGTCGAGGAGTACTACGACCGTTCCGGCACGCCTCACTTCATCGTCACCAAGATGCTCGCCGGGTTCACCGACGACACCTTCGTCGTCGGGTCCGAGATCACGTTCTGGTCCGGCATGCCGATGGCTCGTGCAGTCGACCTCAATGCCGAACGCCAAGCCGGCAGTAACGACGACGCCCGGCACGCTCGCGGTCTGGAGGCAATGACGCTGCGCGATATGACCCAATCTTCGCCGCCG
>Ga0068858_100005924_pt1 | contig 11932 bp, 9 predicted proteins | sample KBSSwiS12_FD_66589 | JGI IMG/M metagenome (GOLD analysis project Ga0068858, IMG submission 66589) | Switchgrass rhizosphere microbial communities from Kellogg Biological Station, Michigan, USA - KBS Switchgrass S1-2 | ecosystem: Host-associated > Plants > Roots > Rhizosphere > Soil ... | reverse complement strand
GCCGTCGCGCCCCGCGACGGCCTTGCCGACGCCCTCGCTGTCGGCCAGGTTGATGAACTCGAGCGCCTCCGGCGTGTTGCGCAGCATGCCGTCGAGCACCGAGCCGAGCAGCTGCGTGCTCGTGAGGCCCATGTTCTCGTAGGCCTGGTTGACGACCAGCTTCATCGCCGTGAGCTGCGACATCGGGATCGACGCCAGCTGCTCGGCCAGCGTGTAGACCCGGCTCTCCAGCTGCGCGAACGGCACCGCGTCGTTGACGAGACCCAGCTGCTTCGCCTCGATGCCGTTGAGCGGGCGCCCCGTCAGCGCAAGCTCCTTGGCGTGGGCGAGGCCCAGGCGGGCCACCCACATGCCCGCGTGGTGGCAGCCCCACATCCGCGAGTACGGCGTGCCGATCTGCGCGTCCTCGCTCATGATCACGATGTCGGCGCAGAGCGCCATCTCGCTGCCGCCGCCCACGGCCCAACCGTGCACCTGCGCGATCACCGGCTTCGGCGTGCGCCACAGGCTCATGAACTTGGGCACCCAGCCGCTGGTGGGCGAGGTGGTGGCGATGAACTCCTTTCCGGGGTCCCACTTCCCGTCCGTGGTGAGGGTGTCGTCCCAGAAGTGGAAGCCGCCGCCGAAGTTGAAGCCGCCGCAGAACGAGCGGCCCGCGCCGCGCAGCACGATGACCTTGACGGCCTGGTCGTCGGTGGCCTCGTGGACCGCGGCCTCCAGCTCGTCGGTCATCGGCGGGACGATCGTGTTCAGCGCCTCGGGCCGGTTGAGCGTGATCGAGGCGATCGCGCCCTCGACGTCATAGAGCAGGGTCTCGTACTCGCCCATGTCAGTCCCTTTCCATGTGCAGCGACGTCGTGCCGCGCGACACGTGCACGCTGCGGGGCCGCCGCGTCGCCAGCAGCGCGGTGACGAGGTCCAGCTCGGTGGTCTCGTCGTGGTAGTCGTAGTCGGGGTACACCGGCTGCGCCCGCGCCGCGTCGACGTCGGCGGCGGGCACCATGTAGCGCAGCAACAGCTCCTCGTCGGTGACCGACCGGCCGCCGTACTGCTCGCGCAGCTCCGACAGGGACGGCTGCGGCCGCTCCCAGCCCGCGAACCGCTGCCCGTGCGGCGAGGACAGCACGCGGTCGCGCACCTCCGCGTCGATCGGCGCGGGCGGCGGGCCGAACTTCTCCATGAGGTACAGCACGACCTCGTCGGGCACGACGCTCCACCGGTCGCCGGTGACGACGTTGAGCACCGACTGGATGCCCACGAGCTGCGAGAACGGCGTGGCGGAGATCGGGTGGCCCAGCTCCTCCCGCACCCGGACGGTCTCCTCGAGCACCTCGGGCAGGCGCTCGGCCATGGAGTACTGCGCGAGCTGGGCCTTGAGCGTGCCCGTCATGCCCCCGGGGAGGTGGTGCTCGTAGGCGAACGCGTCGAACTCGGCGGGCTCGCCGACGAGCCAGCCCTCCTGCCGGGCGATCCGCGCGCAGTGATCGGCGACGGGTGGCAGCGCGGCCTCATCGATGCCGTGCTCGAAGCCGAGGCGGTCGAGGTTGGCCACGGTCTGCTCGGTGGACGGGAGCGAGGGCCCGTTGGCCAGCGGCCGCGAGCAGGTGTGCAGGATCGTGCCGCCCAGCTCGACGGCGATCATGTAGTTGAGCGCGCCCATCGCGGTGTTGTTGTGGAAGTGCCACTCGACGGGCTTGCCCCCCGCCGCCGCCAAGATGGCCGGGATCAGCGTGCGCGCCCGTTCCGGCGTGAGGATGCCAGGCGCGTCCTCCACGTAGATCGCGCTCACCGACGGCCACGACGCCATCTGCCGCACCCGCTGCGCGAACCACTCGTCGGTGTGCACGGGGCTGATCCCGTACATGATCGCGCCGAGCGCCTTCGCGCCCGTCTCGGCGATCACGTCGCAGAGCCGCTTCATCTGGCCCATGTTGTAGAGGCAGTCGTAGACCCACAGCGCGTCGATCCCATGGCGCACAAGGGTTCTCACCCAGAGGTCCATCAGCGCGTCGGGCGTCATCCCGAACGTGCCGATGCGGTTCTGGCACACCGGGGAGCGCAGTTCCGACGACGGCAGCCACGTGCGCCACAGGTCGAGGCTCTCCCACGGGTCCTCGCGCGAGTAGCGCACCGAGCACTCCATCAGCGAGCTGCCGGTGACCTCCACCGCCCGGAAGCCCGAACGGTCCAGCTCGCCCGCCACCTTGCGCAGCATCCCGCCGCGCAGCCGCATGCCCCACAGGCTCTGCTGGCCGTCGCGGAACGTCTGGTCGACGAGCTCGATCACAGCGCCACCAGCGGGTGGTCCGCGGCGACGGCGTCGGGATGCTCCTTCGCCCACGCCACGAGCCGCGCCAGCGCCGGGACCTCCGACGGCTCCGGCGTGCGGACGGGCACGATCCCGTCCAGGATCTCCCCGGCCGTACCGTCAACGGTGACGGTGCGGCCCTCCACCGCGGCGAGCATCCCCTCCCCGCAGCCGACGACCGCGGGACAGCCCAGCTCGCGGCTCACCACCGCGGCGTGGCTGGTGCGCCCGCCCACCTCGGTGCACACCGCCCTGGCCGCGATCATCCCGTGCACGTCCTCGGGGCTCGTGGCGTGCCGCACGAGCACGACGTCCTCGTCCTCGCCCGCGAACGCGGCCTCGTCCGGGTCGGCCACCGCGCGGCCCGACCCGATCCCGGGACAGGCGGGCTCGCCGCGGGCCAGCACCGTGGCGGTGGCGCGGGCCTCGGGGTCGAGGACGGGCCGCAGCACGGTGGCGACGTGATCCGGTCGGATGCGGGCCAGCGCCTCCGCCGGGGTGAGCACGCCCTCGCCCACGAAGTCGACGGCGAGCTTCAGCGCGGCCCGGGCCGAGCGCTTGGCGACCCGGGTCTGCAGGAGGTACAGCCTGCCGCGCTCCACGGTGAACTCGATGTCCTGCACGTCGCGGGCGTGCCGCTCCAGTGCGCGGCCAGCGTCGAGCAGCGCCGCGTGCACCTCGGGCAGCCGCTGCGCGAGATCGGCGAGGTCGAGCGGGTCGACCTCGCCGGACACCACGTCCTCCCCTTGGCCGCGCGGCAGGAACTCGCCCATCGGCGTGGTGTCGCCGCTCTGCGGGTCGCGGGTGAAGAGCACCCCGGTGCCGGACCGGTCGTCGAGGTTGCCGTAGACCATCGCCTGCACGGTGACGGCCGTGCCGCCGTCGTGCGACATGCGGTGGTGGTTGCGGTAGGCCACGGCGCGCGGCGAGCCCCACGACGCGAACACGGTGCAGATCGCGGCGCGCAGCTGTTCGTGCGGGTCGGCCGGGGCGTCCTGGCCGACCAGGCGCGCGTAGGACTCGCGGAAGCGCCGATGGGTGTCGCGGGCGAAGGCCGCATCGCCGCTCGCCGCCGCCAGCGTGGCCTCGACGGCGTCGGTGATGCCGAGGTTGAGGATCGTGTCCATCATCCCGGGCATGCTCTGGGCCGCGCCGGAACGCACGGAGACGAGCAGCTCCTCGCCGAACCTGCGCCCCGTGGCCGCTTCGAGGTGGGCCAGCGCGGCCAGCACGTCGGCCCACACGTCGTCGGGAAGGCCGCCCGCACAGCGCTTGCCGACCGAGGTGGTCAGCACGAACGCGGGCGGCACCGGCATGCCGAGCCGGTGCATCGTGGCCAGGCTGTGCGCCTTGTTGCCGATCTCCTCGCGGTCCGGGACGACGCTGCCGTCGAGGACGACGACACCGCCGATGGCCATGCTCACGGTTCCCGCGTGCGGCCCAACAGCCGCAACAGGTCTTCGTGGAGCTCGAACCACACGGTGTGGTAGCTCGCCACGCGCACGCCGCTGACGTAGTCGGTCTCGCCCGCCGACGCCCGCGCCAGCGCCTCGGCCAGCCGCCGCCGGTGGACGCCGAGGCGCGGCACCAGCCCGGCCAGCACCTCGAGCACCGGGTCCGCGTCGGAGTCGAGCTTCGCCAGCTGGTCCAGCACGGCGGCGTCGTACTCGGCGTCGGAGTGGTCGTTGGGCACGGCCTCGCCGCCGACGTTCACCGTCTGCCAGCGCGTCATCAGCGCCAGCAGCTCGCGGTTGACCTCCTCGAACCCCGCGTAGGCCGCGTCGGCGCCCGGATCGGCCCGCAGGTCGGCGAACAGCACCGGGTACTGCTCGTCGAGCCACGCCCGCCCGGCCGGGGTGACCATGTACTTCCCCCGCCCGGACATCGCCCGCTTCTCGGCGACGGCGGCGTCGAGTGCGGGGGCGACCTCGGCTTCGGTGGCGCCGAGCACCTCGGCCACCTCCCCCGCCTGGCCCGCCTTCTTCAGCACGAGCCCGTGCAGTGCGGTGAACTCGTCGATCTCCATGTCACTGCTCATGGCTGCTCCGCCCTGATCTCGTCCCGTACGGTGCGGCGCAACAGCTTGCCCGCGCCGCTCTTCGGAAGGTCCTGCTCGCGGATGTGGAACGCGCGGGGCCGCTTGAACCCGGCCACCCGGTCGCGCATGTACTCCTCCAGCTCGTCCGGGGTGACGGCCGCGCGCACGCTCACGACCGCGTGCACGATCTCGCCCCACCGCGTGTCGGGCACCGAGACGACCGCGGCCTCCCGCACCGCGGGGTGGGTCACGAGCACGTCCTCCACCTCGCGAGGGTAGACGTTGAACCCACCACTGATGATCATGTCGTGCTGCCGGTCCTGAAGGAACAGGTAGCCGTCCTCGTCGAGGTAGCCGACGTCGCCGGTGTGCAGCCAGCCGTTGCGGAACGTCTGCGCCGTGGCGTCGGGCCGGTTGTAGTAGCCCGACGCCACGATCGCCCCGCGGCAGACGACCTCGCCGGTCTCGCCGACGGCCACGTCCCGGTCCTCGGCGGGATCAGAGCTGTCGACCACCCGCACCGCGACCATCGTGTACGCCCGGCCCGCCGAGCCGACCCGGCCGTGCTCCTCCGGGCGCAGGTGGGTGATCGTCATCGGTGCCTCGGCCTGCCCGTAGGTCTGGGCGAGGACCTGGCCGAACACCCGCTCGCAGCCCTCGGCGACCGACGGCGCTATCGGCGAGGCCCCGTAGGAGATCTGCTTGAGCCGGGGCAGCGCGACGTCGGCGAGGTTGGGCTCGTCGAGCAGCGTGGCCATCATCGTCGGGACCAGGAACGTGCGCTGCGCCCCGGTGCGCTCCATCCACTCCAGGAACTCGCCTGCCCGGAAGCGGGGCAGCAGCACGCTCGTGGCCCCGCGCACCAGGTGCGGCAGGAAGTAGGAGCCGCTGGCGTGCGAGACGGGCGCGGCGTGCAGCATGACGTCGCCCCGCGCGATCCCCGGCACGTGCTCCAGCAGGTAGTTGCTCACCTGCGCCTGCAACGTCCGCAGGGTGAGCAGCACGCCCTTGGACCGGCCGGTGGTGCCGCCCGTGTACGCGAGGCGGTAGACCTCCTTCGGGTCCATCGGCACGTCGCAGGGCCCGTCGGGGCCGGTCTGCGACAGCCGTTCGACGTCGCTGCGGGACAGGGCGAACTCGACGCCGGGCAGCGTGAGCCCGTCGGTGATCGACGCCCGCGCGCCCGAGTCCTCGACCTTGAACGCGTGGTCATCCGCGGTGTCGCGGGCGTTGAGGCCGACGCGGTGCAGCCCGGTGCGCGACAGCGCGACGTAGGCCAGCAGTTCCTCGATGCAGTTGGGCAGCACCGAGGCGACCCGGTCGCCGGGGCGCAGGCCGAGCCCGAGCAGCGCGTTGCCCAGCCGGGCCGTCCGCTGCTCGAACTCGACGAACGACAGCGTGCGTTCCCCGTCCGACAACGCGGGCGCGTCGCCGTAGCGCAGCGCCGCGTGCCGGACGAGGTCTTGGACGAACATCTAGGTGGCCGCCCGCTTGGCCCGGATCTCGTCCATCTCGGCCCGCGTGACGCCTGCGCCGCGGCCCTCCAGCACGGAGCCGCGCTGGTCGATGCGGTAGAGCTCGTCGGCAAGCGGGGTGTCGGCGTGCCCGCGCACCCAGGCGTCGTCGAGGAAGCGGTAGGGCTCCTGGCAGATCGCCGGGGTGAACTCGCGGCAGGCCGCGTTGTACTCGTCGAGCGTGAGCCGTCCGCGGGTGGTCAGGTAGGTGCCCTGCTTGTGCGGCAACGTGGTCGAGCCCGGGCGCAGCGGGCCGGACGTGAGCGTGTACTCGTCGTCGGTGAGCACCGAGTAGGGCACGGTCCACCACATGTCGCCGGGCTGGGCGGTCCACTTGCTCATCGTGTACGGGCTGCCCTGCTGGGAGGGAAGGTCGACGTAGCCCAGCAGCTCGGCGAGGAAGTCGCGCCCGTACTCGTCGTTGAGCAGCGGCTTGAAGCGCGCGGCGCGCTCGTCGATCTGGTACCAGTCGTCGGGGTCGTAGACGCCCGCGACGTGCGCGAGGTCCTTGGCCACGCAGAAGTACGACATGGCGCCCGCGTCGAGCATCTGGTCGCGGCTCCAGCCCGCCATCTCCTTCCACAGCTCGATCGTCGCCTTGGACAGGATCTCGCCCTCGTGGTCGAGGAAGTCGGCCATCGTGGCCGCGTTGTCCATCGCCACCGGGAGCTGGCCGTCGGAGAGGTAGTCCGAGGTGTAGAGGCCGACCGCGACGACGTTGTCGTGGTCGTAGGAAGGTTGGGCCTCGAAGCTGTTCCAGTCGTCGACGATGTTGAAGTGGGTGTCCTTGAGGATCACCGGGATCGTCAGGTTGTTGTGCGTGACCCCGGACGCGATGCCGTCGAGCCACGGCAGGTCGCCCTCGCCGAGGTCGACGTAGCCGCGCACGAGCATCTCCTCGTTCGCCCGGCAGCGGTACGGGCCGTGGTTGAAGATGCCGAGGCGGGACTCGCAGTGCGACAGCAGCGCGTACTGGTTGGCGGTGGCCATGAACCGCTTGAGCGAGGCGGACAGCCGGTCGCCGGGCGTGATCCCGATCGCGTCGGCCTCGAACACCTGGGCGCGGCGCTCCGGGATGAGCTGGGCGCGCAGGTTGGCGTCCGAGGGCAGCACGTGGGCGTGGTTGCGGTGGTAGGCGAGGTTGAGCCGCTCGGCGAAGTCCTCGACGAACACGAGGTCGTCGAGCCCGTCGGTGGGCTTGAGCATGCCGAGGTCGATCAGCAGCTGGCGGCCCGCGAGGTAGAACTCGGGCACGCAGGAGTGGCTGATGATGTCGCCCTTGCTGTCGATCTCGCGCATGCGGTCGCCGATCTCCTCGGCGGGCATGGACGCCTCGATCTTCCGCAGCAGCTCGGGGAACCGGTAGTAGGCCTGGAAGTACGACAGCGTCATGTACGCGGGCACCGGGTAGAGCTTCGACTCCTGCACGGTGCGGGTGGTGCAGTGCAGGTACCAGGTGTCGGAGTTCTTGCGGATCCAGGCGTTGAGGCGCAGCAGGTCGGCGTAGGTGTGGTTGTGCGGCATCTCAGGTCAGCTTCCAGACGCGGGCGTGGCCCTGGCCTTCTACTTCTTCTGCTGCGTAGGAGATCTTGGCGGGCACGCTGTACTCGACCTGCACGCGATCGCCCTCCTCCAGGCCGGCGACCTGGGCGTTCATCAAGCACGGGATCTGGTACTCGCGGGTGAGGATGCCCAGGTGGGAGCGCACGCTGCCGCCCTTGCAGACGACGGCGGTGAACTCCTCGAGGATCGGCGCGGTGAGGGTGCCGCCGGAGTCGTCGATGATCGCGACCGTGTCCGGGGGCACGCCGTCGGTGAGCATGTCCATCACGCGGTCGACGTCGGAGATGAACCGCGCGATGCCGGTGACGTCGCCCGCCTTGAACACGTTGTCGCCGCCGCCGACCACGATCCGGCCCTGCTCGTCGGCCGCGGCCAGCGTGAACTCGCCCGCCTCCGCGGTCTGGTACTTGTCGGGGCTCTCGTGCTTCGAGATGTCGGCGGACATCTCGAAGCGCACGCCCGTGGCCAGCAGCTCGTCCTCGAGCGCCTGGAGGTCCTCGCGGGTGAGCTCCAGATCGTTGCGGAAGACCGCTTCCTCCCAGGTCAGGCCGGAGGCCTTCAGCTTCTCCTGCACCAGCTCGCCGACGCGGCGGTGGTAGAACGCGACGGTCCGCGACTGCGGTGGGCTACCCCACTTGTACGCCATGATCTTCTCCTCGGTTCGTCCGCCATTGCGGCAGGAAGCGGTCTTCGATCCAGCGGGTGTTGATGCGGTTGGCGCGGAAGTCGCCGTGTCGCACGAGGTCGCGCGCGATGCCCGCCGTGGTCGCGACGCCCTCGACGGCGACGTGCGCGAGTGCCCGGTCCATCCGGCGCAGGGCCTCGGGCCGGTCGCCGCCCCAGCAGATCAGCTTGGCGATCATCGAGTCGTAGTGCGGCACGACCGTCCAGCCGTCGAAGCAGTGCGTGTCGACGCGCACGCCCGCGCCCTCGGGCATCGTCCAGCGCTCGATCCGGCCGGGCGTGGGCAGGAAGATCGCCGCGCCGGTGTGGTCGGTTGTGACGGCCTCGGCGTTGAGCCTGCATTCGATCGCGTGGCCCGTGAGCCGCACCTCGTCCTGGGTGATCGACAGCGGCAGGCCTGCGGCGATGCGCAGCTGCTCGCGGACGATGTCGACGCCGGTGACCATCTCGGTGACGGGGTGCTCGACCTGCACCCGGGTGTTGACCTCGAGGAACGAGAAGCCGCCCCGGTCGACGTCAACGAGGAACTCGACCGTGCCCGCGCCGACGTACTCCAATGCCGTGGCGAGGCGGGTGGCGGCGGCGCAGATGTCGGCGCGCAGGCTCTCGGGCAGCGCGCTGGCGGGCGCCTCCTCGACGATCTTCTGGAACCGCCGCTGCGCCGAGCAGTCCCGTTCCCCGAGGTGGATCACCGAGCCGTGGGTGTCGGCCAGGATCTGCACCTCGACGTGGCGGGCGTTGCCGATCCAGCGCTCGACGAACAGGGTGCCGTCGCCGAACGCGGCCTCGGCTTCGCGGGAGGCGGAGGTGAACGCGTCCGGCAGGCCCTCCGGGCTGTCGACCCGGACCATGCCCCGGCCGCCGCCGCCCGCCGACGCCTTGAGCAGCACCGGGTAGCCGATCCGCGCGGCCGCCGCGGCGGCGTCGTCGGGCGTGGCGGCCCGGTCGGACCCTTCGCCCACCGGCACGCCGATCGAGCGGGCGAGCGCCCGCGCGCCGATCTTGCTGCCGCCGCGGCGGATGACGTCGGCGGGCGGCCCGACGAACGTCAGGCCCACCCGCGCGCACTCGGCGGCGAGCTCGGGGCGTTCGGAGAGGAAGCCGTAGCCGGGGTGCACGGCGTCGCAGCCGGTGGCGATGGCCGCACCGACGATCGACCCGACGTCGAGGTAGCTCGCCGACGCGGCGGCGGGGCCGATCCGCACCACGGTGTCGGCGCGGCGGGCAGCGAGGCTGTCGCGGTCGGCGTCGGACACGGCGGCGACCGACTCGACGCCCTCGTCGAAGCACGCCCGCACGATCCGTACGGCGATCTCCCCGCGGTTGGCGACGAGCACGCGCCGCAGGCTCACGGCGCCGGGTCCGGCTGGACGTAGACGATCGGCTCGCCCTTCTCGACCGACAGCCCGTTGCCGACCGGGATCGCGGTGACCACGCCTGCGCGGCCCGCCGACACGCGGTTCATGAGCTTCATCAGCTCGACGATGCAGACCACGGTGTCGGCCTCCACGCGGCCGCCGACCTCGACGAACGGCGGCTGGCCGGGGGCGGGCGAGCGCCAGAAGATGCCGGGCGAAGGGGCGAGCACCGGCTCCCCCGCCGTGGGCGGCGGCCCCGGCACACCGATGCCCGAGCCGGGGGTGGCGAAGGGTGTGCCCGTGACCCCCTCGGGAGCGCCGTCGCTCGCCGGGGCGGCGGGCGGAGATGAGACGGCGGGGGCGGCGCCTGCCGCAGGTGCGATCGGGGCCGCGGGTGCGCCGAGGCCGGCAGGCGCACCGGCACTACCCGGCGCGGGGACCGCAGGTGCACCGGCAGCGGCGGTGGCCCCGGCGGCGGTGGGCGCGGCAGCGCCTGCGGCGGGGGGCAGTCCGCCCGTCGCCGACAGGTGCACCTCCACGCCGTCGACCGCGAGGTGGATCTCGTTCCAGTCGGAGGCTTCGAACGCGTCGACGAGGCGCTGCAGGTCTGCGAGGTCCATGGCTCAACCCAACCCGTGGGGACGGTATTCGCCGCGGATGCTGTGCTCGAAGTGCGCCATCCCGGCCGCGCCGTCGGGACCGACCATGTGCATGGGGAACTCGGTGGGGCCCAGCCGGTGGCGCACGGGGACGTGCGGCGGGCCGGTGCGCTCGCCGCCCGGCGTGACGTCGTAGTCGTCGATCTCCTGCGCCTCGGCGCCCCGGTAGACGCCCGGGCCGAGGCCGTCGCGCCAGCCGCGGTAGTAGCCGCCCGCCTGCACGTCGGCCGGGGTGCCCGCGAGGCGCAGCTCGTACTTGCGCACCACGCCGTCCTCGCCGTCCAGGACGATGGAGCCGCCGGTCGGCCACTGCGTGCCGGGCAGGTACGTCAGCTCGTGGCTCATGCCGGTGAGCGCGACGCTGCGCCCGTCCGGCCAGTCCAGGCGGCCCTCGAAGTCCAGGGGCTGCCCGTCCGGGTCCTCGTGGGTGTTGACGAAGCCGGTGTGGTCGCCCGCCTCGAACGGCACCCACAGCCGCAGCGCGCGGTTGAAGGACTCCTCGTCGGTGCGATCGGTGCCCGACAGCTTCGTGGGCACCCCCATCGAGGAGCGGATCCCCCACGAGTGGTCGCGCATCGCGTGCCACTCGTCGATGAGGAGCTCGTGGCCCATCGCCCGGCCGCGGCCGGTGGCCCGGCAGACCGTCGTGTAGCGGATGGTGTCGTTGATGACCGCGCCGAACTTCACGTGCTGGTAGCGGTCCTCGACGAACGGCGGGCCCTGCGTGGTGAGCTCGACGTCCAGCTCGACGCCCGACGGGTTGTCCTCGACCGTGAGGCGCACCCGCTGCATCGGCTCGACGATCGTGAGGCGCACCGGGCCGACGGCCAGCTCGTCGTAGCGCGGCCGCAGCGCCCGCGAGGCGCGCACCACGACCTGCCGGTTGTTGTGCGCGACCGACGCCCAGCCGTCGATCACGTTGCCGTTGGGGTGCAGCCGCAGACCCGCGAAGAAGTACCAGTCCTGGGCGTACAGAGCGATGAAGTAGCCGTCGTTGAAGTGCGCATCGGAGGTGCCGACCATGTGGAACGGCGTGGGCACCTGGTGGTACGGCAGCTCGTCGGCGGCGTAGAGCCTCATGAGGCCGACACCGGCCGCGGCGGCTCGGGCCTGCTGCCCTCGGCGAAGCGCCGCATGCCCGCGACGGCCTCGGGGGCCAGCGCCGGGGCGTGGCACAGCTCGACCTCGAGGTCGAGGCCGTCCTGGATGGAGAGGCCGAGGGTGGCGATGGCCGCCTTGCGGTCGGCGCGGATGCCGACCTGGGAGTAGCCCGCGCAGTGGTGGGCCAGCTCCAGCGCGCGTTCGAGGGCCGTGCCCGCGGGCACCACCTCCTGCGCCAGACCCATGACCTGCGCGCGGGCGGCGTCGATCTCCACGCCGGTCTCGATCAGGTAAAGGGCGTTGCCGATGCCGACGACCCGTGGCAGGCGCTGGGTGCCGCCGTCGGCCAGCGAGAGGCCCCAGCGTTTGTTGAGCAGGCCGAACTTCGCGCGCTCGTCGACGATGCGGAAGTCGCACCACACCGCGAGCTCGACCCCGCCCGCGTAGCAGGCGCCGTTGATGGCCCCGATCACGGGCTTGTCGGGGTCGAGCCGGGCGAAGCCCATCGGGCCCGCGTCGTAGGTGCGGCGGTGCTGGAAGAGCTCGGCCATGCCCTTGAGGTTGGCTCCTGCGCAGAACGTCCGATCGCCCGCGCCCGTGATGACGAGTACCTTGGCCGCGTCGTCCGCGGCGAACGCGTCGATGGCGTCGGCGAGCAGCATCGCCGTCTCGTCGTCGACGTTGTTGTGCACCTCGGGGCGGTTGAG
>Ga0068858_100005921_pt1 | contig 11934 bp, 10 predicted proteins | sample KBSSwiS12_FD_66589 | JGI IMG/M metagenome (GOLD analysis project Ga0068858, IMG submission 66589) | Switchgrass rhizosphere microbial communities from Kellogg Biological Station, Michigan, USA - KBS Switchgrass S1-2 | ecosystem: Host-associated > Plants > Roots > Rhizosphere > Soil ... | reverse complement strand
AGCGGGGGACGCATTTACCGCCGCGTTTCTGCAGGCCCAACTACGACGATGGCCCTGTGCCGAAGCTGCGCTTGCAGCGAATGCAGCGGGCGCCGCAGCAGCCAGCGTGGTCGGGGCCGGGGAACGATTGCCAACCCGGCAGCAAATGGTGCGAGTGTTAAGCGCTGCGAGGCTCCAGAAACAGTGGGACGATGTTCGCTTGCGGGTGCTGCTGCGCCTCCGTGGAGAACGTGACGCAGACAGCCGAGGATCATAGTGGCGGGTCTTCGCGCCCAAGAACGTTTTGGGATTGCATGGGCTCAGATTGAACGGGCATAGATGCGATTCGTAGCTGGTTTTCTCAACGGAACTAAAGCGACTACCGTGCTTGCAAACATCAGACTAGAAACAGGCATGTTCCCTGTTAATTCCCTGATCTGTTGGGATTGCTGATCATGCGCGCTCTCATCCATGCTGAGTAACAAGACAGCCTGGATTGGTTCCTGTGCATCGAAAGCCGGATGGCTTGCTCTTTCATAACACCGATTCTCCCACGATGCCATAAATATGGATCACTGTGGTTTAGCCGACCACTCGTCCAAAATCTCGCCTTCCGCTTCTCGCGATGCTGTAAGTGGTGTCCTCGGCGAGCACAGTCACTGGTCGTACCGCCGCAATCGAAGAGAGCACTTCAAGAGTTCTCACCGATCTATCGGTCGCATTCGGCAATCAGACGAGTATAAACTTCGCGGGCGTGGTCATATGCTGCTTTCGCCTCGGAGAGTTCCGCCTTTGAAATCTTCGGAGCCTTCTGCGTCCAGCATTGGTCGACGCCAGCCAGACACCACTGCGCACTCTGACGTGACGCGCGAATGGGTTTTCCGTCTACGAGAACGAAGACGGGATTGGTGTGCGATGAGCCCAGGATGCGCACCGCCAGCCAGCTGCTCCGCTCGATGGTCACATCAAAGTCTATGGACTGGACCGCTCCGTCCGATACAACATTCTTACGAGCCACCGGCTTTCCATTGACCACAAGCTCCACAGGCACCTCGCGAGTGTTTTCGATGCGCGCCCGTTCGATGTGCCAGTATGGCGTTTGATCTATAGCGCGGTCATGGATGCTTCCAGCTGAGTTCGGGGCCTTGCCGTCGTTTAGACTGCTCATCCAGAACTGCTGCCCACGATCAGACGGAATCGTGTCGGCGGTCAGCGGGCTCGGATCCAGATACGCCGCCACTTTTACGCTTGCATGAACCATCCCTTTTTCCTTCAGCTTCACCTCGCTAGCCGCCGTTCCCACTTCAACCCCGTTCACGCTGAAATCCATCAAGTGGCTTCGGCCGTCCGAAACATAACTGCGTCCAGCACGCAGAGCTTCCAGCCACGCGCCGTAACTCAGTGCCGCGTCAACTTTGGCATAAACGCGCCCTTGCCCGACGCGTGCATCGGTAATGCACGGGAAATCGGTCTCACCTGAAATTCGCGTCCGGAATCCAACATTCAGCGTGTGATACCAGATGTTGAGCTCCGAGGGATACGGCGTATCCATCGTGGAAATGAAATCCACCGCGCCGGGATATGTCACGTCCACGATGTACTCGTTGGCGCCAATCGAGTCGAACCCGGGAACTTCGTAGTTCGGAAGGTCCTTCGACTTCACCTGCAGTCCCCACCCTGAGTGGGCAAAACCCGCCAATGCACCTTGAGATTTGGCCCAGCGCAGAATCGGCAAATCCCATGTCGGCCACTGGTCGATTCGCACACAATGCGGATAATCCTGATCCGCCAGGCCGAGCAATACCAGATGCCCCGCATGGCTTGACGGAAATCCCGAAACTTCCAGGTCGTAGTGCATCAACTCGTTTGGCTTGGAAAGAGGGTGATCTTTGCCGCTGAAAAATTTCTTTTGGTAGTAGTAGCACGGTCCCCACGTCAGCACAGCGCCCACATTCAATTTCTCGCCCTGAATCTGCCGCACCATGTCTTCCGGCTGCACCCCTTCCGTCGGATTCTGATAATGAGAGCAGCCCGCTGCATGTACGTGATGGTCTCCCGAGTACCAATGGTATTTCGGCGGATCGATCCAACGCTTCATCGCGTACGAAACTTCATTCGCGCTGGCAGCCGCGACCTCGATCTTCTTCGTTTGGGGCTGATACTCGGGACCCATCGAAGCAGTGACTGTGTACGAACCGGCGGGCACGAGAACTGTGGCGCCGTTTTCCCTATATACTTGCGGCTGAAAAAAGAGGTCCGGCGCCAGACGCTTCGCGGGATTTGGATAGAGTCGGCCGAGACCGTCGCGTATCGTAAACGCCGCCACCGTCGGCGCGCCGTTTTCATCGCGAACTACCAACCGCAGCATCTGCGCAGGAAGCACGTTGAACACCACCGTCATCTCATTGCGGAACCCAATATCTTGCGTGCCCTGCCCCACGTTGAATCCAATCGCTGCGGAACGCTGCCCTCGATCTCGGCTATAGATTGTCAAAATCCGGTATTCCAACGGCAAACCGGAAAGCCGCGGCGACATCGGATCGCTGTCGTAGAGTTCTAGCTCCATCCACCTATCTCGCGTATCCGCCCGCAAGATGGTCTGGGGCGGCTCCGGACTCCCATCGGATTGCACAAAAATCGGCGCAGCGTTTGGGCTTTCCGCCACGAGCCGCGAAGTCACTCCCGCCTTGTTCAACACCTTCACTAGAAAAATCCGCGTCCCGCCTTCGACCAACTCCGCTTTCGCCGCTCCCCCTTGCACCTTGACGCGGCTCTCTGGATTGATGTCCACGATCGCTAGCGTGTAATTGTCGAGGATCTGCTCGAGATGTCGAACCGCGGCAGCTTCGTCGGGATCAGCGATGGCCAGGTTTATCGCCTCGTGATCCTTCTGAGTCAGAGGCTGGCCAAGATAGGCAAGCGCAGTCTCCACTTGGCGCACCTGCCGAGCGAAGGGTTGAAGGGAACTCCTCACCTGCGCGGCCCGGGAAATGGCGGTCGGCCCTGGAAATAGCATAAAAATGGAGAGAGTTATGATTCCGAGCACGCATGCCGTCGTCACAGAGCGCATGGGTTTCATGGCCAGGCTGCCTCCGGCTGGGGTTATTTTGCAGGCCACGGCGGCGTTAGGGCAAGCAAATCAGATGAAACTCATTTGCACACTTAGACATAGAGGCCGCGCATTTACGGGAAAGTTCCCATCGTTTGCCGCGATCAACGTCACCAGCGTTGTCCCTGATGTGAAGTCGATCTCGCAAACAACCTGTACATTATCCTTATCTTTCGCCTTCGAGGAAGGCTCCAAACTGCTCTGTGCCTGTCGAATCGTCATGGTTCCCACGGATTCACAACTGGCGCTTGTGTGTTCGTAAAGTCGCCGACGTTTCTCGAAACAATGGTTAGGTTATGGTGGATCGCCGTGGCCGCCAGCAAGCCGTCGATCGCGGATAAGGACTTGCCCCTAATCTTTGCGGCGGCGGCGAGCAAGCCCCAGCGATCATGACGGCGGCGTCAATCGACAGAATCCTCCCCGAGAAACGCGCCTGCAGTTCCAATTCCAGCCATGTTTCAAGGCGGCTTCGCCGTTTGCCTTGAGGGAGCGCTGCCAAGCCCTTCCGAATCTCACCCAACGTGAGGACGCTTAAGTAAAGCAAACCCTCCCGAGCCGCTTCGATCCACGACATCACCTGCGGATCGGGCTTGAGGCGGACCACCTCGGAAATGCAATTCCTATCGAGTAAGAAGCCAGTCATAGCTCGATGTCTCGCCCCTCATCTTTGACCCGTTCCAAGTCGAGGTCGACGCCGACAAGCGGTGATTCTCGGAAGAATTGCAACAGGTTTTTCGGTTGATGGGCCTTGCCCACAAGCCGTTCGTATTGCTCGTCGGAGATCATCACGACTCCTTCTTTGCCCTGCCGGGTGATTGCTTATTAGAGTCGTCAGCACGCACCTTGAAACGCGCCGGCACGTTAACAGAGCGCCTTAGTCTGCATGAACGGAGGGCTCGTACTGTCCGGAATTCAGGACAGCAGCGATTGTCCCGAAATACAGCCAAGAAACACTTTCTGACGCCATAGCTTCCTGGCTCGCTATGAACTTGCTGGGCTATGAATCCTTCCCCTGCTCCGCCTTCTCTCGCCTTCACGGATCGCCTTCGCTTCCTGTTGGCCCGGCGCGGACTATCCGTGGCCAAGGTGTCACGAGCGTCCCGATTACTGATTCCGGGTGGCCGGATCGGGAGGATTCCACACAATCTCTATAGTTCGCTTCGCAATCGCAGGTTCAGCCCGAGTCTTTACCAGTTACTGGCGCTCAGCGGCATCTCCGGGTATCGGTTGGCCGATTGGCTTGCCTTTTTTGGACTCTCGCTTGACGATGTACCTCGCTTTCAAGTTTCTCTTCCGGCGCTCCGGACAGTCGAGCTCGATGCCAGGGTCTATCAGCACGGTGCACCGATCCCTTGGTTTTACGACCTCAGAGAGCCGGACTTCACCGCACCCCTTGTTCCGCTGAGCCATTGGATCGCTCCGAGTGCCCCGCGTAGACTCGACTCTCTGGCGTATCCCGGCAGTAAGAAGTACCGATACGTAAAGATTGGCGCGCAGGACAACGTCGCCTTTCCCGACTTAATCCCTGGCAGCATTGTGAGAGTCCGCCGATTCGACGCGAGCACTCTCGAGCGGCGACCAATCGGCAAGGGGCGAACTAAACGACTGTTTCTGGTCGAGCACAGTAACGGTTTAGCATGTTCCCGGTTGCATCAGTCGAAATCCAAGAAACTCGTCCTGTGTTCCAGACAACTCCCCTTCGCACCCGTCGAGCTGCGAAATGGAATCGAAGCTACGGTCCTTGGCGTAGCCGATCTCGAGATTCGGCCGCTCGCAAGAATCGAGAAACCCGTGGTCCTGTCTCATTTGGGACATTTTTGGACGCCCGTCCCACTCCGGGCGCCCACCCCCGGAGGACATGTCGGTCAATTCATCCGCCGAGCGCGGCTGCGATCGGGATTCTCTTTCCGTGAAGCCTCTGAACGCACCAAATTGATCGCCAGGAAACTCGGAGACCTCCGATACTATTGTGCGCCAGGCTCGCTATCCGATTACGAGACCCGAAAGCTTCCTCCGCGGCACGTCCACAAGCTCATTTCAATCTGCGCCGCGTACTTTGCAAGCGCGGCAGAGTTCCTCGAAGTGTCCGGCGCGAATTTGTACACCACCGGCTACCTATCTATGCCCGCTGAGTTTTTGAATTTTCCGCCGCCAGGTCAACACTACCGTTCGCAGCCTTCACGATTCATCAAACGCCTTCGACGGCGCTTGCAGCAACTCCCTTATTTCTTGCGCGGCGCTTCCACGCTGTTCGGCCTGTCCGACCTTTCCGTTCGCGACGTGTTCTGGGCCGGTGGCCTACGCGGCTCGATCGCTTCCTATTTTTCCGGTGCGCTCTTCTTGATCGTAGACCGGAGAGCCAAGACTCCTCGACCTTCCCTATCCTCGCCCGCCTGGGCACAACCGGCCTACGTTTTGCAGCAACGTGATGGTTCGTATCTCTGCGGCTTCTGCAACCTGCAAAACGGCACGTTGATTCTTTCTTCCCGCCTCGGGAGCCACCCTAAGCTCCTTCGGCTCCGCAATCGCGTCGACGCCGAGGTAGTCGGTCGCGTCGTCGGCCTCGTTCGAAGACTCAAGTAGCTGAGCCTTGTGGCAAACGAAAAGTCGAGAACCCGAACACGCGCCGAATGGACAATCGCCGCTTCAACGCCATTTTTCTAGTTTTTTATGGGGATCTTGTGGCGTCCGGATCATTTGCGAACAAACATCGTGGCCCGTGGCATTAGACACACTCAAGTGGCACGCTGCCAGAGCAAATCAAACAGTCCAACGCAGGCAACGTCCATGAAGCCGTTTTCCGACAGCATCCGAAGAGCAGCAAGCCCCGACGGAGGAATCGTGATGGATATCCGTCGAGGAACCATGTTCCGCGTCAACCCGCTCGGCGTGAGAATCCTGGACCTTCTCGATAGCCAAGACTCGCCTCGTCAGATCGCCGACCGGCTCAGCGCGGAATTTGGCATCGCGCTCGAGCTTGTCGAAGCCGACCTCACGGAATTCCTCGATGCTCTGGCGGCTCACGAAGTTGTCAACCCGCGTTGGTTGAAAAAGTAGGAACGACGGCGAGGTGGGCGATGCCACAATCTCAAGAACCACCAAAGGATGCTTGGCGGGTACTTTTGTTCGCACGAAACGGCTCCGAGCTGCTTCTCCTGAAGCGTTCATCGGGGCTGTGTTTGCCCGAGCTGCGCATACCGCGCTCGCAGCGCGTCGCGCCAAATCTGAACGCGGAGGCGAGACGGGTCTGGAAGTTGGATACGGTTTGCCTTTCTCCTTTTGAAGTCTCACCCTCCCCGTGCGGAAACGGCCACCCGAACTACCACCTTATGGAAGTCCGCAAGCCCGAGGAGTTGGCCCGAGTCGCACCGAATTTCGTTGACCTGTGCTCGCTGAGGGAGGACTCCTTCGCCGATGCCAGGGACTATGCCATTGTTCGACAAGCGATGGGCGTAGACGGAACTGTCTATAAAGAAGATTCCGGTGGTCCGTTCTCGCAGTTCGGGGCATTCGAATCAATTTCAGCCTGGGTCGAAGAACAGTTGCGGCCACTCGGACTGTCTTGGAATGGCAGCTTCCGCCAATTACAGGCCGACACTTCCTTCGCCTTGATCCGATTCTCGACAAGCCGCAGCGCCGTTTGGTTCAAAGCCGTCGGCGAGCCAAATCTAAGAGAGTTTCCCATAACAAGATTGCTTGCCAGCCGACTTCCTCAGTACGTTCCCGAATTGCTGGCTACCAGACCCGATTGGAACGGGTGGCTTGCGGAGGAAGCGCAGGGTCAGGGCCTCTTCGAATCATCCGATCCGACCACCTGGTGCAAGACGGCCGAAAGTCTTGCTGACCTGCAAATCGCATCGCTCCACCACCCGCGGGATCTGATCGCCGCCGGTGCGCACGATGTGCGCGCGCGAACTCTATCGAGCGTATTGATCGGATTCTTCTCGGTCATGGAAGAAATCATGCAAGAGCAAACCAAGACTACAGTGCGCAAACTCAGCGTTCAGGAAATCGGTACGGTGCGGGACCACATGGCCGCCGCGCTCGATGAGTTCGAACACACTGGTGTTCCCGACGCGCTCAATCACCTGGACTTGAATCCTTGCAACGTCGTCGTTTCTTCAAACCAATGCAAGTTCCTGGATTGGGCGGAGGCGGGTGTCGGATGTCCTTTCTTCAGCATGGAATACCTGCGGCAGCATTTTCTTCAGATGTGTTCTGACACCCCTGCAGGTGAACGAACTTTCCGTGATGCTTATCTGGAGCGATGGACCTCGATCCTTGACATCGCAACCGCGGAACGCCTCATGCGCCTTGCCCCGCTCACTGCAACCTATGCGTTTGCGGCCTCCGCGCTGCCGTGGAAAAACCCGCAGTTGCGTCGGCTGCCGGAACTCGCCGCGTATTTTCGAAGTCTGGTGCGGCGCATGTACCGAGAATCCGAGCGACTAAGCGCCGACTAGAGACGATTGAGGGGGAGGACAAATCCATGCGAATCCTATTTGAGGCCTATCTTGAGCTCATCCGCCTCGAGTATGCTCTCGCTCGAAAAGACTTTTCCTCCATTTACAACCATGTTCGCACTACCCCCGTTTGCGTGCACGCTCGGAGCACTATCAGGGCCGAGCAGGTGTGCAGGGCGATTGAGGTAGCCGCGGCCCTCTATTTCAAGCAGGCCCTTTGCTTGCAGCGATCCGCTGCAACTGCGTGTCTCCTCAAAAAACATGGTTTCTCCGGCGAACTGGTGATTGGCGTTCAGCACTTGCCGTTCATCGCGCATGCTTGGGTCGAACTCGATGGGTCTGTGGTCAACGACAAGCCCTACATGCCGCAAATCTACTCGGTTCTCACGCGGTGCTGAGCTTGGCAACAAGAAGGAGCGTTCCAATGAGCGTGCAGTATGGATCGTGGAGTTTCGCAAACAGAAACATTGCTCCGAACATGTTCGCAAACGTGCGAGCGTCTCTTGTTAAGTACGAGTTTGAGGGAGTCTCCGAATATCGTGAAGGCGACATTCAGGTCTTGTACCTTCCGTTTTGCACGACGCCAGAGTCGGGGCTCGAAAAACAGCCCATCTTGTCACGCTCCGGCAGGGTCGTACTTTGGGATGGGCGCCTCGATAATCGCCAGGAACTGATTCGTTCTCTCGGTTCGGAACTGCGTGGCGATGCCACCGACGTGGCAATCGCAGCGGCGGCGCTGGAGCTCTGGGACATCGGCGCGCTTCCGAGATTGATTGGCGATTGGGCGCTTTCCGTCTGGAATCCACGAGAGCGCACCGTGCTCCTCGCCAAGGATTTTCTCGGAGCGAGGTCGTTGTACTACACGATCGGCGAGAACAGTCTCGCTTGGAGCACCGTTATCGACCCCTTGTTCCTTTCCCAATCGCGGTCGTTCAAGCTGCAAGAGGAGTATCTGGCGGGATGGTTTTCGCATCTTCCCGCCGCACATTTGACACCCTTTGCCGGTATCCACTCCGTGCCCCCATGTTCATACGTCTTGCTAACTCCTTCCGGGGCAACCGTAACGCAATACTGGAGCTTCGACGCGAGCAAGAGAATTTCTTACCAGGATGACCGTGATTACGAGGAACATTTTCGTACTCTCTTTGGCGAATCCGTTCGCCGAAGGCTTCGTTGCAAAGTCCCTGTTCTCGCGGAGCTCAGCGGCGGCATGGACTCCTCTTCGATTGTCTGCATGGCCGATATGCTTTCAGCGGGCGGATCTTACGAGACCCCTAGGCTCGATACGATTTCGTACTTCGACAATTCCGAACCAAATTGGAATGAAGCTCCCTATTTCGAAAGAGTTGAGCAGCAACGCGGCCGTTCCGGCCGCCATGTCGAAGTCGATTTCCGAAAGCACTGGAATCCCACGTTCGAGCCGAACGTCTTTGCCGCAACTCCGGATTCGGGAAGCCGGAATGCTGATTATGTTTCCCATGTGCGATCGGGCGGTTATCGAGTCTTGTTGCAGGGAATCGGAGGCGATGAAGTACTCGGCGGAGTTCCGACACCGCTGCCGGAACTGGCGGACCTTCTCAGCCGAGGCAAAGCAAAACATTTCTTACGTCAAATCATCGAATGGGCAATCGCAACTAAGACCCCCGCACTGCACTTGGTTCTGGATATGGTCGGCCAGTTCTTTCCGGTATTTCTTCACCGTGAAAGAGATTCCATGCCGACATGGCTGAATGGCAGGTTTGCGAGAACGCACAAAACAGCTTTGAGCGGCTATCCTCGTCGTTTTCGCGTCATCGGACCGTTGCCGAGTTTCCAAGCGAATATCGCTGCGCTCGACACCTTGCGGAGACAAATTGCATGCATCGGCCATACGCCCGGACTGCCGATGGAACGTCGTTATCCGTATTTGGACAGGGAGCTCCTCGAATATCTGTATGCGATACCGCGAGAACAGATCGTGCGTCCGAATCAGCGCCGGTCGCTCATGCGCCGTGCCCTTGCCGGAATCGTGCCTGCCGAAATCCTCGGCCGCCGGCGCAAAGCGTTCATTGCCCGCGCACCGCTAATTTCCATTCGCACCGAGCTGCCGCAATTGCTAGAACGCACCAAGAATATGATTTCTAGCCGTGCACGCATCGTCGATGCCGAAGCATTTCGAAGCTCTTTGATTGGCGCAGCTGAAGGCGGTGAACTGCAGATTGTCCCTGCTCTGCGCACTCTGCTTCTCGAAGCATGGCTGTCTCGCCTCGAGCCTTGGACAGACTACGAAACGAACCCTCGCCTCAGCCACGCCGCACTCCCCACTGAGGTGACGGCCTGCTCGCATCAAGTTTCTTCAGCTGACGAAAATCCAATCGAAAGGAGGTGACCACCATGAAATACGAAAAGCCTCAGATCGTATGCCTGCCCGACTCCGTGACCAGCATTTCCGCGAATCCGCTTATGAAGCCGATTCCGGTGAGTGACGGTGCCCAGAGCACGCACACGGCCGGTGGGGCCTACTTGTCCGACGAGTAGTCCTCAAACGTGGCTGGGGTGCGTTTCGGCGCACCTCAGCGATGCAGCCAGGATTCTTCGCTGGCCACGGAATGCAGTTTGATCTTCCTGTCAGGACCGTCCTCGGAAGGGACGTATAGCGTTCAGCGAGACTTATCAAAAGACAAGCTTGCCTTTGAGTGACGCGGGCACATCTGCAGAAGCCGAGATTTTTGTTGCCCCTGCGTAGATGTGGCGCAGCTTGGGCAATTGAGCAATCACCGGTAATGCGGACGGTGTGACCCGCGTACCAAAGATACCCAACGATTCAAGTTCTCTTAGCGATCCGAGCTCCTCGATCGTGGCGTCGGTGATACTCGTGTTCGTCAAACGTAGCTGACGCAAATTCTTCATGTCCGCGAGCACTCGGGCTGAGCGGTCGGTGATAGCTGTGTTCGAAAAGTCCGCGGCGACGATTCGATCGCGTAGCGGAGCAAGCGCGCCGAGTTCAGCATCGCCAAATTGCGGACCGCGCCAAGACGCGGCGATGACGACGTCGGCGGATGTCCGGGACCGGTAGTCGACGATATTCGGGAGGCGCTGCTGGATCTGCGAAAAGATGGTCGCCAGCGCGCTCCGCTCCTTGGCCACGGCCGCGGGATCAATTTCCTCGAACTCGATCTCTGCAACGGACGCTTGGCCTATCGACGCGGGCGGAGCCGTCTTGATCGCTTCTGCGGATTGTGTCGCCGACGCACCATGTGAGATCCAAAGCTCAATCAGCTTTACGTCGCCGGGCGACAAAGGCCGCTTATGTTCAGCAGGCATGAAATCATCGTCCATCGGAGGAAGGGTGATGCGACGAAAGAGCTCACTGTTTTTCGTGTCGCCAACTTTGACTACGGGGCCATGCTTGCCTCCGCGGATGACCGCGGCGAAGCTGTCGAGTCGCAGGCCTGCTTTGTGCTTGTTTTGTCCATGGCAGGTGACACAGTGGTCGGTGAAAAGCGGTTGTATTCGGGCGCCATAAAAAGTGGAGGGATCCGCACGAGGTGAATCAGATGTTCCGTTTTCCGATGCGGAAACGCCGAGTAACGATCGCAGCGGCGCCGGCATGAACTGTGTCATATGATTCTCGCCTCGCGATAACTGTCCGCCGCGATAGCCGGTGAACGAGACCAGGCCGAGTGTCGCAATGAGTGTGAAGCCGTAAAACCGGGCAAATCGCGGAACGTTGATCCGCGCCCCCAAAAACCAACAAATCCACGTGGCAATGGCCACAAGGATTGCACCCCACATGTGTTGTGTCATCAGTTGGCCCGAAGAACCCCCACCTCTTGCCAGGCACCATCCAAGGAACGCCGCTAGAATTGCTCCGCAGATCGCGACGCAAAGAAGGAATTCCACCGAAGTGAGTAGATAAGAAAAATGACGGCTCCTACCAGCGAGCTCAAACAGCGCCACAAGAAACAACACCGCGATCGGTAAGTGCACGGACAAGGGATGGAAGCGTCCGACAAACTGCAGCAATTGCGCGCGTTCGACTCCATCCGGTGGGGCGAGCAGCAAGAGTAGGGATAAGGCCAGGATCAGCACCAAGGTAACGACTCCGAAATAGGCGCGAACAGACAGTTTCGGAAGCGGAACGATCATGGATTCGCGGGACTCCGCTGCAGCTGCGCTCCGAGCCCGCGGAAGCTCATGCCAGAACTTCCGTCACGACTCGAGCGGGCTTTACGCCAGTTAGTTTTTGATCCAGGCCCTGGAACGAATAGTTGAGTTTACGGTGATCAAAGCCAAGGAGATACAACATGGTCGCGTGCAAATCGCGGACTTCGATCGGGTCCTTGACGATTTCATATCCCAAATCATCGGTCTGGCCGAGAGACATCCCGGGCTTCACGCCTG
>Ga0068858_100005917_pt1 | contig 11936 bp, 13 predicted proteins | sample KBSSwiS12_FD_66589 | JGI IMG/M metagenome (GOLD analysis project Ga0068858, IMG submission 66589) | Switchgrass rhizosphere microbial communities from Kellogg Biological Station, Michigan, USA - KBS Switchgrass S1-2 | ecosystem: Host-associated > Plants > Roots > Rhizosphere > Soil ... | reverse complement strand
TGGACCTCGCCGATCTTGTAGGACTTGCCGGTGTAATAGAGGATGCGCTCGGTCGTCGTCGTCTTGCCGGCGTCGATGTGCGCCATGATGCCGAAATTGCGGTAGCGCTCGAGCGGATGGCTGCGGGCCATGGGGAGTTCCTTGGGAGCATGGGAGGAGCCTCAGGAGGCTCCCGCCCATATGGTTAGGATTGTGACCGTTTTAAGACCGGCCCGACTTACCAGCGGTAGTGGCTGAACGCGCGGTTCGCGTCGGCCATGCGGTGGGTGTCTTCCCGCTTCTTGACCGCGTTGCCGCGGTTGTTGGCGGCGTCCAGCAGCTCGGCCGAGAGACGCGCCGACATGGTGGTCTCCGAACGGTTACGGGCGGCGGTGATCAGCCAGCGGATGGCAAGGGCCTGCGCGCGTTCGGGACGCACTTCGACCGGCACCTGGTAGGTTGCACCACCGACGCGGCGGCTGCGGACCTCGATCTGCGGCTTCACGTTGGTGAGCGCATCGTGGAACAGCTGCAGCGGATCGGCCTTGGCGCGGGTCTGCATGGTTTCCATGGCGCCGTAGACGATCGATTCCGCGACCGACTTCTTCCCATCGAGCATGAGGTTGTTCATGAACTTCGACAGGGTCTGATCCTTATAGACGGGATCGGGCAGGATTTCCCGCTTCTCGGGACGACGACGACGAGACATGTCGTTAATTCCTTCTCTTGCGGCTGCCGCTCCCTCCCGAATCGTCACCCTGAACTTGTTTCAGGGTCCATGGGCAGGGGGTGCGGAGCCAACTAACCTTGCGGATGACTGCAACGGCTGGCCCTGGATCCTGAATCAAGTTCAGGATGACGGCCTGCCGGGGCCGTCACTTCGGACGCTTGGCGCCGTACTTCGAGCGGGACTGCTTGCGGTCCTTAACGCCCTGCGTGTCGAGCACGCCGCGCAGCACGTGGTAGCGCACACCCGGAAGGTCGCGCACACGGCCGCCGCGGATCAGCACCACCGAGTGCTCCTGCAGGTTGTGGCCTTCGCCCGGGATGTACGAGATGACCTCGCGGCTGTTGGTCAGGCGGATCTTGGCGACCTTGCGAAGCGCCGAGTTCGGCTTCTTCGGGGTGGTCGTGTAGACGCGGGTGCAGACGCCGCGCTTTTGCGGGTTCTGCTCCATCGCCGGGACCTTGGACTTGGCCTTCTGCGGCTCGCGACCCTTGCGGATCAGCTGGTTGATCGTGGGCATGAAGTACTCTTCACCTTGGTTTGGTGGCTGCGCCAGTCCAGAAGGTGAAGGATTGCGGAACCCGCGAATGCGCCGGAAGAGCAGGCCCTGCCTGCCCCGGTGCCTCACGAGCCGAAAACGCTCCACCCGAGGCTTGAGGCCGCCGGGTTACTTTGACGGCTAAGGCTCCGTGGAACCCGCACCGGCAATGTTCAGCTCTATGCCGCATGTCCGGACGAGCCGGCTGCGGAAGTGGGCGCCCTTAGTGGGGTTCGCGCGCCCGGTCAACCGATTCCGGGCGGACCCCGCAGCAGGGCCCGAACGCAAAAGAGCCGGGCGTGGTCCTCCGCCCGGCTCTCTGGAGCCCGGCCCGCGCGGCGCGCGAGCGAGGCCGTTCGGATCGGATCGCCTTAGTGGGCGGCGTCCTTGGCCTTGTCGCCGGCGTCTTCGGCCTTGTCGCCAGCCTTCTCGGCGCGTTCGCCGGCAGCAGCAGCCTGATCAGCGGCAGCGGCAGCGGCATCGCCGGTGGACATCGCGGCGCCCGAAGCGGCGGCGGCGGCATCGGCAGCGGCGTTGCTTGCCTCGGCAGCGGCGCCAGCAGCCTCGGTGCTGGCCTCGGCCGCCTCGTTCTGGTCCTTCTTGCCGCAGGCCGAGAGGGCCAGCACCGCAGTGGCGGCGGCGAGGAGCACAGTCTTCTTCATGGCAATTTCCCATTGCTGTTTTAGGTGCCGGCAAAATGCCGTCACGTGCCATCCGTGCAAGCTAAATAACTGAAATATAAACTCATTTCGTCGCATTTTTGGCAAAAATAAGGCAAGCCCGACGGCTTGGAGGACCGCCTACCGCAGACCGGACGGGCCGTCCCCGCGACGAAAAGTGAAACACAACAGCCTCCCTGCCCGTTGGGTTCCAGACACGTGCCGGAACAAGCCACGGTGAGGGTGCGGGTCCAACCATCGGAGAGCGATCATGAACCAGAACGACCAGAACCGGGGGCAGAGCCGCGACCGTCAGCAGCGCGGCCAGCAGCAGCAGGGGCAGGACAGCGTCAAGCAGCCGCAGCAAGGCCAGTCCGGCTCGAGCAAGGGCGGACAGCAGCAAGGCGGCAGTTCCCGCAGCAAGCAGCAGGGCGGCGCGAGCACAAGCGGCCAGCAGCACCAGCAGGGCAGCCACGCCGGCCAGCAGGGCGGAAGTTCCCGCTCCGACAGCCACCAGATGGGGGACCACAAGTCCCGACGCGACAGCTGACAGGTCACCAGCAGTTAGCGGGCGGTGTTCCCCTGGCGGGAGCGCCGCCCACTTGCTGCGCGGGTTTCACACTTGCGGTTGGCACCCGATGGCGCGAGAAGCGTTTGCCGGGGGCGATGATAACTGCAGTGGAGGAAACCACCTCATGAAAGCCACGAATTTCAAGAAGACCGCCCTGGCCTCGGCCATTGCCGCGCTTGCGCTGACCGGCGCCAACCCGGCCGAGGCACGCACCTGCAAGCGCCTGACCAAGACTGGCGGCGCGGCGGTTGGCGCCGTCGCGGGCGGCGTGCTCGGCGCGGTGCTGACCGGGGGGAGCACGGCCGGTGTCCTCGGCGGCGCGGCGATCGGGGGCGTGGGCGGGCACGAAATCGCCCGGACCAAGTATAACAAGCACTGCCGGCGCTACTACCGCCGTTGACCTCGCCTCACCCAAACGAGCCCCTGTCGCCTGCGGCGGCGGGGGTTTTCTTTTTGCCTAAGAGGCGCAACAGCAGTGGTCAATCGGCCATCGCCCGACGGCGGCCGAACAACCGCGTCAATCCATTAGCGCGGCCACCAGCGCCTTGACCTTCTTCTGCCGCCACTGGGGCGGCGGGGCGACGAGCCAGTAGCCACGACGGATGTCCTCGGCCTCGCCCAGCGCCGCGATGCGCCCGGCCGCATGCCAGGCTTGCGCGAGCATTTCGGGCACGCGCGCGCGTCCCAGCCCCGCAGCGGCGGCCGACAGCGCGAGGCCGGCATCAGCAACATGGACGGGCGGTTCGCCAGCCTGCTCTCCGCCCGGCTCGGGATCGCCCGGCCAGGCGATCCACGGCCCCTCGCCCACGGTTACCCGCCTGGCTGCTCCCAATTGCACGCCCTCGAGATCGCCAGGCCCTTCGGTCCAGCGGATCGCAAGGTCGAGATTGGCTTCGGTGAAGTCCGCACTCTCCGCATCGATCAGCGCATAGCGGACCTCGGGGTGCACGGCGCGATAGGCGGCAAGGCGCGGAGCCAGCCAGGTGGCGAGCACATCGCGCGGCGCAGCAATAGTGAACACGTGGCTCGCCTGCCCCGCCTGCATCGCCGTGACCGCATCCTCGAAGTGGAGAAACCCGGTCCGCAGCGGCTCGAGCCCGGCGGCCGCTTCTTCGGTCAGCTCAAGCCCCTTCGAGGTCCGGCGAAACAGGACGACGCCGAGCAGGTCCTCGAGCGCCCGGATCTGCTGGCCGACCGCAGCCGGGGTCACCGCGAGTTCGTCCGCCGCGCGGGTAAACGAGAGATGCCGCGCGGCAGCATCGAAAACGCGCAGGGCGTTCAGCGGCAGATGGGTACGCTTCATGGGTGCGGTCTAGTCGGGCGCGGGCGCGCCGACAACTACCCAGCGGTGGCGGGCGCCGCGAGCGGGAAGTAGGGGATTGCCGCCTCGAACTGTGTGCCATCGGCGCGGCGGAGCGAATAGTGCCCTTCCATCGAGCCCTGCGGCGTCGTCAGCGGGCAGCCCGACACGTAGTCATGGCTGGCACCCGGCGCGATCACCGGCTGTTCGCCAACCACCCCGTCACCATCCACCAGCGAGACGTGGCCATGTCCGTCGGTGATGCGCCAGTGACGGCTGAGCAACTGGACCGCCTGCGTGGAATCGTTCTCGATCCGGATGTGGTACACCCAGAACCACTTGCCCGCCTCGATCCGCGACTGCTCGGGAAGGAAGTTCACGGCGACACGGACGGTGATCCCGTCGGAGAGCGCCGCGTGCTGGAAGAGTTCCTTCATGGCCGACATGGGTAGTCCTTTCCCTGCATCGGGTGAACCCCTTTCCGCAAGGTCGGGTTCCCTTTTCCACGTCTGGATTGGCACACGCCCCGGTCTCCGCACGCGGCGTGCAGAGCAGTCTTCCGGAGGAGAACCGGCCTGCAGTCCTCACCCCTTTATGCCAGCACCTTCTCCGCCGGGGATGCCAACTGCCACGAAAAACCCTCGGGCGCATAGCTCACGGTCACGTCGGCGCGCAGTCTGCCACGGGGCATTTCGGCAATGAGCCGGCTGCCGAAGCCTTGCGTTTGCGGCTCGCACACGGGCGGCCCCCCGCTTTCGCGCCAGCACAGCTCGAGGCCGCCGGCCTCGCCCCTGCCCCACGTGACCATGACCCTTCCGCCGGGCGCGGAAAGTGCGCCATACTTGAGCGCATTGGTGGCAAGCTCGTGGAGCGCCATCCCGATCGTCTCGGCCGCGCCTGGTGTCAGCGGCAAATGCGGCCCATCCCATTCGACCTGCCCCTGCACCTCGCCAAGGAACGCCAGCTGCGCCTCGACCAACTCGCTCAGCGGCACGTCAGACCAGGACCGGCGCACCAGCAGGTCCTGGTTGGCGGCGAGGCTGGCGATGCGCTGCTCGAGCCGGCGCACGAACTCGATGGTGCTGGTGCTCTCCGCCCCCGTCCTGGCCTGGCTGAGCGAGCGACGGGCAAGCGACTGGATCATCGCCAGCATGTTCTTAGAGCGGTGGTTGACCTCGAGCATCAGCAGCTCGATCCGCCGCTCCGCCTCGAGCTGTTCGGTGATGTCGGTGTTGGTGCCGAACCACCACAGCACCTGGCCCTGGGCACTCTTCAGCGGGTGAGCGCGCGAGAGGAACCAGCGGTAGATGCCGTCCGCGCTGCGCAGCGGAAACGTGTCCTCCCACGGCTCGCCGCTCGCGATGTGGGCGGTGAACTTGCTTTCGACGGCCTCCAGGTGATCGGGGTGATGCGCCTTGCGCCAGCCCCACCCGACCATTTCTTCGAAGGTCGTTCCGGTGAATTCGTACCAACGCCGGTTGTACCAGGTCAGCGCGCCATCGGGCCCGGCGATCCACGCCAGCTGCGAGATGTTGTCGGCCATCAGCCGGAAGCGGGTCTCGCTCTCGTCAAGCGCAGCCTGCACGAGTCGGGCATCGGTGATGTCGCGGGCGATCTTGCTCGCGCCGATGACCCTCCCGCCCGCGTCGCAGACAGGCGACACGGTGACTGCCACCTGGACTTCGCGCCCGTCCTTGCGCAACCGCACGGTCTCGAAGGTCGGAACCCGCTCGCCCGCCCGGATCGAGGCGAGGATCACGTCTTCTTCCGCCTGACGCGATTCCGGGATGAGCGCGCGGATCGACCGGCCAATGATCTCATGCGCGCGCCAGCCGAAGATCTCCTCGGCTGCCGCGTTCCAGGTCAGCACCACGCCGTCGAGCGACTTGCCAACTATCGCATCGTGCGACGACTGCACGATCGCCGCCAGAAGCGCGGCTGGATCGGTCGGCATGCCGGGGGTGGATCGCTCCCCGTCATTGGGCGTGGCAGTGGTCAATTCAGGAGCATCCCGCAGCGGGCTCGGGCTATTTTCCGAGACCAACGGGATCATCGGCCATGCGTTCCCGCAGTTGCGAAATACCCCTTCCGAAAGTTAAAGCCCTGCTGCCGACAGCGCCTGGTCGAGGTCCTCGATGAGATCCTGAGGGTCTTCGAGGCCGACGTTGAGGCGCAGCATGCCATCGGACACGCCCATCGCCGCCCGCCCTTCCGGGCCCATGTTGTGGTGAGTCGACGTCGCCGGGTGACACATCAGCGAGCGGGTATCGCCGATGTTGTTCGAGATATCGATCAGTTCGAGGGCGTCGAGCAGCGCCCACGCCTGCTCGCGGCCCGCGGTCTCAAACGAGAAGATCGCACCGGGCAGCGACATCTGCTTCGCCGCAAGTGCGAATTGCGGGTGGCTCTCCAGCCCCGGGTGCATGATTGTGGGAACGCGCCGTTCGAGGAAGCGGCCGACCTCGAGCGCGTTGGCGCTCTGCTGCCTGAGGCGCAGTTCGAGGGTCTCCAGCCCCTTGAGCACCACCCAGGCGTTGAACGGCGAGAGGTTAGGCCCGGTGTTGCGCTGGAACGGCAGCAGCACTTCGTTGATGAACTGCGCCGAGCCGCACACGGCACCGGCGAGCACGCGACCCTGCCCGTCCATGAACTTGGTTGCCGAATAGGCGACGACATCGGCGCCGAACTCGAGCGGACGCTGGATCACTGGCGTGGAGAAGGCATTGTCGACCACGGTGACAATCCCGCGCGATCTGGCCAGGCCATTGACGAAAGCCATGTCGACGATGTCGAGCGTCGGGTTCGCCGGGGTCTCGTAGAAAAACACCTTGGTATTGGGCCGGATTGCGGCTTCCCAGGCGGCATTGTCGGTCGCGTCGATCACCGTGCCTTCCACGCCAAAGCGCGGCAGCAGGCTGTCGACCAGCCAGCGGCACGAACCAAACGCGGCCTTGGCGGCGACGATGTGATCGCCCGCCGACAGCTGGCACAGCAGCGCCGCGGTCATCGCCGCCATGCCGGTCGCCTGGGTACGGCATGCCTCGGCGCCTTCAAGCAGGGCAATGCGCTCTTCCAGCATCGCCACCGTAGGGTTTTGCAGGCGCGAGTAGGTCATCCCCGGGTCCTCGCCGGCAAACCGCGCGGCGACCGTGGCGGCATCGTCGTAGGTATAGCCCGAGGTGAGGAACATCGCCTCGCTCGTCTCGCCATGCTCCGAACGCCAGGTGCCGCCACGAACGGCTTGCGTGGCCGGGCGCCAGTTGCGGGTGACGGTGCGATCAAGGCCGGTTGTCTTCTTCATGGCACCGCGCATTACGGGCGCGGACGCGCCGGGGCAAGACGGATGCGCCGCCATGGCACAGCGCTGTGGCTCACGCGCCAAGGGCCAGACGCGTGCCGTGGGCCCGATCACCAGTTGCCGCAGCCCACTGCTAACGGCTAAACGCGCCGGCCATGAGGGCCCTTGCCGACACCACCCGCGCACGCTGGCGCACTGTCACCGCGCTGCCGGTGATCGACCGCGACCCGTGGCGCTGGTGCGCCGGCATCGCCGTGCTGTTTCTCGCCGCGCTGCTGTGGCGGCTCGGCACGCCGTCACGGATCTACTTCGACGAGGTGCATTACGTTAAGGCAGCACGGGTGCTGCTGTCGATGCAGCGCCCCATCAACCCCGAACATCCGCTCGTCGGCAAGGAACTGATCGCCGCCGGAATCCGCCTGTTCGGCGATGAACCATGGTCGTGGCGGATCTTCCCCGCGCTGTTCGGCACGCTCGGCCTCTGGGCGTTCAGCCGCGCGCTGTGGCTGGCGAGCGGGCGCGCCTTCGCCACGCTGGCCGGGACGATCCTGCTGGCGACGGGCTTCACGTGGTACGTGATGAGCCGGATCGCGATGCTCGACATCTTCATGGCGAGCTTCGTGGTGCTGGCCTGCTGGATGCTGGCCGGCGCGGTCCGGTTCCCCGCTAGGGGCCGGTGGCGGCTTGCGCTCGCCGGGCTGTTCCTGGGCCTCGCGCTTGGCGCGAAGTGGAATGCGGTGGCCGCGGCAGCGTTGCCCGGGCTGACCTTTGCCTGGCTCCGCATCAGGCAGCACGGCCGCCGCTTCATGCTGGCGACGGAAGGTGCCCCAGTGCCGGGCATCAGCCTTGCAGAAGCCGCACTGTGGCTCGGCACCATGCCGCTGCTGGTCTACTTCGCGACGTTCCTCCCTGCCTTCTTCTACGCCACCAAGGCGGTCGATCCGCTCAAGATCGTCGAATACCAGGGCTACATGCTGAAGCTCCAGCACTCCGTGCTAAAACCCCACCCCTACCAGTCGGTGTGGTGGCAATGGGTGCTCGACGCGCGCTCGATCTGGTTCCTCTACGAGAACGTCGACGGTGCGCAGCGCGGCGTGATCATGATCGGCAACCCGTTCGCGATGTGGGCAGGCCTGCCGGCGCTCGGCTGGGCGCTGTGGGCCGGATGGAAGCGGCGCCGGCTCGATGCGCTGGCGGCGGCGCTGTTCTATCTCGTCTGCATCGGCATGTGGGTCGCGAACGGCAAGCCGATACAGTTCTACTACCATTACCTCCTGCCGAGCGCGTTCCTGATGGCCTGCCTCGGCCTGGCGCTCGACGCGCTGTGGCGACGCACTGACCGTTGGCGTTGGCTGGCGCCGGGATCAGTGGCGATCGCCTGCGGGCTGTTCGCGGTGTTCTGGCCGATCCTCTCGGCCGCTGCGCTGTGCTGCGGCAGGCCAAGTTATACCTGGTGGATGTGGCTGCGGAGCTGGCGCTGACGTGAGGAGCGCAGAGCTCAGTTTCGCCCGTCGACGCCGGGCTGACCGCTCCCTTGCGTGATGCGCAGCTTCTCCCGCGCGGCGGTGCGGGATTCGCCGATCACGTGGTCCACCCCCGCGATGGTGATCGCCAGAGCGCCTTGTTCGGTCGTCTCGACCAAGCCCTTCTGCTTCAGGTACCAGACGTGGAACTCCAGGTTCTCGTCCGAACAACCGAGCATCTGCTGGATGTGGTAATACCCGACGCCGGGATCGCGCGCTGACTCGCGCCGGCGCTGGTAGAGCGTCTTGAGGATCCTGCCGTGGGCCTCGGCGTCGGAAAGCGCGGCGCGTTCGCCCGGGTCCGCCGCGTCCGACGAGAACTCGAAGCCGGTCTGGGCCGAATATTCCGCGTCATAGCGCGCCCGGTCCTCGGACGAGCGCAGGGCGCGGTATGCGCCGACCACCGCCGTAAACCGCTCGACATCTGCCGTCGCGGGGTGATCGGGATGATACATCTTGGCCAACCGGCGATATGCGGCCTCGAGGCTCGTCGCATCGCACTCCGGGTGCACCTGGAGGATGCCGTAAAAGTCGGCTAACTCCTGCCCCTGCTCCATGGTCGCTTGCCCCCAACAGCCCCGGCGGCAATCACCCTTCGCCCGGGGAGCCCCCCGGCCGCGCCGCGTACCTTGTTTTCTGCTTTGAATTCAACTTTGTCAAAGCAGAACCTGAGAACTGTACGAGGTGCCGAAGCTTCAGTAACGGCCCCAGACGAACTTGGAGCTGAGCGCGAAATTCCAGACCGAGCCGAGCACGATCCCGACGACCACCGCCACCACGTCGTGGAACCCCATGGCCTTGAGCGCCGCAGCCGAACCGACGTTGGTCAGCAGACCGAGCGAGCAGGTCATCGCAAACTTGGCCCAGCCGCGCAGCAGGGGCGCAAAGCCGCGTAGGCGCTTGTCGGAGTAAGTCAGTTCGTTGTTGAGGACGAAGTTGAAGCTCATCGCCACCACTGCGGCAAGTGTGTTGGCGATGTTGAATGCGGTGTTGCTCGACCAGTGACCGTAGACGAACCGCTCGCCCATGAGCACCTTCAGGATCAGGAACAGCGACCCCATCTGCACGAACACGCCCAGTGCGCCGACCGTGCCGAACAGCGCGAAGCGGGTCGGGATGAAGCGGCCGAGCCACTTGTCGTAGAGCCCGACGAGGAACTCGAACACGACCGTCTGGTCGAGCTTGCTCTCGCCTTCGGCGCGAGCCGCGAAATGCATCGGGAATTCCTTGATCCGCAAGGGTTCTTCGATCGTGGCGAGGATGTCGAGCAGGATCTTGAAACCCACGCCCGAGAGCCGGTGCGCGTCCTTGCGCAAGGCATCGGTACGCAGCATGAAGTAGCCGCTCATCGGGTCCGACAGGGTGACGCCCGTAACCTTGCGGGCGATCCGGTTGGCCATGCCCGAAGCCTTGACGCGGTCCGGCCGGCCCCAGGCATCGGTACTCGCGCCCTCGGCGAAGCGGCTAGCGTAGGACAGGTCGTATTCGCCGCTCTCGATGGCGGCAAGCATTCCCGGGAGCAGCGCCGGATCGTGCTGATGGTCGGCATCCATCACCGCGACGACCGGGGCCGACGTCGCACACATTCCCTCGATCGCGGCCGACGACAGCCCGCGCCGCCCGATCCGCTGGAGCACGCGCACGCGGCGGTCCTGCGCGGCAAGCGCGCGGACCTCGTCGGCGGTGCCGTCCGGGCTGTTGTCATCGACGACGATGACTTCCCAGGCGATCCCGGCCAGTGCGGCATCAAGCCGCTCGACCATCGAGCGGACATTGCCACGTTCGTTGTAGGTCGGCAGGACGATGCCCAACTGGATCGCCTGCGCCTGGTTTGCGTCTTGCATCATCTGACCCCCCCCGGGTGCCGACTAGAGCCGCGCGAGCACGGCATCGCCGATTGCGGCGGTGCCGTAGGTCCCGCCGAGATCGCCGCCGAACACGCCGTCGGCAAGCGCCTTGGCGACCGCAGCCTCGATCCGCGCCGCTTCCGCTTCCCGGGCGAACGAATGACGCAGCAACATCGCGGCCGAAAGAATCGTCGCCATCGGATTGGCCTTGTCCTGCCCGGCGATGTCGGGGGCGGAACCGTGGATCGGCTCGTAGAGGCCCATTGTTCCCACCGCCATCGACGCGGAAGCGAGCAGCCCGATCGAGCCCACGCACATCGAGGCTTGGTCCGAGAGAATGTCGCCGAACAGGTTCCCGGTGACGATCACGTCGAACGCACCGGGGTTGCGAACCAGCTGCATCGCCGCGTTATCGACGTACATGTGGCTCAGTTCGACGTCCGGATAGTCCTTGGCCACTTCGATGACCGTATCGCGCCAGACCTGCGAGGTTTCGAGCACGTTAGCCTTGTCCACCGAGCACAGCTTGCCGCCACGCCCCTGCGCGGCCTTGAAGCCGACGTGAGCAATGCGGCGAACTTCGTCGTCGGTGTAGCTCATCATGTCCCAGCCGCGGCGGCGGCCGTCGGGCAGAGTCTCGATACCCTTCTCGCCGAAGTAGACGTCGCCGTTGAGCTCGCGGACGATCAGCAGGTCGATGGCGCCGGCGATCTCGGGCCGCAGCGCGGAATGGCTTTCCAGCCCGGCGAACACCCTTGCCGGGCGCAGGTTGGCGAACAGGCCGAGTTCCTTGCGCAGGCCGAGGATCGCCTGCTCGGGGCGCAGGTGCCGTTCCAGGTTGTCGCACTCGAAATCCCCGACCGCGCCGAACAGGATCGCGTCGGCGGCACGGGCGATCTCCAGCGTGGCGGGCGGCAGCGGGTGGCCGTGCTTGCGCCAGGCCGCGCCGCCGACATCGCCGTAAGTGAGATCGAGGCCGGGCAGGCCCAGCGCCGCGAGCACGCGCACCGCCTCGCGCGTGACTTCGGGACCGATGCCGTCGCCGGCGAACACCGCAATCTTCATGGAACCTGAAACCCTATTCGATCTTGCCCAGCCGATCCCTCAGGATCGCGCGCGCCGCCATAACATCGGATCGCCGATCGGCAAGCGCATAGCGCGCCAGCGCGGGCGCGAGCCGATCGAGCAGGGCGAGGTTGCCCGCGATATCGTCGGCCTCCGGCAGGCTCCGTGGTTCACCGTAACCGAGTTCTCGCAGGGTCAGCGCCTCGTAGGTGACCAAAGCGCCCAGCCAGCCGCGCGCCGAGGGCGCGGCACAGACGGCATCGAGGAGCCCGCCCAGCGCCGCGTGGAGTGCCGGGAATGGCTGGCGTTCGGGCAGCGCGGCGGCGGCGAGCGCGGTGGCCCAGCCGATCGCGGCGGCGGGGAGCGGCTCGGTCAGCCACGGGCCGCGGCTGGCGACGAGTTCGAGTCGGGCGAATGGCAACTGGCTCT
>Ga0068858_100005905_pt1 | contig 11949 bp, 8 predicted proteins | sample KBSSwiS12_FD_66589 | JGI IMG/M metagenome (GOLD analysis project Ga0068858, IMG submission 66589) | Switchgrass rhizosphere microbial communities from Kellogg Biological Station, Michigan, USA - KBS Switchgrass S1-2 | ecosystem: Host-associated > Plants > Roots > Rhizosphere > Soil ... | reverse complement strand
TGTGGATGGCTTCGCGCGCCGGGTCATTGCCGCGGAACGAGAAACTCACGTTGGACACGCCGCCCGACACCTTGGCGTGGGGCAGGTTCTGGCGTATCCAGCGCGTGGCCTCGATGAAGTCCACGCCGTAGTTGGAATGCTCTTCGATGCCGGTGGCGATGGCGAAGATGTTGGGGTCGAAAATAATGTCTTCGGGCGGGAAGCCCACCTTTTCGGTGAGCAGCTTGTAGGCGCGGGCGCAGATCTCGGTCTTGCGCGCCCGCGTGTCGGCCTGGCCCTGCTCGTCGAAGGCCATGACGATCACCGCCGCCCCGTAGCGCCGGCACAGCGCCGCCTGGCGCAGGAACGCCTCTTCCCCTTCCTTCATGGAAATGGAATTGACGATGCACTTGCCCTGCACGCACTTCAGCCCGGCCTCGATCACCTCCCACTTGGAGGAATCGATCATGATGGGCACGCGCGAAATGTCGGGTTCCGAGCCCAGCAGGTTGAGGAAGCGCACCATGGCGGCCTTGGAGTCCAGCATGGCCTCGTCCATGTTCACGTCGATCACCTGCGCGCCGTTCTCCACCTGCTGGCGCGCGACGGCCAGCGCCTCGTCGTACTGCTCGTTCAGGATAAGGCGGGCAAAGGCCTTGGAGCCGGTGACGTTGGTGCGCTCGCCCACGTTGACGAACAGCGAAGTCTCGTCGATGTTGCAGGCTTCCAGGCCCGACAGGCGCAGCTTGGCCGGCACCGTGGGAAGCTGGCGCGGCGGCAGCTTGCTCACGGCCTTGGCGATGGCGGCAATGTGCTCGGGCGTGGTGCCGCAGCAGCCGCCGGCAATGTTTACGAGACCTGCGCCCGCGAACTCCGACAGCAGTCCCGAGGTGATATCCGGCGTCTCGTCGAAGCCGGTGTCGCTCATGGGGTTGGGCAGGCCGGCGTTGGGGTACACGCAGATGTGCGCGTCGCAAATGCCGGACAGTTCTTCCACATAGGGCCGCATCAACGCCGCGCCCAAGGCGCAGTTGAGGCCGATGGTGAGCGGGCGCGCGTGGCGCACCGAGTTCCAGAACGCCTCCACGGTCTGGCCGGACAGGATGCGCCCGGAGGCGTCGGTGACCGTGCCCGAAATCATCACCGGCAGCCGCGCACCCACGTCCGCGAAGAAGCTGTCGATGGCGAACAGCGCTGCCTTGGCGTTGAGGGTGTCGAAAATGGTCTCGACCAGGAACACGTCCACGCCGCCCTCGTACAGCGCGCGCGCCTGCTCGAGGTAGGCGGCCACCAGCTCGTCGAAGGTGACGTTGCGCGCGCCGGGGTCGTTGACGTCGGGCGAGATGGAGGCGGTCTTGGGCGTGGGGCCGAAGGCGCCGGCGGCGAAGCGCGGCTTGTCCGGCGTCGAGAATTTCATGCAGGCGGCCTTGGCCAGGCGCGCCGCGGAAAGGTTCATCTCGTAGGCCAGCTCCTCCATGCGGTAGTCGGCCTGGGCCACGCGCGTGGCGCCGAAGGTGTTGGTCTCGATGAGATCGGCGCCCGCGGCCAGGTACTGCTCGTGGATGTCACTGATGATCTTGGGCTGGGTGAGCGTGAGCAGCTCGTTGTTGCCCTTGATGTCGCGGTCGAGGCCGGCGAAGCGCGCGCCACGGTAGTCGGCCTCCGACAGGTGGTGCTGCTGGATCATGGTGCCCATGGCGCCGTCCAGGATCAGGATGCGGCGCGCGAGCAGTTCGCGAAGTTCCTCGGTGCGGTCGGCAGGCATATCAAATCAATTCACTTGCCCCCAGATGTGGGGGATATACAAGGGGCCCTTTCGAAAAAGCGCCCGCTTGTTTGTCGAAAACAAGCAACCAATAAAAAAACCCGTTCAGCGCGAGGCCAAACGGGTTTCCCTCGCTTTAGCCGCATTTATTTGACTGGCCGGAGTCTCCTCCTCCAGGCGCCCGCAAGCTGAATTCAAATCGGCGCTGGCAGAAAGGTAACAAATCAATGGGTTAAAGTCAAATTGAGCAGAATGCAATGCCCAAGCCCAGAGGCCCGCTCCGACGCAAGCATCCAAGGCATGACATCCTCATTTGAGGGGATGTCGATTTAACGGATGGCCAAACGTCTATGGAGCGGACATCTTCCTTATGCCACGCGGTTCGGACCGCAAAGAGGGACCATGACGCACAAGTCGCACTACGGTTGGACTATTGTTGCCGCGGGAGCTTTAATGACCTGCGTGGGTTTCGGCGCCCTGTTTTCGCTGGCGGTGTTCCTGCAGCCCATGTCGGAAGCCACGGGCTGGTCGCGCACCGGCATTTCCTCGGCCATGACACTGGATTTCCTGGTCATGGGCGTGGCCGGCTTCGGCTGGGGCGCGCTGTCCGATCGCTTCGGCGCGCGCCCGGTCACGCTGGCAGGGTCGCTGCTGCTGGGGGCCGGCCTCGTGCTGGCCAGCCGCGCCGGCAGCCTGCTCGAATTCCAGTTGCTGTATGGCGTGGTGGTGGGGGCCGCGGCCGGCAGCCTGTTTCCTCCCCTGATTTCGCTCACCACCGCATGGTTCACCACGCACCGCAGCCTGGCGGTGTCGCTGGTGTCCACCGGCGTGGGCGTGGCGCCCATGACGGTCTCGCCGTTCGCGGCGTGGCTCATCACCCACACCGACTGGCGCACGGCGCAACTCGTCATCGGCCTCGGCGCCTGGGCGCTCATGATTCCGGCCGCGTTGCTGCTGCGCTCGCCGCAGGCGGCGGCCGGAATGGACCCGCAGTCCGGCGCGGCCGGGGCAACCGGCGACTCCGACAGCCCGTCGATGAGCGTGGGCCAGGCGCTGCGCTCGCCGCCCTTCATCGTGCTCGCGCTCACCTTCTTCGCCTGCTGCGCCGCGCATTCGGGACCGATTTTTCACACCGTGAGTTACGCCATCACCTGCGGCCTGTCGCCCATGGCGGCGGTGACCATCTATAGCGCCGAGGGTCTGGCGGGACTGGGCGGCCGGCTGGTGTTCGGCCTGGCCGGCGATCGCTTCGGCGCGAAGCGCGCGCTGGTGGCCGGCCTGCTTATCCAGGCCTTTGCGGCAGGTAGTTATCTGTTCACCGCAAAACTAGGCGAGTTCTATGCCGTGGCCGCGGTGTTCGGGTTGGCCTACGGCGGCGTCATGCCGCTCTACGCCGTGCTGGCGCGCGACTATTTCGGCCAGCGCATTCTCGGCACGGTGTTCGGTGCCGCCACCATGGTGTCGTCACTGGGCATGGCACTGGGCCCGGCCGCGGGCGGCTGGATTTTCGACACCTTCGACGGTTATGGCTTCCTGTACATAGGCGCCTTCGGCATCGGCCTTGGGGCCGCGGCCATTGCGCTGGCGTTTCCGCCTTTGCCGCGGCGCATGGGCGCGTTGCAGCCGGCCTGACCTGAGGTCATCGAGGTTCAGGAGTTGTACTGACCAAGCTTCCGCACCATAATCAACCGCCGCGTAACTGGCGAGGCCGGGTGGACAACCACCGTGGAGCGCGGCCATGGAATGCCGATCGCCTGGGCACCTTGTTCGTTCATAACGGAGGTGTTCCATGCAAGTCGTCGCGCTGGTATTTCCCGATATGACCCAACTGGACCTGACAGGTCCGCTGGAAGTCTTTTCCAGGTTCAGGGAACTGAATATTCAACTGGCGTGGAAGTCGCTGGACACCGTGAGGTCCGACGGCGGCTTGCCGATCACGCCCACGGTTGATTTCGCAACCTGCCCGCAGGCCGACATCCTGTTCGTTCCCGGCGGGCCGGGACAATGCGCCCTGATGGACGACGCCGAGACGCTGGGGTTTGTCCGCCATCAGGCCAGCGGCGCGCAATACATCACATCGGTCTGCACCGGTTCACTCATACTGGCCGCTGCCGGCTTGTTGCAGGGCTATAGGGCCACGTGCCACTGGATGTCGCTGGAGCAGTTGTCGTACTTCGGAGCGAAACCTGTTGCGGAACGCGTGGTGGAGGATCGTAACCGCGTGACCGGCGCAGGAGTCACCTCGGGCATCGACTTCGCGCTCATGCTCACCGGGCGCATTTTCGGCATCGAGCGCGCCCGGCTGGTTCAACTTTCCATGGAATACGATCCCAAGCCGCCGTTTGCGGGCGGCAGCCCCGCGAGCGCAAATCCCGGGGAGGTCGAGCGCCTGCGCGCCGCCCTGCGGGATTTCAATCACAAAAGAGAACTCGCCGCCAGGAAGGCGGCGCAAGCGTTGAAGCCGGATTCGCCGGCGGATTGAAGCGGACTTACGGTTGCGTAATGTTAAGGTTGCCTGAGGGCGGGCAGCCCATGCTTCGCCCGAGCGCGATTGCACTTGTCCTCGCCCGGCTGTAACTCGCGGCAGGGCGAAGGGCGCTGGTCATAAATGCCGCAGGCCGTATGTTTACCCACTTCGCCCCGCAGGCAAACGCAACGCGGCGCGGATGCATTGGTGCCGGCCATGCAGGCGTAAAAAGGCGTGAGCTGTTCGGTTGATTCCTTCGCGATGCCACGCTCATCGGCCTCGGCCCAGTAGAACGACACGCGGAACGTGGCGCAGCAGGCGCCGCAGTCCTGGCAGGGATTGATATCGGCCGACATCTACGGCGCCAGCACCTCGCGCCAGTCCCGCAGGCTCCAGCGCATGGCCACGCCGTTGAGCACGAAGGGATCGTCGCGCACGAACTCCTCGGCGGCCTCGCGCGACGTGAAAATGCCCAGCGCCCCTTCGGGCTTGCCGTCCTCGCCCATGACCGGCCCGGCCATGAGCAGCACGCCGCGGGCGTGAAATTCATCCAGGCGCTTGCGGTGCTCGGCGAAGAATTGTGGCGCCTTGGCCGCACCCTCGGGCGAGGTTTCGTAACGCATGATGGTTTTCATGGCGTTTCCCGAAAAAATGGACGGGTTTGCATGATAGCCCCGATTGCGGGCATAATGCCCTCATGTCCATGCGCGCATCCCTGTCGAAAGCCGCTTCCCTGATCGCAGGCGGGGTGTCCGCGCTCGCTTCTTCCGCCGTAGTGCTGCTGCTGCTGGTACTGGTACTGATCGTAATTCCCGATCGGCCGGCGAGCGTGACCTAGACAAATACCCTAGACAAACACAAACCCGCCGGCCAAAACCGGCGGGTTTTTTGTTGCCCGCCGGTCTCCGGAAACAGGAGAGACCATGTTCGCCCTCGCACCCACCCCCCGCGCCAACCAGGCGCGGGCCTCGTTCCAAGCCGATCCGGCATCGAGCGCGCTTGCATCCGCGCGTGCAGCGCTTCCCCGTCCTGAAACTCAAACCTTGACGGGAGCTGAAGTGGTGGTGCGGTTGCTGGAGCGCCAGGGTGTGCGGCTCATCGCCGGCATTCCGGGCGGGCCTATCCTACCCTTCTACGACGCGCTGTCGCAGTCCACGCAAATACGCCATGTGCTGGCGCGCCACGAGCAGGGTGCCGGCTTCATCGCCCAGGGCTGGGCGCGCGCCACCGGCGAGGCGGCGGTGTGCGCGGCTTCGTCCGGCCCCGGGGCCACCAACCTCGTGACGGCCATCGCCGACGCCAAGCTCGATTCCATTCCGCTTGTTGCCATCACCGCGCAGGTGCCGCGCGCCCTCATCGGCACCGATGCGTTCCAGGAAGTCGATACCTGCGGCATCACGCGGCCGGTGGTGAAACACAACTTCATGGTGGACAGCACGGCCAAGCTGCTGGAAGTCATTCCGCGCGCCTTCGCCATCGCCTTGTCAGGCCGGCCCGGCCCCGTGCTGGTGGACATTCCCAAGGATGTGTTCACCGGCCTGGTCGAGATCACGACCTGGCCCGAGCCGGGGCGGCGGGAGACGCCGGCTGTGCCCGAGGACGATGCCGCGGCCCGCGACATCATCCAAGCTGCGGACATGATCAATGTCGCGCGCCGCCCGGTGCTGTACCTGGGCGGCGGTGTCATCCACGCCGGGGCTGCGCCGCTCGCCCGCGCACTGGTGGACAAGGCCGGCCTGCCCACCACCATGACGCTCATGGCCCTGGGGGCGCTGCCCGCTCATCATCCGCTGTCGCTGGGCATGCTGGGCATGCACGCGGCGCGCTACACCAACCTCGTGCTCGAGGAATGCGACCTGCTCATTGCCGTGGGCGCGCGCTTTGACGACCGCGCCACCGGCAAGGTGGCGGCGTTCTGTCCCCATGCCAAGGTCATCCACATCGATGTGGATGCCGGCGAGCTGAACAAGATCAAGACCGCGCACCTCGGCCTGGTGTGCGACGCGGCCGAAGCGCTGCGCGCGCTGTTGCCGCGGGTGCAGGCCCAGGCATCGATGCGCGCGCCGTGGCTGGCGCGCGTGGCCGAACTCAAGAGCCGCTTCCCGCTGGCCATGCCCGGGGCGGATGACGTGCGCGCTCATTACGGCCTGATCCGCGCGGTGGCGGCGGGGCTGCCTGAAGACGCCATCGTCACCACCGACGTGGGCCAGCACCAGATGTGGGTGGCGCAGGCCTATCCGCTCAGCCACCCGCGCCAGTGGCTCACCTCGGGAGGCCTCGGCACCATGGGCTTCGGCCTGCCCGCCGCCATCGGCGCCGCGCTGGCGCAGCCGCAGCGCAGCGTGGCCTGTTTCACCGGCGACGGCAGCCTGCTCATGAACGTGCAGGAACTGGCCACCGCGGCCGAGTGCGGCGCCAACATCAAGGTCGTCCTCATGAACAACGCGTCGCTGGGCCTGGTGCACCAGCAGCAAAGCCTGTTCTACGGCCGGCGCATTTTCGCCTCGCGGTACCAGCACATGCCCGACTTCACGGCGCTGGCGCGCGCCTTCGGCCTCATGGCCGTGGACCTGGATACCGAGCCCGATCCGCGCTATGCCCTGGCCGAGGCACTGCGCGCGCCCGGCGCCACGCTCATCCACGCCGGCATCGACGTGGAGCAGAAGGTGTATCCCATGGTGCCGCCGGGTGCGGCCAACCGCGACATGCTGCACGGCGAGGCGTGATCAAACCAGGTAATCCGAAAATGGCGGTGAATTGAACAGCGGTTCTTTCTCGGCCAGGCTGGCGATGGCCGACCAGATCACCGCGCCTGCGGGCGCGAAAGCGTGTTCTCCGGGCTCTGCCAGGTGGGCGAGCGCGGGCGGGAGGTAGGTGAAACGCGCACCGCGCCCCCTCGCCCACGCCTGCGCCGCGAAAATGGCGCACTGGTCCAGGTACCACTGCAACTGGCGCGCATCGATGTAGCGGTCGATGTAAGCGGCCAGCATGCGGGCGAAGTCCAGCGACTGCGCCGACGCCGCGAACCACATCATGCTGGCCCAGAACTGGTCCCACGGTTCATAGAGAAACGGATGCCAGCGCACGAAACCCGCATCGCCGTCGCCCATGGCCTGGCGGATGTGCCGCAGCGGGCCCACGACGAGCTGGTCGAGATCGAGCAGCAACAGCGGCGCGCGATAGTGCTCCATGAGATCCGGCACGAGCAGAAAACGCACGGAGGCGTAGTAGGTGCGGCGCGCCTCCCGGCCCAGGCCGGCCAGCCAGTCCGGTTCCTGCCCGTGAGTCAGCGCGAGCGACAGGCCGCAGCGGCCGGCCCTGGCCAGCAAATCTTCGGCAAGACCCGGCTCGGGCGCGATGGCATGAAGATGCAACCGGCAGGGTTCACCGGCGTTGCGGCGGATCGATTCCATCAGCGGACCCGCGAAGCGCCGCAGGTAGGCTGAATCGCCGCCGGCGTACACCACCAGGCCGGCGCCGTGTTCCGGCGCCGGCGCATGCCAGGCCCAAGCCCGCTCCCGGGCTCCGGAGCGGGCTTGCCGCGCCGTCTTCTCGGTCCATGCCGCGGACAGGCGCAGCATTGCGTCGGGCTTCAATCGCATGCCCGCGGACGCCTGATACAGCGCGTCGGCCTCATCGGCTTTTCCAAGCACGGCCAGGAGCGAGGCCAGGCGGCGCTGCGCGAAGGGCTGCGACGGTTCAAGCGCCAGCGCCTGGCGCAAGGCGGCTTCCGCGCGCTGCAATTCGCCGTGCTGGCGCAGGCACTGGCCCATGCCCAGATAGGCCACGCAATCGCCGTGCGCTTCGATCTCCCGCTGGCAGGACGCGGTATCCATCCCCGATCCCGCGCGGTCTACGATGTTCGTGATCGACAGGATCCACTCGATTTTCCCGGGAGCGAGGCGAAAGGCCTGCAGGGCGCTGCGGGCCGCGTCGAAACTTCGCTCCAGCTTGACCAGGCTGGCGGCGCGGTAGAAATGAGCCTCGGCGTTCGCCGGGTCGGCTTGAATGATGTCCCGAAACAGCCGTTCGGCATCCTCCAGCCGGTTTTCCTTATAGGCCTCCATGGCCCGCGCCAAGTCTGTCTTGGTGTTTCGCGCCTGCGGCGTGAACGCGGCGGGGGTGGCGGCGCCGGCTCGGTCATGGACATGAAAGGTCACTGTCCACAGGGGCGATTCGGCATCCGATGCAGCGGGAATTTCATCCACCGCGTGGGCCACTTTCATGGTGTGGATCGGCAGCCAGGTGATGGAACAGTCGGCAGCCAGGCTCGACGCCGCGCGGGCAGCGAACAGCGCAACCTGATCCAGGAACCAATATTCCGCGCGTTGCCATGGGTGGGCGGGAAGCGCGGCGCCGGAGTCCAGAAAGTGCGCGACGTATCGCGACGCCCGCGCGGCAAACCTCAAGCCACCGGCCGAGGGCTGGTACAAGGACACGCTCGCGAACAGCGCGTCCCATGGATCCCAGCGTGTTGCGTGCCAACGCACCATGGCAACGTCGTGCCCGCCGAGCCGCTGCAGCAACAACCTGAGCGGCCCGTTCACCAGAACATCCAGGTCCAGCACCATGACGGGCCGGTTGTAGCGCGCAAGCAGCGCCGGCAAATGCCGGAACCTGGCGCAGGCACAGTGCGTCTTGACCAGATCGCCCGCGAGTCCCTCGGGTAGCCGTTCGCTGCTGACGGCGACCGGCACGGAACTGCCCGCCCCGCATGCACCGATCATGGCCGGAATGTCCGGCTCGGGATCCAGCACGTGCGCGTGGAACAGGCAGCGCAGGCCGGCGTTTTCTCCCAGCGACTGGATCAGGGCGGGCGCGAAGCGCCGGATGTAAGTGGAATCGCCGCTGACCAGGATGACCAGTTCGGCATCCTCGGGCGCGGCATGGTTCGCGCCCGGGTCCATGGTTGCCGGGAGGAGCGCCGGCGCAGGCGCATCGAGGCCGCGCAGGAAACTCTCGTTGATCCGCACCAGGTGATCGGGGGTCATGCCGGCGGCCGCGGATTTGGAAAAGCAGGCATCGGCTTCGTTCCAGCGATCGTGCGCGGCCAGCAATCCGCCCAGCCGGCGCCACGCAAACGGGGACTCGGGCTCGAGCGCGACGGCCTGCCGATACGCCCGCTCGGCTTCATCCGCCAATTCCGCTTCCCGCAAGGCGTTGCCCAGGGCCAGCAACGCCGCGCAGTCCGGCCGGCGCGCGGCTTCCGACCGGCTTGCCTGGACTCCCTCCGCCTTGCCGGCGTCCACGCTGATGTACTTGATGCTGTCCTGCCAGGAGCGCTCCTCCGGCCGAGCCTTCACGGCCTCAAGGCCCTCGCGAAGCGCCTCGATCAGCCGTCCCTGGCGCTGCAAGGCCACGCACAGGTAGAACCGCGCGGCGGCATTGGCGGGGTCGCCGGCCAGCGCGGAGCGGAAGCAGGTCTCGGCTTCCATGAAGCGATCCTGTTTGAACAATGCCCTGCCCTGATCGAGCTCGGGGCTTGCGCTCGTCTCGGGCCGCGTGGCGCCGCTTCCGACGAGACGCTTGATCAGCCGGCCCAGCATCCCGTCAGAGACCGTCGGCGACGAAGTGCGGATTCTCGTAGCCGGGCTTGCCGTAGCCGAGCTCCGCGCCGCCGGATTCCATCCCGGAAATCGTGCGCACATGCCCGCCGGCCGCCGCAAGCACCGCGTGTCCCGCGGCGATGTCCCATTCCATGGTGCGGCCCAGGCGCGGATACAGATCGCCTTCGCCGGCGGCGATGCGGCACAGCTTGAGAGACGAGCCGCAGCGCTGGATGCCGGCCACCTTGCGCCCATCCCGGGCCAGAAAGGCTTCCAGCGCGGCTTCGTCGCCGTGCGAGGCGCTCGCCAGTGCGATCAGCCCCTCGGCGGGTGCGCGGCGCGCGTGGATGGCATGGCGGGCCCCGCCGTCCTTGCGTGCGTATTCCCTGAACGCGCCCAGGCCCGCGCCGCCGACATACAGGTCGTCCAGCGCAGGGATGTACACCGCGCCAAGCACCGGAGCGCCGTTTTCGATCAGCGCGATGTTCACCGTGAATTCGCCATTGCGCTTCACGAACTCGCGCGTGCCGTCCAGCGGGTCCACCAGCCAGAAGCGCGCCGTCGGCGGCGGCAGGCCGTCCTTGGAACACGCCTCCTCGGACACGGCGGGGATATCAGGCGCCAGCGCGGCGAGATGAACCAGGATCACGCGCTCGGCGCGCTCGTCGGCCTCGGTCACGGGGGAGTCGTCGGCCTTGCCGCGCACGGCGAAATCGGATTCGTACACGCGCATGATTTCCGCGCCGGCGCGGCGCACGATGGCGGGCAGCGCTTCGAGCAGCGCCTGCCTGCGCGCGGCCGTGAGCGGCGCTACCGGCGGCGGTGAGATGGCGTCCGCCGTCATAGCGCCGGCAGGATGGTGACGCGCAGCTCCGCCAGGCCCTCGATGCCGGCCACCAGCTCGTCGCCCGGCTTGGCCGCCCCCACGCCGGCCGGCGTGCCGGTCATGATGAGGTCGCCCGGCTCCAGGGTGTAGTAGGAGGACAGGAACTCGATCTGCTCGGGCACGCTCCAGATCATCTGGTCGATGTTGTCGTCCTGCTTCACCTGGCCGTTCACGCTGAGGGCAATGCGCGCCTTGGCGGGGTGGCCGATTTTCTCCGCCGGCGACAGGGCGCCGATGGGCGCCGCCTGGTCGAAATCCTTGCCGAAGGTCCAGGGCCGGCCCTTGTCCTTGCCCACCTGCTGCAGGTCGCGCCGCGTCATGTCCAGCCCCACGGCGTAGCCCCACACATGAGCCAGCGCCGCCTTGGCGGCGATGCGCCGCCCACCTTTACCCATGGCCACCACCATCTCGGTTTCCCAGTGGTAGTTGCTGCTGCCGGGCGGATAGTGAACCTGGCCCTTCTCGCCTTCGGGCACCGCCACCGCATCGTGTGCGGCCTTGGCGAAGAAGAAAGGCTGCTCGCGGCCGTCGCCGCCCATCTCTTTTTGGTGTTCGGCATAGTTTCGTCCAACACAGAATATGCGTCTAACGGGAAAGCGGTTCGCGCTGTTGCGAACGGCCAAGGACGGGATATCCCAGCCGGAGATGGCGTAAGGGGTGCTCATGGTGGCGCCTCGCTCGAATGGACGAGATTCAAACTCGATATCCGGGCATTTTCGCAGAAACATCCCACTTCGTTAGTGACCAATAAAAAGGGGCGTCCTCGCGGACGCCCCGAAGCCGCACTACGCCTGCGGCACCCCCCTCTCGTTACTCTTTGGATGAAAAAAAGGGCCGGACAAGCCGGCCCTTCGTACGTCGTTGAGTCAAGTTTAGTAGTTGTAGGCGCGTTCCCCGTGATCGGAGAGGTCCAGGCCTTCTTCCTGGGCTTCGTCGCTGGCGCGCACGCCGATGGTCACCTTGAGGATGAACATGATGACGAAGGCGACCACGCCCGACCACACCAGCGTGATGAGGATGTCGTAGACCTGCGACATGAGCTGCGCGCTGGCGTCGAAATCGCCCACCTTGTTGGCCACGTAGTCGTAGACGCCGGTGCCGCCGTACTGGGGGTTGACGAAGATGCCGGTGCCGAGCGACCCGAGGATGCCGCCGACGCAGTGCACGCCGAAGGTGTCCAGCGCATCGTCATAGCCCAGCCACTGCTTGAGCTTGGTCACCGCGAAGAAGCAGATGATGGCGGCCACAGCACAGGTGACGAAGGCGCCGATGGGTCCGACGAAGCCGGCCGCCGGGGTGATGGCCA
>Ga0068858_100005903_pt1 | contig 11950 bp, 5 predicted proteins | sample KBSSwiS12_FD_66589 | JGI IMG/M metagenome (GOLD analysis project Ga0068858, IMG submission 66589) | Switchgrass rhizosphere microbial communities from Kellogg Biological Station, Michigan, USA - KBS Switchgrass S1-2 | ecosystem: Host-associated > Plants > Roots > Rhizosphere > Soil ... | reverse complement strand
GCTCGCCCGCGGACCACAGCAGATCCATCACGGCGGCCTCCAGGGCGCCTAGCCCGCGCATGACCGCTCTCACCGCCTTCCTACCCGCCAAATACCAACGACCCTAGTAGAACGCCGCATCTCGTCGGCGCGGCGAACCAAAGACGCAGAGCCAGCGGGCATGCCGCCCCGGCCCCGCCGATCGATCTCTATGCCGGGTCAACGCGGACCTACGCCGCCATCCGGCCCGCCCACCCCCAGTTCTCTCCGTACTAAGATACCTAGTACTACTACTATCCATCTTAGTTGTTACGGTTGGCGCGGCGTCCGAGGACGCGGCGAGGGAGGAGGACGCGGTGCCTGCTCAGGGCGGCGGTCGGCGGTTCCCTGACGAGAAGTGGCCCAGAAACGACCCAGGCCCCGGATCGCGACCGGACCGGACCTCCCGGGAGTCCCCGCGCCACCGCACGACCGACCCACGTCGTCGGGCAGCCACCGTCGCTCTGTTGGCCGGCGGAACGCTGGCGACATCGATGACGGGCTTCGCCGCCGCCACCTCCGATACTCCGGGCGACGGCCAACCCGCCCCCGACCCGGTCATGCAGGCCTCCATGCTCGGCACCTCCATGCCTGGGAGCCGGTCGGTCCCAGCCGACGCGCCCGCCGGCATGGCCCTGGCGGCCGAGATCGCGAACCCGACCCCGCAGTTCACAACCCTGACCCTCACGCCCGACAAGAAGACGATCAATGCCAATGACCAGGTGACCTTCACCGCGCACGCCGCCGCGGCGACGACCGGCGCACCTGTTGCGGACGAGCAGGTCAAAATCGTCGTCGTCACCGGCAGCCGCTGGTCGACCAGCACCATCCTGCGGACCGACGACGCTGGCGACGCCCGCGTCAGTGCCCGCCTGCTGAGCACGACCACGATCACCGCGGTCTTCGACGGAAACGTCGCTCTGCGCCCGTCGGTGGCCGACGCCGCCACTGTCGTCGTCCGCAGCCCCACCGCCAGCCCCGGCTCGGAGCCAGGAGGTAGATCGTCCACGACGACGATCCCCGACAGCACCATCGGCGCGAAAGCCGTCTACCTCGCATCCCTGCAGGCCGGCAAGCCATATGTGTGGGGTGCCACCGGCCCCAACGCCTTCGACTGCTCCGGCTTCGTGCAGTACATCTACAAACACCTCAGCCGCTACCTGCCACGCACCGCCCAACAGCAGTACAACTCGACGCTCCACGTGCCGCAGTCCGCCAAACAGCCCGGCGACGTCATCTTCTTCGGCACCCCGGACAACATCACCCACATCGGCATCTACGCCGGCAACGGCTACATGTGGGCCGCGCCCCGAACCGGCGACGTCGTCAAGTTCGAACCGATCTACACCAGCCACTACTACGTCGGTCGCGTCCTGTAGGCCAAACCCGCCGAGAATTTCGCCCCCCGCCGGAGCGGGGGGCGGCTCGCGGGAGCCGCACCGCCGGCCCCTAGCCTCGGCGGTCAAACTCGAAACTGGTCAACAACCACTGAGTCTTTTCCCTCTCACCGAGACCTCGGCCGGCCAGGACCTGGTCGGCGGCGACGATGGAGAAGGCTCACTGCATCCACCACCTCGGCTGGGTAGCGGCAAAACGTCCATGACCTTGCCGTCTTCGCTGAGCGCCGAGTCGTGCACCAGGATGGCGACGGGACGGCCGTCGCGTTCCATCAACCTGACATCGCGGCCGGAGCCGGGTGGAGGCATCGGGAGCACACGGCCGCACTCGCGGTCCAGCGCGCGCCCGCACGACTTTCCGGACAGTCGTGAGCCGTGAGTTTCGACCTGCGAGCGGACCACGGCTGGCATCACCCGGCCGCCTCGTCCCCGTCAGGTTGGACGTGATCTCTCAGCTCGTCGCGGATGCCCGTCATCGGGACATCTACCAAAAGCGCGGCGAGCACCCGGGCCTCGGCCTCGCCGACGCACTGTCGCGCGATGTCCGTGAAGACATCGTCACCGAGCCGGGCGCGCTGTTCGCGCAGCGCGCCTACGGCGGCGCCGACTTCCGGCGACCCTGCCGCCAGCAAGGTGTTCAGCGCGGAGACCGCCAGCGGGACGCCCTCCTCCGGCCGCCCCCGCCGCGTCGCCAGCACGCTCATGTTGACGGAGGTGTGGGCGGCACCCACCCGGTCCGCAAGCTCGTGACGTATGGACAACGCACGTCGATACTCCTCGGCCGCGACGGCATAGTCGCCCCGTTCCTGGGCGAGGTTGCCGAGCCCATGGTGGACGGTCGCCACACCGCGTCGCTCACCAGACCGTTCATACGACGCCAGGGCACGCCGCATCCGGTCCTCCGCGGCCGCATAGTCGCCACGCGTCTCGGCGACGAGCGCGAGATTGACCTGGGCCGCGGCGGCGCCCGCCGTGTCGCCCAGGGTCTCGAACTCGCGTAGCGCCCGCAGATAATGGGCCTCGGCCGTCTCGGGGTCGCCGCGCACTCGGGCGACCTCGCCAAGGTTGCCCTCGGCTTCCGCCATCGCGGCGCGATCGTGGTTCGCCCGGTGGAGGGAGCGCGCCTCGCGGTATCGCTCCTGGGCCGCCGCGTAGTCACCCAGCAGCTGTGCCAGGATGCCCAGACTGGTCTGTACCACGGCGATTCCATCGCGGTCGCCCAACGACTGGAAGTCGGCCAGGGCGCGTTCGTGCCAGCTCCGCGCGGTCGGGTAGTCGCCCTGCATCTGGGCGAGATCGCCGAGATTCTGGTACGCGGTGGCCGCCCCCGAGCGGTGCCCCAGTTTCTCGAACAGCGTCGCCGCGTTCTGGAAACTGTCCCTGGCGGCCGCGTGCGCGCCTCGTTCGCGCAGCACCAGTCCCAGGTTTCCAAGCGCGGCCGCGACGGCAGCGTCGTCCCGGAGCGCGATGTGCCGGGCAAGCACCGCTCGGAACAGGTGCTCGGCCGCCGGCACATCGCCCCGCTTCATTGCGACGACGCCGCGATAGCGCAGGGCGGTCGCTTGTAGCCGGTGGTCCCGCGGCACCGCGGCGGCCAGGTCGCGGCTTGACTGCTCAGCCCAGTCGTAGGCGCCCATCTTGATCATTATCGAGACGGCCACCTCGTAAGGCGTCCCAGCCTCGTCGAGTTGGTCGGCGGCGAGGCGGTGATAACTGGTCTCGAGGAGCTGAACGACATCCTCGACCGGCGTCTGGCGCACGGAGCTGGCGCGATGGAGCCAGTAGGCGGCGGCCCGGCGATGTGCGTCGCGCAGCGCCTCGGGATCGGTCCCCAGAGCGAGCGAGCTGGCGGTCCAACGGTGCACGACCAGCTGAGGGTCGGCGCGGTCCGGCCGCGGCGCGGGAGCGAGCAGGCCAAGGTCCAGCAAGGCCGTGACCGCGGTGTCGAAACCCTCGGGCGTGCGGACGGGCGCCGGGCCAGCCGGCGCCCCCGGATCGGACGGGTCGCCGACCACGTCGGCGACCTGCCAGGCGAGGCCGTCGAGATCGACGGGGATGCGATAGACAGCGGCCGCGCGCAGCAGGCGCGTGGCCAGCGGCACCTGCTCGGTGTGCCGTACCAGTGCGTCCAGAAGGACGTCGCCCGCGACAATCGCGGCGCTCTCTGTGAGTGACCGATCGACGTCGCCGGCGTGGCCGGCCAGCCACCGCTCGACATCATCGATGCCCGCGCGGCGGGCCAGCTCGGTGCGCAGGTTCCGGTCGATGTCCCAGTACGCGGCCCGGCCGCCGCGCAGCAGCGCGTCCAGGTATTCCAGCGTTCGCGGATGGCCGCCGACGGCGGCGACAGCTCGGCCCAGTTCGGCTGGTGCCAGGGTGTCCAGACCGGTCAGCCGCCAGACCAGTTTGCGTATCTCGGCGGGTGCCAGCGGGCCGAGACGGACGTCGGTGAGGGCCCGATGTGCCTCGTCCGGGAGCCGCATCGGGTATCGACACGTGACGAGGAGCCGGGCTTTCGAGTGGAGGTGCATCCAACGAGCCAGGAACGCCGCGAACTGTTCATCGGCGACCGCGGGCAGTGCGGAGCCCAGGTCGGTCTGGTTGTCCTCGAAATTGTCGAGCAGCAGCAGTACCGGCCGGTCCGGCAGGACGTGTTCGGCGAGCAGGGCCAACCGGGCCGCCCAGGAACGCTCCGGGTCGACGATCAATCGCGCCAGACGAGTCAGTCTGTTCTGGTCCTCCGGATCGACGGTGCGAACGGCCAGTGAGGCGAGCTGATCGGCGAGCGCGAAAAAGAGCTGGTCCGACGAGGTCCTGCCCACCGCCGACACCACGAGGGTCTCGTCGGCCGCGCGCAGGAGGGTGACAGCCTCGGTGGCGAGCGTGGACTTGCCTACCCCGCCGATGCCGTGGATGACGGCACCGCCGTGGTGCCCTCGCAGGGCGGCGAGCAGCCGGCGCAGCTCGCCGCGCCGACCGACGAAATCGCCCTGCCGTCGGACGAGAGCCCGCTCGGCGAGCACCGTTGCCGGCGGCCGGCCGACCCGGCCGAACGGGCGGGAGCCGTCGAACAGGTCGCGCCCCGGCGCGCGCAGGAACAACGTCGGCGTGGCCCATTCAGCGAGCTCGGCTCGCGGGTCGTCGGCAGGAAGCCGCCGTCTCGACGCCTCGAGCGCGACACGGACCTCGCTGAGCGCGGCCAGCGGTTCCGAGCTCTCCGCCGAGGCAAGCGAGCCGTAGAGGCCGGCGGTCAGCTCGGTCGCGTAGACGTCGGTCACCGATGTGGTCATCGCCAGCACGGCCGGCACGCCGCGACGCAGTAGCCCCATGGCCAGTCCCGGCAGCGCCCGGGCGCTGCCGTTGGCCCCGCCCTCCCGACGGTCTCCGCCGTTCCCGCCGTCCGAAGGTTGTTTGTCATCGCCGTCGTCCCGGCCGACCGGGTCGGGCCGCGCCGCCTGCGCCGTGGAGCATCCGGCCAGCACCACCAGCGGCACCGCGCGATCGGGGATCAGCACCTCGTCGGCGAACTGCTCGGCGCTGACCAGCTCCAGCTGGCCGTCATTGGTTTCCAGGTAGAGCCACCCCGGCTCGGCATGGCAGGAGATGTGCAGGACGTGGAACCGCTCGCGGCGCAGCGCGGACCGGATCTCCGCCAGGCTGCCCCAGTTGAGGACGACCACGTGGGCACGTCCAACCCGGCGGGGAACGTCGACGACGTCGAGGATCTTGCCCAGTTCCCGTTCGTAGTCGAGCAGTTCCAGCCTGCCGTCCCGTTCCGGGCTCGCGATCACCGCGAGAATGCGCAGCGGACCGGGTATGGAGACCAGCGACGTCGGTCCGAGCCCGGTGACCGACCTGTGCAGCCGGACCGTCGGCGACAGTGCCAACGGCCCGTCCATGCCCGGTAGGACGAGCGCTTCCCAGGGCAGCTCGGCCAGGGCCTGGTCGTCCACCTCGATCGCGAGCCGCAGTGACGCGCCCAGCCTGGCCGACCGCTCGATCTCAGCCGTCAGTGCGTCCGACACCCGCTGTCCTACGAACCGCTCCGCGAGGATGCGGCCGACGGCTAGCAGTCGGCCCTGCACGGCTGAGCCCGGCCCAGCCCCGCCACCGCCGGATCGCTCGACAAGGTCTCCGGCTCGGCGGGCCCGCAGCCGAGCCAGGTCGAGGTCAAGCAACGCGTCCCGCAGGACGAAGCCGAACCCGGCGGCGCCTTCCCGCACCACATCGACGTCGGCGGCCGCGAATGCCGCGTGTCCGGGACCAATCCGGAGGGTCGCGGCACGCGGTCCCTCCGGCCGCCACCGGTCATCGGCCGGCACGAGGAGCCGGGACTCGCCCCGCACGAATCCGGACGATCCCGCCATCCTCGGTCCGGCCTCGGATCGGATACCCGCGAGGAGCCGGTCGAACGCGACCCGATAGGCCGGTTCGTTTCCCGCGGTCATCCGGAAGTCGACGTACTCTCGATCGGCGAGAAACGGGGGAAGCTCGGCTTCACCGAATATCACCGGAATGAGCGGCCGGCCGGCCGTCACCGCCGCGTGCACCAGTGCCGCGTATACCTGCACGGTCCAGGGAGCGGCGAACGACGTCGGGCTAACCACCAGCGCCGCGGCCGCCGATCCCGTGATGCCAGCTTCCAGCCGCACGACCCGGTTCTCCCCGGGGAGAATGTCCCAGGCCTCGGTGAACGCGCGTAGGCCGGCCGACTCCAGGTTCGCTGTCAGTGCCAGGGCCCACGCTTCATCCGCATGTCCGAAGCACACGAACACGTCGAACTGATCGGTCACCGGCGCCTACCTCCGTCGTGGGTGGGTCCTGCCGGCCGCTAGCGGGGCTCGTCCAGTTCGGCGACGGCGTCGCGGCGAAACTCACTGGTGAAGCCAGCCACCAGCTCGACGGCCTCGTGTCGCCAGACCCGGCCGAGCTGCTCGCGCGCGTCGGCGTAGCCGAGCTCGTAGAGCGCGTGGACCCGGTCAGGAGAGAAGTCGAGCAGCCCGGAACCCCAGCTCAGCGGCCCGGCAGGGTCCAGCGGCCGACTCGGCATGATCTCGATGAGGTCCAGCCCGGGGAACTCGTCTGGGTTGAACAGCGGATAGGCCTTGAGATGGACGACGACCACACGACGCACCCCGGCGAGCTGGTAGAGGGCACCGATCGGCAGGTTGTCACCGATGCCGCCGTCCCGCAGTACCTCGCCGCCGACCCGCCGCGGCGGCAGCACTACCGGCACCGCGGCGCTGGCCAGCAGCGTGTCCGGGATCTGGTCGCGCGGAAGCTCGCTGACCAGTACCCAGCGGGCTGCCGCGCGCCCCTGCACCACCCCCCGCACGACGTCGAACACCCAGCCGAATCGGGGATGAAGAGTGCCGTGATCGGGGCCGTCACGGCGTTTGATGGGCAGCAGCGCCTCGAGGCTGCCCAGCGACGGATCGACCGACGGAAAAACCGAGACGAAGAGGGGTAGCCGGCCCACCGCCAGCGCGTCCAGGTCGACATAGCGGGCGAGCAGGTCGTCGAGGAAACCGCGCTGGAAGATCGGGCCACGCAGCCGCGGCCACAAGTTGACCAGCTGCTCCAGCGTCGTCTCGCCGACGAGGGGCATGTCGCGGACCGTACGCGCACCGAGCTCAGTCGTCTGCGCGTCGAGGGCGAGCGTCCCGCCGGCCGGGCCATTGGCCGCAGCTGCCCGCCGGGCCGGCCAGCCGGACTGGCGGCCGACGTGCGTCCACGCGGCCAGCAGGTTGTCCGCGCCGCTGGCCAGCGTCGACGCCGAGGCGAGAATCGCGCCGTTCAGCGCGCCAATGCTCGCCCCGGAGATCGCGTGCACGGGGACGCGCTCCTCCGCCAGGTACCGGGCGACGCCGGCCTGGTAGGCGCCCCGAGCGCCACCACCCGCCAGGACGAGCGCGATCGGTAGCTCGCGCGGGTCCTGGACGCCTTGTTCCCGGAACAGGTCGGCCGGGTTGCGAAGCCCGCGCGGGAGTGGCCGCGGCGGCGGGATGGTCTCGGTCGACCGGCGCTCCGCCCGCGCCGCAAGCTCCCGCGCCCGGCGGCCGATCTCGTCCGCGGACATCGACTCCTCGGCCATATCGCGCCCCTCGCTTTCGTCTACAACGCCGGCGGCGCCCCGCCCGGCACCCACAGGCGGGCGCGCTCCGCGAGTGCCGAAGACGCCTGCTCCGCCACCGCGAGCTCCGCGAACGCCTTCGCCGTCATCCGGCTGGGCAGATGCACGTAGCGGACGGCAGTGGCATAACGGATCACCTCGGCCGCCCGTTGGCGACCCAGCTCGTCGGTTCCTTCCTGGACGACCTGGTCGAGCGCGAAGGCAAAGGAGCTGGTCAACGGCCCGCGTGCCACTGGGGCGAGTGAGGGCACCAGGCCGATGCCGAGGATCTCCGCGACCATCTCACGGTCGTCGTGCTCCGCGAGCGCGGCCACCGCCTCGATGAGCACCTCGGCGAGTGGCTTCGGGCCCGTCCAGCCACCACCTGAACGCACGATCCGTTCGGCGAGGATCTTCTGGAAGTAGCGCGGGTCTCCCGGCGGTCCGGCAGGCGCGCGGGGGCCGCCGACGACCGGCATCGGGGCGAGCAGCTCGTAGGCACCAGCTGGACCGGCGGCGATCTCCTGGCCAAGCAGCAGAACCTGAAGCGCCCACGGCAGACCGGCGTAGGTCTCCCCGTCGCGCCAGACCCTGACGGCGTTCCCGACGGCGTCCTCACCGGCTTTGCGGAAGTCCGTGACCATGGTCCTGAACTCCAGCGCGTCGAGGCGGGCACCGTGATCGAGGAGCACCCGGCCATGGGCGTCGAGGAGCGTCGCGTGCTCGCGCAGGATCGCGTCGTGCTGTGCGAGCGCGGCCGCGTGCGCGGCGAGCCGCGCCGCGTGCGCGCGCAGCACCGCGGCATGTTCGGCGAGCATCACGTCATGGGCGTCCAGCCGGTCCTGGCAGACACCGACCAGGCCGGCGAGGTGGCCCGTCAGCAGGCCGAGCTCGCGGAGGTCGGCGGCGTTGCGGGTGCCGAGGCTGATCGCGTGGTCGACGCCGTACTGCACCTGGCGCAGGTGCCCGGCTACCCGGGCGATGGACAGGTCGACGTTGATGCCCTGTGCGCGGATCTGGTCAAGCTGCACCACGATCTCCCGCTGGTGGCGCACCAGGTCACCGTCGACCGCCCTTTGCAGCTTTCCGGTGAACGTCTCGGCCATCCGACCGAAGAACCCCAGCCGACCCTTCTTCTCGACCACGCCGGAGGTGCGTTCGATGGACTGCGAAAGCTCCTTGACCATCCGACCGCCGGCGACCGGCACCCGGTCCATGACGGAGCCCAGCGCCTTGCGGAGCAGCGACATCAGCCCGCCTGACCGTCATAGCCGGTGGACGTCGGTGCTGGCCCCGTGACCGGCGACCGGGTGAACACGATGGGCAGGCCGAACGTGTGACCGGCCACGCGGTAGGCCGGCACGACGACGAACTCGGGGGTAGCGTCGTCGAGGCTGGGCGGCCATACGTCGTACTGGCTGACTAAGGCGCCCTCCGTCGGCAGGTCGAAGTCATACTCGGCCTGGCGCTCTGCCGCGGCGATCTTCGCGCGCAACCTCCTGGCCGCGTCGACAAACCGCCGCAGCCCAGCGGCCCGCTCCGGGTCCACCGGGCCGCGGCCGTGGGCGCCGTAGAGGGCCACCCGAACCGCGTCGTCATTGACCACCGGGCCGGCGAAGCAGGCGATGAGCATCTCGCGCACGACCCAGGCCCGGAACCGTGCGGGGTCCTCGCCCGCGCCGGCTGGGTTCACGCCGAGGGCCAGGTTCATGGCCCGCTGCCTGGCCAGGCTCGCAAGCTCCGTCGCGAGCGCCGTGTGCACCGCGTCGGTCGCGCGGACCTGGGAGGAGTCGGCCCGGACGCGCTCGGCCCGCAGGTTCGCCCAGCTGGCGTCCAGCTCCGCCAGGCCCGTCCGGACGAGCGCCACCTCGTCCTTAACGAGTTGTTCTGCCTCGCGGCGGGCTACGTCCACAATGTGCGCGACAAGCTCGTCCCTGCCTGTCTCCAGCTTGCTCACGCGGCGATGCAACTTGTCGGTCTCGCGAGCCAGCGTCGCGTAGACACCGCCGTCACTCGCGATTCCAGCCGCGTACGCGAGGTGCGCGTTGTACACAGCGATTCGCTCTTCGGCCAACGTGCGCAGGCTTGCGAGCTCCCGACGCAGGGTAGCGACCTCCTGCCGGCCACTGACCCGCTTGACGCCCTCGAGAGCCCTGCCCTGCTCGTCGAGGGTTCTGTCCTGCTCGACGAGGGTTCTGTCCTGCTCGACGAGCCGCCGCGCCAGGTCGTTGACCTGGTCCATCAGGCTGGCTACCTGTTGCTTCAGCTCGTCGACCTGATGCTCCAGCTCGGCTACCGTTCCGTCTGCTGCCAGCTCGGATGACGCCGGCGATGGAATGGCCGAAGCCGTGCGTCGGTCCAGCTCCTCCTGGTATTCGGCGAGCTGCTGCCGAAGCGGACGGATCAGCTTTTCGATCGCCTGGACGGTCGCCCGGTCGCCCTGCTCCCACGCCTCCGTGAGCTGCCGGTCATAGTTGTCGACCTGGCCGTGAAGGACCCTGTGCTGGCTCCTGAGGACCTCCAGGGAATCCTGCTCGTCGCCCTGTTCCCGCTCGCGGCCTCCGCCGAAGATCTTCATTATTGTCGCCGCCCTCGCCGCGCGTCAGCGCACATAGTCGATCTCGAAGGTGGTCTCGACCTCTTTCCCTGTCCGCGGGTTAACGGCACGGGCCCTGGTCTCGGTGTTGCCGAAATAGAGGTAGAGCTCGACACCGCGTTCCTCCGTCGGCCGGCCGATGGACTCCCTGAGGTCCACCTCGACCGTGCCCAGCAGCTTGCTCGTCGAGTCGTCCACCCAATCCGGGTAGTCCTCGTCGGGGGTAGCGTAGAACTTTGCCGCGAGGGAGGGCTGCGCCCGGGTGAGGGGCGCGATGGGTATCCGCCGGGTGAAGTCGACTTCGACGCTCTTACCTTTGGCGACCAACCGTTCGAAGCGCGTCCCGCAGTACAGTTCACCGTCCTCGTCCGCTACCTGCGACTCCACCGGGTCGGTCCCGTGCCGGAACGGCATCGCCATCTGGTAGCCCACGGTGTATTTCGCGGTGCGGGCGCGGATGACGCTCGGGTTGTAGCAGTAGTGCACCGCCCCCTCGAGCACGGCGACCCCTGGATCTTCGGCAAGCAGCAGCCGAGTCTGGGTGCCGAACTCGGCCTCGATCCGCGCCTGGAGATACTCCGAGCGGCTGAATCCGCCGACCAGGATGAGAAGCTCCGGACCGTCCGGCGGGCCGTCCTTCTCCGCGATCGTGCGCAGCTGGCGGCGGATGACGTCCAGCATTGGGTCGACGACCCCGTCGAGGATCTTCTGGACCTCTTCCGCGGGCACCCGCAGGCCGAAGTCGTCGCCGTAGTCGGCGGCGAGCGAGCGGCGGACGGGCTCGCTAATGAGGCCCCACAACGTGCCCCGGATGTTGAACAGCAGCGGCTCGACGATCTGCGGCTTGCCGTCCTCGATCTCGACCGCGAAGTTCGCCTTCTCGCCCTCCCATTGGTCCTGCAGGTCCAGCAGGTCACCGGGGAGATCCTTCTTCGCCTTCGCGATGACGCCGGCGCCGAGCCGGCTGGCCAGGAAGTCGTCGACGAGCGCGGCATTGGTGTACTCGGAGCCGAACTTGCCGCCGTCCGGCTGGCCGATCTCACTGAGCCGGGCGCTGCCGTCGGGCGCCCTGGTGACCTTGTAGGCGGTGATGTCGATCGTGCCGCCACCGCAGTCGACCACCATGAACCGGGACACTCCGCGGATATCCCCGGTGAGAGTGAGGAGTTCCCGCTCGTCGTCCGCACCGAGCACATGGGTGTTCTTGATAGCGCAGTAAAGCGCGGCGGCCTCGGGCTCGATGGCGAGCAGCAGCCGGTTCTCGTCATCGGGCAGTCCGGCCTCGACGGCAGCCTTGCGCATCAGCTGCTTGTCAGCGTCGTCCCAGATCGCCGGCACCGTGAGGCACCAGCGAATGTGCTCCGGCCGGTAGTCCCGCTTGCGGATGTCGTCGATGGCTTCTTCGTAGACGGCGCGTAGGTACTCGACGATGAGCCGGCGGGCGTCGGCAGGGCTGTCAAGCCGCACCGCACCTTCGCCGCGCGGGACCGAACCGCCATACACGTCCGGCTTCAGCATCATCTTGAACGCATAGGCATAGCCCACGTCGCCGCGGCCTTCGAGATCGACACCGCCCTCGCCGAGGCTGCGAGACCGCGCCCAGCGCCGCCGGGCCTCGAACCCCCGCGCGACGACCGCGCCCTTCTCGAAGTAGAGCGCGGACAGATTCTTCGGCGTCGTCACGCGGGCGCCCTTGTGGTCACCCTTGAGGTTGACGATCCGCCGGCCGGGATCCTCGTTGATGGCATCGACGGTCGCCCAGGCCCAGCCGGTGCCATGAGTGCCGAAATCGATAGCCGCCACGACCTGCCAGGGCCCGGCCATCAC
>Ga0068858_100005898_pt1 | contig 11956 bp, 11 predicted proteins | sample KBSSwiS12_FD_66589 | JGI IMG/M metagenome (GOLD analysis project Ga0068858, IMG submission 66589) | Switchgrass rhizosphere microbial communities from Kellogg Biological Station, Michigan, USA - KBS Switchgrass S1-2 | ecosystem: Host-associated > Plants > Roots > Rhizosphere > Soil ... | reverse complement strand
ACCCTCGTCTTGATATTCTTCTTCATGGCTGGTCTCCTTGAATGCACCTCGAGTGCGTCTGATCACCGGGAGCGTAAATGCATCCCGTTCAAGAGACCAGCCTTCTCATCCCAGCTGCTACGTCGAGCGAAGTCGTTTCCCATCGTAGACCAGCGATGAATGCCGCGAAAATGTCCAACACCGAGGTCCTGATTGTCGGAGCAGGACCGACGGGCCTTGTGCTGGGGCTGTGGCTGACGTTGCTGGGCGTGCGCGTGCGGATCGTGGACAAGACCGGGCAGCCGGGAACGACGTCTCGCGCGCTTGCCGTGCAGGCACGCACGCTCGAACTGTACCGCCAGATCGGCATCGCTGACGCGGTCGTCGCCGCTGGACGGCCGATGGGTGCAGTCAATCTCTGGGCGGCCGGCAAACGCGTCGCACACGCAGTGCTCGGCGATATCGGCGCCGGCATCAGTCCGTTTCCCTACGCCTTGATTTTTCCGCAGGACGAGCACGAACGGCTGCTGATCCATCGCCTTGGCGAAGCCGGCGTCGAGGTCGAGCGCGCGACCGAACTGGTGGCGTTCGAGGAGGTCGCGGATCGCATGCGCGCACGATTGAGCGGACCGGATGGCGCGACCGAAACGTGTGAGGCGTCGTACATCGCGGGCTGCGACGGCGCGCATTCCGCGGTGCGACAGGCGCTCGCGATTGGATTTCCAGGCGGCACGTATGAGCATCTGTTCTACGTCGCCGACGTCACCGCGCGCGGCGCCGCGATGAACGGCGAACTCCACGCCGCGCTGGACACCAGCGATTTTCTTGCCGTCTTTCCATTGAAAGAAGACGGACGGGCGCGCCTCATCGGGACGGTGCGCGCCGACGCCGAACATCACCGCGAGAACGTCTCCTGGGACGACGTGAGTTCGCGCGTCATTGATTGGATGCACGTCGAGGTCGAGCGCGTGCACTGGTTCTCGACCTACCACGTGCATCATCGCGTCGCCGATCGATTCGGCAAGGGTCGCGCATTCCTCCTTGGAGACGCCGCTCACATCCACAGTCCTGTGGGTGGGCAGGGCATGAACACCGGCATCGGTGACGCGGCAAACCTGGCCTGGAAGCTCGCGGCGGTTCTGCAGGGGCGTGCAGACGTCTCGCTTCTGGAGAGCTACGAGCCGGAACGTATCGCGTTTGCGCGACGCCTGGTCGCGACGACGGACCAGGCGTTCACGGGGGTGACGAGCAGTGGAACGATCGCCAGGCGCGTCCGGCTGAACGTGGTGCCGCTGGTGGTGCCGATGATCTTCAGGTTCGCGGCCACGCGCCGCTTCATGTTTCGCACCGTCTCGCAAACGGGCGTGAACTACCGTGGCAGCCGGCTGAGCGAGGGACGCGCGGGCAGCATCCAGGGCGGCGACCGATTGCCGTGGGTCGAGGGGCTTTCGAACGGGACCGACAACCATGCGCCTCTCGCGTCGCTTGATTGGCAGGTTCATGTGTACGGCGAAGCCGCTCAAGAGATCCGGGCCGTCTGCAGGGAGCGCGCGCTGTCGCTCCACGTGTGGCCATGGCGCGCGGAATGCAGCCGGGCGGGCCTGCGACGCGACAGCGTCTATCTTGTTCGGCCCGACGGTTACGTAGCCGTGGCGGATCCGGAGAGTCGCGCCACCAGGATCAGCGCCTTCCTCGACGCGTGGAAAGTGACGCCGAAGAAGCGCTGAGGCTGAGCGTTCACGCCGCGTGGTCGGCTGCCGTGTGCCACTCCCGCCGCCATCGGCGCGTCTCATTACCCGCTCCGTAAAATGCGGGGGCAGGCAGGCAGCCGCGATCGCGAATTTGGAGTAGACGAGCAGCCAGAGTGCCTATCGCGCTGGCTCAAACAGCTCGATCGGATTGCCGTCCGGATCCTCAATCTGAACTTGACGCCCGCCGGGACCGGTTTCCATCTCGTTGCGAAAGTGGAGGCCGTCGCGCTTGAGAGCGGCGATACAACTTGGAAGATCCGAGACTTTCAGCACGATGCGGTTCCAGCCGCCGGGTTCTTGATGTTGACCGGTCGGCATCGGCCGAGAGCCAGACGCTCCGGGGCCACTCAGCAGGATCTGCGAATCTCCGAGCGTCACACTGGCGAATGCCGGAAGTTGCTGATGCTGCAACTTGAAACCGAGCTGCTGTGTGTAGAACGCCACGGAGCGCGCCACGTCTTTCACCTGGTAGCGGAGGCCGTGGACACTCTTGATGAACGTACGTGCGTCAACGTGCGAGGGTGCCGTTTCCGGCATGGTGATTCTCCATTTCAGTGTTGAGGCTCAAGTCGCGAGCTCGACGATTGCAGACGTGAAACCGTCGCTGATATTCACGCCGCCGCCGTCTCCTCGAGCCACCTTCTCCGACATGCAAACGATGGCCCATCGACACCATATCTGAGATCGATTTCGACGGTCGCCCTGCCGAGGTCGACGTCGGGTCAGTTTCATCTTCATCGGTTCCTCTCGTCATGTCGCTTTCGTGCGGTGTGGCCAGGATCAGCCTGACGGACTGCGAGGGAGGAATATAGCTGATGCCCGTCTCACGGACCTGCGCCGCTGTGCCCATGACCTGAAGTCCGCGGTTTCCGCGGCGCCTCCACCCCAGCGCGGCTGCCGCGCCGGGGACCCCGGTCGAGCGGTTCGCGGAGCCGCATGTTTCGGGCCCATTCGTGACGACCGAATTTCCGAAAGGCATTAGCTTTAGATCCGTTTGATTGTCGCGAACCAGGCCGGTGCGCCGTGGTCGTGAAATCTCGTTTGAACCCGGTCCGGTTGGATGGCGGCGACATTCCATCCATTACCGGGGTTGAATGCCGCTCTCAGCTCTTCCTGACTGATGGGGTGCGGGCCAGTATCGGGACCATCGTCACTGAAGCACAACACATACAGGGTTCCATCGTGCTCGGTCACCGACGCCAGACTCGCCACGTATCCTGGTCGCTCGGCGCCGTCGAAGGTGTGGAACAGTCCGCAGTCCAGCACTGTGTCAAACCTGCGACCCAGGCGCTTCAACTGGAACGCGTCAGCCACAGCGAACTCAACCTCGATCCCACGGTCGTCGGCCTTCTTTCTGGCGATCGCCAGTGCCGTCTGGGCCACGTCGACGCCCAGAACCGACAAGCCCAGCGAGGCGACGTGAAGAGCGTTCTCGCCAGTCCCGCAGCCCGCATCGAGCACCGCTCCGGCGAATCCGCCTTCGGAGGCCAAACGGACGATTGCCGGTTGCGGCCGGCCGATATCCCAAGGCGCAGGGCCGTCGTGGTACGACGCGTCCCAGGGCAGTCCGGTCACCCGTTCGTGACTGGTCGGGTGCCGACCACCGAACGGATCGTCAGCGAGGGTTCCTGATCGCTCCGACACCTTTGTCTCCTTCCTGCAACTGATCTAACCACCTCATCGGAATAACCGCCGCTGCTGCCCCACACCACCCGATCGATGGACCAAGATGAGTCGATCGCTGCGCTGCCGGCAGAAAGCATCCTTCGGGCCAACTGCGTAACGTTCGCGTGACAGCCCCGAGCCGGACGCCAGTTCGGCATGACCGTCCGGGGCAACGTGCAGGCCTATTCACGCCGAACCTCGTGTGCCGGCTTGTCCTCGCGTAGCGAAACGAACTTCGTGTGCCGCAGATGATTTTCGCCCGTCCATTCCAGGAACCCGATCTGAGCCACGAGCACCGGCTTCAGCCAACGACAGTCCTTCATCTTCGCCGCCGTCAGGCCTGCACCCCATCGGCCGCTCTTCGACTCCGGGAGATTCACGAACGGGCAATCCTTGATTTCCAGCCCGCGGAATTTCTTGAACAGCTGATCGCGCACGACCGGCGTGAACCCGTTGCGGGTGCGGGCAACGTAGATCAGACGATCGCCCTCGTAGTACCCGAGGACGAGCGCGTCGAACGTCCTCGTCCCAACGGTGTAGCCGCCAATTACGAATTCCTGTCCACGGTTGACGCGCATCTTCTGCCAGGCGCCCGACCGCAGGCCCGCCTCGTACCGGCTGTCCAGCCGCTTCGCGACCAGACCTTCAAGACCCTGTGCTTTCACGGACTCGATGAGCACGGGCAAACTCGCATCAAGCGGCGCAGCGTATCGGACCGGCTCGGCGAGTTTCGGAAGGATCTTCTTCTCCAGCAGTTCGCGCCGCGCTACCAGCGGCTCGCGCATCACATCAAGACCAGCAAGCACCATGACATCGAACACGAAGTACAGCACCGGCGCTTTCGATGCGCCGTAGTTCTGCAGCGTCTCGAATGACGGCCGCCCATTGTCGTCGAGTGCGATCACCTCGCCGTCGATCACCGTCTCGTCCGGCAGCTTCGCCAGGCCCTTCACGACGTCCGGGTAGCGGCTGCTGAAGTCGTTATCGTTACGCGAGCGCAGATAGATCTTGCCGGCGCTCTTGAACGCGATGGCCCTGTAGCCGTCAAGTTTCAACTGGTATTCCCAGCGGCTGCGTTCATCGGGAAGGACGTCCGTCCGCAGGAGCAGCATCGGATCGATAAAGCGGCCCTTCGCTTTCGCAGCCATCACGGGGAGTTTAGTGTCGTGTCTCCGAAATTCGTTGGCATTTTTGCCAACGACTCTAAGAGACGCGACACTCGTTGATGGACTGCGCTTGAGATCATCGCGATCACGCACTAGACTCCGGCGGAAATGGTCACGAAATCCCGGGCGCAGACGTCGTCATGAAACTGGTCTCGGTGAACACGGGACTCCCCCGCGAGGTGAGCTGGCACGGCAAGAACGTGACGACGGGAATTTTCAAGCAGCCGATTGACGGCCGCGTTGCGTTGAGCAGGCTGAACCTGGACGGTGACCGTCAGGCGGACCTCAGCGTCCACGGTGGCGAGCACAAAGCCGTCTACTGCTACCCGATCGAGCACTACGACTACTGGAAGCGTGAGTTGCTCAGGCAGGACTTACCGCTGGCCATCTTCGGCGAGAACTTCACCACGGAGGGGATGCTGGAAGAAACCGTCCATCTCGGTGACCAGTTCTCCGTCGGTTCCGCGCAAGTCGTCGTCGCGCAGCCTCGCCTTCCCTGCTACAAGCTTGGCATCAGGTTTCAGTCCGACGACATGGTCAAGCGATTTCTCGCCAGTGGCCGGACCGGGTTTTATCTCGCGGTCATCCGCGAGGGAGTCGTCGGCGCCGGCGACGAAATCAAGGTAATAGCTCGAGACCCCAATGCTGTCCCGGTTTCGGAAATCACCCGATTGTTTCGGGTGAAAACATTCAGCGCCGATGACATCGCTGCAGCGCGGCTGGCCTTGCGAGTTGCAGCGCTGCCCGAAAGCTGGAAAGAGCACTTCCGGGAACGGCATTCATCGCTCCGCGCTGGTGTCTAGATCGCCCAAAGGGCGCGCGAGAAGACCCGACCTGCCTACGGCCCGACGTGTCGGCGAGCGCGGAGCAAACAAGGGTTCCGTGGCCAGGGCGACCAACCGGTCGGCAAGCGATATCGACCTGCTGATCATCAGCGACAGCCACCTACGGCGAAGTCGAGCCTGATCATGCAGAGAACTCGTCCGCCGGCTTTACTTGTTCGCGTCGTGGATCTGCGTGACGAAGAGATCGACGTAACCCTCGAGCCCGCGCACAACCGCGGCGGCGTGCGCCGTCGGCGCGCTGCTGCCGATGCCCCCGCGGTGCATCAGTGAAACCTGCACCAGGACGGGCTGGTCGTGGTAGGACAGTTTGGCCGTCCCGTGCGTGTAGAGGAACGCGTCGTAACGCGACGCGCACGCGCCGTTGGGCAGGGTCGTCGTCATGACGTTGACGTACACATACGTGTCGTCGTCGGAATTCCTGCGGACAGCGAAGCCGCCATCCGTGAGCCGCTTCGACAACGCGCTTTCGATGCTGTCGCGATTCAACCCGCACGAGACCGCCTGCGCGCTCAGATCTTCGACGAGAATCCCGAGGCTCTTGAGCCCTCGCAGCTCGGCGCCCGGCCGCTGATCAAAAGTCTCGGGTGTGTGTTGGCCGGACGATTGAGGGGGCGTCGCGGCGCCCCTCGCTGCGCCGCTCGCTGCGCCCGTTGAAGCACCCGCCGAAGCGAGCGTTTCCTGCCCGACCCCGGAGTCGTACACGCGTCTCGCCTTGTCGCCCGCACCGCGCTGGAGAAACTGCGTCTCGACGACGAGCTGCGAGGGATTCGCCGAGTGTGAATACGTGTAACGCACCTCGCGGTCCTGCGCGGCATGGAAGACGACCACCAGTCGATCTCCGTCGCGTTTCGTCGAAACGGCGATCGGCACGCCCTCGAGCTCGATCGATTCTTCTTTGCCGTTGGGATGAAGCGCCCGCGATTGGCCGAGTTCGTTCGTGATCGTGAAGGTGGACGGCGTGTCGACGACCATCAGCCGGACCGGAGGGTTACGGACTTCCGCGGTCAGCAACTGGACCCGCCGTGCATCTTCGTAGCTTTCGCGGCGCTCGGGAGAAGGACCCACGGACCCGCGATTGCCACCGCCGGCCGACGATCCTCGACGTCCGCGGCCGCCGACATTTGATCCCGCGTTCTGACCGTCTGCGCCCGTCCTGTCAATCCAGTCGACGTTGAATCCCATTTCACGCGGGAACTCGCTCAGTGAACGGTTGAGCGTCCAAAGGCCGTTGAGCGGTGACGCATTTTGCGCATGCGCCGGAGCAGGAAGGACAGCTGAGGCAGCCGCCATGAGGAAACATCCGAGCACGAATGACCGTGGGATCATGCTGTGATCCACGGTAGCACGGCGTCCCATTTGTAAACCATCGTGAAACACGTCACGTGGTGGCGCGATGTGCTCCTCCGATCAGTCGGCGGATCTGCGACAGGTTCGACGGAGCCAGGACGCGCGCGTGTCTATGGGACGACCCGACGGCGGGCTCATGGCGTGGAAAGAACGCCGCAGATTGACCAAACGAGACCTTGCGGACGAGAATCAACAGCCCTTGACCGATAACACTTCACCGGAAGAGCCGCCTCCGATTCGCCAGCTGTCAGCGCCGGAGCTCAAGGCTTTGACCGAGAGCGGCACGCCGTTCGAGCTCGTCGACGTCCGCACGGCCGATGAGCGCGCGTTCGCGAGGATCGACGGCTCTCGCTTGCTCGATCAGGCGTATCACGACGCGCTGCTCCGCCTCGATCGTGATACGCGTATCGTCTTCCAGTGCCACCACGGCGTCCGCAGTCAACAGGCTGCGGAGTACTTCCGGCGTGCAGGATTCCGCAATCTCCACAACCTGCAGGGCGGTATCGAGGCATGGTCACTGCTCGTCGATCCCGACGTACCGCGGTATTAGCAGACATGGCAGCAGCTGAACAGATTCCGCTGCTCGTCACCTTCGCAGCGCCGACGTCCCTCCTGCGGGAACAACACCGGGTTTCGCCGCTTCCGATTATCGGAAACGGGCCGCCCGGCACCTTCGTTCTCTTCCCGAACGGTGTCAGAGTCTCTCTGCCGACCGATCAGATCGTCTTCGCCGACGACACCAGCGGTCGCGCCCGGGTGGTGTTTGGCGGGATGCGTTTCGTCGGATTGGAAGACGGACAGTTGGTGTTCGTACGGATTCACGAACTGTTCCCGGAGGATCAGCTCTCGCCGACTCGCAGTCACACAATGCGGCTCGATCCGCGGTGGGTGGCCACGATTTCAGTCGACGGCCGGGCCGTCTGGCCCGCGGAATTAGCGAACGAGCTTTCGAAATAGAACGATCATGGATCCGCTGTTTTCGTCGGCCGCTCGTCGCCGGCGAGCTCGAAGCGGACGGTTTCGGATCCCAGCCGGAAAGTGGCGCCGTCGGTCAGCAGCACCGCGCCCTGGATGCGTTCGCCTTCCACCCACGTCCCGTTCTTGCTCCCGAGATCTTCGATCGAGACCCCACGCTCAGTCACGTTCAGCCGAGCGTGATGGCGCGAGACGGAGTCCGCGTCGATATGGGCCGCACATGTGCGGTCGCGACCGATCACTGACTCGCCGGCAGGCACCTCGAGTGATTCTCCGCGCCAGATCAACCGGCACAGGGGAACCGCGGCGACCGGCGTGTGGCCGGCGACGACCGCATCTCCGATGAAGGCGTAGCCGACGCGGTGCAGCGTCCGGATCACGCGCCCATCGTCGGAGCTATCGCCGAGCGCTTTGCGAAGCTGCGTCACGAGCGCGGCAAGGCTGGTTTCCGAGACATGAACGCCGGGCCAGAGCGCCGCGTGCAGCTGCTCGTGCGAGACGGCGTTCGGCTGGTTCCGGACCAGGAGCAGCAGCAGCTCGAACGCTTTCGGCGCGAGATGGATGTCGATCGCACCCCGCCGCACCACCCGCGCGCCGACGTCGACGATAATCGCACTCATGAGCTGGAACAGAAATCTACAATTTGCTATTCACAATTTACGATTTACAAAGCGAAGCCAAGTGACCTCCTTGCCTTGTAAATCGTGAATTGTAAATTGTAAATTGTCATGCCAATCCGATGCGCTGCCCCGCCTGCCGGCGCGACGTCCCTGAATCGAGCCGCTACTGTCTGGCCTGCGGCGCCCGCGTTGACGCATCGCAAGCACCGACGCTGACCGTCGCCGACTCCGATCGGCTGCCTTCGTCGGACGCACTCGACGGCGCGCAGTTCATCCCCGGCACGATGCTCGCCGGCCGCTACCGCATCGTCGGCCTGCTGGGCCGCGGCGGCATGGGCGAAGTCTATCGAGCTGAAGACTTGAAGCTTGGACAAGCCGTCGCGCTCAAGTTCCTGCCGGCCGAGGTCATGCATCGCGCTGACCGGCTGGCTCGATTCCATCAGGAAGTTCGGCTCGCGCGGCAGGTTTCCCATCCGAACGTGTGCCGCGTACACGACATCGGCGAAACCGGCGGCCAGCACTTCCTCTCCATGGAGTACATCGACGGCGAGGATCTCGCGTCGCTGTTGCGGCGCATCGGCCGGTTGCCATCGGACAAGGCGCTCGAGCTCGCACGCCAGCTCTGCGCCGGTCTCGCGGCGGCGCACGACCGCGGCGTCTTGCATCGGGATCTGAAGCCCGCCAACGTGCTGATCGACGGACGGGGCCGGGCGCACCTCGCGGACTTCGGTCTCGCGGATCTCACCGACCGGCGGCCGGACACGTCAGAGATCGCGGGAACGCCAGGCTACATGGCGCCGGAACAGCAGGAAGGACGCGAGGTCACGACGCGGACCGATGTGTACGCCCTGGGCCTCGTGTTGTACGAAATGTTCACGGGCAAGCGGGCGCTCACGGTCGATGGCGCCCCTCTTGGCGCCCGCGCGCAGAACGGCGCGCCGCCGGCCAGCCCGTCGACGCACATTCCGGATCTGGAACCGGCCATCGAACGCGTCATTCTCCGCTGCCTCGAACGTAATCCGGCGCGCCGCCCGCCATCGGCTATCGCCGTCGCGGCCGCATTGCCCGGAGGGAACCCGCTCGCGGCGGCGATTGCCGCCGGCGAGACGCCGTCGCCCGACATGGTTGCGGCAGCTGGAGAAGCCGGCACGCTATCGCCCGCGATTGGTGCCCTCTGTTTTGCCGGCGTGCTGATTGGCCTGATCGTTCTTGCTCCGCTGATGCGCGACGTGAGTTTGATCGGGTTGACGAAGATCGAGTTCGGCCCGCAAACGCTCACCGAGCGGGCGCACACCGTGCTGCGAAACCTCGGCTACGCGGATCCGCCGGCCGATGAAGCGATCGGCTACGCGACCGATATCGACTACCTGCAGTACATCGACGAGCACGATCGATCGCCGACGCGGTGGCGCGCGCTCGGCGCTTCTCAACCGCCGGCACTCCTGTTCTGGTACCGGCAGAGTCCGCGGGGGTTGGTGCCGGTCGGCGGCGCCAACATCGTGACGCGTCTGAATCCTCCAACCACGCGTTCGGGGATGCTGTCGTTGACCCTCGATCGAACCGGCCGGCTGGTCAGCCTGCTGGCCGTCCCGGTGCAGATCCAGACGCCGCAGGAGGGCGCTGGCGCGTCCACCTCGACGCCTGCAGCGGATTGGCAGTCACTCTTCACGGAGGCTCGCCTTCCGGTCGCGCAGTTCTCGCCCGTCAGACCGCGGTGGATCCCGCCGATCTTCGCGGACGCGCGGGCAGCCTGGGAGGGCGCGTATCCTGAACGCCCGGACGTGCCGATTCGGATCGAAGCGGCCGCAGCGCTCGGAAAGCCGGTGTACTTCGAGATCGTCGCGCCGTGGACCCGCACGAGGAACGAGGACGTCGACCCGGGCAGCACATCAGGAGAACGCGTCGGTCTTCTCATGCGCACAGTCGTGGGGCCGTTCCTCTCCACGGTGGCGGTGCTGCTGGCCTTGCGCAATCTGCGTCTCGGCCGCGGCGATCGACGCGGTGCGATGCGGCTGAGCATGTTCATCCTCGCCGCGGGTGTGGTGAGCAATACACTCGAAACCGGCGATCTGGCGATGCTCACACGAGGCCCTGTGCTCGTGTTCTACGTCCCGGTGTTCGTATGGCTGCTGTATATCGCGCTCGAACCGCACCTCCGCCGGGTCTGGCCTGACACCATGATCGGATGGAGCCGATTGCTGGCGGGCAGCCTTCGCGATCCGCTGGTGGGACGCGACGTGCTGGTCGGCGTGCTCGTGGCGATTGGCGCTGGATTGATCTTCGCGCTTCACACGCTGCTGCGGGGCTGGACGGGCCGGCCGCTGCAGTTTCCGGTTGGCGCGTCCAGCAACCCGTTCGACGGCATGGCCGCTTCGAGCGACCTGCTGCTCGGCGGGCGATACGCGCTCTCGCGGATCATCGGCTCGGTGATGAGCATTCCCGTGTGGGGCGGAACCATGTTGCCGTTCCTTCTCTTGTTCGTACTCTTCGTGCTCTTCCGCCGGCGCTCGCTCGCGATAGCGGCGATGATCCTGGGCTATACCGTGAATTACGTCGTCACACACGGCGGATGGCTGCTCGCCAACGCTCCAGCCGATCACTTCGCTCCATCGGCCGCCGACGTCGTGCTGTTTGCGGCATTTCAGACGGCGATCGTGATCGTGGCCGTCCGCTTCGGGCTGCTCACGGTGCTGGTGGCGTGGTTGGTCAGCGTGCTCCTGACGCTGATGCCGATCGCAATCGACTCGTCGGTGCCGTACGCTTCGTCGTCCCGTCTGATCCTGGCGACGGTGATCGCACTGGCCGCCTATGGCTGGCACACCGCGCTGGCCGGCCGCCCGATGTTTGGCGCCGTTTTCCTCAGGGACGAACCCGCCCGTCACGGGTAATCGCTCATCAGGGAAACCTCAAGGTTTCCTCAAGCTCGAATCGCCTCCAGCGGCGTTATCGTCGCGTTCAGGAGGCGATCATGAACCACAAAAAAGCTGAAGACCTCGTGTTCGAGACGACTGCGGGTTTCGCGCTATTTGTCGCCGCAACCGCGATCACGGTGCTGCTGTATCAACTGATCACCACGGCCGTGCCGCTTCTGCAATCGCCGGTATTTCAACAGGTGCAGTGGTAACAGGTTGGAGGTAACGTCATGACTCGAATCCGACGCGCGTCACCCACCGCAGGATCCATTCAGATTGTCGCCACTGTCATCGCTCTGATGTTGTTCGCCGCAGGGCCTGCAGCGGCCCAGGGCGCATCCAAGACGCTGGTCGCGGTATTCGCCCACGGCGACGATGAGGGCGCCGCGGCGCCGGTTCTCGCTCGCTACGCTCGGGAGGGCGTGCAGGTCTACCTGATCATCGCGACGGACGGCGCCCAGGGTGGCGCGCATACGGCGATCCCGCGTGGCCCGGAACTGGCCCGCGTGCGTAGCGAAGAGGCTCGCTGCGCGGCCGACGCGCTTGGCATCCACGCACCGATTCTGCTCGGGTTTCCAGACGCACAGCTTGGCAACTACATCGAGGATCCGACGCGTCTCTTTCAGTTGACAGCGCGGCTGCAGGGAGAACTGCAACGGCTGCATCCCGACGCCGTGATCACATGGGGCCCCGACG
>Ga0068858_100005892_pt1 | contig 11963 bp, 9 predicted proteins | sample KBSSwiS12_FD_66589 | JGI IMG/M metagenome (GOLD analysis project Ga0068858, IMG submission 66589) | Switchgrass rhizosphere microbial communities from Kellogg Biological Station, Michigan, USA - KBS Switchgrass S1-2 | ecosystem: Host-associated > Plants > Roots > Rhizosphere > Soil ... | reverse complement strand
GTGGTCCATCTTTGGGGATTGAGTGTCCTGGCCTACGCTTTGATGCCGAAAGTCATTGTGTTACCGCAGTACAATTCGCCGCTTCAGTTCATGCAGTATCGGATTTCGCTATTCATTGCAATTTTGCTGTGCGCTATGGTGTCCGGCGGAGCGCACGGGCAGAGCTTCACCCGTGTTTCCGGATTGCTGGCTTGCTTATTCTTCACCATGACGTATTTAGATGCCAGGTCACTGAACCGCGTCGAGGCGGACCTGGCCGTTGTGGTCTCAAACCTGCCGCCAAACTCACGCGTGGCCGCCGCGCTCAACGATTCCGCGACTTGGCGCCTCGACGGATTAGGACACGTCTCTTCGATAGCTTGCCTCGGGCGCTGCTTTGATTACGGGAACTATGAGGCGTCGACCGCACAATTCCGCGTCCGCGTTTCCGGCCCAAACGGCGTGGTGGCAAGCGATACGGCCACCGTAACCGAAATAGGAAGCGGCGAACACATCGTTACCCCGCAGGAAGCGCCCCTCTACACCGTCTGCGCCTCCAAGCAAAGGGACGCGCAACGCCACGTCCTGTTCGAGTTGCGAAAATTGGCAGCCGGCGAGACCACTTGTAAGGTTCGGCTTCCTGCGACGCACCGCTTCTAGGGTGATCGCAATATTTGTAGTGATTCAACCGAGACCAAAAGCGGCTTACGGATTCACAAAGGAAATCTTCGTTTTGAGGCAAACTACGATCCACCATTGGAGGGTAAAAATCGACAATTTCCAGGGCCGGGACAAGCGTGAAAGCTCCCCGGCAACCGGCACAACTAACAATGGCTGCAAGAAAAGCCAGACCCGCGCAGACTCGCCGCGAAGGAGTCCGGAAAGATCGACCGTGAGTATCGTTCCGAGCCCGATCAGAGTGAGCACCATGTCGGTTCGCGTCGGGTCGAACTGCTTCAGCAAACGCTGAAGGTGAAATAAGAGGATCGGCAGGACAATGACGCCGGCGCCCAGAAAAAAGTCATACGGATCAATCACGGCGAACAACGCATAGGACCGCTTGATGCCGGGGGCGAAGATGGCCTGGTTTGACACAGCATGGCGAAACGACGCAATCGGATGGTAGCCGCTTGCCAGCCAGAGTACCGCATTCAGGCCGGCGTAAACTCCCAGAGCGATGGCGGAGGTTCGAAGTAGAACCGCGCCCGCAGGCCAGGTCCATTGCTGGCGCCACAGCCAGTAGCATCCGTAATACGCCAGGAATGCTCCGATCAGCAACAGATTGTAAGCGAAGAAAGTGGTCAGGAAGAGAACCGCGCCAGTGTAGAACGCATACTTCGATACTTCCGCAGAGGTATTAACGGCCCTCACCCAGAAGAGCATCAGCAGCATAGAGAGAATCGGATAAACTTGGTCGAACTCGGGAAACAGACCGGTAAGAGCCGGCAGGAGCGCGTAATAAGCGCAAGCAGTGAGCCGCGCCCGATGATCTAGCCTCCACAACTCAGCAAAGCCGTAGATCACCAAGACTCCGGCGCTGGCTAGCAGGCCGACCACGCAGCCGCCAATCAGTGCTCCCACAGAGGGGCCAAGCAGCTTGAAAAAAAAGTAGTAGAAGAGGATTGGGCCCGGGGGATGAGTTGCTGAATGTAAGCCAAGTTTGGCGTTATGAAAATGGCTCAACCATTCGAGAGGTTGATGGATACCCATCGCGTCGGTGAAGTAACTCGTTGCTATTGGAGAAGCCACGATCTCGCGGATAAGTTGAATGCCTCTCGGGTCAGCCAATATTCCCAGTGCCTGCACAAGGAAATTGGAAAGCGCAAGCAGCCCCAGCAACAACCACCGGAACGTCGGCGAGATCTCCTCTTCATTCTTCCGCAGGACCCATACGATCACGGCGAACGGCGCCAACAGGAGAGCTGCGGTCCTGAAGATACCCAGGTCGCGCCATATCCATTCGCGATGCATCAAGCGCATGAAGCGATCCAGGGGTCCTGACTGGTAAGTCACGCTGAGGCAGAAAACGAGCCCGACCGCGATGACCATACCGGTCTGGAGATTCGTCAAGCCGCATCGGCCGGCGACTTCCGTTGCCTCCTGTGGACGGTCCCGCGGATCGTGCCCCTCGTCCACCCTTTTATGGCTCATTTATCTCTCCGTTTTAGCGCAATGCAGCACCCGCAGTCCCGCCAGTAACTTCCCTTGACCCTGCGTGCACTTCCGCCACTGCTACAGCGATCAGCAGGATTAGCAACAATGCCGCAGTTGTTACTCCCCCTTGGACAAGGTTCAGCACATATGCAATCGGAAGAAGCAGGGCAATCGAACAGGTACGAACCACCGGGGTGGCAAAACGCTGAAATAACGTAACCAGCGAGCCAATCAGAATCGCGCAGTCCTGCACATAAACGTGGCGGGTAAGGAGGATGCTTCCCAGCAGAGTTGCCGCCAGCGCCACGTCGAAGCGCGCTCGGCGAGCAATGTACCACGCGACCGCGACGACGGTCAAAGAGAGAAAAAACTCCACGAGCTCCCTGCCCGGGATATTGGCAACCATGGTGTGGAGGTTCGGCATCAGAAATGAACCTGGACTTACCGCGGGATCCAGGATTATTGAAATATACGAGGAAAGCCAGTTGCCACCGCCGGCAAACGAAACGATTAACAGAAAGAATGCGCCCATGAAGAACCCTGACGCCAGACGCCACTCGCGTTTTCCAAGAAATAATACCGGCAATAGCAGAATGAGATTGAATTTTATCAAGCAAAGGGAAAGTATTAACCCAGCAAGCAAACCCTTCCTGGCGTGAAGAGTACGAAGTGTCGCACTCAGCAGCAATAAAATAAAGCCGATGTCTTGCCCGATAGCAATGCTAAACATTAGGGGGAGCGACCAGCAACAAGCGATCGCGAGATAAGTTCTGGTCCCAATCGGGTACAGGCGGACGAATAATACGATTGCCAGCAGGTTACTTCCAGCCCAAAGCAAGAGTGCTAATTTGTAGGGCAGGCGCGCAAGCGGTGAAAGGAACGCGTAGTAAAATGGAAGGCGAACAGGCATGAGATTCCGGTTGGATTCTCCGAAAGCTTCACGCTGCGCCTTCAGTACCTGATTCGGGTCATATAGGCTTCGACTGCCTGCGAGCTTCCCACCAACATAAAACAGCCTAAAATCGTTTCGGCCTTGAGACGCACTTTGGAAAGCGGCAGGGCCGATAATCACACAATTGACCGCGAGACCGATCAAACACAACGCTGCTACGAGCGGGCGCGAGAGTGGACGCGCCGGAGGGTCAAGTGGGGCAGTAGGGGGAAAATAAACGCTCATGAACTCGCAATGATTCAGGCGGCGTCGAGGAGAATACCGGCGCCTTAGACCCCCTCCCAGCAGCATACACCAGGATACTTCGACTAAAACCGACAGGCGTGATTTTCCGGCGGGATGCATTGGGCCTGGGCCGAACCCGGCGCCCGTGATCTGCGCGTAACAGTTGCCGATTCTGATTGACAACCACAACCGGGGCCGTCCCTGCAGTGTGGATATCTGATAACCTCGTAACCATGGGCCGCGAGGTCGAGGACCCGGCGATCCCCAGTTGCCCAAGGCAAGCTTCAGCGCTCCGTCTCCGATGGGGTGCCGCAGCATTCGTCGCGATTTTACTGCCCGCAGTCCTTGTGGCCTTTTTTCATGGGGATCTGCCATCGCTCGGCGCGTATCATGACGACGGCGTCTACTTAGTGACAGCTAAGGCCATCGCGCAAGGAAAAGGGTACCGCATCGAAAGCCTGCCGGACGAGAGATGGCAGACCAAATATCCACCAGCATTTCCGATCATGCTGGCGGCGGTTTGGCGCCTTCTTCCCCATTTTCCAGAGAATGCCGTGGGGTTTCTCATTTTGGCTTGGCTGGCATTGCCCACCTTGCTCTTACTCCAGACCCGAATGTTGGCGAAACTCGAATTTCGACTCGCAAGTCAGGTTCTGGCGGGCTTTTGCATCCTTGCTTATCCCGGGGTGTTACTGTACTCGGTAACGCTGTTGTCGGACCTGTGGTTCTCCTGCTCTATTCTGTTCGCCATCTTGCTGGCCGAGCGTGCATCCAAGCTTGACGCACACTGGAAGTTCTCGTGCGCTGCGGGACTGGGAGCCGCATTCGCGTACTTGATCAGAAGCGGAGGGATCGTGCTGTTCCCGAGCGTCGTTGGCGTGATGCTTTTTAGAGGCCGTTGGCGCAACGCGCTGGCATTTTCTGCCGTCTTTGTTCCGGCAATGGCGAGTTGGATCGGATGGTCCGTCAGACACCCACATCCCGTCGCGGACTACAACGATATTTTCTACTCTTCGTATCTTCAGTACTTCGCCAATCAAAAGGCTTTTGCGGGCGTGCTTCCGCGCCTTGCCACCCACGCGAACGAATTCCTTCTGAGTCTCGGCGATGCGATAATTCCAAAGTTCCTATCGGGCGCCGTCTTCGACTGGTTCAGACGCGTGGTTGGGATCTTAGGCGTCGCCGGCGTGGCGCGCCTGTGCTGGTTCGGCAGGGCATGGCATTACGCTGCTTTTGCAGCACTTTATACCCTCGAAATTTGTGTTTGGCCGAGCGAGCTATACGCCCGTTATATGCTACCGGTGCTCCCGCTATGGATCGCGGGCTTCTTGACTCTACCGCGATACTATCGGCCGGCGGCCCCGGGCATTCTCAATCCGCAAAAAATGCCAGTATGGGGACCTGTAGTGACAGCGATGTTCGCGTTTTGTTACCTGGTTCAGTGCGCAGTCTGCATCCATGCCGCCACCTTCTGGCGCTCCGAAAGGCGGGCGCTCGAAGGGGCGTATGACTGGATCGCCCACCGGGTCCCGCCAACTGCCAGCGTCGTCGCGTTTCGCGACCCATTGCTCTACCTCTACACCGGACGTCACTCGGAAGGGCTGCATTCCAGCGTCGACCAGAATGGCGTTTCTCGAATTCTGAATATCGGGGAGTTTGCCCGACAGCGTGGTCACCGTTACATCTTGATCGGCCCCAAGGATCCCGAATTCAATACGAACCCAACCCGAATCGCCATTTCCGAAGCGCTCCAATCGGATAGAGGATGCCGACGAGTCTATTCTGCGGAAGGAGCCGATATTTACGACGTGACAGCACGGCAGAACGTACCGCCCCGGTGAAACGCTCCCCCAGTCGACCGACTCTGGTTCGGCCCCACGGAAGCCTTCGGACGTATTCGGCCATGGCAACCAACAGAGGACGGACTGACGCCAGCGCCTGCAATACCGGCGAAGGCTGCAAAAGCGATACTATTTCCGGAAAGCGCAGCGGCCGGCGCAGCAATGAGGAGTGTCTTGATTGAGGGACCCCAATGACCATCGATCTTAAGGATCGACCACAGGAGGACCGGCATCCATTGTCCCGTTTGTTGCTGCATCGCGATCCGATCCCTTTTTGGATCGCCACCGGCTTGCTCATTGTCTTTTCCGTTCCCTGGTTTTTCCTGAATCCGATTAACGGCGATACCGGCTTTTTTGCCCGCTCCGGCAGTCTCATGCTGAACGGCGCCAGGCTTTACCGCGACATCGTGGAGCCTAACGCACCCCCGCCTTATCTATTCGGCGCCGCGTGCGCAGCGCTGGGGAGGATAGTGGGGCTCGCACCCGAACCGGCGTTTCTCCTTACGTTCACTTTCATCATCTGTTTCGTAATCTACCGGACCAGCAGGATTCTTAGCCGGCTTTTCCCAGACCAACCGTACGTCGCCCCATTGCTGACAGTGATGGTTACATACTGCCTGTTTCCCTACGCGCAGGACTTGTTCGGAGAACGGGAGCATATCGTTACTTGCATGATCCTCCCTTGGCTCTTCGCCTCTAGTGGTGATTCCGAGGTCCGCTCCAGAAAAGGACAGATCGTGGATGGACTTATGGCCGGGATAGGCATCTCGATGAAACCCTTTTACATCGCTGTCTACTGCGCCGTGCAATGCATGAATCTGATCTCCAAGCGCCGGCGCACTCAGGTGTTTCGCGTGGACAATGTACTGATCGCCGCCGTCGAGGCCGCCATCGCCGTGAGCACCATCGCATTCTTTCCCGGCTATGTGTTTATCGTGCGAATGGCACTCGCTTATCACAATTATGGGAATTACCAGTTTGCATTCCTTTCCCGGGATTTTCTATTGACCCTTCTAACGCTTTGCTTGATGAACAAGACGGTCTTTCTGCTGTTTGCCGCCAACGTCCTCAGCCTGAGCTCGGACTCGCGGCAGCCATTATCAATATTGAGGAACTTGATTCTCGCTGTCGGGTGGTCAATGACTCTGGTCATGATTTACCAGCGGGAAGGGTACCCTTATCATTACTACCCAATTGACGTGATGTTGATCCTGACTGTCACCACCTTGGTCCTTGATGGCGCAAGGGCTTCCGGTCGCAACACTCAAAGATACCTTGCACTCGCGCTGAGCGCGGGAGTTGTGGCGCTGGGGATCGCACAAGGCACCCAAACGCGCGAAATGCCCAACATGACCGGCCCGATGCTGCCGGTTGTGAGGCGCGAAGCTCGGGGAAAGCCGGTTTTAGTATTATCGACATCGCTGTGGGTGAGTTCTCCGCTGATGACTTATTCGGGCGTAAGCTTGGCGTGGCGATTTCCCCTCTTGTGGACGCTGGGCGGATTGTATCCGGATAAACCTGCCGCGGACAATCCTCATCCATATCGCTCCCGGGAAGAGATGGATGTATATGAACGGTATCTCGTCGATTCCCTGAACCAGGATGTGGGTCTCCACCCGCCGCAACTGATAATAGTCGAAACCGGAGACAATAAAGAAGGATTTCATCACGGCGACTTCGACTATCTGGATTACTTTATGCACGACCCTCGCTTCGCCCAATTCTTCTCGAAGTATGAGCAGCTCGCCGTGATCACACGCTACACCTTGTACCGCCGCCGATGATCTCCGGCAAGATATAGTTCCGGCAGGGTATTATCAATCATAAGTGGCCTCAAATATGTCTGAAACCGGCTTTGTCGATTACTACGAGCTCCTGCAGATCAGCCCCAACGCCGAGCCGGAGACGGTTCATCGCGTCTACAAGATGCTGGCGCAGCGCTACCATCCCGATAACCCCGAGACCGGCGACACCGAGCGCTTCGTACTGCTCAATCAGGCCTTCGATACCCTTTCCAACGCTGACCTGCGAAGCTCCTATGACTCGCTCTACCAGGAACACCGCGCCAAGCCGATCGAATTGTTCGAGACCAAAGACTTCACCATTGGGGTGGATGGCGAATCCAACCGCCGCATGGGAATTCTGTGTTTGCTCTACACGCGCCGGCGCAGCGATCCCGACGACCCCGGTATCTCCTTGCTCGAGTTCGAATCCATCATGTCTTTTCCGCGTGAGCACTTGCTGTTCACGATGTGGTACCTGAAGGAGCGCAATTTTCTGCAGATGGATCATTCCAGCGACTACGTGATCACCGGCGACGGCGTCGATTACGTCGAAGAGCATCTGCCCAACAACAAGATCCTCTACAAATTGCTGGAGGCCGCCCAGGGCGGCTCGATGCGCACGCCTTCCAAAGCGGAGTCCGCCTCCGAACCCTCGCTTTCATGAGCCTTCCCCCGCCTGCGGTCCGGATCTTCCTGGAGGTTCTGGTGATCGTCGCTGCCATCTGGGACATCCGCACCCGGCGCATCCCGAACTGGCTGACGCTTTCGGGGGTGGTCCTCGCCGTGGCGCTGAACACGTTTCTGTTCGAGATCAATGGGCTGTGGTTTTCTTTGAAAGGACTCGGCTTGGCATTCGGCGTCTATTTCGTCTTGTACCTGCTGCGTGCCATGGGAGCGGGGGACGTGAAATTGATGGCTGCCGTCGGCGCGGCAGCCGGTTGGGAGAACTGGCTTGGCATTCTGGTGCTGACCTCGGTCGCCGGCGCCGTGGCTGGGCTTTTATTGGTCGCCTTTAAGGGCAGACTGCGCAAGACCCTGGGCAATCTTGGGATCATCATCACCAGCCTGGGCCGCGGCCGCGCGCCTTACAAAGAAACTCCGGAGCTGGACGTCAGCTCGGATAGAGCCTTGCGTCTTCCGCACGGAGCTTTGATCGCGATCGGTACGCTGGGATTTCTGGCCGCCGCGCTGCGCTGGGCGCCGCGCTAGAATCACGTTGAAGCCGCGCCATAACGCGCGCTTGGGCTTTCAAACTGTCGCTGCAAGGTCCCCCGCTGGTGCAACCCGTGTCGCAATAAGCAGCCACAGCATGGAGACTCCGTAAACCGAACTCTGCATAAAGGATGCTGATAAGGTCATTTCGAGTCTGGGCCGCGGCCGCGCGCCCTACAAGGAAACTCCCGAGCTGGACGTGACCTCGGATAAAGCCATGCGTCTTCCGCACGCGGCTTTGATCGCGCTCGGAACCCTCGGATTCTTGGCCGCCGCACTGCGCTGGGCCCCGCGCTAGGAACACGTCGAGACCGCGCGATACCGCGCGCTCAGACTTTCAAACTGCTGCGGCATAGGAGTGCGGCATGCTTAATCCCGCAGGGAACATCGTGACCTCGGACGGACGGCCCGATAGTACACTAACCCTAATGGCCAGGACCCGTATACCGTTTGCGAGCGTGTTGTTGTTGTGTTTGGCGGGCATTCTTATCAACGCCGCAACGGTTGGGCGGGCGCGAATCACCTCGAACTTCCACAAGTACACTGACTTCAGACATTTTTACGCCGGCGCCGCGATTGCCGGCAAGGGCAATTTGTACGACGTCGACCAGGTCCAAGCGACGCAACGCAAGTTATTCGGAGGGCCCATCCCAAGCCTTAGTTTGTTGACGCGCCTTCCGTTCTACTACGCGTTTTTGTCGCCGCTAGCCGCATTGCCTTTCGAAGTTGCGCAATGGGTTTGGCTGGGAGGAATGGCTCTCGCGATCGGGATCTTCGCATGCCTTCGCTCGGGCCTGGGCCGCGGGCGTACGGCGATTGCTTGCTGCTGGTCCTGGCCTTTGTTGTGGAGTCTGCCCCAAGGCCAGGACGTTGCGCTGGTATTGCTGTTAATGGGCGCCGGGTTATGGGCTCTGTACGCCCGCAAGAATTGGTGGCTGGCCGGGCTTCTGTTCTCGCTCTGTCTCATCAAATTCAACCTCTTTTTGCTGTGCCCGTTGCTGATTATGGGAAAGCTTGGAAGGCGAAAATGGCGGTTGGTTGCCGGATTTCTGGCAGGTTCCGCGTGTTTGGCCGTGATTTCCTTTCTTGTCTCCGGATCTGGATGGCCTCCTCAATACCTGTCGCACATCTTCAATCCGGTGGCGAGTCCAGCTTTGGAGGCCATGCCTAACCTCCACGGCCTAATGGTGAATCTTCACGGTGGGCGCGTGGTGGAATTTCTATTTTCCTTGGGCGTGATAGGTATGGTCTGGTGGGTGGTTCGCCACCGGCCATTTGGAGTAGCCGCAGCCGCGACAATACTGGGAAGCCTGCTCGTGAGCCAGCACGCTTATATACACGATTGCGGTATTCTCATTCCAGCGTTGCTCACATTGATTCGCCCGGCCAGTGGGGAAATGGTGCGCCTGTGCGCGCTGCTGCTATTGCTTCCTATGCCCTATGAGTTCAGTTTTGATCGGGAAAGCGGGACGGTTCTTACAATTCTGCTGCTGGTGCTAATGGCGGCAGTGACTTGGGCTTCCAGGAGTCGTCGCGCCCCGGCGACGGCACGCAGCGAACTCTAACAGGCGCTCTGTTCGCGCTGCTGTAACTCGCGGCACAGGATTTTGCCGGGCTAGCCGCCGCGCTGCGCTGGGCGCCGCGCTAGAAAAACCTCGCTAGGGAAAGGTCCCGACAAGCTTAGGCTTGACCGGCTGTGATCGCCAATGAACGACCTAAGTGTTTGAAAAGAGTGGCGGGGACGACGGGGCTCGAACCCGATAAGCGCTCTGTCGCCCAATGGCATCTGCTGCTAACTAGATGATTCTGCGTCCAAGATACAGGGCGATCTGGCACCTCATGGCATCGTGTTTTACTGGGATACTTGCAGATGCTTGCACGGAGAGTGGGAGAACCACATGCCAGGAAGATTCCAGTTCGACCAAAAGATCCGCACCGGTCCCTGCCTTCGAGGATGCGGGCGCATCGCTTCCTACGAGCCTCATGGACCCGGAAGCATTCCGGCGACCAGCGTGCCGCAAAGAGGGCAGGCGAGGTGGGGGCGCCATTTGGACACGTATTCCTTTCGAAGTGTTGTCAGTCTGGATTTACAACATTTTTTGCTTTGACTCCAACCGGATGCAACTCACACTCGAATGCCCAGCCGCCGTTATATTCTGTCACTGCTACCAGCAGTTCGTTCTCGCCCGGTTGGAGATGAACGAGGATCTCGTCGTTAAGGCCGAACACTCCGAGCGCACCATCATCCCGATACGTAAGCGCATTCTTCCCCGAAAAAACCCGCTTCCGGTTTAGGTAGACGACGATGTCATCGCTGTAACCGATTTTGAGAAGGTCCTCACTCCCCTTCGCAGACCGGAGAGTCGCCCGGGCAAATACGACCTTTGCTCCTTTAACGCGTCCCTTGCGCATCTCCTCTCGCGGCGGCATGGGAAATAGCGCCGGGCTCGGGCGGTATCGGTTCACCAGTACGAATCCAGGCTCCTCTGCATGTACCTTTTCCCATTGGTTAAGAAAAGCTGGATACAGACCGGCATCCACGTCGCCGGCATCAAACGCGGCTGACAGTTCCCAATCGGAAAGCAAGCCAGCACGTTGAAACGGCGGGAGGCTAGGCAAGGGCCTCCGCTCGGGAAGCGGTTGGTAGCGGAGGTTACTGAAATACCCGCCTCCGCCCAGAGCCCATAGCCCGATTCCGCCTTCACTGTCCCCCCTCCGCAAGTTTGTAACGGTCAGCGTAGGAACCTTGCTTTCGTTCACAAACACCTGGCAAGTTCGGCCGCGCACCAAGATCCTCAGATGAACCCACTGGTTTGCGGGAAGATGCGCGGTGGCTTTCTCATGGCTCGAATTCAACAGTTGCCAAATCACGTCGCCATTCAGGCGCGGCGTATACTGCACGGCCTCGATGGTGTCGGAAGCAGACGGCCGCAGATAGACGACTTCCATGTTTGCCGCTGATTCCACCCGGAAGGCAAGTCCCATAAACAGGCCGCGCGGCTTGCTCGCCGCATCCACCTCCACCGCACCGTCGCGGAACTTTGCCCCTTTCACCTTCAGCAGCCCGGCAGGAAGGTCGATCGCACGGCGTCCCAGAAACTCTCCGAATTGGACCCCACCCCTAACGGAGGCCGTCTTGGAAGTGTCCATGTCGAAACTCTCGGGCGACGCCGGCACGGGAACAGCTTGACCGGCACCGCGGGCAATGGAAAGTGTTGACAATAAGAAGACGCAGAGCGCCATCCTATTTAGGGAATTGTTGCTAGCAAGTATCTTCATGACCCCAATCGTGCCTAGCCTCCGCTCCAACACCTCCGCCAGCCAGCAAGGTACTCGACTTTAGCGGCGGCTACGTCTTCTTCCAAACGGGCGAAATGGAGAAAGGACGGGTGCAGACGTTAGTTCATCTAGTAGCGATCCGAGAGCGTCTCACTTGTGAAGGTTCGGCCAGTTTTGGTCTGCACGCCGAATCCGCGCCTCAGGTTCCTTCAGCCACATTTGCTGAACGCTTTTGCTGTAGTTCAAGTAGAGTTTGCCTTCGATGATCCTCCAAGCCTCGGGATCGATGTCAGCAGTGTGGTTTTCACTTACGGCATAGGCGCAGAAGCCACCGTACTGAGGAGCATACTTTTCAGGGGTTTCTGCGAAGAGGTCCCTGTGCTGAGCGGAGGCGAACTGCCAAACAGTACCCCGCCATGTATAGCTGAATTTCGCGTCCCCTTTCACTGGTTTGGAGTCGGTGAAATAAGCAACGGGGTCGTATCCCTGAATGGCGATCCCACCGCGATCGTGATTGACGGGATCTGATTTCTTGGA
>Ga0068858_100005891_pt1 | contig 11964 bp, 10 predicted proteins | sample KBSSwiS12_FD_66589 | JGI IMG/M metagenome (GOLD analysis project Ga0068858, IMG submission 66589) | Switchgrass rhizosphere microbial communities from Kellogg Biological Station, Michigan, USA - KBS Switchgrass S1-2 | ecosystem: Host-associated > Plants > Roots > Rhizosphere > Soil ... | reverse complement strand
CGTCGCAAATCGCGAATTCCCAAGTAATCGGCCACCGAGGCTCTCCATTTTGAATCGCCAATTATGCGCGGAACCCCTGCAAACAAAGGCGTGCAGCAGTTTCGAGACAGAAACTAGCTAGTGCAAAAGAAAATCCGTCAATACTGCCGCGCTTTGCCGCGTTTGCCAGGAAGAGGATGCTCAGTTCCCCTGTCATCATCCCCACTAAGGGGAACACGCTGGCTCAGCGCCCGAAGTGCGAACTCTTTATCGACTCGACCAAGCTGACCGCGCTCAATGAGTGCATCCGCTTCTTCCAGGACGGCAGCCATGGCGTGCATGATCGCGCGGGGCCTTAATTCGCTGGTCTTTGCGATTTCACTGAGGATCGTTTCTACGGCTTCCTGTGTGAATGGAAAGTACGGTGAATTGTTATCAAAGCTGGTTGGCCGGAAGTGGTGTAATACGTCCTTGATGAACGTCAATGCTTCATCGGATCGCATTGGGGGAAGAACAAAAATCTTTGTCCGCCCGATGCGGTCCTTCAGGTCTGGGCTAAACCAACCGGGCAAACCTTTTTGAGGATTCCCCGAAAACGATAGGAAGAGACTCAAACCTTTAGGGCAACCATTGAATGCGGCAGCCAGGCCGGTATTGATTTCCTGTTTCAACTTGGAGCTGCAATGCTCAATGCGCTGAAACTCGTCGAGGATCCACAACACTCTGGCGCCGGCGCGACCACGCGATTTCGCCGCCTCGTTGAGGAGATCCGCAAGCGCCGCAAGAATTCGCACCGATTCCTCGATCGAGTCGATCTTCTTCGTGATGCCGATGGAGCGCAACTGCGTGGCCGGAAGCGACTCCCCCCGCAACCACCGAGCAGCAATCAGGTAGCGTTGTGTATCTCCACTCGCCATGGCCTGGAGGGCGCTCGCCAGATCTGGTGACGAAAGAAGAAGTCTTCGATGAAGCATTTCTGCTGAAGCGCACGTCTGAATCTCGAGGTACGCGTCGACGAATCGATCGGCATCCGCACCGATCGTGAAAGTGCGGAAGACGTCCAGGAAGCCCTGAACCGACTTTGGAAACTCACTGTAGACCGTCAGCAGAACGGTACCCGCGCCTCCTTGATTCGCAATCGATGCCAGGTGGGCGAGGTAAAGAAGAGTATGCGTCTTGCCCGCGCCGAACCAGGCCCAGAAGAGATGAATGGCTGAGGTGTCCCGTCTCGAAAAGACGTGAAGCAACTCCTTAAGTTCGGCCTGTAATTCTTGACGATCCGCCATGAACTTGCAGTACTCGCGATCCGGCACAACTGGGAAGGGCCAACGGGTGAGAGCGAGATGAGGGAATTGTGTCGACACCTGCCCGTGAAGCTCCTCGCGTGGTCGGAGACCTGCAAGCAGCCGTTCCTGCATAGCAACCAGTTCATGATGCAAGTCACGGGTGGAGGCGTATCGGTCGTCCGGGCTCTTCGCGAGACAACGTTCAATCGTCCATTGCAGTGGCGGGGGGAGGCGCGCATCGAGCCGATCGAGAGGTTGGGGCTCCTCAGCGATAACCGCAACCAGTGCTTCAATAGGCGAAGGACGTTCAAACGCTCGCCGTCCACTGGCAAGCTCGTACAGGATGGCGCCGAACGAAAACTGGTCCGACCGGTAATCCAGAACCTGACCGCGCGCTTGCTCCGGCGACATATATCCCACTGTTCCTAGGATCACACCGGTTCGCGTCTGCAAGAATGTAGACGTGGTATCGCTGCCGTGCTGTCCCGCAAATTCAGTTTTCGCGATACCGAAATCGAGGATTTTTACGACATCGTCCGGATTGACAATGATGTTCTCTGGCTTCAAGTCTCGGTGCACGATGCGACGTTCATGCGCGACGACGAGCGCATCGGACAACTGGACAGCAATCTTGAGCAGGCGATTGACCGGTATCGCACCTGAAGCAGCAACCTCGCGAAGCGTGCGACCTTCCAGAAATTCCATCGCGATATAGAAAAGTCCATCGGCCTCTCCTACATCGTAGATCGTGACAATACCAGGATGGTTCAAGGCCGCTGCGGCGCGGGCCTCCTGCTCGAAGCGGCGTTGCGACGCATCGATAGCCGGATGTGGAGACAGAATCTTGATGGCGAGATCACGGCGCAGACGCGGATCTCGAGCGCGGTAGACCTCGCCCATACCTCCGCGGCCAAGGCGAGAGACTATTTCGTACGGACCAAGCCGGGTGCCCGGAGCGAATAATACGGTTGGGCCGTCGTCGACGGCGTTTCCGGTAGCCTCGACCGCCGGTGAATCCAGAAGACTTTCGAGGTCATCCGGTTGGGCGAGTAGCGACTCAACCTCCCGTTGCAACGATTCGTCTCCCAGGCATGCGACATCCAGAAATGTTCGGCGACTTGCTAAATTGCGACCGCGCGCAGCTTTATAGAGTTCCAGAATCCGCTGCCTGCGTTGTAAATCTGGCTTCAACTCCTGTTCTCTACCGTTTGTCGACCACGACCACGCCACCCTTCACGACTACCTTCGTCTTGAGCATGTTCCAATAGCCTTCGAGCGGATTGCCATCGAGAAGAATGATGTCGGCAAGCTTTCCAGCCTCAAGGGTGCCAAGCTGATCCCCCATTTGGATATAAGACGCGGTGTTCGGGCCCATCATCTTGATGATGTCCTTCATGGAGAACATCGGATTGATTGTCTTCAACTCGTGATCGAGGCCAGCGAGCGGATCATATGTGGTATCGGTGCAGTAGCCGAGGATCGCGCCTGCGTCCCAGAGGGTGCGCGCATTCACGGGCATGTAGCCCGCCTCTTCACCGAGTCGGACGCCATCAACGATGGAGTCGGGCCACGGTCTGCCGTCACGGAAGCGTGCCTGGTTGTCGTTTGCGAACACGCCGAAAACAGGAGTGCCGAATCCGACGGTACCCAGGATCTTCGTCCCGGCGGCCGCCACCTTTTTTGCATCTTCTTTGCTGGTGAAATCCTTATTAGGAAGGTGGACGAGCAACGGCACACCGGCGTCGACGGCAGCTACCATCGCTTTCGAGCTCACCGCGTGAACCTGGACCATAATGCCGACCTTCTTTGCTTCATCCACGACGGCCCGCAGAATTTCCAATTCCCGTTCGCTGGGGCCGGGCACAGGCGTCAACGAAATTTCGCCTGTAAATTTGATGCCCATTTCGGCCATCTTGCGAATCTCAGCGCGCGCATTTTCGGGACTGTTGTTTGCCAGCCTCAACGAGCCGGAGGGGATAATGCGCGGTCCATTGATCTGGCCCTTCTCGATGTGATCGCGGAGCGTGAGGTTTCCCTCTGCCGGACCACCTCCGGAAAGAATGGTCGTATAGCCGGCTTCCAGTTGCGCCTGCATCTGTGCCTTTTCGTTGGGACCGGTGTTGATATGACGGTGCGCATCGATGAACCCCGGCATGGCGGTCATGCCCTTCGCATCGATAGTCTGCCCGCTTGTCGTCGCAGGCGCGCCCGCCGAAACGGAAACGATCTTCCCGCCGCGCACCACGATCGAGCCGCGCTCGATCACGTCGGCATTCGCGATGATAATGCGCGCATTGGTAATCGTGACGTCCTGAGCATGCAGCGGCGCCAGCGCCGAGAGCATCAGGCAAGCCAGTAGTGCCAGGATGTGTCGTTTCATGAATATCGTTCCTCCGAGCCGGGATTGTGAAGCGTATCTTACGATACGTTGATCGGAAGCGCGAACACTGGGCGGTTAGACATCGGATGCCTTGGATATCCGACAAGTCGTCAAAGAGTCGGCGTGTAATTTTGCAGCAATGCAAAAATCGGTCGAGTCACGTGTCAGTACTGCCCCAATTGTCAGCGGCTGCTTGCCGTACTGGTTGGAAAGCCGGATTCGAAGCCGATTGCCCGACAACGTCGACCGTACGACGATACGAGTCGTCTGGTTCTCAAGTACACCATTCCAGCTGGCAGCGTAGAACTCGGGCGGCGGCCCCATTCCAATTGCCACATCTAACTCCCGGAATGGCTGCGTTGCTCCTGCCCACGTCGAGACCCATTGGCCTCCCCGTCCCAAAGATCTCTCTAAGGCGCGAGTAGACTCTTGAAGCAGACCTGTACCTAGGGCGAAGACCAGGAAAGCAAGAGCTGCTATAAAACCAACATGTCGCACAAACTCACGGTACAAGAGAATTTATCTACCATAAACGAAAAACCACTCTCGCGGTGTCGGCGCGAGAGTGGTTTAAGGGGATGGCCTGGCTATTTCGCTCGGTCTTTGTAGCCCTGCGAGATCATCTGGATGGTGAAAATCTCGTCGAACCGCTGGTTGTTCGCGACACCATAGAGCGTCTTCTTATCGGGACCGCTGAAGGCAACGGTAATGAGGTTCAGCGGCGCGGGAATCTCTCCGAGGAGTTTGCCGTCCTTGTCAATGACCTGGACTCCCAGGCCACCGGTTGAGTAAACGCGTCCCTGCGAATCGATTGTCGTGCCGTCATTGCCGGCCGTAGCAAACTGACGTTCATTCGTCAGAGAACCGTCGGCCTGAACGTCGAAAGCCACAACTCCACCACCGCCTCCAGCTGCAGCTCCACGAGCTCCGCCTGCCGGTGCTGCGCCTTGTCCGCCTGCCGGCGCTCCTGCTGCAGGCGCTGCGGCTCCAGCCGGTGCACCGGCGCCGCGAGCGGCTCCCACTCGACCGGTTACATAGAGGGTCTTCTCATCCGCGCTGAGGATGATGCCGTTGACACCCGTGAGTGTTCCATACTTCGTTACGACGCCCTTCGAATTGGCGTAATAGACTCCGCCCATCGTGAAATAAACGCCGCCTTTGCTGTCTGCGGTCAGGTCGTTGATCACGCCGCCAATGCAATCCAGCGGCTCGCCCATGTAAGTGTCGGCAAGAGTCCGTCGCTTGGGCTCCAGTTGTATCACCGAAGTGGGCAGACCTCTGGACACGACGTAGAGCTCGCCCTTCTTGCTCATCGCGAGAGCACCGCCAGTCTTGGTGTCTTTATAGGGAGTGGAAACCTTGTTATTTTTATCGATCTTCAAGACTGCGCTGTCGGTGTTCTGCGCAGCGAGAATCCCACCGTCCTTCGTCGCGAGAATGCCGTCAGCATTGTTGCCCGTGCCGGTCCAGATGGTTTTCCAGGTCTGGCCCGCAGCGATAACTCCCGGGATTGCCGTCACCGTGTATTCTCTGTGCGCCGGCGCTCCTGCAGCAGCGGCGTTGGCGCCGGCAGCCGCTCCACCGGGTCCTCCCGGGCCGGCCGCCGCCGGACCTCGGTTTCCACCTCCTGCTCCGCGCGCAGGCGGTGGCGTCTTGCATTTGGCTGCGACGAATTCGGCATACTTCGCATCCGAGGGGGCTTGCACGCCAGGTCCCGTCTGCGGCGCAGCGGGAGCCGCCGGCTGCTGTGCTGGAGCCTGGCCCAGAACGGCCATCGCACCGAGGCAGCCCAGTGCTGTAAGCAACATTCCTTTCGACTTCATGAATCTCTCCTTTGACTTGCCTTAAGGCGAGCCCACCGGCCGCCGGGTTCAAACCCGAGCATTAAACTGCGTCTTGAGATTCAAGTCAAAGGCGGGATAGATCTGGGGATCCCCAGATCTATAATCCCGGCTGATGATCGCACTTCTCGTTAGTATCGCAATGCTTGCGGCGCAAGGGATTCCGACTTCGCCGAATCAGACCGGCACGGTAATGGGCTCGCTGCGGTCGAGCACAGGGGTCCCAGCTGCAGGAGTTCGGGTTTCCGCTCTCTCCAAACCGGAAGCGCTCACAGAACTCAACGAGTCATCATCGCTTGCTGGAATTGCAGAGACGGATGCATCGGGTCGATTCCGCCTTGAAAATATTCCTCCCGGCCGTTACTACATCGTTGCAGGACGAATCGACCTGCCGACGTTCTATCCGGGAGTGGTGAACGCCAATGAAGGCATGGTCATTCTCGTCACAGCGGGCATGACGGTGCCGGGCATCGATTTCGTCCTGAACAATGTCAGCGTCGGACGAGCGATCTCAGCAGGTTCGCCGGCGCCATCCTGGGTAGTGCCTATACAAACACGCATTGAAGGTGGCGGCAAGATCCCAATGTTTGAAGGCGGGTGGTTCCCCGTTCTTCGCCTCGCACGCACCGACAGTGCTCGGATCGAAACACCACTCAGCGCCACAAACGTCACCGTACCCAATCCGGAGTATGGCGCTACGGTGGAAAACCTTCCCGAGGGCTACACACTTCGATCGTTTACCTTCGGCTCCACAGATCTCAGGACTAGCGCGCTCCAACTTGTACCACCCGGAACTGTCCCACCGCGTGCGGCATTGATGCCGGTGCCCCAGATCATTTCCATCGTTCTCGAGCGCAAGAAGGAGCCTGCACAAACCGGCGTGCGAATCACAGGACAGATCCATGGGGATCCCAATCGTTCGATCTACATTTCGAACAGTCCGGGCGCCATGTATGCCGACGGAACGTTTGAATTCGTTGGTGTTCCTGCGGGCCGCCACGCGATCGTGACACTCGACAATCCCGGAAGGGAGCGCGCTCTTGCAGCGTCGATCGTCGTCGGTGATCGCGATCAATTGAATCTGGAACTCGAAGAGACGTCCATAGCGCCTCTGGTCTCCGGGAATACCCAGGCGCCTCTGCCCGCAGGGGATCTCGCTCCGAACACTCGGATCCCTCTCGCAGCCATTCGCGGACGCGTCGTCGATGGCCCAACCGGAAGACCGATGGACGCCGGCAGAGTCGTGGTGAACAGCGACTACGCCTTCACATTTTCGTTGGGCGACGACGGAAGGTTTGAAGTGCCCCGGCTTCTTCCAGGAAAGTATGTCCTCGATGTCGTGGCTTTCGGAATCGGATCGATCAGCAAGACCGTCATCCTCGAAGATAAAGACACCCAGCTCGATCTGACGATCGCTTCGGACCGCTGACTTACTTTAACGAAGAGCTCGCGGATTCATTTGTCGGTGAAGCCTTTTGTAATACACCGGACACGCGATGACCGCTGCCGCCTTTGCCATTCAGTATAATGTCGCGCGCAGTGATGTCTTTCTGTCCATAAAGCTTCTCATTGGCGCCCCCGTCCTGTCGCAGCGTGGACCCTTCGAGAGACACACCGGCGAACAGACCACGCGACCGCGAATACGTAAGGATCTCCGCGCGCATGTACGCATCCGTTGCAGCCATGGCGTTACGTCCCTTCGGTCCTGCAGCAACGGCAGCATCCGCCCCGAGCTTCACCTTACTCTTTAGCAGGGACTCGACGCCTTTCGGGTTCATAACGAGAAGGACGTAGTCCGCGGCCTGACCTCCAAGCTGGAAGCCGATGCTCGCGCCTTCAAGGCGATACATGGCCGGAGCGCCCCACGGCCCCGTGAAGTTTTTCCCACTACGGCAAACCAGAACGCCCTTGCCGTAACTGCCGCCGAAACCAAGAGCAAACTTTTTGACAGAAGGCATGATTGCGACGCACTCCGCCTTGTTTAGCAATTCCTTCGGCAACGCATCCGGGATGTTCAGGATTTCTTCCATTGCCTCTGCGCTGCTGTCCAGCCGTTCGTTTTCCGCATCGCCCGCCAGCAGCGGAGACACCATTACGAGACTCAAAAGCCCAACAATCAGACGCATAGACAGCCCTCCATTGGAGGCATTGTCACCGGCGGTCAGAGAGTTTTCAATGAGTGGAAGTGTGGGATTCTTCGTTGGCTGAGGTCGGCGCTCTATCCGCGAGCCTGGTGGCTATCGCTTCACTCCCGCCAAAAACCTATCCACCACTTCGAGGAAGTCCTTCGTGTTCTCTTCGCTTGGATAGTGGCCCAGGCCCGGGAGTGTGACGATCTGTACCTGCTGAAGAGTCTGCTTTAACTCGGACTGCGTTGCAGCGGGGACAATGGTGCTTCTTCCGCCAAGCACATAAATTATCGGAGCCTTGATCTCTCGGACAAACCGCCACAGCTCCGTCGGAACGAACCCATTCGCAATCTTGGGGTCTCTCTTCCAGATCACGCGGCCATCCGGTCGTCGTTTCGAGCCGTATTTCACATACGCTGCAAGAACCTCCGGATCGGTCCGTGCGTTCGAGGCTTTCAGTTGGGTCAACAACTCGTCCTCGGACGCCCAGCCCCGTTCATCCTCCTGTCGCATGCGATTCGCCCCGCTGTCCGCAATCTCTCTGGGCCGTTCCGGCCCAACATCCTCGGAGATTACGGCGGCCACCAACTGCGGGTGCATTCCCGCAAATACCTGTGCGACGCGACCACCCGTCGAATTTCCCCAGATCACAATGTTTCGTAATCCGAGCTGCGCGGCCATACTCTCGATATCCTTCACATAATCCTCGACGAGGTACGCCCCTTCCGCAGACCAGCCCGAGTCTCCGTGGCCGCGCATGTCCACGGCCATCACGTGATAGTCCTTGGTGAAGTGCGGCGCAAGATGATCGAAGGTATGCGCAACTCTTCCGATACCGTGCAGCAAAATCATTGGCGGTTTTGTCTCATTCCCCCAATCGAGGTAGTGAATGCGCAGTCCATTCACGTCAACGAACCGATCTTGCGGGCTTTGCGCGAGCGCGCTCGAACATACGATCAGCAGGCTGATCACAACACCTGCACGCTTCAACATGTCAGGTCGCTTCATAGGATTTACACCGGCTGGGAACGTTGTCATTTTATGTTATCTTCGCCGTCACCATGAACAACTTACTTGATCTCTCGAAGCCATCGTTGACGTCGTTTTGGAGAGGGCATACTGGCTTGGACTAGCGATGCCGCACACAAGCGCGGTCTATGCGCCGAAGCTGCTCGACAAAATCAAAAGAGGAGTCCAATGAGAAAACCCTGGTTTCAGCTGACCGCATCGTTGATCGCGATGGTCATGATCGCCAATCTGCAATATGCCTGGTCTCTGTTTGTCGAGCCGATACGAGCCGCCCACCTCGGTCCAAATGGCATGCCCCTGTGGCAACGCAGTGAAGTGCAGGTGGCGTTTGCGCTGTTCTTCATTCCACTTCAGACTTTTGTTCAGCCGCTCGACGGCTGGCTGATGGATCGGATAGGGCCGCGGTTTTTGATCACGATTGCCGGGGTACTATGCGGAGTCGGCTGGAGTCTCATGGGCCGAGCCGATACGTTGACCGAACTGAATCTTTACTACGCGTTCGCCGGCGTCGGCGCCGCTTTTGTGTATAGCGGATGTGTCGGTTCTGCGTTGAAGTGGTATCCGACTCGGCGAGGATTCGCAGCAGGGCTCATCGCCGCAGGGTTTGGTGGAGGAAGCGGACTCTTCAACCTGATTATCCAGAAATATCTCATTCCGGTGTACGGGTATAGAACCACCTTCTTGATCACGGGCGTTATACAGGGCGCGATCATCACGCTTGTCGCCCAGTTCCTGCGGCATCCGGATGCAAGTTTCACTTCTCCGAAACCCGCAGCTGCGGCGACCGCGACCAAGTCTCGGCGAAATACGCAGAACTACAATACGGGGGAGATGCTGGCTCGCCCACACTTCTATATCCTTTATGTGATGTTCGTCACCGTGGCTACGGGCGGTCTCTACCTCACCGCAAATCAGGCCTCGATCGCTACCGACTGGGGAATGATGGGCATCATTGCTACCATCGCCACACTCGGGCCGCTTGCGAATGGGGCCAGCCGCATCTCCTGGGGTCTGGTTTCGGACCGTCTGGGGCGTGAAAACACGATGGTCATCGCATTCTTCCTTCAGGCCCTTAGCCTTGTCGCCGTCGCGACAGCCGGCAGGAACTCGCCAACACTTTTCGTAATTGCTCTAGTCGCTGTTTTCTTTACGTGGGGCGAAGTCTACTCGCTGTTTCCGTCCACTCTTGGAGACTACTTCGGCAGCAAGCACGCGACATCCAACTATGCCTTCCTCTACACCGCGAAGGGCGTCGCCGCGTCTCTCGGAGGCTATCTGGGGACAAGGCTCGTCGACAAAGCCGGGTGGAGTTGGGAGTCTGTATTCTATGGATGCGCCGTTCTGGCGTTAGTATCGGCAGTGATCGCGATGGTTCTCAGGACGCAGCCTTTGCCGCAGAAAGCCGCGGATCGGCAGGTGGCATAACGCAGGGTTATGCGTGATGAAGAGCGGCTCGAGATGATTGAGAGACTTCGTGTCGGCGAGGCGACTCTGCTTCGCGCTGTCGACGGGGTCGCGGAAGATGTCGCTGCGAAGTCTCCTGCTGCGGGAAAGTGGTCCGCTTTGCAGTGCGTCGAGCATGTTGTCCTGGCGGAAGAGCATATGCTGGGTCTGGTGTTGGCGGCTGAACGATCTCCCGAACCTGTGCTCAACAGCCGTCTCGAAAGGGCAATCCTGGAGCGCGGCGCGGACCGAACGCAGAAACGGGAAGCTCCGGATGTGGCGATTCCCAGCGGCCGGTTTCTGACAATTCATGAAGCGATGGGCGCTTTTTCAAACGTTCGCGAACGGACGATTCAGTTTGTTGAAAATTGCGATGAGGATGTTCGGACGCTGCTGATCGAGCATCCGGTTGTCGGAAGGATTAATGGCTATGAGACTCTGCTGCTGATCGCTGTCCACTCGATGCGGCATGCGGTGCAGATCGAGGAGATTTTGAGGGGCGTAGGGTAATCATAAACGGAAATCCGGTCTTCCGGGGCTATCCTTCTCCCTCCGGGAGAAGGTGGCGCGAAGCGCCGGATGAGGGATTTCCGTTTTACGCTACAATCTTTTTGCGGCCCGCAGAAAGGTACTCTCCCTTGAAACCGCGCCGCATTCCCACCGATCCCGAAATTCTTGCGTACGCCAGAAAAATGCGTCACTCCGACACGCGCGCCGAAAGGCGCGCCTGGGTCTTCCTGCGGGAGCGCCGCATGCTTGGGCTCAAGTTTCACCGCCAATTTCCGATTGCGAACTACATTGTCGATTTTTACTGCGAGCACTTGCGCCTAGTTCTGGAACTCGATGGCGGTGTGCATGACGATCCGAAGCAGGCTCGGAACGACGAGCGTCGCAATACTTACCTTCGGGATCTTGGATACCACGTGTTGCGTGTTCCGAATGGCCTGGTGCTACAAGCGCCGGATCAGCTGGAGTGTGAGATTAAGAAATTTCTCATTGGAGATTGTGGAGAGGGATTGAGGTGTACTGCGGATCCCTCATCCGGCCCTTCGGGCCACCTTCTCCCGGAGGGAGAAGGATAGCCCCCGAAGAGGGATTTCTAATTCCGGTACACTAGCGCTCCATGAACCTTTCCTCCGACGTTGCCATCATTGGAGCCGGGCACAACGGACTTGTCGCGGCAATCCTCCTCGCCCGGGCGGGCCTCAGTGTCACTGTCCTCGACGAACAGTCCGTTATCGGCGGCGCAGCAAAGACGGAATACCCCTTCCCTAAGGCGCCAAACCTTGGCACATCGACCGGCGCGTACCTTCTCGGCGTGATGCCTCCCGAGCTTCTCGCAAAACTCGGCGCGCGTCTGACTCTGATTCGCCGCGATCCTCATTACTTTCTGCCGACAACCGGCAGCCGCTACCTGCTCTTCGGCTCTGACGCCGACGCCATGCGGCACCAGTTCCTGAGTTTTTTCTCCGAAAAGGACTGGCTTGCCAATCAGGCACTCACGCAGGAGATCGGCCAGATTCGCGACGATCTCGCACCGGCATTTCTCGAAGAGCCTCTATCGCTCGAGCAAACCGCCGGGCGATATATTCGTCCTTCGCTCCGCCGGATCTTCGTCGACCTCGTGACGCAGCCGGTCGAGAACTACCTCCATCGCTTCGGATTCGAAAGCGATCTCCTGCTCGCGATGTACGCAGTCACGGACGGATTCTCCGGTCTCACTGCGGGATTCGGCGACACCGGCACAGGTTTGAACTTTCTCTTTCACAACATGTGCCGCCTTCCCGGCTCAGACGGAACGTGGATGATCGCGCAAGGCGGGATGGGTAGCGTGACCAGAGAACTCGGACGCCTTGCCACAGAGGCAGGCGCGAAAT
>Ga0068858_100005889_pt1 | contig 11966 bp, 9 predicted proteins | sample KBSSwiS12_FD_66589 | JGI IMG/M metagenome (GOLD analysis project Ga0068858, IMG submission 66589) | Switchgrass rhizosphere microbial communities from Kellogg Biological Station, Michigan, USA - KBS Switchgrass S1-2 | ecosystem: Host-associated > Plants > Roots > Rhizosphere > Soil ... | reverse complement strand
AAGAAGTGTGCAGTCATATGACACTCTCCCCAAGCCTTTCTGCGGGCCAGGAAACCGCTCAACGGCTCTATCTGGATCTGTTGAAAGGTGTCTTAACTAGAACAATCGTGCACGAAAAGTACATGTCCATGGATACGTGGGGCCCCACCAGTACGATGTATAAGCGCCTGTTCCCAATTATCAAGCGCGCTGTTGGGGTAAAGGGGTTGGAGATAGTTCGGCCTTTCAAGTTGGACTTGGCGAAACGAGAGGAGGGCCTGGATTGGCCTCCGGAAGCGGAGACGATGGTTGGCATGAAACGCCTGAACAACGTTCAGGAATGCGTCACTGACGTGCTGCGTTCCGGAGTGCCCGGCGACATTCTAGAAACCGGCGTCTGGCGCGGCGGATGCTGCATTTTTATGAAAGCGATTCTGGCTGCGTATGGCGATACTACTCGCAATGTCTGGCTTGCCGACTCTTTCGAGGGACTTCCAAAACCAGATGCTGAGCAGTATCCAGAGGACCGGGACGATGAGCTTTGGATGCGTAGTGTCCTTGCGGTTCCGATGGAAACGGTGCAAGAGAATTTCCGTCGCTACGGGTTGCTAGATGAGCGTGTCAAATTCTTGAAAGGGTGGTTTAAAGATACGTTACCCACGGCACCCATCCGCCAATTGTCCATCTTGCGGCTCGACGGGGACATGTATGAATCCACCATTCAAGTTCTCGATGCGGTTTATTCAAAAGTGTCCCTTGGTGGTTACGTAATCATCGATGACTATCATCTGAAGGGCTGTAAAGCCGCAGTGGATGATTTCCGAAGGAATCACCACATTAGCGATCCACTCACGTCCGTAGATTGGGCTGGCGTATATTGGAGACGTTCTGGTTAGTGTTTCGCCAAGCGGATTTTCATCGATACTGTTCTGTCAGCGAAATTCGCGCATACCACAATTTCGAGATTGTAACTTGACTTGCCGAATGCAAATCGTGGCGGATCGTGGTACCGTGGCGTCCCTATGAGTGACATTGCCATCCGGGTGGAAGGCCTCGGCAAGCAGTATCGCATCGGGAAGCGTGAGCGCTATAAGACCCTACGCGATACGCTGACGGATGTCGTGGCTACGCCGGCGCGTCGTCTGCGGTCGGTTTTCCGTGGTGGGGATGACCCGCATGAAAAAGAACGAGCAGATGTCATCTGGGCGCTGAAGGATGCTTGCTTCGAAATCTCGCGCGGGACTGTGGTCGGTATTATTGGACGCAATGGGGCTGGGAAATCGACCTTATTAAAGATCCTCTCACGCATCACCGAGCCGACGGAAGGCTATGCGGAAGTTCGCGGCAGAGTCGGATCCCTGCTGGAGGTCGGCACCGGTTTTCATCCCGAACTGACCGGCCGCGAGAATGTTTATCTGAACGGCGCGATTCTGGGGATGAAAAAGGCTGAGATTGAACGTAAGTTCGATGAGATCGTCGCGTTCGCCGAAGTCGAGAAGTTCATCGATACCCCAGTCAAGCATTTTTCGAGCGGCATGTACACGCGCTTGGCGTTTGCCGTAGCCGCACACCTGGAATCAGAGATCTTGCTGGTAGACGAAGTGCTGGCAGTAGGCGACGCCGAATTTCAAAAAAAATGCCTGGGCGAGATGGAACACGTTTCCAAGCAGTATGGACGCACAATAGTTTTCGTGAGCCATAACATGGCGGCTGTCAAAAGTCTGACCAAGCGGGGAATCTTTCTGGATCAAGGTCTAGTCACCTTTGAGGGGCCAGTGGAATCGGCAATTCAACGGTATCTCGAATGCATTCAGCGGTTTCGGTCAGATAATACCGAAAGATCGTGGGGCCGTGGCACACACACGGCGATTTCCGATGTTCGGCTTCTGGATACTGCTGGACGCCCCACGACGCATTACTCCTCGGGAGAATCGTTACGGATACAAGTGGAACTTGAAACGGACGGCACCTCGGGATTATCGCTCGAAATTGTGCTGAACGACCCATTTCGTTCGCGTCTTGGTTTGGCGTCAACCTATCGCTTCCACGGCGAGATGCTCCCATTCGAAAAGGGTGTTTACAAATGCTATCTGGTGCTCGAGCCTTTGAGGCTCGCTTCGGGCACCTATTCTTTAGATGTTGCCACGTCCGCGATCAGCGGCGGCTGGGATCACCATGTCGAGTCGGCGCTCGATTTCGACGTCCCATTCTCGAATCCACTCGGTCGCGAGTTCGACTTCAAACATAGCTATGGGCATGGATCGCTCGCCCTGTTATGCTCTTCGCCGTCGCGATTTGAACCCCTGGCGGCTTACGAGTCGGTAGGCAGCGAAAATCGATGAATGCACCGGACAGAAGATCCTTGTCGTCGGGGCGAGTATAGAATGCCGAAGTTCAATGTGGCGGCGGTGATCGCCACCCGGAACCGAGCTGGCGCTTTGCAGCGTTGCCTAGCAGCGCTGGCGGAACAAACGGTCCCCCCGGACGCGGTTTATGTGGTCGATAATGCCTCAACCGACGGGACGTCGGAACTAGCGAAGAGCCTAGGACGCGCGATCCGCTACCGCTATTTAAGCCAGAATACCGGATCGGCGGGTGGATTTAACGAGGCGCTGAAATGGGCATACGAGGCGGGATACAGCTGGCTGTGGGTTACGGATGACGACAGCATTCCACATAAGAACGCGTTGGAGCAACTGCTGTTATCCGTGACGTCATTTCCTGACGTTTTGATGGCGGCTCCTAAAAAATTGACGCCGGAAGGCCTGCTGTGGAACGCAGAAATGATTTACGATTCCACGGAACGAGCAGCCCGGGCTCCGAGTCAAACGCTCTATGAACGGAATGAGCCCTTCGAATGCGATTGGACTGCAAATACCGGCTTGCTGGTGCGTCGAGAGGCAATCGACGCCGGCGGCCTGCCACTGGCCGATCTCTTTGCGTTCGGAGAAGACACCGAATATTGCATCCGCCTTCGACGTCACGGGAGGATAATCCTGGTGCCGCGGGCAATCGTGGTGCATCGGGATCCGTCCATGGCGTGGCCCGTGCCTGTCTCGCTTCTGTGGAGGAGCTATTACATCAAGAGGAACTTGATTTACTTGAGTTCACGGAGCCGAATCCTGCCGACACGCGGCATCGCATCTATCGTGCTGTTTACGATCAGAGAAGCCATCGTAATTCTCAGGAAGCTCAATGCCAAGCGTCTTCGCCTGCGCGTTCTGATTGCAGCCAGTTACCACGGCTTAGTCGGCCGGCTCGGTCCAGCGCCCAGCTGGTTAAGCCAGCCCTAACAAGCAGCGACGGAGGCTCACGCATGGACATGTCGTCCCAGCGAATGTCGAACAACGTCGACCGAAGGATTAAAGTCATTCACCTGCCGTTCTGCTATTGGCCTGATCCCGTAGGCGGTACTGAAGTGTACGTCGAGAGCCTCGCAAGAGAGCAGCAAGGTCAAGGCCTCGACGTCATGGTGGCCGCTCCCGGAACTGAGGAACAGAACTACCTGCACAATGGAGTAAAGGTCCGGCGGTTCCGCGTGGCTCAGCAGGTACAGAATCTTCAGGACCTTTACGGAGAGGGTGATGCGATTGGCGCCGACGCTTTCGTTCACGTTCTCGATGCGGAACAGCCCGATATTGTCCACCTCCATGCATTCACTCGTGGCGTTTCGCTTCGTGTGGCGCGTGCCGCCAAACAGCGCGGTATTCCGGTTGTGTTCAGTTACCATACGCCATCGGCGAGCTGCCAGCGCGGGACGCTTCTCCACTGGGGGACCGACAGCTGCGACGGCGTGCTCGATATCAAGCGCTGCTCGGCCTGCGTATTGCACGGCCTGGGACTTAATCGAAACGTCAGCGCCTTGCTGGGTTCGCTACCACAGAGCGCCGGACGAGCTCTCGGGTCCCGAGGGCTCTCGGGCGGGATTTGGACAGCGCTACGGATGACGGAACTAATTGCACTTCAGCATGCTGCCTTTGGTGCGCTGATGGCTGAGGTAGACCACGTGGTGGCCCTCTGCGAATGGGTGAAACAGTTGCTCTGCCGCAACGGCGTGCCGAAGGAGAAGGTCACTGTCTCGCGCCAAGGTTTGTGCTACGCGGATGAAGGGACGCCTGCGGTTGGTCAAATCGGACTACCAAGACAGCGGCTACGCATGATTTTCCTTGGTAGACTCGACCCCTCAAAAGGCGTGCACATTCTGATCGAGGCTATGCGGGCGGCACAGGGGGTCCCCATCGACCTCGACATCTTTGGAGTTGCGCAAGGTGAGAGTGGCACGGAGTATCTTCAAAGCCTGAAGCAGGATGCTCAAGGCGACCCGCGAATTTCATTCCACGATCAGGTTCCCGCCCGAGCTGTGGTGTCCAAAATCCGTGAATACGATCTGTTAGCCGTCCCGTCGCAATGGCTGGAGACTGGACCGATGGTGGTATTGGAGGCCTTCGCGGCGGGGGTGCCCGTGATCGGCTCCAGCCTGGGCGGGATCGTGGAACTGGTCACTCACGGAGTGGACGGGTTGCTGATTGAACCACGTTCGATTGCCGACTGGGCGAGTGGTCTTCTTAAGATTTCCACACAGCCCGCCGTGCTTGCAAAGCTTCGCTCCGGCATCCGTCCGCCGCGGCGGATTTCAGAATCCGCGCGCGATATGGCCAATCTCTATCTGACATTATTTCCTCAAGAGGCGCATGCCTAAGCGGATCGTTTACGTTCAATACACGAACCCCGCCGGTTATCCTCCCCTGGAGCACAGCTCCCGGATTCTCGCGGATGCCGGCTGGGAAGTGTTGTTTCTGGGCACGGGAGCGGCGGGGGGAGCGGATGCACTATTGCTTCCGGCCCATCCGTTGATCACGGTGAAGCAATTGCCTTTTTGCCAGGCAGGGTTTCGGCAGAAGATCCACTTCGTTATGTTTGGCTTGTGGGTCTTAAGGTCGGTCCTGGCTTGGCGGCCCCGGTGGGTATATGCGTCCGACATGCTTTCGTGTCCGGTTGCTCTCGCACTTAGTTGGGTCCCAGGCAAGCGCATTATTTATCACGAGCACGATTCACCCAGTGCAAGCGCTGGCTCAGCAACGAACGGGTTTGTGATGTGGTGTCGCCGCGCACTGGTGCGCCGCGCGGAATATTGTGTCCTTCCAAACCAGCAGCGAGCCGAGCACTTTCAGGCCGAGACCGGCGCTGGATCATCCACAGTAGTTCGCGTCTGGAATTGTCCGAGAAAGGAGGAGATCGCCGGCCCGCGGGCGCCGCTGAACGGACCCGACGTGTGGCTGCTGTATCATGGCTCGATTGCTCAGAGCCGGTTACCGATGGCGCTGATCAATGCCTTGGCGAAGCTGCCGGCTTCACTCAAATTTCGCGTGATTGGATACGAAACATTGGGAAGCCAAGGCTACCTAGATGCCATGCTGGCAAGGGCACGCGGACTCGGTATTTCGCACCGCGTAGATGTGGTGGGGCCCTTGCCGCGACGAGGGGAACTACTGGAATACTGTCGATCTTCTGACATCGGGCTCGCCCTAATGCCGATGGACGGACAAGATATCAACATGCGGGCAATGGCAGGAGCGTCCAATAAGGCCTTTGACTACCTGGCCTGCGGGCTTGCGCTGCTCGTCTCAGAATTGCCGGATTGGAAAGCAATGTTCGTAGAGCCAGGTTACGGACTGGCTTGCATTCCGGACGATCCTAGCAGTATCGAGCGTGCGCTTCGCTGGCTGCTCGAGCATCCTGACGAGATGCGCGCTATGGGAGAACGTGGCCGCCAGCGCATCGAGAAGGAATGGAATTACGAAATGCAGTTCGCTAACGTCCGAGAGATCATGGAGACCCCGGCGTTTGGACGAAGGAGCGAGTACGCACGTGCTTACTCAAAAGTTACGGGAACACGCTAAGTCGGGCGTGCACACGCTTTTCCTACTCGGCCAGAAGGCGGGATGGGACATTCTGCCGCGTCATTTTTACTCGAGTATTCCAGACATCAACGAGCTACGCGTAACCGAGAAATGGAAAGCGCCCTGCAGTATGGATGGTGTGGCGGGCGCAGACATCGACGCGCAGATGGGGTTTCTCCGGGAATGTTGTCCAGAGCACTTGTACGAACGGCTGCGCCAAGGCGGTGTTCATGAGTACGCGTGCCGCGTGAACGGTGCTCCGGGATTTGGCCCGATTGAATCAGATTTTCTATTTTGTTTTATCGCCACCAAACGACCCGCAAAGATTATCCAGATCGGAGCCGGCGTGTCGACGGCCGTAATTCTCCTGGCAGCAGAGGAGGCGGGTTACCACCCCGAAATCGTCTGTGTCGACCCGATTCCCACGGCTTATCTGATCCAGCAGTCCCGACAAGGGTCGATCACTCTTTTGAAAGAGAAGGCGCAGGATATAGATCTTAATATTCTAACCGATCTGAATAATGGAGATCTCTTATTCATCGATTCCAGCCACGCTGTCAGGCCCGGAAGCGAAGTCAACCGCGTCATCCTGGAGATTTTACCTCGCCTCAAGTCAGGCGGCTGGGTCCATTTCCACGACATCTATTTTCCTTACGATTATCCGTCTTCCGTATTGACGACTTTATTCTTTGCCGGCGAGAGTACGCTTCTACACGCGTTTCTCATCCACAACAGGCGGTACGCCATAGCGGTATCCCTAAGCATGCTGCACCATACGTGTGCTAAGGATATGCAGCTCGTACTTCCGAACTACCAGCCGGTTGCGACGACTCACGGACTATATCCCCGCGAAAGGGCCCAGGGACATTTTCCGAGTTCGATCTATCTTTCTGTGCAGTAGCTTCGCAGCCCATCTCAGTGCGGAGGATGACAAGGGCCGACACACAGAGAAAATGGGCACTATTAAAAGGCGCCGGCTCGAACCGGCTGGCGATATACGGGAAATAAGCAGTCAGCTAAAGAATAGAGGTCGCATGAAAATCTTGATTACAGGCGGTGCCGGCTTTGTCGGCTCGCATCTTGCGGAAAAGTGTCTGGCCGAGGGGTGCTCTGTTGCTATTCTCGATGACCTTTCGACAGGCTCGTTCAACAACATATCACACCTGAAAAGTCATCCCGGCTTCTCCTACACGATCGATTCGGTATTTAATGCGCCTGTGGTAGCCGAGCTGGTTGATTGCTGCGATCTTGTTTACCACCTCGCGGCAGCCGTGGGCGTCCGTTTGGTTGTCGAGAGTCCAGTAGGCACTATTGAGACCAACGTTCACGGAACTGAGGTCGTGCTAAAGGCAGTCGCGAAGAAAGGCAAGCGGATCATCATCGCGTCCACGTCGGAAGTGTACGGAAAAAGTGAGAAGATCCCCTTTGGCGAGGATGACGATTTGGTGTTGGGAGCAACAACGCGAGGCCGCTGGAGCTATGCCTGCTCCAAGGCACTAGACGAATTTCTTGGTCTGGCCTATCACGGGGAGAAGAGCGTTCCCGTTACGATAGTTCGCTTGTTCAATACGGTAGGTCCTAGGCAGACTGGCCGCTATGGGATGGTGTTGCCTACGTTTGTTCGACAGGCCCTTCTCAATCAACCCATCACGGTTTACGGTGATGGAACCCAATCCCGCTGTTTTGGTTTCGTTGGGGACGTCGTTGAGGCTCTTTATCGGATTGCCCGGTGCCGCGGCGCTGAGGGAGAGGTGGTGAACATCGGGAATGACCGAGAAATCACGATCATGCAACTCGCCGAAGTCGTGAAAGAACGGACCGGGTCCCAATCGGAAATAATTTGCTTGCCATACAATGAGGTCTACGGCCCGGGATTCGAAGACATGTTTCGCAGGGTTCCTTCCGTGAAAAAACTCGAGCGCCTGACGGGTTACCGGCCATCAACGGACCTTGAGACGATAATAGATGCAGTCGCCAGCGAAATCAGGGAAGATTTGCGTGATAATCATGTGCTGGAAGTCGAATGACAATACAGAATAGAGCGGAGCCGTTCTGGGGGCAAAGCTAACGTGTTAGCTGTTTTATCCACTCATCCCATTCAATATCAGGCGCCGGTATACCGGTTGATCCAACAGCGATTCGGCGTCCCAGTGACCGCGATATACGAGTCGGATTTTAGTGTCGCCGGATATCATGACACGGAATTTAACGTTCGCATATCTTGGGACACGGACCTGCTCAGCGGGTACAATTCATTGTTTCTAACACGTACGACAGGTACCCAGACCGGGCTAAGCCTAGGGACAGCTTTAAAGCGTGCCCGTCCTGATGCCGTCCTCCTGACAGGATACAGCCCAAGATTCCATCAACGCGCATTTTATCACGCGTGGCGGTTGGGGCGTCCGATCCTGTTTCGTGGTGAAACGATCGATCCCACTCGAGACGTAAATCCGTGGAAATCCCGAGTACGCCGGGTGGCGTTGCGGACGGTTTACGCCCGGTGCTCCAGACTGCTGTATGTCGGTCGCCGTTCGTACGAACACTTCAAGAGCATGGCTTGTCCTGACGAAAAGCTCATGCTATCTCCCTATTGCGTCGACGGGTCTTCCTTTCAACCTGCCGACATGGATCGGGACCGGTTGCGGCCGGAAGCACGTAAGGAGATGGACCTCGAAGAGTCTCAGATAACACTGCTCGCTTCCGGAAAGCTCACGCAACATAAACGGCCTCATAGGATTCTCCAAGCCATAAAAGGGCTTCTGAAAAGCGGAACAAAGCCACCTGTGGTGGTCTTCCTCGGTGATGGGGAGATGGTGGATGAGTTGAAGAGACTCGCGGCGACACCTCCGGTTGTGGAAGTTCGTTTTGTGGGCTTTCGCAATCAGACACAACTCAGTCGCTATTACCACGCCGCGGACCTATTAGTCTTGCCGAGCAAGTCCGAAACCTGGGGATTGGTCGTGAACGAAGCTCTGATGCACGGGCTTCCGGCGGTGGTCTCCGATGGTGTGGGGTGTGCGCCGGATCTGATTCGACCCGGCGTAACCGGCGAGATCTTTGAAATGGACTCGGTTACCGACCTTGCTGCTGCCATCCAGAGGGCGTTTGCGCTCGTTCGGTGTGCTTACACCAGAAACAACTGCCGCGAGATCGTGGCATCCTACGGGATAGAGCAGGCTGCTGCGGGGATCGCCGAGGCGTATCGTGCCGTGACCAGCCCGTCGGGAAGGCTACGGGCGATTGGGTGAGCTTTCTACGAACCTCCATCACGGTGTACCGTGCGTCGTTTCAGACGGCGGCTGTTGCGCGCTGGATCTCGTGGAGTCAGCTTCGACCGGTGAGATCGGCGGAAGGAATTGCTCGCGCTCATTGGGACATCTTACTTTGACTCGCGTCAGCCTGAAAACACCGACTTTGATCCTTGTCGGAAACCCCAACGAAATCCATATTGGTGCTCACCTCCTCGCTGGAGCAGATGAGCTCGGCTATCCCGTCAGACGTTTCAACTCCGAAGAAGCTTTCGCCGGGAACCGTCTAGTGGCTAGGATGAATTGGTGGATGAGAGGTCGGCGCCCCAATTGCCTGCGTGAGTTCAGTGACCGGATCGTTCAAGTGTGCCAGGCTCAGCGGCCTGAAGTGGTGGTGTCTACCGGAATTTCACCCATCGATGAAGCGGCGCTGAGACAAGTTGGCGAAATGGGCGTCAAACGGTGCAACTACTTGACGGATGACCCTTGGAATCCCACCCATCGAGCACCGTGGTTTCTACGTGCTCTTCAACAGTACGATCACATATTTTCTCCCCGCAGATCCATTATGGGCGACCTGCACGCGCATGGCTGCCGGACGATATCCTATCTGCCGTTTGCATATGCTCCAGAATTGCACTTCTCAGATCCCCCTTTTACCCCAGACGAAGTTGCAAGGTACTCTTCCGACGTCGTTTTCGCTGGCGGCGCCGATTCTGACCGAGTTGCGATCCTTGGGAGCCTTATCCGGCAAGGGTTTCAAGTTGCTCTCTATGGTGGCTACTGGGAGCGGCACTCTATCACAAAGCGTTATGCTCTTGGACATGCCGACCCGTCGACTCTGCGGAAAGCCATCGCCGGAGCGAAGGTGGCGCTTTGCTTAGTAAGGCGCGCCAACCGGGACGGGCACTCGATGCGCACTTTTGAAGTGGCCGCAATGGGCGCTTGCATGCTCGCCGAATACACAAAGGAACACGAGGAAATTCTTGGCCCGGACGGCGAAGCTGCGGTCTATTTCCGGTCGGAGAGCGAAATGGTCGACCGCTTACGATGGCTCCTGGACAACGAAAAGGAACGGCAGCGCTTGAGGGCTGCAGTGCAGATTCGTATCACCGGAGGCCGCAATACGTACAAGGATCGTCTTGAGACCATGCTCGCCATTGGAGCGGAGACCTGAGGTGAAGATCGCTATAGTCGTGCAGGGAAGATTGTGGGCATTTGATTTGGCGCGAGCTCTGTCTGATCGTGGTCACGAAATAACGCTGTTCACGAGCTACCCGGAGTGGGCGGCGAGGCGCTTCGGAGTTGGAAATGCCGAGGTAAGAAGCTTCTGGCCGCACGGAGTCGCCACGCGTCTCGCCGAACGTTTAGGCATTGACGCAGAATCAGCGCTGCACTCTGCTTTCGGCCGGTGGGCGGCAAAAGAGATCGGCCGTGGATCCTGGGATGTGATTCACTGCTGGAGCGGAGTTTCGCTGGAGCTTCTTCAGGCGCACGGAAACAGCCGTGGGACCACGATTCTGGCCCGCGGATCCACGCATATCCGAACGCAGGCGAGAATTTTGGAGGCGGAGGAGCGCAGGACCGGAGTTCCCTTAGATCGGCCAAGTAAGTGGATGATAGACCGCGAGGAACAAGAATATGCGCTGGCAGACAAGATTGTAATCCTTTCGCGCTTTACCCACGACAGCTTCATCTCGGAAAAGATATCGCCCGCAAAGCTCGGTCTTGTTCCTCTTGGCGCGGATTGTCGGGCTTTTCGGCCGTCGCAGGAAATCGTAGAGCAGCGCCGTCAGCGAATTCTTCAAGGCGACCGACTGCGGGTGATGCACGTCGGCACTGTATGCTTCCGTAAAGGGATGTGGGACGCCGCTGAGATCATCCGCAACCTCGGAATCGAAAGATTCCAGTTCAGATTCGTCGGAGCAATGCTGCAGGAGACAAAGAGCTTAGTCGCGGAACTTCGTGGCCTGGCGGAGTTCATCCCCAAACAGCCGCAGCATGATCTTGTCAACTATTACGCGTGGGCGGATGTGTTTTTCGCACCCACGCTAGAAGACGGGTTCCAAATCGTGTTAGGGCAGGTGGGGGCGTCCGCTCTCCCTATCTTGACAACAACCAACGGAGCCGGCCCAGATTTGGTGAAAGAAGGTCAGACCGGTTGGGTGTTGCCGATCCGTTCTCCCGCAGCTTTTGCCGAGCGCCTGCGCTGGTGCGACACGCATCGCGAGGAGCTAGCTGCTATGGTCCACCACCTATATAGTCAGTACCAGCCTCGCGACTGGTCGGATGTGGCTTACGACTTCGAGCGGATGTGCCAAGAGATCGTCTTTCAAAATAATGTCTGCGTAGTGGCAAAGGAAACCTGACTATGTTCGAATTTGCGTCCATTTCTTTCTGGGTCTTTCTTTGGGTCGCGGCTGCAGCTGCGATTTTCATTTTTCGCTGGAAGCACCGAGACACATCCGTGGGACTCGTCTTCGCCTACTTGTGCAACTTCGCGATCCTACATTGGGTAGGGGCTGCGATATATCTCCGATCTTGGTTTGGCGGGTCCGATCCCGACGCAACCCGGCTGGGGCTGGTCGAAAGCACCTATGCCATGCTGGCTCTAGCCTTCGGTAGCTTGGTTCTGGCTCCCCGTGTCATCCGTAGGTTTCGGATCGGCCATAGTACGGCAATGAGCCATGCGGTACACCGGGATCTTCCCGCGGCCTTCCTCTTGCTGGGGCTGACGTCATACCTCCTGTTTTCAGGTGACTTGGGCCGTCTCCCTTCCATGTCGGCGGTGAGCGCCGTGAGCCAGCAATTTATTGTCGTTGGGATTTGTTTGCTCTGT
>Ga0068858_100005883_pt1 | contig 11973 bp, 11 predicted proteins | sample KBSSwiS12_FD_66589 | JGI IMG/M metagenome (GOLD analysis project Ga0068858, IMG submission 66589) | Switchgrass rhizosphere microbial communities from Kellogg Biological Station, Michigan, USA - KBS Switchgrass S1-2 | ecosystem: Host-associated > Plants > Roots > Rhizosphere > Soil ... | reverse complement strand
CGGAGGCGGGCCATGGCAGGAGGGTACCGAACTGCGTGGAGCGCGAGCCGTCTGACTCCTACCCTGGCCCCGTGAGCGCCGGCGTACCCCTCGTGCGCGCCGAGGGGCTCACCAAGCGGTTCGGCTCGTTCGTCGCGGTCGACGGCATCGACTTCGAGGTCCGTGAGGGGGAGGCCTTCGGCTTCCTCGGCCCGAACGGCGCGGGCAAGTCGTCCACCATGAGGATGCTCGGCTGCGTCTCGCCGTTGTCGGGCGGCACCCTGCGGATCCTCGGCATGGATCCGGTGACGGATGGTCCGCGCATACGGGCCCGGCTCGGCGTCGTGCCGCAACAGGACAGCCTGGACGAGGACCTCACGCTCCGCGAGAACCTGATCGTGTACGCCCGGTACTTCGACCTGCCTCGCGCCGAGGCGGGCCGGAAGGCGGACGAGATGCTCGAGTTCGCGCAACTGAGCGAGCGGGCGCGCGAGCGGGTCGAGCCGCTCTCCGGCGGTATGAAGCGCCGCCTCACGATCGCTCGTTCCCTCGTGAACGACCCCGAGCTCCTGCTCCTGGACGAACCCACGACCGGCCTCGACCCGCAGGCTCGGCACCTCGTGTGGGATCGCCTGTACCGCCTCAAGCAGCAGGGCGTCTCGCTCGTGCTGACCACGCACTACATGGACGAGGCGGAGCAGCTCTGCGACCGGCTGGTCGTCATGGACGGTGGCCACATCGTGGCCGAGGGCTCACCGCTCGAGCTCATCGAGCGGTACTCCACGCGGGAGGTGGTGGAGATACGGATGCGGGCCGGCGAGAACGAAGCCACCGCGACGCGGGTCGCCGCCCTGGCCGACCGCGTGGAGGCGCTCCCGGACCGCGTGCTCCTGTACGTCGACGACGGCGACGCCGCCGTCGCCCGACTCCACGAGCACGGGATCCGGGCGGAGGGCCTGCTGGTGCGCCGGAGCAGCCTGGAGGACGTGTTCCTCACCCTGACCGGCCGGACGTTGGTGGACTGACGTGGCCAGCGCGGCAAACGCTCCGGCGATGTCCGCCACGACCGGCCGCGCCCGGTCGTGGCCGTCGTGGAGCTCGTCCACCGTCGGGGCGCGGCGCGTCGCCGAGTACCACGCCACCGTCTTCCGGCACCTGTGGCGGGCCACCATCGGCACCGCCCTCCTCACGCCATTCTTCTACCTGGCCGGCATGGGCCTCGGCCTCGGCGCGCTCATCGATCAGCACAGCGCGGCCGGCACCAGCCTCGGCGGCGTGAGCTACATGGCGTTCCTCGCGCCCGGGCTCCTGGCCGCGGACGGGATGCTGGTCGGCGCCATCGACAGCACGTGGCCGGTCCTCGCGTCGTTGAAGTGGAACCGCTCCTACTACGCCATGACGTCGACGCCATTGCGCGCCGCCGACGTCGTGGCCGGGCACATCCTCTGGATGACGGTCCGGGTGGCTATCGCCGTCGGCGCGTTCGCCGGGATCATGATGCTCTTCCCCGACACGCGCCACCTGGGGACGCTCGCGGCGATCCCGCCCGCGGTGCTCACGGGCCTGGCCCTCGCCGCGCCCACCATGGCGTGGTCGTGCACGGTCGAGGACACCGGAGGGAAGTTCGCCTCCTTCCAGCGCTTCGTCATCACGCCCATGTTCCTCTTCTCGGGAACGTTCTTCAGCGTCGACCAGCTGCCCAAGTGGCTGCGCATCGTCGCGTGGTTCACGCCGCTCTTCCACGGCGTGAACCTCTGCCGTGCGGCGGCGCTCGGCGGCGTCCCGGGCTGGCAGATCGCGGTCAACGTCGCGGTGCTCCTCGCCCTCCTCGTCGGGGGTGTGCTCGCGGCGCGCCGCACCCTCGCCAGGCGGCTCTACGTATGACGGTGACCACCACAGCGAGCCAGGCGTCCCGCCCGCTCGTCTGGCGGATGCTGCCGCCCGTCCTGGTCGACGCCCGCCGGGGGCAGCGCCTCATCGAACGCAACGTGTACGTGTACCGGCGGACGTGGATGATCATCGTCTCCGGCTTCTTCGAGCCCATCTTCTACCTCGTCTCGATCCGGCTCGGGCTCGGCGCGCTCGTCGGCGACGTGTCCGTCGACGGCCACCTGGTCGACTACGCGCAGTTCGTCGCGCCCGCCCTCCTGGCCAGCTCGGCCATGAACGGCGCCATCTACGACTCGACGATGAACGTCTTCTTCAAGCTGAAGTACGCGCGGACGTACGACGCCGTGCTGGCCACCCCGCTCGGCGTGGGTGACGTCGCGCTCGGCGAGATCGGCTGGGCGCTCATCCGGGGTGCCATCTACGCCACCGGCTTCCTCGTCGTCATGCTGGTGATGGGGCTGGCCGCCTCGCCCTGGGTGGTGCTCTGTGTGCCCGCCGCGCTGCTGATCGGCTTCGCGTTCGCCGCGGTCGGGCTCGCCGGCTGCTCCTACGCCCGTAGCTGGGCGGACTTCACCTGGATCCAGGCCGTCCAGGTGCCGCTGTTCCTCTTCTCGGCGACCTTCTACCCGCTGTCCGTGTACTCCCCCGGCCTGCAGGTCGTCGTGCGACTCACGCCGCTGTACCACGGCGTCGAGCTGTGCCGGGCCTTCTCCACCGGGCACCTGTCGTGGTCGCTCCTCGTCGACGTGGCCTACCTGCTCGTCATGGGGCTCATCGGCCTGGTGGTCTCGAGCCGCCGGCTGGCCACGCTCCTCCTGCACTGACCGACATGGCCGACGGTCGCCCGGGCGCGCAGCACGGCGGTCCTCATCCCTCGGCGCCCGCTTCCTGCGGTCTTTCCCATCCGTGGGCGCGGATCTGCTCGCCGTCGGCGTCCACGGGACGACCGGACCACCGGAGTCGCCCAGGCGTCGCGCTCAGGTGCGCCACCAGTCCCTGCATCGGCGTGCCCTCGAGCTCGGCGATCGCCCCGCGGGCGGCGACGTGCGGGTCGGCGGCGATCGCGGCCATGTCCATCACGGGTGCGATCGCGGCTTCGGCCGCGTCGAAGGCGGCGAGGACCTCCGTTCGCGTCCGCGCGCCGATCCAATCCGCCACGACCTGATCGAGCTCGGTCCGGTGCTCCACCCGCCCGGCGAACGTCCGGTAGCGAGGGTCGTGGGCCACGCCGACGAGCTCCATGACCCGCGCCGCGACCGAGTCCGACGACGTGGACACGGCGACCCAGTGGTGATCGGAGGTCCGGTAGGTGCCGCGAGGGACGGTGTAGGGGATGCCGGCGCCGAGCCGGCCCTGCAGCTCGCCGGTGAGCCGGTACACGGAGATGAGCGGTCCCATGAGCTGGAACAGCGACTCGAGGAGGTTGACGTCGACGACCTGCCCGACGCCCGCGTGCAGAGCGACCATCGTCGCGAACGCGCCGACGAGGCCGGTCACCTCGTCGGTCAACGCGATGGGGGGCAGGAGCGGCGGCCCGTCGGGGTCTCCGGCGATGGCCGCGTAGCCCGACATCGCCTCGGCGATGGAGGCGAACCCCGGGCGCGCCGCGTAGGGACCGGTCTGCCCGAAGCCCGTCACCCTCGTGATCACGAGCGACGGGTTGCGCTCGAGCAGCAGCTCGGGCGCCAGGCCCAGCCGCTCGAGGGTGCCCGGCCGGAAGTTCTCGACGAGCACGTGCGCCTGCTCGACCAGGTGCAGCAACACGGCGTGGTCGGCCGGCTCCTTCAGGTCGAGGACGACGCACCGCTTGTTGCGGTTGGCGAACTTCCACCACAGGCCGGTCCCGTCCCGCGGATCCCGCCACGCCATGTTGCGCAGGCTGTCGCCCTCCGGGCGCTCCACCTTGATCACGTCGGCCCCGAAGTCGGCCAGGTATCGGGCCACGGTCGGCCCGGCGATCACGGTGGAGAGGTCGAGCACCCGCAGCCCCTGGAGCGGGCCGGCCGCGCCCGCCTGGCCGTCCTCCCCCTCCACGCTCATGCCCGCTCCGCCCACGAGCCCAGACGCACGCAGGCGTCGGCGATGTCGTCCGCGTGCCCCGAGTACGAGAAGCGAACGTGGTCGCCACCTCGGGCGAGGTCGAAGTCGATGCCGGGCGTCGCCGCCACGCCGGCCGTCTCCAACCAGTCCCGGCAGAGGTCCATGGCGTGCCGGCCGAACCGGGAGATGTCGGCGTAGACGTAGAACGCTCCGTCGGCCGCGGCCACGTCCGTGAGCCCGGCCTTCGACAGGCCCGTGAGGAGCACCTCGCGGTTGGTCGCGTACCGCTCGACGTGACCGTCGAGCTCCGGTTCGCAGTCGAAGGCGGCGACGGCGGCGAGCTGCGAGAGGGTCGGCGCGCAGATGTAGAGGTTCTGCTGGAAGCGCTCGAGGGCTACCACGAGCTCGGGCGGAGCGACGACCCAGCCCAACCGCCAGCCCGTCATGCAGAAGTACTTCGAGAAGCTGCTCACGACGACGGCCTCGGGGGAGCAGGCCGCCACCGACCCGGCCCGCCGGCCGTACGTGATGCCGTGGTAGATCTCGTCCGACACGAGCTGCACCTGCCGCTCGGTGCACCACGTCGTCAGCGCCCGAAGCTCCGGCTCGGCCAGCACGGTGCCGGTGGGGTTCGACGGGCTGGCGATCACCACGCCGGTGAGTGGACCTGCGGCGTCCAGCAGCTCGGGGGTCACCGTCCAGCGGGTGGCCGGGCCGACGGTGAGGGGCACCGGCTCGACGTCGAGCGCCATCAGCGCGTTGCGGTAGCACGGGTAGCCCGGTTCGACGACGCCGACACGGTCCCCGGCATCGAAGCAGGCCAGGAAGGCAAGGGTGAACGCGGCCGAGGCACCGGCGGTGACGATGACCTGTGCCGGCTCGATCTCCACGCCGTACCAGTCCGCGTAGTGGCGCGCGATCGCGCGGCGCAGCGAGAGCAGTCCGGTGGCGCTCGTGTACCCGACCTGGTCGTGCTGCAGCGCGCGCGCCGCCGCGGCTCGGACGGCGGCCGGCGCGGGGGCCGAGGGTTGACCGACCTCGAGGTGCCGCACCGTGACGCCACGAGCCTCGAGGGCGATGGCCGCGCTCGCCATGCTCATGGCGTGGAACGGCGGGAGGGCCGAACGGCGAGACGGAGGTACCACGAGGTGCCAGTACAGCACGGTGCGCCCGCCGCACCCGGGCCGCCCCGGCTCAGGCGAGGAGGTCGTACCCGGTGGGGAGCTCCTCGCGGCCGGTGAGCGCGCGGGTGACGACGGGGATCTCGGTCAACGGATCGAGACGGTGAAACACCTGTCCTCCAGGCCGCCGAGGGCATAGGTCTCGTAGTCCACGCCGAAGTCGGCGTAGAGGTGACGGCAGCGCTCGCTCCACCTGAGCGCGCCGGGGGTCGAGATGCGGTGGTGCACCTGCATGATCCCGCCCTCGTAGACGCGGTACTCCGCCCACGAGCCCGGGAAGTCCTTGACGCACGCCACCTCGATGTAGGGCACATGACCGGTGGCCGCCGTGCGCCGGACGCGGTTGCGATGGGTGTGGCCGGCGGCGTAGGCGACGATCCGGGAACGCCGCGCCACGACCGTGACCAGCCGCTCCGAGTCGTCAGGGTTGATGCCGAAGTAGTTGGGAGCGCGGGCGGTGCCGGGCTCCCAGCTCTGGTGGTGGCCGAGCACGACGACCGGGCGGTCCGCATCGGCCGCGGCTGCGTCCAGCCAGTCCAGCTGCGCCGCGAGGATCCGACCGGTCGTCTCGGTCGGGATCACGGTGTCGAGCAGCGCGAGGCGGACGCCCGGCAGATCGACGATCTGATCACCCTGGTACCGGGTCTGACCCCGGTACGCGTCGTGATTGCCGCGCATGATGTGGAGCCGGCCACCGAACGCCTCGCCGTACACGTGCCCGAACGTCGCGAACTCCTCGTCCGTGCCGTCGTTCGTGAGGTCGCCCTTCGCCACCACGGCCGCCGGGTCCAGCTCGGCGATCTCGGCCGCTGCGCCGCGGCTCATGGTCTCCGGGTACGGCGGCTCACCGGGGTCGGCCCGCTGGATCGGGCCCAGCTCGCTGTCGTCGATCCGCCCTGCCTCGAGCTCCCCGAAGTGGACGTCGTTCACGGTGGCGAAGCGGCACAGCAGCTCGCCGTCGGGCCGGGCCAACGTGCGGACCGCGACGCCGTTGAGCTCGTGGACGGTGTCGGGCCGCAGGCCCGGGAAGCTGTGCGCTTGCTCACCCTCGTGCAGGACCACGAGGTCGTCGGCCACCGTCGTGACATCCATCAGCCGGGACGGTAGCGGTCGGCCCCGGAGACGCCGCACCCGGGCCGCGCCTCAGGCGCCGGCCAGGCGTCACGAGGGGGTGTCAGGTTGGGAGAGGCGACGAGCGCCCGGCGGTGGCCGGCGACGGACTGGCGGGCGCGGCCCGGCCACCCAGCCGCGCCGCCCTGGGGATCGAGGGGCGTCAGGTACGGCGGGTGCCGGACGCCACAGCCGCGACGACCCCGAGCAGGCGATCGAGCTCGTCGTTGGTGTTGTAGTAGTGCGGTGACGCCCGGACCACCTCGTCCAGGTGACGGCGCGTCATGTCCAGCCGCGCCCACGGGGCGGTCGACGAGTTGATCGTGATGTCGGCACCGGCCGCCGCCCCGATCACCGTGGAGGCGTCGACACGGCCGCCGTGCACGCGGAAGGTGACGATGGCGCTGCGCTCGGCCTCGCCGTCCTCGACGGTGACGCCGTCGATCTCGAGGAGGCCGCGCCGGAGCCGCTCGGCCAGCGCGGCGGTGCGGTCGTGGATGGCCTCGATGCCGAGGGCGCGCGCCTCGACGAGCGCGTTGGCCAGCCCGACGCGGGCGGCGATCGAGGCCTCGAACTCCTCGAGGCGGTCGGACCCGACCCGCGGCTCGTACCGGTCACCATCGATCCAGTCCGCGCTGGTGGCGTCGATGCCCGGCGGGTCGAGTCGCCCCTGCAGCTCGCGCCGGACGTACAGCATGCCGGTGCCCCGCGGCGCCCTGAGGAACTTCCGGCCCGTCATGGTGGCGACGTCGCAGCCGACGGCCTCGACGTCGAAGGGGAGCTGGCCGACCGACTGGCAGGCATCGACGAAGTACGCCGTCCCGCGTGCACGAGCCTCGCGGACCGCCTGTCCGACCTCGACGACGGGGTTGACGAGCCCGCAGTTCGTGCCGACGTGTGTCATCGCGACCAATCGCACCCGGTCGTCGAGCATCGCGGCGAGCGCCTCCACGTCCACTGCCCCATCCCCGCCGGCCGGCGCGGCCACGACCTCCGACCCGACGAGCCGACCGGCCTGGAGCAGCGCGAGGTAGTGGGAACTGTAGGACAGCTGGTCCACCAGGACCCGGTCGCCGCGCCGGAGACCGCCCGCGAGCACGAAGCCCCAGAACGCCTTGATCCACCCCGCGGTGTCGCTCGTCGTGAGGACGATCTCGTCGGGGTGCGCGCCGACGAGGGCCGCGCCGTCGGCCCGCCCCCCGGTGAGGACGTCCTCCGCCTCCGTCGCGGCCAGGTAGCCCCCGATCTCGGCTTCCAGCCGCAGGTGGGCGATCACGGCGTCCACGGTGGCCTGGGTGGGGAGCGCCGCCCCCGCGTTGTTGAGGTAGGCCCGGCCGTGGCAGCCGGGGGTGGCCGCCCGCAGCGCTTCGACGTCCCGCGCGGTCAGTACCAGGGCCGTGACCTCCTCGCGGCGACCGGGCGGTTCCACCAGCGACCACTGAAGCGCCAGGCACCGCGACGCGGGTCGTCACGCGCGACGGCGACCACGGGCTTGGGCCACAGCGCCTCGATCGCCGCCGCGATCGCCGCCATCTCCTCCACGGTCGCGCCATTGCCCTGGACCTCGACGAGCCGGCCGATGCGCGGCGCAGGGCGGGCGGTGGCCGGGTGAGGCGCGTCCCACGCGCTCACAGCGGCACGTTGCCGTGCTTGCGGCGGGGCAGTTCCTCGCGCTTGGTCCTGAGGAGCTCCATGCCGGCCACGAGCTTGGCCCTGGTCTCGGCCGGGTCGATCACGTCGTCGACGTAGCCGCGCTCGGCGGCGTTGTACGGGTTGGCGTAGCGCTCGGTGTAGTCGGCCACCAGCTCGGCGCGGCGGGCGACGGGATCGGCAGCCTGCTGGAGCTGGCGCTTGTAGACGATCTCCACCGCGCCCTGCGGGCCCATCACGGCCAGCTCGGCCGACGGCCAGGCATAGGCCAGGTCGGCGCCGATCGACTTGGAGTCCATGACGACGTAGGCGCCGCCGTAGGCCTTCCTGGTGATGACCTGGATGCGAGGCACCGTGGCTTCGCAATAGGCGTACAGCAGCTTGGCGCCGTGGCGGATGATGCCCCCGTACTCCTGGTCCACGCCCGGGAGGAAGCCGGGCACGTCCACGAAGGTGATGAGCGGGACGTTGAAGGCGTCGCAGGTCCGGACGAACCGCGCCGCCTTCTCGGCGCTCTCGATGTCCAGCACGCCGGCCAGGACCATCGGCTGGTTGCCGACGATGCCGACCGACTGGCCGTTCAGCCGGCCGAAGCCGCAGATGATGCTCTTCGCCCAGTGGGGGAAGTACTCGAAGAACTCGCCCTCGTCGAGCACCTCGCGCACGACCTTCTTCATGTCGTAGGGCAGGTTCGGGCTGGGCGGCAGGATCGTGCGCAGGTCCTCGCAGAGCCGGAACGGATCGTCCGTCGTCTCGGCGATCGGCGCCTCCTCCAGGTTGTTCTGCGGGAGGAACGACAGGAGGTAGCGGACGTCGTCCAGGCACGCCTTCTCGTCGGGCGCGACGAACGTGGCGACACCGGACTTGGTGGCGTGGCTCATCGCCCCACCGAGCTCTTCGAGTGTGACGTCCTCACCGGTGACGGTCTTCACGACGTCTGGACCGGTGATGAACATGTGCGAGCTCTCACGGACCATGAAGATGAAGTCGGTCATGGCCGGCGAGTAGACGGCGCCGCCGGCGCACGGGCCGAGCACGACGCTGATCTGGGGTACCACGCCCGACGAGAGCACGTTGCGGTAGAAGATGCCGCCGTAGCTGGCCAGCGACACCACGCCCTCCTGGATCCGGGCACCGGCGCCGTCGTTCAGGCCGACGACCGGCGCTCCGACCTTGAGCGCGAGGTCCATGAGCTTGTGGATCTTCTCGGCGAACACCTCGCCGAGCGCGCCCCCGAAGACCGTGAAGTCCTGGCTGAAGACGAACACCTTGCGGCCGGCGATCGTGCCCCACCCCGTGATCACACCGTCCGTGTACGGACGCTCCTCGAGGCCGGCGGCGTGGGCACGGTGACGGGCCAGCAGATCGAGCTCTTGGAACGAGTCGGGGTCCAACAGGTACTCGATGCGCTCACGGGCCAGCAGCTTGCCCTTGGCGTGCTGGCGCTCGACCGCCCTGGGCGAGCCGGCGTTATACGCCTCGTCCTTCCGCCGGCGAAGGTCCGCGAGGCGCTCTTCCATCGGATCCGCTGTTGTCACGATGGCGGACGCTACTGCGACGGACCACGTCGGGGGGAAGGGCGCCGGGGCGGCTGCGTCCCCGTCGGAGGCCGGTCAGACGAGCTCGTAGACGACCGTGACCGCGACGTCCAGCTGCTGCTGGCCCGGCTCGAGCGGGACGCGGCTCCCCGCGTCGGCGGCGGGGACGGTCCCGGCGGCGTAGGCGAGCGGCGGTGGTGCCGTCGTGCCCTCGCTCAGGGAGATGATCGAGCCCACGTGTCGACCGCTGGCACTCGCCAGCTGCTCGGCCTGCGCCTTCGCCGCGGCGACGGCCTCACGACGCGCCGCAGCGCGCATCGCGCCGGTGTCATCGATCGAGAACGAGACGCCCTGGAGGCTGATGTCGTCTCCGACGGACGCGGCGGCCGCGTCGATGATCACGCCGGCCCGGCCGACGTCGCGGATCTTCGCCATCACGGTGTTGCCGGCCTCGTAGCCGGTGACGGTGTGACCGTCGTTCGCCGTCTGGGCGTACAGCGAGACGTTCGTGGTGGTGATGTCGTCCGGCTTCACCCCGCTGATCTTCAGCGTGTCGAGGAGCTGCTGCGCTTTGCCGTTCGCCGCCTCGAGGGCGGCGGTCGCCTTCGCCGCCCGCACCTGGACGCCGAGCTGCACCGTGGCCGTGTCCGGGCGACCCGATGCGGTCCCGTCACCGGACACCGTGATGGTCCGGATCGGCGCCCCCGGCGCCGCGCCGGCGCCCGTCGTGCCCGTGCCCGTCGTGCTGGGCCCCGTCGTGCTGGTGCCGGTCTGCGCCGACGCCGGCCGCGACCGACCCGCGAGCGCGACCACCGCGACCACTGCTGCGACCACGACGACCGCGCCGCCGGCCGCCACCCACCGTCCCCTGCCCATGATGCCTCCCTCGCCTCCTCTTGTGCCGATTGGACGACGGCGCGATCGGATCGGTTCCCGGCCTGGCAGGCTGGGTCCGTGACGCTCGCTCTGGAGCAGCCTGTCCAACCGATGCTGGCCAAGTCCGCGACCGCGCTGCCGGTGGGCGACGGCTGGCTGTACGAGCCGAAGTGGGACGGGTTCCGCTGCATCGTGCTGCGCGACGGCGAGGACGTGGTGCTCGGCAGCCGCAACGAGCGACCACTCACCCGCTACTTCCCAGAGCTGCTCACTCCGTTGCAGGCGCAACTACCAGAGGGCTGCATCGCGGACGGCGAGATCGTGGTCCCGTCCCAGGATGGAGACGGGCTCGACTTCGACGCGTTGCTCCAGCGCATCCACCCGGCGGCCAGCCGCGTGGACCGGCTCGCTCGTGAGACACCGGCCTCCATCGTGCTCTTCGACCTGCTGGCGGTGGCCGACCGCTCGCTCCTCGACGCCCCGCTGACCGAGCGCCGGCGACTCCTCGGAGAGGTGGTGGCCGAGCCCCGGCCGCCGGTGTACCTCACCCCCGCGTCGACCGATGCGGGCGTGGCAGAGGCGTGGTTCGACCGCTTCGAGGGTGGCGGCCTCGACGGGGTGGTCGCCAAGCGGCTCGACGGGCCCTACACGCCGAACCAACGCACGATGATCAAGGTCAAGCACGAGCGAACCGCCGACTGCGCCGTGGCCGGCTACCGGATCCACAAGGACGGCAACGGGATCGGTTCGCTCCTGCTCGGGCTGTACGACGATCAGGGCACGCTCCACCATGTCGGCGTCGCCGCCGCCTTCACCGTCAAGCGTCGCGCCGAGCTGCTCGAGGAGATGCGGCCGCTGACCGAGCACGCGCTCGAGGGCCACCCGTGGCAGCACTGGGCCGAGGCCATGGCGCACGAGTCGGCCCGGCTGCCCGGCGCGCAGAGCCGCTGGAACGCCGGCAAGGACCTGTCATGGGTGCCGATCCGGGTGGAGCGGGTGGCCGAGGTCACCTTCGGCCAGCTCCAGAGCGGGCGGTTCCGCCACGGTGTCCGGTTCATCCGTTGGCGACCGGACCGCACCCCGGCCAGCTGCACCTACGAGCAGCTGGACGTCGCCGATCCGGTCCGCTTCGAGGACCTGTTCAGCTGACGGTACGGGTCAGGGCTCCTGGCGCAGCTCACCGCCATGGACGATCATGGCGTAGATCACGAAGACGCACAGCGTCATCACCACCAGGCTCCAGATCGGGTAGGCCCGGATCGTCGAGAGCTGGTTGACCGCGTTGAGCACGGCGAAGCCGACGGCCACCGCTCGACCCCAGATCTTGCCCTGCATCACCGCGAACGCCGCGAACAGGATGACGATCCCGATGATCAGCGTGATCCAACCCCACGCCGTGGAATCCCAGACGAACAGCTTCCCCGCGGAGCCGACCAACCAGCGGTCGTCGAAGATGGCGATCAGCCCGGCGATGATGTCGAACACCCCGAGCATGATCAGCATGATCGCGGCGAAGACGATCCAACCGACCCACCCAGTCACGGTCCGTTCCTGCGGCTGCATGATGCCCCTCTCCCCGTTGGGACGGTGCCCCGCCCCCGGGATGCGGTCCCGACCGGGCCAGGAGCAGCCCGCGACGCTGGCCGCCAGTATCGCATCGCCGGGAGAGGCCACCGGTGGATGCGAGGCGGCCGGGAGCGGCGGCGCCT
>Ga0068858_100005875_pt1 | contig 11983 bp, 9 predicted proteins | sample KBSSwiS12_FD_66589 | JGI IMG/M metagenome (GOLD analysis project Ga0068858, IMG submission 66589) | Switchgrass rhizosphere microbial communities from Kellogg Biological Station, Michigan, USA - KBS Switchgrass S1-2 | ecosystem: Host-associated > Plants > Roots > Rhizosphere > Soil ... | reverse complement strand
GCCGGCGACCGCGAGTTTCCCGCCCATCTCGCCGGTGGAAGCATTGCGCGGTTTGCCGCGGACCGCGTCCTCAACTGCCGTGAGGCGCAACGGGCGCGCGGCGGCGGCATTCACCGCGATACGAATACGTTCGATATTGCCGCCCGTCACCACCATGGCGGAGGCGACGTTCAACAATGGAAAATCCCACACCGCGCGGTCGCGGACTTTCTCAAAGTAGAACTGCGCACCCGCCCACGTGGCCGGGATGCGGATCGCCGTCAGCAGATCGCCGGGCTTCAGCACCGTCATGCGCGTGATGTCGATCGCGGGCCCGATGAAATAGTCTTCGGCGTTGACCACCCGCTCGCCCTGCGTGTTGCGAATCACCATCTGCGCTTCGAGCGCGATAAAGGCGGGCGCGCTGTCGGACGGGTTGACGGCCACACAACGATCGGCGCCGAGAATGGCATGCTCGCGGTTGATGGCGGTGGGCGTATCGGCAAAGCAGATGTTGCCGCCCGCGCGATAGCATTTCCAGCCGCCCCGGTAATACCAGCAGCGCGCGTCCTGCGAAACGTTGCCGCCGATGGTGCCCTGGTTGCGAATCTGCGGCGACGCGGCGGACTCCGCGCCCGTCGCGAGAATACTGAATTTCGCCTTGACCACGGGATGGCGCACGACCTCGGTAAGAGTCGTCATTGCGCCGATCTCCAAGCCTCCGCCGACTTCGCGCACGCCGCGCAGCTCGGCCACCTGGCTCAGATCGATCACCACCTTGGGGCGCTTGATGCGGTCCTTCAGCCAGTCGAAACTGTCGAGGCCGCCGGCCAGCACCCAGGCGTCCGCGCCGTGCTGCGCGAGCAGACGCAGAGCGTCGTCAACGGAGGCCGGCTGAAAGAGCTCGAACGCCGGCATGATATCGCGTACGATTGCCATATTCCGCTCTCCTTATATGTGGGCCGTGAGGCCCTCTTCCATCGGCCGGCCCGCTTCGAGCGAAGCCAGAATCGTATCCGCCAGCACGGGAGCGCGGCGGAACACGTCGTCTCCCAAAGCGTCTGAAAGCGCATTGAGAATCGCCATGCATCCAGCGCCCACGGGCGGCTCGCCGATGCCGCGAGCCCCGATGGGCGTCTCCGGATCGGGAATGCCCACCGCGTCCCACGCCATCTTTTCGGGAGCGTCGAGAATGGTCGGCGGCTTCAGGTGATGAAACCGCTTGGCGAGCGGAAGGCCGTAGTGCTGATCGTAAACCCACTTCTGGCCGATGGCATGGCCAATGCCTAACATCGACCGGCCCAGGATCTGGCCGCCCAACGCGCGCGGATGAATCACCGTGCCGACGTCGGCCACGGCCAGGTAATCGAGGATCTGATATTTGCCGGTCTCGAGATCCACTTCCACTTCCGCAAAGCCCGCCACGTAGGAATGCGTCAGCCCATCGCGCGGCATCGTGTCGCGCGCCACGGCGAGCAGACCCTGGCCCGAGAGCGCATTCGCCGAAGCGACCGTAAATTTGTTGATGCCCTTGGGAAGTTCGTGACCATCATAAATACCGCCTAGTTCCACGGCTCGTTTGGCCGCTTGCGCCAAGCTCATGCTCGCGCCGCCACCCTTGTGGAACACGCGCTCGCCGCCCACGTCGTAATCTTCCGGTTTGCCGCCGAGGTCCTTGGCCGCAATCTGCTGCAGCTTGTCCTTGGCATCCATCGCCGCGACATAAGCGGCGCGCGTCATCGCATGAGTGGTCTGGCTGCCGCCCGAGGGACAAGTCCAGGGCAAGTTGCGACCGGTGTGGCCCCACGTGATTTCGCATTTATCCCAAGGTACACCGAGCACTTCCGCAGTGACGCGATGGCAATCGCTGACCGACTCCGTGCCCAGGTTGCCGATGCCGGATTGAATATAAAGCTTGCCATCCGGCTTGATGATGAACAGTCCGTCGAATCCCACCGAGCCGCCCACGAAGCAACTGGTGGCGACGCCAATACCGCGTGCCTTGGTGCCGCTGCGCTTCGGCTGCGCTTTTCGCTCGTCCCAGCGGAACGCGGCGTGACCTTTATCGAGCGCTTCTTTGATGAAAGCACTGGTGACGTAGGGCCGCTTGCCTCCCACCGCGGGGCCGATGAGCGCTTTGCCTTCGGGCGCATTGATCCTATGAATCGCCACTTGATCGATGCCCAGTTTGCGCGAGGCTTTGGATAGAATCGGCTCCATCAGCACGATCCCCTGGAATCCGCCGGGCTGGCTCTGTGAAACGCGCGGCGGCGTGTTGGTCAACACCGAAAGGCCGCGCCAGCGCATGGCCGGAGGCTGATACATCAGCGAGAGCTGCCGCCCCGCCTGGTTGGCGTCACCCTGCGGATCGTAAGGGCCACTGTCGCAAATCACAAACATGTCGACGGCGGTGATGCGCCCGTCCTTGGTGAATCCGACTTTCAAGCGGCCGTGAATGCTGGGGCGCGCCTTGCCAATGTAGTGCTCCTCCTCACGGCTCACGCGCATCATCACCGGCGCGCCCGTCTTTTTGGACAGCAGCGCTGGAATGATGGCCTGTATGGAGCTGGTGATTTTGCTGCCGAACCCGCCACCGGTGTATTCGCTGATCACCACGACGTCGCTCGCATCCATATGCAGCCAGCGCGCCAGCGCCGGAACCGTTTGTGACGTGCTCTGCGTCGAGCAATGCACATAGACTTTGCCGTTCTGCCAGTACGCCATCGCCGTGCGGGTTTCGAGCGTCTGGTGGCTGGTGTTGGGCGTCACGAAGGTTTCGTCGAGAACCAGGTCGGCGTTCTTCAGCCCCGCTTGCCAATCGCCGTAAGTCCACTCGTCGGTAGCTTTGCCCATGGGGAGCTGGCCGTCTTTGGCTTCAGCGAAATCCGCGTCGGTCCACTTGAGCTCTTGTACCGCCGGCGCGGGCGGAGGCGGAGGCGGTTGTCCGGGAGCCGGCGCCGCCGCCACGGGCCGCACCCACACGTTTCCTTCGACTCTCGCGTTGGCCGTTCCCGGCCGCAGCGTGGCCAGCGGATCGACGGCATGCGGCAAGCGTTCGTAATCGATGCGAATTCTTTCGATGGCCTCGGCGCAGGTGTATTCATCGACGGCGCACACCGCGAGAATCGGTTCGCCCTGATACACCGGATCGTTGGTGAGTCCGCGCTCGGCTAACTTGTTCGCCGGGATCACCTGGCCCAGATCCGTCATGGCGTCGGCGGGCGCCGGAAGATCGTCCACCGTGAGGATCGCCTTCACGCCGGGCATGGCGAGCGCCTCGGTGGCATCGATGTTGCGCACGTGGGCGTGCGGCATGGGGCTGAGCAGAAGCTTCGCGAACAGCATGCCTTCGGCGCGATAGTCCTCGGCGTATTTCGCGCGCCCGGTGACCTTCGCAACCAGATCCGGAGTGGCATAGTTCTGGCCGATCAATTTATAAGCGGGTTGGCCGGGAGTCGTTTTGGCAGGCATGTTAGCTCACCTTTCTCAGATTCTCCGCGCCGCGCATCATGGCGGTGAGGATCTTGTCGTAATCCTGGCAGCGGCACAGGTTGCCGGAAATGCCATGGGCCAGTTCGGCGCGCGTGGGATTCGGATTCACTTTCAAGAACCCGACAGTCGCCATGATGAAGCCGGACATGCAAAAGGCGCACTGGAAGCCCTGTTCATCGATCACGCCTTGCTGCACCGGATGCAGCTTGCCGCTAGCGTCCGCCAATCCTTCGATGGTCGCGATTTGCTTGCCGCGCACGCTGTGCGTCAAGACTGAACACGAATAATGCGGGACGTCGTCGATCAACACGGTGCAAGCGCCGCATTCTGAGCGGTCGCAGCCAAGCTTGGTGCCGGTGAGCCCCAGCTTGTAGCGCAGCGTCGTTGCCAGCGTCTCCTGCTTCATGACATCCACGCGCCGCTGCTGGCCGTTGACGGTGAGAGTCACCAGCCGCTCCACTGCACCGGCGGCCGGTTGCTGCGCCCGCACGATGGCGGTGCGGAACAAATACGCGGATGAGGACACTGCTCCCGCCGCAATCACACCCTTGATCAATTCCCGGCGGGACACCCCGCGGGGAGCGTCGTCCGTCTTCATTGTGTTGTCCGGCATTCTACTCACCTCCAGCGAAAGGCCGAACAAATTATACACTTCTGGTCGATTGAAACAAGGGGGGCTTTATCGTTTGATGTCGCCGGCAACCGCTTCTTCAACCGCGATCGACCAATCGACGCCGCTGGAGTCGATGACCAAGTGATACAGGCGGGGATCTTCGGTGACATAGGCGATGCCTTTCCCATCTCCGTGGTGATCCACGGCTTCGGCGATCGGACGCCCACTGACCGCACTGTGAACCACCACATGAAACAATCCGGCACCGGGAGACGCCGCACCCTTGGTCTCCCATTTAATTCGCCACTGCGTGCTTTCGATATTAAAGGAATCGGTTTGGCTGTCGCCCCGGCCCGTCCATGAGTCAATGGGCCGCCAACCGATCTGGCGAGTCGTCGCTGACGCAGGGGGAGTGGACTTGCAACCCCAGGAAGCACTCACCACCAACAGCAGAACGCACAAGTGAAAGCCGCGGGGTCTGTGTGGGGAAAAACCCTTCTGAGCTTTCATTTAGCTTCCCGGTTACGAGTCAGTATACGCTCAAACATGAAATCCACAACCGCGGGTATGCGAATTCCACTGGCGGAACGTAGCTTTCACTTCTTCAAGCGCCCCTTGATGCGCCATACCATCAGCATCGCTCGGCGGGCGGGCCTTCGGGAAGCGCCTCCGGTGAGAGATATTGGGTTACGAAGGAGCCTTTCTCATGGCGCGGCTGGTATCGGTGAACGTAGGTCTTCCACAAAACATCACGTGGCGGGGAGGGACGGTACGCACTGCCATTTGGAAACAGCCGGTGCAAGACAGGCGAGTCGCCGGGCGCCTGAATATCGCTGGCGACGGACAAGGAGATCTGGCCGGACACGGCGGCGAGCAGCGCGCGGTGATGGTGTATCAGATGGACTCCTATCGCTACTGGGAGACTCAACTCGGCCGCCGCGATTTTACGCTCGGACAATTCGGCGAGAATTTCACGGTAGAGGGCTTGCCCGATAACGAAGTGTGCATCGGCGATCGTTACCAGATCGGCGGCGCGCTCTTCGAGGTCGCACAGCCGCGCGTTACGTGCTACCGCGTAGGCATCCGCATGAACGAGCCGGCCATGGCCTCCTTGCTGGTGTCTCATCACCGTCCTGGCTTTTACTTTCGCGTACTGAAGGAAGGCGAGGTCGGAGCGGGCGACGAGATCACGAAGGTCGCCGACGGGCCGGAGCGTATTACGGTGGCCGACATCGACGCGCTCCTCTATCTGCCAGGCCACCCGCGCGATCAACTGGAAAGTGCCTTGCGCATCCCCGCGCTCAGCTCCGGATGGAAGAGTTCGCTGCAAGCGCTGTTCGAGCAAGATGCCTCCACGGCGGGCAATCCGGGCCTGAGCGCATCCACGGGACCGCCCCCGGCTTGGTCCGGGTTTCGCTCCTTGAAAGTCGCACGGGTGGATCGCGAAAGCTCCAGCGTGATTTCTTTGTCTTTCGAAGCGACGGACGGCTCTCCTCTGCCCGCGGCTCTGCCGGGACAATTTCTAGTCTTACGGCTGCCAATTAAGCCGGCTGCTCCACCCGTGCTGCGCAACTATTCGATGTCGGGGGCGCCTGGTGAAAATATTTATCGAGTGAGCGTCAAACAAGAGGTGAATGGCGCGGCGAGTTCGTTCCTGCACCAGCATGTGAATGCCGGCGACACTCTGGAAGTGAGCGCTCCACGGGGAGCTTTCACGCTGCGGCCCGGCGATGCGCCGGTGGCCCTGGTGAGCGCCGGGATTGGGGCGACACCCGTCCTCGCGATGCTGCATGCGCTGGCCGCCCAGCGGTCCGCGCGCGAAGTGTGGTGGCTGTACGGGGCGCGCAATCGCAACGAGCATCCGTTCGCGAAGGAGTCGCGGGAACTCTTGCAAGCGCTCGCCCGCGGCCAGAGCCATGTGGTCTACAGCCGGCCCGAGCCGGAGGATCAGCTTGGCCGCGATTACGACTCGACCGGCCACTTGGACGCGCCCTTGCTCGAACGGCTCGGCGTGGATCCCAGCGCTGAGTTCTACTTGTGCGGACCACCACCCTTCCTGCGCAGCTTCACCGCGGGCCTGAAAACATGGGGCGCAGACTCGGCTCGCACTTACACTGAGATCTTTGGGCCGGAAGAGCCGATCACACCTGGCATCGCTCCGTCTCCCCGGCCTGCGCCGCATGTTCCCGCAGGTCCTCCGGGCACGGGTCCGCAGATTTCGTTCTCGCGCAGCGGCGTAACGGCGTCGTGGGACGCGCGGTTCCCCAGCTTATTGGATTTCGCGGAAGCCTGCGACGTCCCCGTACGTTGGTCATGCCGCACCGGTGTCTGCCACACCTGCGAATCCGCGTTGATCGGCGGGGCGGTGGACTATCAGCCTGCGCCGCTCGATCCTCCGGCGCAGGGCAATGTATTGATTTGCTGTTCGCGACCCAGGGGCGATGTCGAGATCGACCTTTAGTTGGACGCCAAGGATGCCAATGTCTCCGCTAGGATAAGCGTACCCTGCGCGATGGCTTCGGGCGACGAATACTCGTCGGGGCGATGGCTGAAGCCGCCGCGCGACGGGATGAAAAGCATGGCCGTGGGCGCCACCGACGACATGAACAGCGAGTCATGATATGCGCGGCTGATCATGCGCTGATAGGAAGCGTCGTGCTGTTTGCAAGCCTGTTCCAGCGCGTCGACAACGTTAGCGGCGCACTGCACGGGCGCGTCGGCATTGATGGTTTCCGTGCGAATGACAACTCCTCTGCGCGCGGCGGCTGCTTCCGCGGCCTCCCCGGTCTTGCGCAGCACAAGGTCGCGGCGAGCGAGGTCGATATCGCGCACATCCACTTCCAGCCGCACACGGCTGGCGATGCTATTCACCGCGCCCGGAAAAACATCGCACACCCCAGTAGTGGCTACCGTATCGACGCTGCCGCTCGATTTTGCGGCGGATTCGATCGCCAGTGCGATTTCGGCGGCGGCGAGAAACGCGTCGTGGCGGTCCGGCATGAGAACCGCGCCGGCATGGCCGCCTTCGCCGTCGATCCAGATGCGCAAGCTCGCTGGGGCCGCAATCGCCGTGACCACTCCGATTTCAAGCTGCTTCTTTTCGAGGATCGGACCCTGCTCTATGTGTAGCTCGACGAACGAAGAATAGTAGCCCGACGGCAGCTTTACCGCGGAGAGCGGACCCGCAAAGTGCGCCGCCGTGCGTGCCTGGTTGAGCGACAACCCTTCTTTGTCTTTGAGCGATTCGCCCGCTCCTGCATCGAGTACGCCTGCAAGCAGGCGGCTTCCCAGGCACCCGATCCCGAAGCGCGTTGGCTCCTCGGACGTAAAGATCACAAGCTCAATAGAGCGTCGCGGGCGATACCCGCTGCGCGCGAGAGCTCTGATCGCCTCGAGACCTCCCAGCACTCCGACGGTTCCGTCGTACATCCCGGCGTTGGGAATGGCGTCGATGTGCGAGCCCGTGCCCACGGGAGCGAGATCCGCATCCACTCCCGCCCAACGCGCGAATGTGTTGCCGACGGGATCTTCGCGTACGGCGAGCCCTGCGTCGACGCACAGTTGCTTCATGAAAGCGCGCGCGCGCAGATCGGCTTCAGTAAACAGTACCCGCGTGACTACGGGGGCGGGCGCGGCAGAGATGGCGCTGAGCGCCTGCAAGTCACCAATCAGACGCTGTTGATCGATCTCGAACTTCACGGCCGCCGGTTCCAATCTTTATAGATCAGATATTTCGCGGGCGTCTTGCCCAGCGCGCCGAACCATTGCGGACAATAGGGCGCCATCCAAATGAAGTCTCCGGCTGTCACCGGGTACCACTGTTCGCCCAGCCGGTAAATGCCGCCGCCCGCCAGCATCAGGAGCCCATGTTCCATGAAATGAATTTCCACCATGGGGAGAGTTGCGCCGGGTTGGAAGGTCATCACATTCACGGCGAAATCGAAGCTGGCATCGGCGGGCACCAACGACTGAACTTGCACCGCCGCGTCGCCCAGCAAGGGCTGCGGCTCGATTTGACGGTCGCGGCCGGCGAAAGGTTTGGGAACGGCGAACCCAGCCAATGGTACATACGTTTTTTCAATGATGACCGCACGCGATGGCTGCGTAGCTCGTAGTGTTTGACCCTGACCGGCAGGAAAATATGCGAACGCACCAGCGCTGAGACGCTCGCCGGGACCTTCGACCTCGCCCTCGAGTACATACACGAAGCGCTGCAGCGGGCTTGCTTCCATACTGCCCTCTGCCTCGAACTCAGCTGTATATTGCGTAAACGTGGCTCCGGCGGCGGGTGCGATGTGAACCACAGCCGTAGCTTTGGCCATGCCCGGCAAGGGCGCGCGCACGAATGCATCCGGTGCTTGCAAAAGGTGATCGTGGCGATAAGCGCTGCGTGTGTGTCCGAGTTCGTGCATGGTGTCCTTACGAGGGCCGAACCAAACGGCCGCTGCTTTGCGCCGTGATGGCTCCGTCTCTGAAAATAGTTTCTCCGCGCCGCAGGGTCCTGCGCACTACGCCGCGGAACGCTGACCCCACATAGAGACTCAAGGCGTGCCTTTGCTGCAGGTCGCGATCGCTGAGTGTGTACGATCCGCTCAAGTCGACGAGTGTTAAATCGGCGTCATTGCCGGGCGCGAGCTGTCCCTTGCGGGAGATTCGGAATCGCTTCGCCGGCGTCGCCGCGGTCAAGGCGGCAATGCGCTCGAGCGACAGTCCACGCTCGAAGTGTCCCCGCTCGAGCAACACCGCCAAGGTGGATTGCGCTCCCGCGATGCCTCCCCAGACCTTCATCATCGAGCCGGTTTTCATTTCCGGCGGCGCGGGGGAGTGATCCGACGCCACGATATCAACCGTGCCGTTGAGTAATGTTTCCCACAGGGCGTGCTGCTGCGCGGCATCGCGAAGGGGCGGAGCGCACTTGGCAATCGCTCCCAGCCGTTCCAAATCTTCTTCGGTGAAGAACAGATAGTGGGTGCAAGTCTCGATTGAAACGTCCACCCCGCGTGCCTTGGCTTCGGCGGCCGCAACCACTCCGCGACCCGAGCTGATGTGCACGATGTGGAGTTTCGCACCCGTTTCCCCCGCAAACAGCGTCGCGCGCTGAATCGCTTCCACCTCCGCAATCAGCGGACGCGATTCAAGAAAATCTCGCGCACCCGATCGCCCCTGCTCCGCCATGGCGCGCGACAACCCTTGCGTGATCTCTTGATTCTCCGCGTGGACCGACACCGGCAAGTTCAAGCGCGCTGCCTCCGCGAGGCCTTTCCACAGAGTGAAATCGTCAGCACGCGGAAACTCCGGCAACCCCGAATCGCAGAGGAACGCTTTGAATCCCACTACCCCACGCCCGGCCAGCTCTGCCATTTCGCCGATGTTGCCGGGCACCAACCCTCCCCACAAGCCAAAGTCGGTGATCGATGAAGCTTCGAGTGCGCTACGTTTACGATCGAACTCGCGCGCGTTGACGGTGCACGGCGTCGAATTCAGCGGCATGTCGAAGAACACCGCGCCTCCGCCCGCGGCCAGCGCCCTGCTCCCGGTGGCCGCTCCTTCCCACTCGGTACGCCCCGGCTCGTTGAAATGCAGATGAACGTCGATCAGCGCGGGGAATACGTGGAGTCCACGAGCATCAATCTCATTGGTTGAACCCGGAAGTTCGGGGCCGATCGCCTGTATCGCGCCGCCTTCGATAGCAACGTCAGCCCGCTTCAAGCCGTTGGGCGTAACGAGGGTGCCGCCGCGAACGACCAAGTCAGCCACGCGTTCGCTCCAATTGTTCTAGGAAATGCACGCCTGTGTCGAGCGCGGCCGCGACGTCCTGCGCCAATACCGATTCGTCGGGATGATGGCTGATCCCATGCGGGCTCCTGAGAAATAGCATCGCCGCGGGCATCTGCTTGACCATGATCATCGCGTCATGACCGGCGCCGCTCGCCATTCTGTGATCGGCATGGCCGGCGGCGCGAACGGCTTCTGCAAGAACTTCGGTAAGCCCCGCGTCCATTGGCGCCGCCGGCTGATCCAGGCGGAGTTCAGACGTCACGGTGAGCCCCCGCCGTGCGGCAATCTGCTTCGCACCCTCGAGCAAACGCGCGACCGCCCCGGTGCGTACGCCGTCATCGGTGTGACGAACGTCCAAGCTCATGGCGGCGGAACCGGCGATAACGTTACCGGCTCCGGGCCGCACGTCGATCTTGCCGACGGTCGCCACCAAGTCGCGCCCCGCCGTGGCTTCCCTCTCCACCGCGCCGATCCACTCAGCCGCACCGGCAAGAGCATCGTGGCGGAGATGCATGGGCGTCGTGCCCGCGTGATTGGCGTGTCCTTCGAAGCGAACGTCTAAACGGCTCTGTCCCGCAATCGCCGTAACCACACCCAGTGAAAGATTCAAACTCTCCAGCAGCGGGCCTTGCTCGATATGAAATTCGAGATAGCCCACGGTCGTACCGGTGACGCGCGCATCAGGGATTTTCGATGGATCCAGCCCATAGGCGCGAATTGCATCGGCCGCCAAGGCACTGAGCGATTCGTCAATATCTCCAATGAGCGCGCGGCTTCCGATGAACGGCACGCCGAAGCGCACACCTTCTTCTTCAGAAAAACCCACCACTTCAATCGCGAAATGGAAACGCCGCCCGACCAGCAGTTCTACCAGCTCCACGCCCAGAACCACGCCGAGGATTCCGTCGAAAGCTCCCGCGTGCGGCACGGTATCCAGATGAGATCCGATGATCAAGCGCGGCGCATCCGGCTGCGCGCCAGCGTAGTAGCCCCGGATATTTCCCACCGCATCGATACTCACCGTCATGCCGGCATGCTGCATCCAGGTGCGTACGTCGGCATGCACGCCGCGCATGGCGTCGGAAAGAAAGGTGCGCGTGATGAAGCCCGGCTCTTCCGTGTGCGCCGCGAGTTTCCGGCACCGCTCGATAATCTGAAAGGCTGGTCTCACGATCCCCGGTAAGTGCTGTAACCGAATGGCGACAGCAGCAGCGGCACATGATAGTTGCGATCCAGTTCAGCCACTCCGAAGCGCACGATGACCTGATCCAGGAAAGCGGGCTCGCTCATGTGCAGGCCCGCGCTCCGCAAATAGTCGCCGGCGTGAAACACCAGTTCGTACACGCCGATTTCGAGAAGCTCTCCGGAGATCAGCGGCGCGGCGATTCTTCCGTCGGCGTTGGTGACTCCCGTCGCCACACGACGGCGCGCGCCGTTCTCTATGCGGTGCAGCTCGATCTTCACACCCTTCGCCGGGATGCCGCGGGCCGTATCGAGAACGTGCGTGGACAAGTGAGCCATCGCTGTTATCTTCGCAAACGCAGCCCCAGGCAGCCATACGGCGGGCGCGCGTCCGTGTAGACCCCTAGTTCCTCGCCGCGCTCGACCACAGTATCCCAGGTGCGGTTTTCCGCTTCCAGATGCACTTCGGCGATGGCCGGAATCTCCGCCAGCATTTTGCTGCCGATCTGATAGATGACCTCCTGAATACTGCCGGATTCGAATCCTTCAAACACCTGGTGCACCACGGCGCGCACGCTTGCTGGAATTTTCCCTGCGCTGAACGCGCCATCGGTATCGGTGTAGCTCCATTCCAGATCCAGCCCCATGCGTAGGGGACGATTTTTGATGTCCGGCAAAGTGGTGTATTCATCGCGCACAAATCCGTGAAAAGCGCTGCCGCCTAAACGCAGCAGTCGGAATCCTTGAATGCCTGAGGTGATTTCGACAGTGCCAGTGCGGTTCATCTCCAGACGAGTGGTGCAACATTCCGGTCCCCCGGGAGCGAATGCGGCGCTCCCCGGCTGCAACGCGGTGTGCGGGATCTCGACGGCGCAAATCTGCAAACCCTCCACTTGCGGATAAATGCCCAGAAATTTACTTGCCAGAAAATGGCAATAG
>Ga0068858_100005871_pt1 | contig 11987 bp, 10 predicted proteins | sample KBSSwiS12_FD_66589 | JGI IMG/M metagenome (GOLD analysis project Ga0068858, IMG submission 66589) | Switchgrass rhizosphere microbial communities from Kellogg Biological Station, Michigan, USA - KBS Switchgrass S1-2 | ecosystem: Host-associated > Plants > Roots > Rhizosphere > Soil ... | reverse complement strand
GATCCGCCGCTGCGTTCAATGGCAAAGCCACCACCACCGCCACCTTCAGCGCGCCCGGCGACTACATCTTAAACGTGACCGCCAACGACTATTCTGGCGAGGGCGGCGCGGGTTTCCAGTGCTGTTGGACCACCGGCAAGGTTAGAGTTTCCGTCCAGCCATGATGCGCGGGCAGTGCGCGCGCCGCTCACCGCTCATCGGGGAAGGCGTCAATTCCAGCCGGTCGGAGCGGTTTTGGGATGAGTCGCCAGCACCGCCTGGATCTGCCGGATCTTGCCGCCTGTTACTTTGAACATTTCGGCAAGCAGAATATTGCCGGAGCCTTGGACGCTCATCAGGCCGATGCCCAGCACGATGCCGTGTTCCACATCCACTACTGGGAAGCGGCGCTTGGAAACGCTGAGGCCTTTGAAGAAACCTTTGTCAAGCTGTTCGGAAGCGCTTGCGGCAGGCATGCCGAATACCGCGACATTGGTGGTCTGCTCGCCGTTCTCGAAGCGATTCATATCCTCGGCCAGCGGCACCGGCTTGTACTGAGCGGTACCCTCGGTCTGAATCGCGGTGAAGTAGGCGTCCGCCATGGCGGCCAGGTCCTTGCGCGACATGCGCTCTGGCGGAGTGACCATCTGCTGAAACAGCGATGGAGCCACGGTTAGCTTTTGGGGAGCAAAGGGGTCGGCTTGCCCCTTGCGGCCCACGATGGTTTCGGCCTCACTGATGGCCTTGCCTGCAACCTTGATGCGCAGCAAAAATGTGGTGAGCGCGCCGTTCTCCTTGACGACCGCTTCCACCGCTGCCGCGCCTCCTTCGGGATCGAGCGCATAGAGCTTGTAAGTCACGGAACCTGCCGTCTTCCAGAAACCCTCGCCCAGCTTCAGGGTCGCGCCGTTCTCGGTGAACTTTACCGACGACGTGATGTTGAGTCTAGAGGCGTCGTGGCGCGTCATGCTCAACAGATAAGTGTCGAGCAGGCCGCGCAGGCACTCCCGTCCACAGGATTGCGCCTGGCCTATATCAGCGGACGCGGCGATCAATAAGAGAAGCCGGGCGTTCATCGCTGTAACAGCTCCAGCATCAGGTTATTGGGATCGCGCACAATGGCGATCTTCAATCCAGGTCCCACTTCGACGGGCTCGCCGCCGGTGGTGATTACGGGAACGCCCGCAGTCTTCAGTTTCTTGGTGAGGGCGGCCACGTCGTGCACGCGCAACTGGAGGATGGCCGTGCCGGGATCTTGCACGCGGCCTTTTAGCGGCTTGCGAGCGATGTCCTTGAACTCGATCAGCGTCATCGAAACGGACGTACCCGGGATCATCGCGCGGCTCTGGCGAAAGCTCGCTCCGGGCGCTCCGGCCGTCTCCGCCATTAACTTGTTGGTGTTGAACTCCGCCCCCAACTTCATGCTGAAGCCCAGCAGATCGTTGTAGAACTTTACGCTCTCTTCGCTGTTTACTACCGACAACTCGAATGCGCCGCCAAAAACGTTGCTGGATGCCGGTACTTTCGAATCCGCCGGGGGAGTGCCTTGGCCTAGTTCCACCACGAAGCCGTCGGGGTCCTGCACGAACACCACGTGAATGGTGTTGTTGATGGTCACTGGTTTCCCAGCGGCTGTAATCACCGTCGCGCCGAATTTCTGGAGCTTCGCGAAAACGGCGTCCAGATCGCGCACGCGCAGAATCATATTGGCCGCGCCTGGATCGTAAAAGTGCGGATGCTGCGGCTTGCGCTCGATGTCTTTGTACTCGATCAACTCCACGCCGATCTCGGAGCCGGGCACCTTCAGCGCCGCATAGCGGGATTGCCCGCCGAGCGTGTTGCCCAGCTTCGCGATCGCCAGATTGGGAGAGAACGGTTGGTTGACGGCCACTTCCAATCCCAGGACGTCACTATAGAATTCGAGCGACTTGTCCATATTTTGCACGATGTGCGAAAAGTTGCCGACGCCCACGATCTCGCCCGCTGGCGCCTGCGCCAACAGCATTGCCGAGGCAAGGATCCCCATCAGAAATAGTTTCATCGCTCTCTCCTCTATTCTTTCGGACTCGCTGGAGGCGCCGTTAACTGCTGCGTCACCGGTTCCAGATAGGCGGAAACTAAACTCTGGTTGCCGTCGCGATCGACAGCTTTGACACCGATCACGATGTCATCGATGGACACATCCGGCATGGTGTAACTGGTCACGTTGCCCACCCAAATTTCGCGCTCCCAATCCGGGGCGGTGGTCGCGCGGATCACTAGTGCATAGCCAGCGATGTCCGGCGCAGTGCTCGGCTGCCAGCGCAGAGCGGCATCATAACCGGATTTTCCGCGGCTCAACATCGGGGAACGGTCGCCTTTCCGTTCGCCCGATTGATAGGTGTAGTTGACCACCGGCGGCGGGGGCGCCAGCGCCAAACTCGCTAGCGTCGCGGCGTTCATGCGAGTGACGCGCGTGGTGTAGGACGCAGACGTGTTCGCATAAGTATCGGTCGCGGTGTGCTGGTTTTCGTAATTCTCGTTGGGCGTGGTCAGGCGCACCCCCGCGTAACCTTGGGTGACGAAACTGGTGTGATCGCCGCCACGATTAAAGCGGTCGGCGTGGAACACCATCTCGACGTGCATCGAGGGCACGTAGCGTTCCGCCATCAGCTTGGTGTAGCGCAGCAGGGCGCGCCCGGGCGAATCCTCGGGTCCGTCGGAGAACACGCGCAGCGTGGAATTGTTGACGCGCCCGTTGCCCGCGGTGTCGCTGCCGATGATGTCGTTGTTCAACACGGCTTCAATCTGCATGCCTTTCTGCTTGGCCATGGCGGCGTAAGCCTTGCTGCCTTCGAGACCGATTTCTTCGCCTGCGAAGGCCATGAACACCAGCGTCTTCTTGAATTGATATTGCGACATCACGCGCGCCAGTTCCATGACCGCCGCCGTGCCGCTGCCGTCATCGGTGACGCCCGGCGAAATGGTTTCCGCGGCGGTAGCTTCGTTGTCGACATCGCCAATCGTGTCGACTGTTGGAAAAAGCTGGATCACGCGCTGGGCCTCGGCTTCATCCGTGCCGCGCTTCACCAGATCCGCCACGCGCTCGGCGTCGGTGAACTGTGGCTTGCGATGCAGATTCACGGTATCGTAATGCGCCGTCACCAGCACGTAGCGATCGCGATCGACGGTGCCCGGCAGGATAGCCACGACGTTTGAGAGCTCCACCTCGCGCAGCACCTGTCCGCGCCGCGCGCCCTTGCGCACGCGAAACGTCTGATAGCTCACTTCGAGTTTGGGGCTGTAGCTCTTGAACTCCCCGTAGATCCAGCGTCTGGCCGCGCCGATGCCGTGCACGGGATCGGCATCGCTCGACAGAATGTAGCGCGTGCCGAAGCCTTCGAACTTCCTGAGATTCGCCGCGATGCGCTCCTGCGAAATTTCGTCGACGATGCGCTTGACGGCGGGATTGACGGCGGCGGGCGGGGATTGCGCCAGCAGCAGACCAGCGCCGGCGAGGCACACCTGAAATAACGCTACAGATCGCAGCATAGCGAACATTATTTCATGGCGGACGGTGCTTGCGTGTGCTCGCGCGCATTTTTGCATATACTGTGTGGGCATATGAGCATGACTTCGCGGATCCTTATTATGCTTATGGCCGTGGCGGCCGGCGCGCCGGCGCAGTGGTTGAACTATCCGACGGCCGGGCTCCCGCGAACGCGCGACGGCAAACCCGATCTCGCGGCGCCCACGCCGAAAACCGCGGACGGGAAGCCGGATCTTTCGGGGATTTGGATCCCGAGCGGCGGCGCCAATCACTTCCTGGACTTGGCGGCCGATCTGAAACCGCAAGAAGTGCCGTACCAGCCGTGGGCGAAAGCCCTCGCCGATAAGCGGCAGGACGGCGTGCATAAGGACGATCCGCTGGCGCAGTGCATGCCGCCGGGAGTGCCGCGGGCGGACACGCATAACGACCACCCCTACAAGATTGTTCAGTTGCCGCGCGAGCTGATCATCCTTTACGAGACCTCGACCAACGACGTGTTTCGCGAAATCTTCACCGACGGCCGTCCGCTGCCGAAAGATCCGCAGCCTTCCTGGAAGGGCTACTCGGTGGGCAAATGGGAGGGCGACACGATGGTGATCGATACTATCGGCTTCAACGACCGCGGCTGGATCGATACCGAGAAAGGCCGTCCGCAGACGCAAGCTCTGCACGTCATCGAACGTTTCCGGCGCCTCAATGTCGGCAGCATGGAGCTCGGCATCACGATTGACGACCCCAAGGCTTACACCAAGCCGTGGACGGTGAAGTTCAATCTGAATCTGGTTCCGGATACGGAGCTGATCGAAACGGTTTGCGAAAATTCACGCAACGTCGAACACATGGTGGGCAAATAAAATGTATCAGCCTACGCCTTGTAGTTCGACGTAGGCGACGGCGGTGTGAGGCTCCGGGATGGGCTCGCCTTCCTCGCGCAGTCCTTCCAAGTGCAATTCAATCGCTTCGCGAATGTTGCGATCGATCTCCTCGATCGTGCGGCCCGTGGTGATGCAACCAGGGAGATCCGGAACGTAGGCGGAAAGGTTGTTCTCGCCGTGCTCGATTACGATGGCATACTTTCTCATGACTTCCCTACGGCTTCTTTCTCAAATCCGCCTGCAGCAGCACACTTTTCAGAGTATCAGGATGCACGTCGTCGCTGGGATGGCCCGGGATCGTCACTAAGCCTTATATTCCGCTATTTCACAGCGAATACCACTAACGATTCCGTGCCACGATTATCGGGATCCGTCACGCCGGCGCCGCCGTTGCCTGCTACTACCGCCACGTATTGTTTGCCGTCCCTGCCTTGATACGTCATGGGCACGGAGATCGCGCTGTATTCGAGTTTGGTTTCCCACAGCATCTTGCCACTGCGGGCGTCGAACGCGCGGAAGCGTTTGTCGTTGGTCGCGCCGATGAAAACCAGGCCGCCGGCGGTGACGATGGGTCCGCCGAAGCCGATGCGGCCGGTGTTGCGCTTGCCCTCGGGAAGCTCGTCGGTCACGCCCAGGCGAACCTGCCATGCGAACTCACCGGTCTTGGCGTTGACGGCGGTGAGGCGGCCCCAGGGCGGTTTCTGGCACGGCCAACTGCTCGCGCCCATCACGCGGCCGGTCGCGTCGGTTTTTTTCGCCCAGAATTTCGAATTGAACGGATTGCCTTCGACGCTGGCTTGATCGTAGGGCACGTTTGAGCCCTCCGGCTTCTTCTCGATCCAGCCAATGCTGCCGTATTCGTTGGTGAAAGTGAATACGTAGCCGAGCTTGGGATCAGACGCGGTGCCGCCCCAGTTGGTGCCGCCGATGGCGCCGGGGAAGATTACGCTCGATACCGGGGGCGCGCCTTCCGCGCGATAAACCCAGGTGGTGAACGGACCTTCATTATGCAGGCCGCCGCTGCGCTCCAGCAAATCTTTGCAAGCGGCGGCGTGCTCCGCGTTGGTGTCGTCGGCGGTCACCAGATCTTCCGGCTTGAAGCTCATGCGGCCGAACGGGGGAGGCTTCACGGGAATGGGCTGCGTCGGCGATGCGAATTCGCCCGGTACGTTGCTTAGCGGCACTGGCTTCTCTTCCACGCCGAAGATGGGCTGGCCGGTGTCGCGATTCAAAATGTACAGGTAGCCGACCTTGCCGGTCTGCGCCAGGATTGGCGTTTTCTTGCCGTGGATCACCAGATCCATCAGGCCGGGCGCGGGCGGGAGATCGAAGTCCCACATATCGTGATGGACGGCTTGGAAATACCACTTCATCTTTCCGGTGGCGGCGTCTAGGGCCACCACGGAATTGCCGAACAAGTCGTTGCCCTTGCGGTCGCCGCCGTAGAAATCACTGGCGGGGCTGCCGTAAGTGGTGTACAAAATTCCGCGGGCTTCGTCGACGGTCATGGAGAAACCCCAGTTGTTGGCACCGGTGCGGTCTTTCCAAGCGTCAGCGGGCCAGGTCTCGTTGCCGGTCTCGCCGGCGCGCGGCACCGAATGAAATTCCCACATCTTCGCGCCCGTGCGCGCATCGTAAGCGCGAGTGTCGCCGGGAGGGCCGGTGGCGGGCTGCTCCGGCACGTTGGCTCCGATGAACAACATGTTTTTGTAAACCGTGGGGGCAGATTGATAGGGGACCACCGTGTCTACGCTGCCTTCGTTGCCGAAGCCGGGGTCGATCTTGCCGGTGGATGCGTTCAGCCCGACCAGTTTGCGGCCGCTCGTGAAGAAAATTCGCGGCGGATTGTTCGCATCGCCGGGCCAATAGGTGACGCCGCGGCGCTGCGGCACGCCTTCCGCTATTACGTATTGCCAGATGACCTCGCCGGTTTCCGGTTTCAGGGCGACGATGCGATTGCCGGCGGGCAGGTACATCACGCCGTTGACCATGATGGGTGTGGCTTCCGATTGCGGGCCGGGCTTGGTGGCGTCGGCTTTCAATTGAAACGACCAGGCGAGTTTCAGATTCGCTACATTCTTTGTGTTGATCTGCGTCAGCGGCGAATAGCGCGTGCCGGCGAGGTCGCGGTTGTACATGGGCCACTCGGAGGCTTTGGATTGCGCTTGGACTAGTCCGGCACTCAGCAAGATTAGGGTTAGATAAGATCGCATCACGTCTGTTTAGTTTACCGAAGAGTCGCTCCAATTAGCGGCCAAACAGCGTCAAATTATGCGGGTTGCGATATCCTGGAGGCGGATGAAGCAAAAGATCCTTTGCGTGCTGGCGACGGTATTTGTTGCGCATGCCGCAGCACAGGTGGAGCAGCGGAAACTGCTGGACCAGTATTGCGTGGTATGCCATAACCAGCGGCTCAAGACGGCGAACCTGACGCTCGACAAAATGGATATCGACCGCATCGGCGAAGGCGCCGAGGTGTGGGAAAAAGTGGTCCGCAAAATTCATGGCGGAACCATGCCGCCGGCGGGCATGCCGCGTCCGGATAAAGATACGCTGCAAGGGTTGGCGTCCTGGCTCGAAACGTCGCTCGATCGCGCGGCGGCGGGCAATGTGAATCCGGGGCGCGCGGCGCTGCACCGCTTGAATCGTACTGAGTACGCCAACGCGATCCGCGATCTGCTGGCGCTCGACATCGATGTCACCGAGTTGCTCCCGGGAGACGACGAGAGCAACGGGTTCGACAACATCGCTGACGTGCTGAAAGTTTCGCCGCTGCTGCTGGAGCAATACCTGGCGGCATCGCGCAAAGTCGCGAGCTTGGCAGTGGGCGATCCAAATACGCTGCCGGTGGCGCAGACCTACCGCATCCCACCGGATCTGGCGCAGGAAGGCCACATCGATGGGCTGCCATTGGGAACGCGCGGCGGGGCGTTGATCCACCACAATTTTCCACTGGATGGCGAATACGATTTCAGCATTTCGCTGCTGCGCAACATTGTGGGTTACATGACGGGGCTGGAGTTTCCACATCGCATCGATATCACCATCGATGGCAATCGCGTGTTTTCGACGCGTGTGGGCGGGCCGGACGACAACCTCATGATGGATACCAATCTGGGTGTGGCGGGCGAGGCGATTGACGCGCGGTTGAAGGCGCGGATTCCAGTGAAGGCGGGTCCGCATGCTGTGGGCGTGACGTTTGCGCAGAAGAATCTGGCGGAGTCGGACGAACCGCTCGAGCCGTTTACGCGCGATTTGGATTTGCAGAACATGAACGGACTGCCGCTGATCGATCGGGTGGCGATTGCGGGTCCATTTTCTGCGAAAGGGCCGGGCGACACACCTAGCCGGCGAAGGATTTTCGTGTGCCGGCCGGCGGCGGGCAAGGACGATGTCACATGCGCCAAGCAGATCCTGACGACGCTTGCGCGGCGGGCTTATCGAAGGCCGGTCACGGATGCGGATCTGGAAAGTCTATTGAACTTTTATCAAGCCGGACGTAATAAGGGGAACTTCGACAGCGGCATCGAGAACGCACTGCGGTTGATTCTAGCGAATCCGAAATTCATTTTCCGCGCGGAGTCGGATGCGGGCGTGGCGGCGGGCGCGGCGCATCGTATCAACGATCTGGAATTGGCTTCGCGGTTGTCCTTCTTCTTGTGGAGCAGCATTCCGGATGAGCCGTTGATTAATCTAGCGGCGCAGGGGACATTGAAAGATCCGGCGGTGCTGGAAGCGCAAGTCAAGCGCATGCTGGCGGACCCGAAGGCGGAATCACTGGTGAAGAATTTCGCGAGTCAATGGCTGTTTTTGCGGAATCTGCAAAGCGCGGCTCCGGACGTGGCGACGTTCCCTAACTTCGATGACAACCTGCGGCAGGCGATGCGGCGCGAGACGGAACTTTTTTTTGAAAGCGTGTTGCGCGAGGATCGCAGCGCGCTGGATCTGTTGACCGCGGATTACACTTTCGTCAACGAAAGACTGGCGAAGCATTATGGGATTCCGAATGTTTACGGCAGCCAGTTCCGCCGCGTCACGCTCGCTGATGAAAACCGCCGGGGGCTGTTGGGCCAGGGAAGCGTGCTGACGGTGACTTCCTATCCGAATCGCACTTCGGCGGTGCTGCGCGGAAAATGGATTCTGGAAAACATTTTGGGCACGCCGCCGCCATCGCCTCCTCCAAACGTACCGGCGCTCAAGGAAAACGGCGACGGCAAGCAGCTTTCGCTGCGGCAGTTGATGGAGCAGCATCGCGCGAATCCCACTTGCGCGACCTGCCATAAAGTAATGGACCCGCTGGGCCTCTCGCTGGAAAACTTCGACGCCATCGGGCAATGGCGTAGCAAAGAGCCGGCGGGGCCGATCGATGCGTCGGGGCAACTGGCGGATGGCACGCCGGTCTCGGGCGTGGTGGATTTGCGCAAGGCGCTGCTGGAACATCCGGAGCAGTTCGCCGCCACGGTGACGGAAAAGATGATGACTTATGCGCTGGGTCGCGGGCTCGACTATTACGATATGCCGGTGGTGCGCGGCATCGTGCGTGACGCAGCGAAAAGCGATTACCGTTTCTCGGCCGTGATTTTGGGCATCGTCAAGAGCGCCCCGTTCCAAATGCGCAGAGTTCCGGCGGGCGATGGGCAAGCGGTCGCGGCTGTCCGCTGACGATGCCTGTGGATCTTAAGGCGTACGCCGCCCGGATCGAATACGACGGGGACTTCACGCCGACGCTCGCGACGCTGCGCGATGTGCATTTAGCGCACGCGACGCACATTCCGTTTGAGAATCTGGACATTTTGCTGGGGCGGCCGATTCGGCTCGACCTCGAAAGCGTGACCGCGAAGCTGATTGATGCGCGCCGTGGTGGTTATTGTTTCGAACAGAACGCGCTGTTTGCATCGGTGCTCGAAACGATTGGTTTTCGTGTGACGCGGCTGGCGGCGCGAGTGCGGATGGGAGCGACGGAAGTCCGTCCGCGCAGCCACATGCTGTTGGCGGTCGACGTCGAGGGCGGACGTTGGCTGGCGGACGTTGGGTTTGGGGGCGACGGATTGGTGTTGCCGGTGCGGCTGCAGGCGGACGAGGTGCAACGGCATTTCGGCTGGCAATATCGCGTGATCGGCGAGGGCGCCTCATACGTGTTGCAAACATGGCGGCTGGAGGATTGGTTCGATCTTTACAGTTTCACGCTAGAGGAACAATATCCGGCCGATTATGAAGTTTCGAATTATTACACGTCGACCTTTCCGGCTTCCCCCTTTGTGACCCGGCTGATCGCGCAGCGGCCGGGCAAAGACGTGCGGCTGACGCTGGTGAACCGGCAACTAACGGAGCAGCGTCCGGATGAGGTTTCGGAAGCTACGCTGGCGGATGACGATGCGATCCTTGAAACGTTGGCGGAGCGATTCGGGTTGCAGTTCCCGGCGGGCACGCGGTTCGCTTATAAGTGAGAAAAACGAACCCGCGCGCGGGTGATTGCGTCTAATGTGATGTATGAAACGTGAAGCGGAAGCGGCGCCGGGGCGTCCGCGCGTTGGCGCTTGGCCGCAGACGGGACTGCACGCGGCGTGGATCGGGCACAGCACCGTGGTGATCAACATTGACGGATTCATCGTTGTTACCGATCCGGTTTTTAGCAGTCGCATCGGCATTAGGCTGGGGCCCGTTACGCTAGGGCTGAAGCGGCTAGTGCCACCGGCGCTGAGCGTTGCGGAAATCCCGCGTCCCGACTTGATCCTGTTGTCGCACGCGCATATGGATCACTTCGATCTGCCTAGTTTGCGAAAGCTCGAAGGGAGGTCGACCACGGTGATCACGGCGGTGAACACTAGCGATCTGCTGCGCGTGAAGCGCTATGGCGCAGTCCACGAATTAGGCTGGGGGCAAAGCCTGCGCGTGGGTCCGGCTACCGTGCGCGCGTTCGAAGTAAACCATTGGGGGGCGCGCATGCACAACGACACGCACCGGTCCTACAACGGGTACGTGATTGAGGCGGGGCGGTACCGCGTGGTGTTCGGCGGGGACACGGCGTACACCGATCTCTTCAAAAAAGTGCGGACTTCGCGGGCGGTGGATCTGGCGATCATGCCCATTGGGGCTTACAATCCGTGGATTCGGGCGCATTGCACTCCGGAGCAGGCGCTGCGCATGGCTGACGACGTGGGAGCGGATTTCATTTTGCCGGTGCATCACCGGACGTTCGCTTTGAGCAGCGAGCCGGTGCGCGAGCCGATGGAGCGGCTGCTGAGCGCGGCGGGTGAGGACCGCATTTGCCTGCGCGAGATTGGCGGCGAGTTTCACTGGGCTCCGAATTTTAGCGAGACGGGGATGCCGGTACGGTAGCTGGGATACAGCAACGCGATGCCGAGGGCGCGGCGGATCGCGGAGCCATCGACGCGGCGGTTGGAGGTTGTGCGAGGCTGCGTTCCGGGTGCGGGCTGGGGCACGTTCGGGAGATTCAGCAGGCGGGCGCAGAACTCGGCGATTTCACGAGTCGTGCACGGTTCTTCGTCGGCTACCGGGTAGGCGCCTTCAAGATCGGAAAGCAGGGCTGCTTCAGCGTGGGTGGCCAGGTCATCGACATGGATGCGGCTGACGTAGTTGTCGCCTGCGTGATAGGCGCCGCGTGGGAGGGATTCTTGCACGCCCCTGCCGGGGCCGTAGATGGCGGCGGGGCGGAGGATCAGCGACGACCAGGGGCCGGCGGCTATGCTGCGTTCGACTGCCAGGCGGGGGCGGGCGCGGCCGGATTGCTCGTCGACCGGGGTGGAGGAGTCAACCTGGGTTGCGCTTCCGTACACGGCGGTGGTGGATAAGTACACTACGCGCGCGGGAGCGGTGCCTAGGGCAGCGATCGGATCGGGCGCGGTGGGCGGTAGGGAGTGGAGGACTCGGACTCCCGCCTGGAGGTGGGTGGGGAGATCGTGGAGCATGATGACCCGGGCACCGGCTTGGGCTAGAGACGCTAGACGCGGCGGCGTGCGGGTGGTTACGGTGACACTGGCACCGCGGGTTAGGAAGCGGCGCGCGACTCGTTGACCGGTGAAGCCGCAGCCTAGGATCAGGACGTCAGGCACGTTACCGGCAGTATACTCGGAACGTGCGGTGGGCTTGGATTTTAGGCGCTCTATCGGTAACGGCCACTGCGGGGCCAACGTTTTATCGCGACGTTTTGCCGATTCTGCAAAATCGCTGCCAGGAGTGTCACCGGGCGGGGGAGATGGCTCCCATGGCGCTGGTCACTTATCGCGACGCGCGGCCTTGGGCGAAGGCGATTCGCGAGGCTACGCGGGTGCGGAAGATGCCGCCCTGGTTTGCGGATCCTTGCTGCGGAAAGTTTTCTAATGACAGGTCACTGACTGCTGCGGAGATTGAAGTGTTAGGCGCTTGGGCCTCTACGGGCGCGGCGGAGGGGAATCCTAAAGATGCTCCGGCGGCGCGCGAGTGGGCGAACGGGTGGAATTTGGGAACGCCCGATCAAGTGATCGAGATGCCGCGCTCCTTCGACGTACCGGCGCGAGGGGCGGTGGAGTATCAGTATTTCGCGGCTCCGACGGGGTTTCGCGAGGACCGCTGGATTCAGGGCGTGGAGGCGCGGCCGGGGAATC
>Ga0068858_100005870_pt1 | contig 11990 bp, 8 predicted proteins | sample KBSSwiS12_FD_66589 | JGI IMG/M metagenome (GOLD analysis project Ga0068858, IMG submission 66589) | Switchgrass rhizosphere microbial communities from Kellogg Biological Station, Michigan, USA - KBS Switchgrass S1-2 | ecosystem: Host-associated > Plants > Roots > Rhizosphere > Soil ... | reverse complement strand
TCGGCGTGGAGCTGGATGGCGAGAAGGCCGGCCATGGACGCGATCGACACGACTGCCGCCACCCGCTGGACCCAGAGCGGGATCGGCGCTTCCACCGTCGCGAACAGGGCGGGGTTCCACCGTGGCAGCAGGAGAAGGGCGACGCTGTGGAGCAGGTACAGGGCGACCAGGGCGAACACGGCGATGTTGAGGGCCAGCGAGACCTGGCCGCTCAGGACGAGGGCCAGGCTCACGGCGAGGGTGAGGGCGAGGCCGAAGACGGGCGTGCCTGTCCGGTCCGAGATGATGCCGATCCATTCGGGTGCGAGGCCGTCGCGCACGAGCACGAGGGCCATGCGCGAAGGGACGAGCATGGTCGCGTTGAGCGACGTGGCCAGGGCCATGACGGCGCCGAGGGTGACGAACGTGGCCGCCGCCGCGTGCAGGTAGCGCGCCCCGACCTCGGTCATGGGAGCGGGGCTGGCCTGCAGCCGGTCGCCGGGAAGGGCGCCGAAGGCCACGGCGGACATGAGCACGTACACGACCGCGGTGGCCAGAAGTCCGCGCAGGAAGATGCCCGGCAAGCGGCGCCGGCTGTCGCGGACCTCGCCCGCGGTCTGGGCGAGGGATTCGAACCCGGCATAGAGGAAGAACAACGGCGGCAGCGCGGCCGCGAAGCCGCTCGGGCCGTGGGTGAAGAACGGGCGGTAATACTCGGGACGGATGGCGAAGAGGCCGGGCAGCACGAGCACGGCCACGGAGACGCCGAGCAGCGCCACCATCGCCACCTGGATGCGCCCGAACCAGCGGACGCCCGCGGCGTGCACGAAGAAGAAGAGGACGAGGCTCGACACCGCCATCGCGGTGCGAACGGGAGCGGTGCGGGTGCTGGCGGGGAAGAGGGCCACCAGGTAGTCCGCGAACCCGAGGGCCAGGAAGGCGAGGGCGCCCAGGTACGAGATGATCTTGAGCCACGCACCCAGGAAGGCGACGCCGCGGCCCCCGAAGGTACGCGAGATGTGGGTGTATTCGCCGCCCGGCTCGGTCCCGAGCGGCGTCGAGAGGAAAACCAGTACCCGACGGACGTGGCCAGGATCGGCAACAGCAGCAAGGCCTGGGCGAGGATCACGCTGGGCCCGGTGAGGGCCCAGGATTCGCTCGTCACCTTGAAGATGCCGGCCCCGATCAGGATGCCGACGAGCGCGGCGTAGGACTCGAGCGTGCCGAGGTCGCGGCGGAGGCGCGCGACCGGGGACGACGGAGGAGCCGTCAGTTCAGGAGCGCCGTGATCGCGTCCACGACCAGTCGCGTTCCGATTGCGAGCTTGACCACGTCGCCGTCGATGACGGCGTATTGGTATCCGGCGGGGGGCGGCCCGAGGCGCGTCACGAGGACCGGCGGCAGGGGTTGGATGACGATCGCCGTCGGCAGTGGCTGTCCGACGACATAGCGCTTCTTCGCCTGTCCGGGGGGAAGGCAGCCGTTGTGCTTCTTGGCCAGTCCGGGTGGGCAGTTGCCGCGTCCGAACGTGTCGACCCAGTAGCGATGCACCTCGTCGCGGTCGTGGTCGTTGAAGACGAGGACCGTTGGAGCGCCCTTGTCGTGGCCCTTGCCCTTCGATTTGTCCTTGGCCTTGTCGTTGTCGGCCAGCGCCGCGGCGGCCATCGAGATGGCGAGCACCGCGCCAATAGCGGAACCCGTGAGCCTGTACCTCATGAGCGCCTCCTCGTCCGATTATCGGCGGCGTGCGCCGCGCCGCGGCCCGTCAGGACTTCGCCGGTAGCAGGTCGGTGGTGTAGATCACCTTGCCCGTCAGGTCGTGGAGCTGCGCGGTGAGGATTTGCGTCTTCGCATCCACCCTCAGCGTACCGAAGAACTGGAAGCCTGCGGACGGCGGACGGTTCGGCTTCATGCCCGCCGGGATTCCGACGAAGCGCGCCTCCGGCCCGAAGGTCGGATCGAGCACTCCCGGGCCGAACGTGCCCGCGTGCAGGGGGCCGGCCACGAACTCCCAGAAGGGATCGAAGTCCGCGAACCGGGCGCGGGCCGGATCGTAGTGATGCGCGGCCGCGTAGTGCACGTCGCCGGTGATCCAGACGACGTTGCGGACGCGCTCCTTCTTGAGGAACGCGAGCACATCCGCGATCTCCAGCTCGCGTCCCAGAGGACCGCCGGCCTCGCCGTTGGCGACGGCCTCGAAGTCGGTCGGGCCGTCCGTCACGACGAGGCCGAGCGGCATGTCGCTGGCGATCACCTTCCAGGTGGCGCGCGAGGACCGCAGGGCGGACTTGAGCCAGGCGCGCTGCGCTTCGCCCAGGATCGCGGAATCGGGCCCGAGCGCGGCCTGCCGGTTGGGCGAGTTCGCGCCCCGGTACGTCCGCATGTCGAGCGCGAAGATCTCGACGGACGGCCCGTAGGGAATGGTCCGGTAGACGCGGCGGCCCTCCTGCGGCGTCGCGCGGATGGGGTAGTGCTCGTAGAAAGCCTGCTTGGCGTTCGCGGCCAGGACGGCCACGCGCTTCTCCGTGTGCCGGTCCTTCTCGGGCAGGATCTCGGTCGGATACCAGTTGTCGAGCACCTCGTGGTCGTCCCAGAGGGCGACCAGTGGCACTTCCGCGTAGAACCGGCGCGCATGCTCGTCCGCGAGGTTGTAGAGGTGGTTGCCGCGGAAGTCGTCCAGGCTCTCCGCGACCTTCGCCTTGGCCGGAGTCACGACGTTCTTCCAGATCGTGCCGTCGTCGAGCGTGACCTCGGGTTGCAGGGGCTGGTCGCCGTAGATCGTGTCGCCGACGTGGATGAAGACGTCGGGCGCCGCGCGGCGCATCGTCTCGTAGAGCTTCAGTCCGCCCCATTCGGGGTTGATGCCCCAGCCCTGGCCGACCGTGTCCGCGGACCAGGCGAGCGTCACGTCAGCCGCGCTGGCGGCCGGCGTGCGGAACGTCCCGGTCACGGGCTGGCCCTCGATCTTCGCGTCCGCGAGATCCTGGAAGAGGACACGATAGGCGATGCGCTGGCCGGCGGGGAGGCCCGTCAGGTCCACGCGCGCGGTGAGGCCGGTGTCCGCGGAGGCGGCGGGGCCCACGACGCGCCGGACGTTGCCGAACGCCTCCGTCGTGTCCCATTCCACGACGAGGCGCGCCGGGCGGTCCGCGCGGCTCCAGACCATCGCCCGGCCGGGCACGACGTCGCCGACGGCGGCACCGTAGGGAGCCGCCGGTCGGGCGGCTTCAGCCCGGACGATCGCAGGCGCCCCGGCCAGGACGCGCAGTCCGCCATAGGCCGCGGGGGCGGCAAGGGCGCGTCGGATGAAGTCGCGTCGTCGCATCGATCGGGCCCCGGAGCTCAGCGCGCGGCGGGCAGGTCGCGCAGCGCGGGGATCCCGGCCGCGCTGGTGGCCTGCGTCGCCGCCCGGACGATCGCGTCGGCCATGACCTCCGCGGCCAGGGCGCCGATCATGCCCATGCGCTGGTCGTCGGCGGGAGTGGCGTCGTTGCCCGTCGCCAGCGCGAAGATCGTGTCGCCGTCGCCGGGCGTGTGCACGGGCGAGATCGCGCGTGCGAAGCCGTCGTGGGCCATCTGCGCGACCTTGAGGGCCTGGACCTTGGTGAGGGTGGCGCTGGTGGCCACGACGCCGATGGTGGTGTTCTCGACGGGGCGCGGAGCGACGGGACGCCCGGTCACTCCCGAGCGCAGGATGATGCGGGCGTCCGCGAATCCCTTGCCATCGGCCGAGCGCACGCCCGCCACCACGCGGCCGGTGGCGGGGTCGATGATGTCGCCGGCGGCGTTGACCGCGACCAGCGCGGCCACCACCGTCCCGTCGGCCATGGTGATCGCGGCGGTGCCGATCCCGGCCTTGGTCATGCGCGTGGGGCCGGCGAACTTGCCGACGGTCGCGCCCGCTCCCGCCCCGATCGAGCCTTCGGCGACGGGATCCGTGGTGGCGGCGGCGGCCGCCGCGTAGCCGCACTCCGCGGTGGGGCGGACCTTGGGCTTCCCGCCGACGCCGAGGTCGAACAGGATCGCCGCGGGCACGATCGGCACCTTGGCCACCCGGGCGTCGTAGCCGATGTCGCGCTCGTCGAGCCAGCGCACGACGCCGCTGGCGGCGTCGAGCCCGAAGGCGCTGCCCCCGGCGAGGACGATCGCGTTGACCTTCTGCACGTGGTTCACGGGATTGAGGAGGTCGGTCTCGCGTGTGCCCGGCGCGCCGCCGCGCACGTCGACGCTGGCCACCGCGCCCGCTTCCGTGAGGATCACCGTGCAGCCGGTTGGCCGTTCGGTCAGGGTGAAGTGGCCGACCTTGATGCCGGGGACGGCGGTCAGGGTCAGGTTGCGCGAAACGGACGGGGACGGAGACGGGTTGTCCGCCATGACGATCGCGGCGAACACGCTGGCTGCGATCGTCCCCCCGGCGATGGCTCGATTCATCGGAACCTCAGAAGCTGTATTTCACTCCCAGCTGGATGATACGTCCGTCATCCGCGCTGAGGATGGCGCCGAACGTCGACGTGCCGATGGTGGACGCGGGCTGTCCGAAGCGGACCTGGTTGAAGAGGTTGAAGGCCTCGACCCGGAGCTGCAGGGTGTGGCTGCGATGCAGGACGAGGTTCTTGAAGAGGGACAGGTCGGTGCGGTTGAGCCCCGGCCCGCGCACGATGTCGCGCCCTTCGTTTCCGGGGCGTACGCCCGTCTCCGCCAGCGTGCGGCGCACGAAGCAGCTCGTGTCGAACCATTGCGCCACCGTCTTGGGCCCATCGTTCGGGTCGCACACGACGTCGGGGCGGCTCGACATGTAGCGGATGTCGAGGTTCGCCCCTTCGGTCACGGTCAAGGGGAAGCCCGTCTGTACCTGGAAAATGCCGTTGAGCTGCCACCCGCCCACCACCGAGCGCAGGAACGCGGACTTGTCGGACAGCTTCGGGAGCTCCGCGCCGAAGCTCAAGACGAAGCGGTGCCGAACGTCGAAGATCGCGTCACCCTTTTCGCGGGCCAGGGCGGCCTCGATGCTGGCGTCGTCGCCTTGCACGACGGGCAGGATCGGCCGCAGCTCGCCGCCGATGTTGAGGCCCGAGACGTGGTCGATGGCGTGGCTCCAGGTGTAGGAGGCGAGGGCGTTGATGCCATGGAAGGGACGAAGGCGCGCGCTGGCCTGCAGGGCGTCGTACCAGGACTCGCCGACCGAGAACGTCGGGCGCACCAGCGAGTAGGCGGGCATGATGCGGGCGCCGCGCGTCGTCTGGCCGGGCACCAGCACGCCGGGATTGATCTCCATGAAGATGGGCAGATGTTTGCCGCGCGAGCCGACGTAGCCGACTTCGACTCCGAGGTTGTCGCCCACCTGCTGCTGCACCCCGAGGTTGTAGTGGTACGCGTAGGGGGACTGGAAGTCGTCGCCCCAGCCGATGATGGTGAGGGCGGGCGGGAAGAGCCTCGGCCCACCCGCGAGGGCGCCGAGCGGGTTCGCGGTCGTGATCGGAGTGGGCGTGTTGAGCTCGACCAGCGGCGTGAAGGGCGGTGAGAGCACGCCGCTCTGGAAGAAGTCGCCCTGGCCGGCCAGCGCGTCGTAGAAGATGCCCCAGGCCGCGCGGACGCTGGTGCGCCCGTCGCCCCGGGGATCCCACACGGCGGCCACGCGCGGGGCCAGGTTGTTCTTGTCCGTGTTCACGATCCCGCGCGGGACGCCGGGATCGCCGGGATAGACGAGCCCGGTCGGAGCCTCGGGGAACTTCACGGACTCCACGCCGGTATGGAAGCCGGTGATGGCGTCGTTGTCGTCCACGAACGGCTTGGGCAGCTCGTAACGGAGGCCGAGGTTCAACGTGATCCGCGGGTTGAGGCGGAACTCGTCCTGTACGAAGAAGGAGTACAGGCCGCCGTGGCCGTCCTGGATGGCCTGGGTGGTGGTGGCGCGCGCCTGCGCGGGCAGGCCGAGCAGGAAATCCGCGGCCGCGTTGCCCGTGATGCCCCCGGAGTAGGTCAGATCGCCGTTGGGCCGGTTGATGAACGCGATCTTCATCCGCTCGCGGCGCAGGTCCAGCCCGAACTTCCACGAGTGTCGTCCGGAGAGGAGGGTCATCTCGTCCGTGAACTGGTAGACCTGGTTCACCCGCTCCACGAACGGCTGCTGGCTGTCGCCGAGCGACGTCGCCCCCGTGAAGAATCCCTGCACCGCGATCGAGGGCAGCCCGACGGCGAGCGGGTTCGTGTTGGGCAGGTTGATCCCGTAGGCGGAGTTCTCGAGGCCGCTCGTGACCTGCGGGTTCGCGTAGATGCGGTTGAGCGAGAAGCGGGCCACGTTGATGGTGCGCGCGTTGACGGTGTACGTGTCCGCGAGCATCACGTCCTGGAGCGTGGCCTTGGCGAGCTGGTCCACGGCCTGGACCGTGCGCGGGGTCAGGCGGTTGCTGTGGCTCCAGAGGTAGCGGCCCAGGATCGAATGTTTGTCGCTCGCGCGGTAGTCGAGGCGGATGCCGGCCTGGTTGCGGTCGTCCTCGACGTTCGGAGAGGCCGTGTACCGGTTGCCGGGGACGTTCGGCAGCGGCACGAAATCGTTCAGGAGCTTGAGCGCGATCGGATCCAGCCGCGCCGAAGGGATGACGTTCCCGGGGAAGGGCTGTCCGGTGAGGGGGTCGCGCACGGGCGGCAGCCCCGAGAAGTCGCCGCGCCGCTGCTCGGGTGAGAGGACGGCGAGCGTGGTCGTGGTGCCGCTGACGTTCCGGTACCCTTCGTAGTACCCGAAGGCGAAGAGCTTGTTGGTGGCGAGGGGCCCGCCCAGCGACGCCCCGAACTGGTTCTGCTTGAGCTTCGGCTTGGGCTGCGTGGTGGGCGCGAAGAAGTTCCGCGCCTGGAGGGCGTCGTCGCGATTGAACTCCCAGGCCGCGCCGCGCCACCGGTTCGTGCCCGACTTGGTGACTACGTTGACGACGGAGCCCGCGTTGCGTCCGTACTCCGCGCTGTAGGAGTGGGTGAGGATCTTGAACTCCTGGATGGCGTCCGGCGGCGGCCGCAGCACGAAGCCCGTGTTGAAGGTGTCGTTGTTGGACGCCCCGTCGAGGAGGAAGTTGTTCGACTGGTTCCGCATCCCGTTGACGTTGAAGCTGCCCGTCACGTTCCCGAAGCCGCCGGGAGTGGCATCGCCGCTGAGCCCGCCCAGACCGGCCGGAGGCGCCACCACGCCGGGGATCAGCGTGCCGAGCTGGGCGAAGTTGCGGCCGTTGAGGGGAAGGTCGACGACCTTTTTTTCGTCGATGACGATGCCCAGCGTGGCGTTCGCCGTCTCGACCAGCGGGGCCTCGCCGACGATGGTGACGTTCTCCGTCACCGCCCCCACCTGCATGGCCAGATTGACGCGCGCGGTCTCCGAGACGCTCACGCGGACGTTCGAGCGGGTGATCGTGTTGAACCCGGCGAGGGTGGCCTTCACCTCGTATTGCCCGGGCGGGAGCAGGGGCAGGGTGTAGAAGCCTTCGCTCGACGTCGTGGCCGCACGGAGCTGGCCCGTGCCCTCGTTCTTCGCGGCCACGGTGACGCCAGGCAGTACCGCCCCCGTGGAATCGGTGACCACCCCCGAGATCGTCCCCGCGGACTGGGCGCGCGCCCGCGCCGGCAGCGCGAGGAGCAGGGCCACGGCAGCCAGGGCCTTCCATCCATTCGATGCGGTCCGCATGTACTCCCTCCTGTGTCGCACACGTACCCCCAGGGCTTTGGCAATGACGTCGATGGGAATGAGGAAGAGGGGCGGGAGGGCGGCGCGGATGCGAGAGGGGACGCCCATAGGAAAAGGGTGACTCGCCCTGGTCTGGAACGTTCTAAAGGGCTGAATCCCGGGGGAGCATGGTCCACCGGCCCCGCGTTGTCAACGGGCGGAGCGCGGTCAGAGCGCGTCGCGGATCGCTCGCGCGACCTCTTCCGTCGTCGCGCGGCCGCCGAGGTCCGGCGTCCGCGGTCCCCCTTCGGCGAGGACGTGCGTGATCGCGGCGACGATGCGGTCGTGGGCGGCGCTCTCGCCGAGGTGGTCCAGCAGGAGCGCGCCCGCCCAGATGGCGGCGATGGGGTTCGCGATGCCGCGCCCCGCGATGTCGGGCGCGGACCCGTGGATCGGCTCGAACATCGAGGGAGCTCGGCGCTCCGGATCGAGGTTGGCGCCGGGAGCGAGGCCGAGGCTGCCCGTGAGCGCGGCCCCGAGGTCGGTCAGGATGTCCCCGAACAGGTTCGAGCCCACGATGACGTCGAGCGTCTGCGGGTGGGTGACCATGCGCGCGGCCAGCGCGTCCACGTGGTACTTCCGCACCGTAACTTCGGGGTGCTCACGCGCCACCTCCGCGACGATCTCGTCCCACAGAACCATCGAGTGCCGCAGCGCGTTCGACTTGGTGGCGCTGGCCAGGAGCCGGCGCGGCCGCCGCGCGGCCAGCGCGAACGCGTAGCGGACGACGCGCTCGATGCCGCGGCGCGTGAAGACGGACGTCTCTTCCGCGCGCTCGTCGGGCGTGCCCTGGCCGTCACGGCGGCCCCGGCCGGAATATTCGCCCTCCGAGTTCTCGCGCACGCAGACCATGTCGAGGTCCGCGAGGCCCCGTCCGGCCAGAGGGCATTCGACGCCGGGCAGGAGCCGCATCGGCCGCAGGTTCACGTATTGATCGAAGTGCTTCCGGATGGGGAGGATCAGCTCCCAGACCGCCACGTCATCCGGGACCGCCGGATCGCCCACCGCGCCGAAGTAGATCGCGTCGAACCCGCGGAGCCGCTCCAGCCCGTCCGCGTCCATCATGCGGCCGGTGCGCGCGTAGTGCGCGCAACCCCAGGGGAAGGTCTCCGTCTCGAGCGTGAAGCCGCCCTGGAGGGCGGCGCGCTCGAGCACGAGCAGGCCCGCCGGAATCACCTCCTGGCCGATCCCGTCGCCCGGGACGACCGCGATCCGGTGCCGCCGAGCGGCGGTCACATCCCGGGAGGCTGGAAACGGCCGTCGGCGGCCGTCCAGCCGCCGTCGACGAAGAGGACGGTACCGGTGACGTAGGCGGCGGCGTCGGAGGCGAGGAAGACGGTGGGGTACGCGATCTCGTCCGGTTGGGCCCAGCGTTTGAGGACAGACTTGGCCGCGTAAGCGTCGAACCACTCCTTGTTGGCCTTGATGGGCGCGGTCAGCGGCGTCTCGACGACCCCCGGCGCCACCGCGTTCACGCGGACGTTGTCGGGTCCGAACTCCGCCGCCGCCGTGCGCACGAGCTGCACGATGGCGGCCTTGGTCGCAGCGTAGACGGACTGGCCGGGCTCGACGACCAGGGAGCGGATGGACGAGAACAGGACGATGCTGCCCGCGCGCTGCTTGGTCATGATTCGCCCGGCCGCGCGGAGCACGTTGAAGTTGCCCTTGATGTTGATGGTGACGACGCGATCGACCTCGTCGTCGGTGTAGTTGAGGATCGTCTTGCGGACGTTGATGCTGGGCGTGGCCACCACGACGTCCAGGTGTCCATGCCGCTCCTGGATGTCCTCCAGCGCCTCCTGCACCGCCGCGCTCGTGACGAAGTCGATAGCGGTGGGCGCGGCCTCCGCCTGCAGTCCTTCACGCCGCAGCCGGGCCGCCACCGCCTCCGCCTTGCCGCCTTCGAGGTCCAGACAGCTCACGTGCGCGCCCGCGCGGGCACAGGCGACGGCCACGGCCTCCCCGATGCCGGAGCTCGCGCCGATCACCGCCGCAATCTTCCCGTCGAGGCGAAACGGACTCTGCGTCGTCATGTGTTTACCTCTCGGACCGCGCGCATCATAGCGCCGCCTCGCGCCGCCGCAGGGCCAAAACGATGGTGCAAGCGAGGACGGAGGCGATCAGGCCGACGAGCGCGGGTGAGGCAATTCCGAAGCCCCGGCCGCCCGTGGCCAGGTGCACGGCGAGCATCACGGCCACGCCTCCGAAGATGGCGGCCATGGCCTCGGGCGTGCCCGCGCGGCGCACGTAGAGGCCGGCCATCATGGGGACGAACAGGCACACGCCGAGCACGGTATAGAAGATGCTCAGGGCCCCGATCACGCTGGGGGAGACGATGGCCAGGAGCACGCCCAGCGTGCCTCCGGCCACCGCGGCCAGGCGGGCGACGCGCAGCACCTCGTCGTCGGTCGCCTTCGGCTTCAGGTAGCCGCGGTAGAGATCCTGGGACAGGGACGTGGAGAGCATGAACAGGATGGCGTCGGCGGTATTCACCTCCGTCGAGAACACCGCGGCCAGTCCGAGAGCGCCGACGATCGGAGGCAGGTCTCGCACGAGCAGGGTGGGCAGGGCCAGCTCGTGGTTGGCCAGATCGGGGTGCAGCACGCGCGCGACCATGCCCAGGGTGACAGGCACGAAGGCGAAGAGGAGCAGCAGGGCCGCGTTGGCGGCGACGCCGATGCGGACGGTGCGATCGTCGCGGGCGCCGTAGACCTTCTGCAGAAGGCCGGGCGAGATCACGAAGGCGGGCGCGAGGAGGGCGAGATAGGCGATACCGGAGGCCCCGCCCTTCCAGAAGCTCCAGTACTCCGGGTTCGGAGGCGCGGCCGCGGCCAGCCCGGCCCAGCCGCCCGCGCGCGAGAGGGCCACCGGCACCAGCAGCGCGTAGACCGACAGCTCGAGCACGAGCTGGAGCGCGTTCACCCAGGCCGAGGTCAGGAGCCCGCCCGCGGTGAAGTACACCGTCATGACGATCCCGCCCAGCAGGCAGCCGACGTATTTGGGCAGGCCGAGCACGGCGTTGAGGACGAGCCCCATGGCGATGATCTGTCCGGCCAGGATGGCCAGCGTCCCCACCCATAGCAGCGACGAGACGATGCCGCGCACGTTGCGGCCGTAGCGGTATTCGAGGAAGTCGCCCACGGTGTGGAGCCCGCGGTCGGCGGCGATGCGCCTCATCTTCGGGCCGACGAGGAAGGCCTGCACGAGCGAGCCCAGGGCGGCGGAGCCGACCCACCACCAGGCGCTGAGGCCGTCGCGGTATCCGAGGCCGGACGCGCCGACGGTGGAGCCGGCCCCGATGTTCGCGGCTACGAGGGTCGCGAAGAGGAGGCCCGGCCCCAGCGAGCGGCCGGCCACGAAGAAGTCGCCCTTGGTCTTCGTCTGGCGGCCGACGAACAGGCCCATCCCCATGATGACGACGCAGTAGGCGATGAGGAGCGCGAGGTGGAGGGTCATCGGCGCGCGGAGAGTAATCCAGCCCGCTCCGGCGGACAACGCCGGCCCCTGCAAATCCCTTGGAAAGAGCTTGAAAGCCCCTTGAGCCGGTCGTGCGAGCGGCCGTCCAGACTCTGCGATCGATGGTTCAAGGAGGAGCGATATGCGCGCTGTTCACCCGCACACCCTCACGGCCGTTGTCCTCGGGACCGTCATGGCCGTCGGCACCCCGCGGGCCGGAGCGGATCCCGTCCGCAAGGGCGTCATCGCCGGCGATCGGGTGCGCTACAAGACATCGGACCGCGGCCACTGGACGAAGGGCAGGCTGCTCGAAGTCCGGGGCGATGTCTGGCTCGTCCGGCCCGAATTCGGAGATCCGTGGTGGGTGTCCACGAGCGCACTGCGCCGGGCGGAAGTGTTCCGGGAGACGGGACCGCTGGTGAAGTACGGGTTCCTCTTCGGGCTGGTCCCCGGCGCGCTCCTCGGCGCGCACTTCGTCGCATTCGCGTGCCTGGACTACGAAGGCCCCGGTACCTGTCCGGATGTCAGCGCGCGGCTCACGGCCGCCCTCGTCGTCGGGGGGACCCTGGGCGGAATCGGGGCGGCGATCGCCAAGCTGGCCAAGCCCGAGCAATGGGACCCGATCGTCGTCCCACGCGCCCGCGTGACGGTGGCGCCCACGTTCGGTCCGAGGGGCCGCGGCCTCGGCGCCTCCGTGTCGATCCGGTTCTGACCGTGCCCTCGCCCTGCGCTACCATGCAGCAGTGACGAGCGCGCGCGATCGAGTGCTGGCGGAGGTGGACGCGCTGGCGGAGGAGACGGCGGCCTTCACGTCGGAGATGGTGCGCATCCCCACCGTCAACCCGCC
>Ga0068858_100005863_pt1 | contig 11998 bp, 9 predicted proteins | sample KBSSwiS12_FD_66589 | JGI IMG/M metagenome (GOLD analysis project Ga0068858, IMG submission 66589) | Switchgrass rhizosphere microbial communities from Kellogg Biological Station, Michigan, USA - KBS Switchgrass S1-2 | ecosystem: Host-associated > Plants > Roots > Rhizosphere > Soil ... | reverse complement strand
ACTGTTCGTTCCACCAGATCTTGTCCATCCGGTTGTCGTGACATCCACAATCGGCGAAGGCCGCCTGGTAACAGTCCGCGTGATCGATCAGCGCCCGCATGGCGCTCGGTCCGCCCGCCGACCCTCCGTAAATGCCCATGTGCCCGAGATCCATCCATGGCCGGGTGGCCGCGGCGCTGCGTATCCAGGCGATGCGATCGGGAAAGCCCGCGTCCTTGAGATTCTTCCACGCCACATCGTGAAACGCTTTGCCGCGGTAATTCGTGCCCATGCCGTCAGCCTGTACAACGATGAAGCCAAGCTCCGCCAGGGTGTGCTGGCGCAACTCGCGCCCGAACGTCGTTGGCACAAACGCACCATGCGGTCCCGCGTAGACTTCCTCCAGCACGGGATATTTTTGCGTGGGATCGAAGTTCGATGGCTTGATGATGATTCCGTAGATGTCCGTCTTCCCGTCGCGGCCCTTGGCCGTAAAGCGCTCCGGCATGGTCCAGCCTGCGCTCAGCAGTGCCTGGGGGTCGGCGTGTTCCAGTTCACACACCCGCACGCCGGAATCGCTGCGGTGCAATTCCGCGATCGGCGGCTGATCGGCCCGCGACCAGCGGTCGATGAAATAACGGCCGTCCGGCGAAAAAGTCACCTCGTGATTGCCATCGCCTTGCGTGAGTTGCGCGAAGCCCGCACCGTCGAACCCCACGCGGCACAGATGCTGGTGATACGGATCCTCGCCGGCGTGCCGGCCGCTCGCCAGAAACCACACCACGCGTTTCTGCTCGTCCACCTTTACGACCTCACGCACCACACCCGGTTCCCGCGTCACCTGGCCTTTTAGCGCTCCGGTCTTCGCATCATACAAATACAGCCGGCACCAGCCATCGCGCTCGCTCATCCACAGCAGCTCGCCCGTCTGTTCGAGCCACTGCCGCCATGTGTTGTGGTGATACTCGATGAAGGTATCGCTCTTTTCCTCGACCACCACGCGGACCGCACCGGTGGCAACAGCGACGCCGATGATGCGATAGAGTTGATGGCCGCGTTGGGTATAGTCGAAGTAGAATTCATCGCTGCGTGGCGACCACCGCACCTTCACCGCCGGATTTTCGGTAAACGGGGTCGAAAAGAGCGCGTTATCGATCAAGGAAACGCTGCGATCCTGCATCCGCACGAGCACCGGTCGGGGATTCGGCAAAAGATCGCCCGGCTTGGTGTAAGGATAGGTGATGACCTTCGGCTGAAGCTGGTCAGCTGGCGAGGACTCCACGATTGTCACCTCTCGCTGCGGCACCTTTACGACATTTGTGACCACGAAACTCTGCGAGTCGGGGGCCCACGCAACCGGGCCGTGGTATTCGCGGTCCGCCGTCCCGTCCTTCGTCAGCGTCGTCGTCGCACCGTCGGCAATCTGCCGCAGGACCACATTGTGATTCTCAAAACGTACTTCCCATTTCCCATTGGGCGAAATGCCTTTTCCGTCGGGAGTTTCGTTCTCATCTTTCGTATCCCGCGCCGTCCCCTTGCCATCGATCACGATTTCGAGCGGATCGACCTTCGCTTCGATCACGGCGAGCGTCCCACCCATGGAGTCGGAAATCAGCCACACATGCCCGGCGAAGGTATTCTGCGCCATTTCGTCGGCGGGTTTGATATGTCCGTATGGCTTGGCTTTTCCTTGATGATCGATCCAGGAAACATCGACCAATTCCTGGGTGTGATTCAGGAATCGGACGCGAGTCTCGGGGCCGGACTTCTGCGAGGCGTGAATGGCCAGGGAGACGGTCTCGGAGGTCTTGAGGGTCTCCTTGGGCAGACCGAGGACCGTGGGGTCTGGGGCACGGCGGATGGCGCCCGTGGCGGCCTCCACCAGCGCATACTCCCAGGCATTGGGTCCGGTCTGCACGCGATACCAGAACTGCTGGTTTCCCGGCAGCCAGTGCGCATCAAAGCTCGCGCGATAGACTTTGTTTGCGGTACGTGATCCGAGATTGAGCGCGCGCTCGTAATCCGCGGCGGAACCGCCGGCCAGGGCGGCGGGAGCGGCAGCCAAGAGGAAGAGGAGCAGGTATTTGTGCATATCGATGTTCACTTCTTTTTGCTGCGGATCCATTCATCGACGCGCTGTTCGAGCAGCGAGAGCGGCATCGATCCGCCGAGCAGCACGACGTCGTGGAACTCCTTCAAGTCGAATTGGGGGCCGAGCTCATGCGTGGCCCGCGCCCGCAGTTCCGTGATTTTCAGTTCGCCGATTTTGTAGGCCAGCGCCTGCCCGGGCCAGGAGATGTAGCGGTCCACTTCGTTCACGATGTCCTGCTCCGAACGGGGCGTGTTATCTCGAAAGTAAGCGATGGCCCGGTCACGGTCCCAATGAAAGGCGTGCATGCCAGTGTCCACCACCAACCGCACCGCGCGCCACATCTCAAACGTGAGCTGGCCAAACTTGCTGTAGGGATCCTCGTAGAGCCCGAGCTCGTTCCCGAGCGACTCGCAATACAGCCCCCAGCCCTCGACGTAAGCCGTGTAGGACGCGTGCTGACGGAAGTGCGGCAGCGCGCCCTGCTCCTGCGCCAGGGCAAATTGCAAATGATGCCCGGGCACGGATTCGTGCAGGGTTAACACCATCATTTCCCAGCGTGGACGTGTCTCCGGCTTGTAAAGGTTCACGAAAAACGTCCCGGCCCGCGAACCGTCGGCCGCCAGCGGCCGGTAATAGGCCGCGGAGGTGTCGGGGGCGACGTTCACCGGCACCGGCTCGACGCCATAGGGCGCGCGCGGGAGCGTGTGGAATACTTTCGATAGTGTTGGATCGATCCGTTTGGCTGTCGCACGGTACTCGAGGAGCAGTTGATTGGGGTCGCTGCAAAAGAAGCGGGACTCGGTACGCAAGTATTGGAAGAAGTCGGGCAGCGTGCCCTGATAACCGCAGGCCACTTTCACTTTCTCCATTTCACCACGGATGCGGGCGACTTCGGTCAGGCCGATCTCGTGAATTTCCTTCGGCGTGAGTTTGGTCGTGGTGAATTGCCGGGCGAGGTAGGCATACATCTCGGCGCCTTCCGGCCATTGCCAGGCACCGATATTGTCGAAGCAGGCCGGCAGGTATTCGCTGGTGAAGAATTTCTGGAAGCGCTCATACGCGGGCAGCACGGACTCGCGGATCGCAGCTTTCGCCGCGGCGGTCAGGCGGTCTCTTTCCGGGGCGTCGATGGCGGCGGGGAATTTGCGCAGTGGCGTGAAGAAAGGGCTCTGCTCTGGAGTGGCTGTGATCTGGCGGGCAATTTGTGCGGGAAGGCGCTGCATGGTGATCTTCGGTTGGACGAGACGGCGCCGTATTCCCTCGCGCATGAGAGCGATATTCTGGTCCATGTAGGCGCCAAAGGACCGGAGCCGGGCGATCCAATCTTTGTAGTCCTTCACGGTTTCGAAGCGAAGCGCATCACCCAACTCGTCCTGGGTCTGGATGCCCCCGCGTTGATCGAGGGGAATGAGGTAGCGCCCGAAATGATAGCCTTCGATGCTTTCCACGAGGTTGAGGCGAAACATGTCGTAGTTGAGTTGATCGGTGGCGGGCAGGGCGTCGCGCTGAATGGTGCCGATCTGCTTCAGCACCTGCTGGTCGTGCGCGTGCTCGCGGGCGAAGGCGTCGAGGCTGGCGTCCGGCCAGCGGTCGTTCCAACGCCGGTCGCCGAGCTCCGACGCCCAGGTCGGCGCGGTTTCCATCGTGTGGTCCCACTCTTCATCGAGCAGGCGGTGCAGCTTCGCGGCTTCGTCGCCGCTCGCCCCAAACACCGGAAAAGCCAACGCGAGCAGAAGAACGAGCCAAATGGGAAAGGGAGATTTCATGGTGCGATAGGAATGCCGAAGCAAAACGGGTCGTGTTGATCGAGCAGCAGCGTGGCCTCGCCGGTCACGAAGGCCTGGCCGGAGATGGTCGGAGCAACGAGGCCCTGGGCGCGATCGAGCCAGCGATACCTGCCGCGAAAGACGCTGCCGATAATGCTCTCCTGCGTGTGCCAATCTCCTTCGGAGAGTTGTCCATCCGCGGCCAGGCAGGCCAGCCGCGCGCTGGTGCCGGTGCCGCAGGGAGAGCGGTCGTACGCTTTGCCGGGACAAAGGACGAAGTTGCGCGAACCGCGCTGGAGAATCACGTGGTCGACTTCTGGAAAGTCCTGCGCGTTGACGGATTGCCGGATGCGCCAGGCGAAATCGGTGAGTTGGTCGAGATGGCTGCGGTCGAGCGGCAACGGGCAGTCGTTCACGAGGAAGAACCAATTGCCGCCGTAGGCGACGTCGCCCACGACCCGGCCCACGCCCGGAACGTCGATGCCCACGTCTTTTGCCTGGCGATACGCCGGCACATTGGCCACGGCCACGCGACCATCCTCCTCCAGCACAAACGTGACGATCCCGGCGGATGTTTCGATACGATGTTCACCCGGCTGGATGCGCCCGAGATGCGCGAGCGTCACGGCCACACCCATCATGCCATGTCCGCACATGCCGAGGCAGCAGACATTGTCGAAGAAGATCACCCCGGCAGCGCAGGTCGAATCGGACGGCTCGACGAGGAGCGCGCCGACGAGCACGTCGGAACCGCGCGGTTCGAGGATGACGGCCCGCCGAAAGTCGTCGTGGTGATCACGAAATTCCTGGAGCTTTTCGTTCGCGGTGGCGCCGGTGAGAAGGGGCCCTCCGTCAAGGATCACCCGGGTGGGCTCGCCACCGGTGTGGGAATCGACCACTTTCACGCGATGCAGGCGATTCATCGGCGCCTGGGCTTGCCGCGCGCCATTAGCGCCTCGATTTCGCCGGCCTCCATCGGGATGTCGGCCATCATGCTCTGCGGGCCGGTCTCGGTGATGAGGACCGTGTCCTCGAGCCGTACGCCGAGCTTCTCCGCGGGAATATAGATGCCCGGCTCGCACGTTACCGCCCAGCCGGCCTGCATCGGTGCACCGATCACCGACACATCGTGCACATCGAGGCCGATGGGGTGCCCGATGCCGTGCATGAAATACTTCCGAAGCGCCGTCTTCTCCGGCCCCTGTTTGCGCACCTCGGCCGCGGCGATCAATTTCAAGTCGACCAGTTCCTTCGTCATCGTCTCATCGGCGAGATCGCGCCAGGCGCGTGGCGTGAGACCCGGCTGGAGCGCCGCTTCGCACACGCGATACACGCGCAGGACGGCGTTGTAGATCTGTCGCTGGCGGCGGGTGAACCTGCCATTCACCGGGATGGTGCGCGTGAGGTCGGCATTGTAATTGGCGTAGCCGGCTGCCGCGTCGAGCAGCAGCAAGTCGCCATCGCGGCAGGGCGCGCTGTTCTCGCTGTAATGCAGCGCGCAGGCATTCGCACCCGAGGCAATGATCGGCGAATAGGCGAACCCGGCATTTTGCGAAATAAACTCGTGCGCCAGCTCCGCCTCCACCTGCGTCTCCGTGACGCCGGGTTTCACGAAACGCGCCACACGGCGGAAACCGTCGCCGGTGATCGCGCAGGCCTTGCGCAGCAACGCCACCTCCGCTGCGGATTTGACCGGGCGCAATGCGTGGAGCAGGGGAGCGAGCCGCTGGTAGCGGTGTAACGGATACGCGCGTTGCGTGTCGCGCACGAAGCGCGCCTCGCGCGTCTCGACAGTCACGCTCGCGCGCGGGTGTTCATTGGCGTTGAGGTAAACATTCTCCGCCTCGCACATCAGCAGGCGAAAGAGCACCGGAAATTCCGAAAGCCATTCGACCCGGGCGACACCCGAGATGGCTTTCGCCTCGTCCTTGGAAAGGCGCTTCCCCTCCCACGTTTCGATCAGCGGAGAAGTTTCGCGCAGGAAAAGAATCTCCCGGTTGCGCTCGTCGGAGGCCTCGGGAAAGAGGACGAGGAGCGATTCCTCCTGTTCGACACCGGTGAGGTAAAAGAGATCGGCATTGGGCCAAAGCACGAGCGTGCCGTCCGCATTGGTCGGCAGGATGTCGTTGTTGTTCAGGGCGACCAGCGATTTTGGCAGCAGCAGTTTGCTGAGCCGCTCGCGGTTTTCGGTGAAGAGTTGTGGGGAGATGGGGGCGTGGCGCATGGCCTATTTCTTCGGCACTTTCGGCGCGGTCGCAATCCCGTCGTGAATGACTTTCAACACTGCCTTGCGTTCCGCGCCGGTGAGCGGCAGCCGCGGGGCGCGCGTCCACTCTTTGCCCAGCCCGCATTCCTGTACGCAAAGCTTGATGTATTGCACGAACTTCACGTGCACATCGAGGTGCAGCAGGGGCGTGAACCACCGGTAAATCTCGACCGCTTTCCGCCACTCTCCGGCCTGCATTAGCTCCCACAGATATTGGTTCTGCGCAGGAAAGGCGATGCCCGTGCCCGCGACCCAGCCATCGATGCCCAGCACCGCGGATTCCAGCGCCAGGTCGTCCACGCCAGTGAAGATGGCATAACGGTTGCCTACCGTATTGCGGAGATCGGTGATCCGCCGCGTGTTGCCCGAGCTTTCCTTCAACGCCACGAAATTCGGGACATCGGCCAACCGGGCAAACATCTCTGGCGTCACGTCGTTCCCGTAGGAAATCGGGTTGTTGTAAATCATGATCGGCAGCCCTGTTGCCTTGGCCACGGTGCGGAAGTGGGCCAGCGTCTCGGTGGGGTCGGGCGTCTTGTAGACCATCGCGGGAAGGAGCATCACGCCGTCCGCCCCCAGCGCCTCGCAATCGCGCGTGTAACGTGCGGCCTCCGCCGTGGTGGTCTCGGCGACCCCGCTGAGCACGGGGATGCGTCCGCCAACCGCGCGCACCACCTCACGCACCACGAGACGCTTCTCCTCGCCCGACAGCATCTGGTTCTCTCCGAGTGAACCGAGGATCACCAGGCCGGTGATGCCGCTTTCGATCAAGACCTCCGCATGGCGCTCCGTGGCCTCGATATCGACCGAGCCGTCGCGCTGCATTTGCGTGGTGATCGCCGGGAACACGCCCTCCCAGCGATGCGGGGACTTTTTCGGTTTAGGGGCGGAGGAACGGGTGGGGGCTTTCATTGAATCCGGCGACTCTACGGGAAACGCCCCGCCGCATCTTGTCTGAAAACGATCGTGAAACGCGGAGAATCGAACCAACCGCACCGCTCACCAGCCGCCGCACACTGGACAATCCTTGCGCCGGGAAATCTTCAACCGGTGAAAACGCATCGTCCCGAGGTCCATCGTGAGCAGGGTGCCGGTGAGCGGCCGCCCGAGGCCGGTTAGCAGCTTGATCACTTCCACCGCCGCGAGGCAGCCGACTGTACCCGACACCGCGCCGATCACGGGGAATTGTCGCTTCCAATCCGGGGGTGGCTCCGGGTTCAGGCAACGGAGGCATGGCGTGTGGTGCGGCAGGATGGTCGTGAGGTGCGCCTCCAGCGAGTACATGGCGCACTCGACCATCGGCTTGCCCGCAGCGACGGCCGCCTGGTTCAAGGCATAGCGTTCCTCGAAAAGCGGTGCGGCATCGACCACCACATCGGCCTGCGCGACGAGCGCGGCGGCGTTTCCATCGGTCACATTGTTTTCGACCGCCACGATCTCGAGGCGCGGATTCAGTTCCTGCAAGCGCTCCGCCACCGCGGGCAAACGCGTTTCCCCGATCCGCCGGTGCGACTGTTGCAGATGCCGGTTCAAGTCGCTCGCTTTCACCTTGCCGCCCATGGCCAGCACCAGCTTGCCGATCCCGGCTGCAGCGAGTTGATAAGCCACGACGCCCCCGAGTCCCCCGACGCGCGAGATCAGCACCGATGCGCCCTTGAGCTTGCGCTGACCCTCCTCGCCGAATCCCGGCACCCACATCTGCCATTCATAAACCGCGCGCTCTTCGGCGGTCAGTTCCGGGGAGGAGCGAGGGGTCATGGTTTCGATGAACGCCCGGGAGTGAGCGGAGTTTCGGTAATCCGTCCATCGGCGAGGCGAAAGAGCACGTCCGCCAGCAAATCGGCCTCGGCGCGGCTGTGGGTGATGTGCAGCGCGGTGACGCCGTGCTCACGCTGGACGCGCCGGAGCAGCGCGGCGAGATCGTCGCGGAGTTCCTCGTCGAGCGCGCTGAGCGGTTCGTCGAGCAACAGCACCTTGGGTTGCGCGGCGAGCGCGCGGCCCAGCGCCACGCGCTGGCGTTCGCCACCGGAAAGGCCTTGCGGCAGGCGGTCGAGCAGCGCGGTCAAGCCGAGTTCGGTGGCCAGCTGATCCACCCGCTCCGCAATCTCAGCGGCGGGCCGCCGACGCAGGCGCAGGGCAAAGCCGAGTTGCTCGCGGACGGTCATGGTCGGGAACATTGCCCCATCCTGCGGCACATAGCCGACGCCCCGCGCCGCGGGCAGCTCGTGGGTCACATCGCGATCGCCGATGAGCACGCGCCCACCCAGTGGTCGGCGCAGGCCGCAGATGATCTCGAGCAGCGTCGTCTTGCCGCAACCGGTGCGGCCCATGAGGACCCCGTAACTCCCGGTGGGAATGGATACGTTGATGTCTTCCAGCCGAAAGGTGCCGGCGCGCCAGACGATGGATTCGAGCTGGATCACAGCCGTTCCCCCACGATGCGCACGGCTACGAGCACGATGAGTGCGAGCGCGACCATGAGCAGACTGACCGCGACCGCGGCTTCGAGCCGGCCCACGCTGAGCTCGATGAAAACGCTGGTGGGCAACACTTCCGTCTTCAAGCGGGTCGCCCCGGCGAAGACCAGAATGGGGCCGAATTCGCCGAGACTGCGCGCCCAGGCGATGCTGAACGCGGCGAACATGCCGCGCCGCGAGGCGGGCAGCGTCACCAGCCACACGGCCTGCCCGCGCGAGCACCCGAGCGTCATGGCGACATCCTCCGGGCGCGAGGATAGGTGATCGAATACCCCGCGCATGGTGCGAACGGCAAATGCCGCGCCGATGACGAATTGCGCGAGGACCACGCCGGCCACGGTGTAGGTGAATGGAATCACGCGCTCGATCATCTTGCCCGCGGGTGTCTGGAAAAAGATGAGCAGGCAAAGGCCCACCACCATCGGCGGCAGAACGATGGGAATATCGAGCGCGGCATCGAGCCACGCCTTGCCGAAGAAGCGCCCGCGCGAAAGCAGGTAGCCCACCGGCACGGCGAGCAACAGCGCCAGCAGCGCCGAGGTCGTGCAGGAGACGAGGCTGAGGCCGATCGAGTAACGAATTTCGCGCGAATCCAGCGCCGCCCACAAATGGTGCGGCGTGGTGTAGGCCGCGGTTGAGATGAGCAGCGCCAGGAGAAAGGCGAGATACAGCCCGGTAACCAGGGTGAGGCCGCACCAGAATGAGGAAACCCGCCCGGACGTCGCCGTCATTTGTCCTTCAGCCAATCGGGGATCACGATGTCCTTGCTCCGAATCGCCGCCGCCTCGCCGCGCCATTGAAAACCGGACTGTTCAAATTGGGCCCGGTTGGCCTTGAGAAAATCCAGCAGGCGCAGGCCGAGATGGTGATGGGGAGAGTCGCCGCGGACGGCGAAGGGTTGCACCGCGTGGGCGCCTTCGTGCTGGATCGGCAGGTACTCGAGAAACTCCGCGGAAGGCTGAAAATTCACCCGGTAGACGATAGCTGCATCCAGCGCACCGACGCGCATCTGGTTCACGAGCAGGTCAGCCGTGGGCGTCTCGACGACCACATTTTTATGCACGCTATCCTGGAGGCCGGAGGATTTCAGCATGCCACGCGTCATGTAGCCGAGTGTGGCCTGCTCGGCATTGCAGAGGCCGACTTTCAAGTTCGGCTGCGCAAGGTCGGCCAGCGTCTTGACGCGATGTGGATTGCCTTTGGGTACCACGATGCCGATGTCCGTCTCCGTGAGAATCACAGCTTCGGGAAAGACATCGGCGACCGGTGGGACGAAGCACAAATCGCAGGCGTAATAGGCGTCCGGAAATTTCGGGTTGCTCGTGCCGCCCATCGTTTTCATCGACGCGCAGAGGATGCCGCAGCCGTTGAAGACGGTGGTGAGGGTCACGCCTTCGCGGTCGGCAAATTGGTGGAGCAGGCCTTCGATCGCGGGACGGTTCACGCCGCCGCTATAGAGAATCAGCTCTGGCTTGTCGGTCCACTTGTCCCCGCCCGCGGGTGTAAATCCATTTTCCTTGAAAACCGCGCCACCCTTTTCCGGCGCGGTGAGGTAGCGCGCGAAACGCAAGGCAGCGGTCGGCTGGGTGCAGAAAGAAAGGACACAGGCCGAGGCGTTTTCCTTGCGATCGGAAAGTTCCGGAACCTCAACGACCTGCGTTTCCTTGAACTGCGCAGCGGTGGCGTCCCAGATGATTCCGGCGTCCACTGTCCCGAGGCTCACATCGGCGGCGATCTCGGTGACAGTCGGTTTCATCACTGTGGCGCGCGCCGCGAGTTTTTCCCAAGTGTCTCCCAGCGCCTTGCGCGAGACGCGCGAAATGCTCGCCGCCTCCGGGTTGGCCAGCGCGACCTTCACGTCGTCGCGCAAGAGGTCGGCAAGGGACTGGATGTGTTTCGGGTTGCCCTTGCGCACCGCGATGATCGGGTGCTGCACCGCCACGGGGAAGACCTCCCGGATCGTTTCCGTCTTGCGCGCGTCGGCTACCGCGCCGTCGTCCGCGGCAATGAAGAGATCGCCTTGCCTGGCCACGCGCAACGCGCTGAGCAGCGAACCCGTGCCGCCGAATTGCGTACGCACCTCGACGCCGGCTTCGCGCCGGTACGCTTCCACAATCGCGGATACCGGCTTTTGCAGCCCGGCGGCGCAGTAGACGGTCAGCGTCGGCGTGGCGGCGCTGGGAGCGGCGCGATGCTGATAGACCGCCACACCGCCCAGGAGTGCAGCGAGCAGGAGGATAATGGCGGCGAGTTTTTTCACGGCTATCGCTTCATTGTGCGCCACGCGAGGGCGCTGCCAAGCACAAGCAGCGCGGCTGCCGCCAGGCCGGTGGCCGCGCCGGTGCCGTGAGCGGGTGGTGTCGCTATCGGAGACGCCGCGGCGATGGTGACCGTTTCGATTTTGGCGGCGTCCACGGTGACGGCGTTCGAGACCTGCGAAACCTCGGGGACCGGCGACACCACTGTGGGTGGTGTGTCATTTTTAGGAAAGCCGATGGCCTGCAAGGCCCCGTCCCAATCCACATTGAGCAGCAAATCCCAGCCGGGATTCATGCGCTTCACCTGGCACGAACAGGCGCCGAGCAGGAACATGCACGCTTCGTCGATCTGCTCGTCGCCGAAGCCTTCCGCCGGCCACGCGCCGAGCACGCGTCCACGGCCAAAGACCAGCGCCAGCCAGGGGCCGTTGGACGGCGTCGTCTCGTGCTTGGGACCGGCCAGCATTTTCAGAAACGGCTGCTCGGCGGCGTCATCCCGCCGCACGCGCAGGAGGGAAAACTTCACCCGCAACACCGGCCCCGGCCCAAGTTCGCTCGAGGGATCGTCGGGATCGATCGCCGGGATGTCTGCGGCTTGTTCGAGGTAGTGCAGGCGCTTTTCCAGCGCGGCTGCGGTCCGATCGTCCGTTTGCTTGTCGCCACTCTCCACGAGCAGCCAGACCGCGGTTTCGCCCGCGAGGATGCGATGGGCCAGCTCCGTGCGCGCCGGTGAATCGGTGAGCAGTGGCAGCGTGTTGGAGCCGAGGGCATCGGACCACATTGGCGCCGCGTCCAGGAGGGCGCGGGGAAAGGCGAGGCGCGACGGACCGATTTCTTTCGAGCGCTGCGGCACGAGGTTCAGTGGCGTGCTATCGGTGAAATTGCGCAGGAACCGCGCGACGCCTTCATCCTTCGCGTCATTGGCCGAGACCTCGAGCACGTACGGGTCCGCCGGCCAGCGATCGAGCGCGTAACGGAACACCGGCACCGAGCAGGCCTGGGCGGCCGCCGCGCAAAACGCCGCTGCGAAAACGAGAATGAGACACCGCATCATGGACGCTACTTTCGTCCGTAACACGTCACTTTTCCATCCACGCTGGCGACATACAGCCGCCCCTGCGCGATGGCCATGCCGTCCCACACCGGCGGGCTGTCGAGTT
>Ga0068858_100005850_pt1 | contig 12014 bp, 8 predicted proteins | sample KBSSwiS12_FD_66589 | JGI IMG/M metagenome (GOLD analysis project Ga0068858, IMG submission 66589) | Switchgrass rhizosphere microbial communities from Kellogg Biological Station, Michigan, USA - KBS Switchgrass S1-2 | ecosystem: Host-associated > Plants > Roots > Rhizosphere > Soil ... | reverse complement strand
CCTCAAGGTGTACAATTATCGTATGTACTCCCTTCGTAGCACGCTTGCCGAGCAGCCGGTCATTAGTCTCCAAACCGGCCAAGTCGTCGCCCAAGTCACCCAACCCATCCTGGAAGTCAGCAACCTCGAAGTAATCGCCTTTCTGTGCCGCGTCCCCCAAGATAAACGTCCACTTCTACTTATCTGCCGCGACATTCGTCAGTTCGCAGTCGACTGCATCATCGTCGATGACGAAGATGCATTAACCGATCCAGACGACATTGTCCGGATCGATACCAACCTCAAAAACCATTACACACCGATCGGCAAACCGGTAATTGACGACTCCGGCCGCAAACTTGGCACGGTTGAAGACTATTCCGTCAACCTCGAAACAAACCGCGTTCAACAATTATACGTACGTGGCTCTTTTTTGCGTGCGCTCATGGGCTCGAACCTTATCGTTGATCGCACCCAGATTACAGATATCACGCCGACACATATTACCGTCCGAGATACTGCAGTTACCGACCCGCTCATGCAGGATTCTCTGCCCGAAACACCCTTATCTTAGTTCTAGACTTGATCTACAAAAATCCTTACGCTACACTGCCTTTAAGATAATCCGAGTAAATCGTGCTAATTATTCTCATATGGGCCGTTGCGTTCATTCTTGTTTACCGTCTCGTCACCGCCAACTAACAATTAAAACCTTATTCAATGTCTTCGAGCGCCTCTTTGATGAGGTCGTACCGATAGCCTTGGCGCATTAAATAATTTGTGAGTTTCTGCTGATCCCGATATGCCGGCAGCCTACGTTTACGCTCAATGAGCTTCCGCAACACCACTACTTCGCTCTCTAAGTCGACTGCAGCCAATGCCTGATCGGCTACATCGCGGCTAATACCTTTGGCTGCAAGCTCTTGAGCGAGCCTAATCTTGCTCCTAGGGCGCACCGCTTGACGATCGGCAATCCAGGCTTGAGCAAACTTCAAGTCATCAATCAAACCCAAACCCTCCAACCGTGCTAAGGCCAACTCAGCTTCATTGCGCTCGCACGCCTTACGCACCACTAGATAGTCCAACAACTCCCGTCGACTCCGCAGCCGAATTTCGAGAAAGCGAAGGGCTAAGGTATACGCTTTAGCCTCCCCCGCTTGCCCGCGGAACTCTTCAACCTCATGAGCGCTTAACTCTTGCCCGACCCGTAGCCCGCTATTGCTCAACTCCAGATCCGAGAGCGCAAATGCATACTCTCCATCTAGCAAGATATTAAACCTAGTAGATCCGACCCTTCGCTGGCGTTTTATGTCTGTTACGACAGGCACGTCGCTTACGCCGCCTGGGCCAACTTGCGGATATTGGCGTCAAGCGTCTTCATAATCTCAGGGTGGTCCTTGAGGAATTGCTTAGCGGCCTCCCGACCCTGACCAATCTTTTCGTCCTTATACGAATACCACGCCCCGCTCTTCACTACCTGCTCATATTTAACCGCTAGATCAATAAGATCACCAGCCGTAGAAATGCCTTCATTAAACATGATGTCAAACTCGGCTACCTTAAATGGTGCTGCAATCTTATTTTTAACAACCTTCACTTTCACATGCTTACCAATCGAAAGGTCGCCGTCTTTGATTTGCTCAGACCCGCGAATATCCATCCGCACCGAAGCGTAATACTTGAGCGCCTGACCACCAGCCGTAGTCTCCGGATTACCAAACATTACACCGATTTTCAAACGCAATTGGTTAATGAAAACCACGGTTGTCTTGCTCTTAGAAATCACACCTGTAAGCTTGCGCAATGCCTGGCTCATGAGGCGGGCCTGTAAGCCAACATGCGCATCACCCATATCACCTTCAATTTCAGCACGCGGCACCAAAGCCGCTACAGAGTCCACCACCACGATATCAACCGCCGACGACCGCACCAACGTCTCCACGATCTCAAGCGCCTGCTCACCCGTATCCGGCTGCGAAATAAGCAAAGTGTCTAGATTAATACCAATACGCGCCGCGTATTCCGGATCCAATGCGTGCTCTGCATCAATGAATGCCGCTACTCCGCCAGACTTCTGCACCTCAGCCACCGCATGAAGCGCCAAGGTAGTCTTACCGCTCGACTCAGGTCCATAAATTTCAATAATTCTGCCTTGAGGCAGTCCGCCACCAAGCGCCAAATCGAGCGACAACGACCCCGTAGGAATCGTAGCCACATCAATCTTATGGGCCTCTCCCAGCTTCATGATAGAACCCGCACCAAACTGCTTCTCAATCTGAGCCATCGCCAAATCAATAGCCTTCATGCGCTCGTTCTTCTCAGACGACACCTGCTTCTCTGACTTTGTCGTTTTCTCCGCTTTAGGGTCCATCACTACCTTCTCCGCTAGTTCAGTGCTCATTGTATCGTCCTTTGATTTGGTTATCTATATGGGCTCATCATATCCGAACAAAAGCCGTACTGTCAATATCAAAAAATCCGTGACCAAGCGAGGGCTGATTGCGCCTCGCTCGTCACGCTAGTTCCTGCGACCATCTTACGATAGGGGCAGCACATAATTTATACGCCCGCAGTCGAAAAAAACAATGGTCGCCCCCTCCGAGCAGCTATCTGGAAAACAAATTTATCGGTAATTCTGAAAATCGAGCGGAAAATCAAACGTCGCCGCCCGCAATTCCGTCATCACACCCTGCAAATCATCCTTGCTCGTAGAGCTCACACGCACCGCATCGCCTTGAATTTGCGCCTTAGCCTTCGGATATTTATCGCGAATCAGCTTGGTAATCTGCTTGGCTTTATCCTGGTCCAACCCCTTCTTAAACGCCACACTCCACCGCATTTCCTTGCCGCCCTGCACTGGCTCCTTGCTTGTATCAAGAACCTTCAGCGACACATTGCGCTTTACCAGCTTGCTCTGAAACATGTCCAAAATGGAATCGAGCTGATTCTTGCTTTCACCCTCGATCTGCACGCCGGTTTTACCATCAGCAAACTCCAATTTTGCAGCCGTACCCTTGAAATCAAACCGTTGTCCGAGCTCACGCTGCGCCTGGTCCACGGCATTACCCATCTCAGCCACGTCGTAGTCGCTCACCACATCAAATGAAAAATCCTTTGCCATATCGGGCCTCCCTTTGTCGCGCTTAGTGTAGCATATCGCCTCGCCTAAGGCCTCAAACATGCCGCTTGAGGACTTGGGTGGGGTGGTGGCCCCACGCCGTCACAAGGGACGGAATGGGGCCACCGTAGAAACGGCAGACCGGTAGTGCGCTTCTCTCAGCCGGCGTCGGCCTTCTGCTCCCGCTCGTGGAGCGCGATGATGCCGTTGCGGCGCTGGTCGAGAGCGTACGCCTGGTGCGCCGCACCGAAGCGCTTCATCGCGATCGCGTAGACCACGAGGCTGAGCGCCGCGAACACGACGCACACGCTGTAGACGTCGTCCATCCAGGTCTTGTCGACGAGGCAGCCGAGCAGGTACGCCGTCGTCGTCAGCGCGAGCGCGAAGTTCGTGATCGCCATGGTGAACGGCGCCGGGAACTTGCGATAGTTCGCGAAGATGGAGATCTCCATCGCGAACTGCCCCAGGAGGAGCACGACCAGGACGAACGCGATGAACTCGACGACGACGCGAGCGGTGCCGGTGAAGCGGTGGTCGTTCGCGATCGCGAGCGCCACCAGCGCCGCCCCCGCAGCCGTACGAAGCGAGTCGCTCATGCGGTTGAGCTGCGGCTGGTTGTACCAGTAGCCCGCGGTCGCGGTGTGCGCCAGAAGGAGCAGAAGCGCGGCCAGCCACGGCGGCACGACGCCAGCCAAGGCAACGAGGTGTGCCATGAAAGGGAACTCCGATCTAACGGGTCAGAATGCGTGATTACCCGGACGGGCGCACATCATCATTCGACTATCATAATATAACATAAAATTACTAAAAAATCAATAAATTACGGAATTACCGTATCCTTTGCAAAGTCCTGGTTTCGCCGAATCTCACCGTCCTTGCCAAGGGGACTCAGCTTCTTCCCCGCCACTACGCTATTGGTCACCACCAAGCTCGTTACGCCCGCGTTGCCAGTCGTAATATTCACATCCGTCTTACCCGTAAACACCAGGCTCTTACCCGCCACAAACGTCCCTCGAAACTTCTCGGCTCCATCCACAGACACCACAATCGAGGTCGTCTCCTGCGCGCTCACGGCCACAGCAATACCGTCAAACACCGCCGTCGGCACGGTCACCTGAGCCGGGTCCACCTTCGGCAGCTTGGCTAGCACATTGCGCGCCACCGTCGTCGTCTTACCCAACTTACTATGCGCCGTTATCCGGATAGCATTCACGCCGTCTTGCAACGCCACCTTCTCGCTAAAATTACCGTCGGTATCAGTGAGCACTGGCGAATCATTCACGCTCACATCCGAACCCGGCGTCGAATGCCCGGACACGTTAATTACCGCCCCCGCGAGCACCATGTCACCATCGGGCGAAGTAATCGTAAGCGTCGGCGGTGCCGCCAGCGCCGAAAACTGCCACAAAAGATACCACAACACACCCACCACCACAGCCACAGCCACCAACACCGCCACAATCCGGCCAGTGAACACCAAACGCGCCGGCCGTTTAAGACTCGGCCGCTTGGTTTGAGCCTGGTCTACTCCCCCACGTTCACGTACATAATCCGCCGCCACTTTAGAGCCGTCCAGCCCCAAATGATTCGCGTAATGCTGCACAAACCCACGGGAATAAATATCATTGGGTAAACTCTCATAATCCCCAGCTTCCAGCGCCGTCAAAAACTTACCCCGAATTTTGGTATCGATCTCAATCTGAGCAAGACTCAGCCGCAGCGCCTGCCGCCGAGCTTTGAGCTGTTGCCCTACATTAAATTTCTTGGAGTCATCCGCCATATCCTCTATCTTACCAGCTCCCAGCTACCGAGTAGAGGGTAGAGCGGAGGCGGTAAACCCCGACCGCCGGACGCGCCAGACAACACAACGCACTCAGGTAAGCAAAGGGAGCGAGTTCGCGGACAAGCGAGGGGTTTACCGCCGCAGCCAAACCAACTGGCACCGGAAGTAAAGATTACTCCTCGTAAGGCTCAGCCGGACGCATCCCATCGCCGCCACCACCGCCAGAATGAATCTGGTCCAAGCTCGAAATCAGCACGTCGCGCGGCCGGGCACCGTCAGCCGGGCCTATAATCCCCCGCTCCTCCAGCAAATCCAAGAGCCGCGCCGCCCGGGCGTAGCCCACGCGCAGCCGCCGTTGCAGCATCGAAGCCGACGCCTTGCCCGCCCGAAACACTGCCTCCGCCGCCTCATCAAACATGTCATCGTCCGGCTCGCCCAAGTCACCACCGCCACCACCGCCGCCTTTGCCAATGCTCACCTTTTGCGCCAGCACCTCGTCGTTGTACTGTGGTGCACGAGCCGACCGCAAGTAGTCCGTGATCGCCTTGGTCTCTTTCTCGTCAATGTATACGCCTTGAATACGTCGCGGTTTAATGAACTCCGGGCTCGAAAACAGCATGTCGCCCTTGCCCAAGAGCTTCTCCGCTCCCATCTGGTCGAGAATCGTCCGCGAGTCGATTTGCGAGGCCACACTAAACGCCAACCTCGCCGGAATATTAGCCTTAATGATGCCGGTAATCACGTCCACGCTCGGCCGCTGCGTTGCCAGCACCAAGTGGATACCCACGGCCCGCGCCATCTGAGCCAGGCGCACAATCAGCGTTTCCACATCGGCCGCCGCCAATACCATGAGATCGGCCAGCTCATCGATCACAATCACGATATACGGCATCGATTCATCCTTGTGCGCGCTGTTGTATTCCACAATGTTGCGGTTGCCCACTTCAGCGAGCAATTTGTACCGCCGCTCCATCTCTGCCACTGCCCATTTCAGCGCCGAAATGCACTTTTCCGGCTCCACAATTACCGGCGTCAAAAGATGCGGAATATCGTTGTACAACCCAAGTTCCACCCGTTTCGGATCCACCAAAATCAGCTTCATATCTGCCGGCGAATTTCGGTACAGCAGGCTCGTGAGCAGCGCATTAATCATCACCGACTTACCGGAGCCGGTCGCACCGGCAATCAGCATGTGCGGCATCGCAGCCAAATCCGAGCTCATCGGCATACCGCTCACGTCGCGCCCCAGCACAAACGTCAACGGCGCTTTCTGCGACTTGATTTCGGGCGCCCCCAGCACATCACGCAACCGCACGGTCGCAATCGCTTTGTTTGGAATCTCTACGCCCACCGCGCTCTTGCCCGGAATCGGCGCCTCTATGCGGATCGGATGCGCCGCCAGCGACAATGCCAAATTCGTATCAAGCCCGGTAATCTTATTAAGCTTCACCCCAGCCGGCGGGATAAATGTATATTGCGTCACCGTCGGCCCCACATTCACCTCGCCCATCGTCACGTTAATGCCAAAGCTTTCCATCGTCTGCTGAATCGTTGCCGCATTGGCTTTTACATCACCCGCATCCGCTTTCGTGCTCGTCGCCTGCAAAAGATCCATACTCGGCGGCGTCCAGGCCTCCTCCGAATTGGCCGTCAGCGCCTCCTGCGGCTGCTCCGGCGCCGGCGCCGGCTTCTTCACCCCACCGGCCAAATTAAGTTCACCCCGCATCGGCAATGTCGTCACAGGCGACCCAGAATTATCATTCACCGTCAGCTGAGCAATTTCTGGCTTCATCTCCGGCGTCTTCTCTTCCTTCTCTCTACCCTCACGAGTGAAGCTCGACAGTATCGTGCCAAATAACGCCTTCAAGTTGGTATTGGTAGCTAGAATCAGGAAGATCGCCAGCAGAGCCACGAGCACAATACTTGAGGCCACCGCATTCAAGACCGTAAGCATCCAAGTGGTAATCCCATAACCAGCATAGCCGCCACCGAAACCATTTTGAGCCGCCAATTGAGCATCGGCCGGAGCAATCCCTATGTGAAACAGCGCCGACATACTCGCCAGCAATCCCAAAAATCCAAAATAATTCAGCCCCCGCACCGCATAATGGCTGGGCCTAAACAACATCCAAGCCAGAGCTCCACAGATCACCGGCAACAAATATGCCGAGTAACCCATCACAATTCGCAAAACATGGAACATGTTCGTGACGGCCGTACCACCAAAATTAAAGCAAGCAAAGCTAATCAACACAGCCAGCAACGCCAAAAATACCGCCGCTATATCTTGGCGCATCTCAGGAGAAAGCTTAGGGGCTTTTGCCTTGGAACGCCGGGTAGAAGTGCTTCGTTTGGCCTTTTTTGCTGGTTTCTTTGCAGCCATCGTGGGCTCATTATATCAGATCACGAACATAAGCAATACGAACACAAAATGTGTTCAAACTTCTTAAGCTCCCCTAGGTTCCCCTCATTGGCGCAATATCAGGTACGAGCACGAGCAGCGCGCCCTCGGACATCCAAATTGAGCCCTCGAGGCTTAAAGATTAGTTCCTACGGTGTAGGCCATGCTCAGAGTCAATTGTGGATGTTCCGAGCTCCCGCCTTCGTGCTATGCCACAATCACAAAGGGTAGTGCGAAGGGAATAATTACGATCGCCAGCTCACGCCAGACAAGACCACGCGCTGAGTAGCAAAGGGGTCGAGTTCGCGAGCCAGATCGTAATTATTCCCGAAGCAAAAACCTAAATGTTCCGGAAATGAAGTGGCCTAAACCTCGTTAATCACCGGCAAAATCATCGGGTTCCGTTTGGTTTTCGCATACAGAATGTCGCCAATCTCATCACGCAGGCGCAGCTTGAATTTCGCCCAGTCTTCACGGCTCGGATTGCCGCTCGTAGTTCGCTTCTCGAATGCCTTTCGCACCTCAGCCCGAGCGGTGTTGATGAGCTCTTCGTGCTCCTTCATATAAATAAACCCGCGCGAGATGATATCCGGACTGCTTACGAGCCGCCCAGTCTTGCGGCTCACGGTGGCGACGATCATAAAGACGCCTTCGCCGCCCAGCGCCAACCGGTCACGCAACACTACCCCTTCCACATCCCCTACTCCAGCTCCATCCACCATCACCATGCCGGCGGGGATACGCGGACCTTTTTGGGCAGCAGTAGCCGTCACTTCGAGTACGTCACCGTTGTCCATCACGAAGCAGTTTTCGCGCGGCACGCCGTTTTCGACCGCCACTTCCGAGTTGTACACCAAGTGATGGAATTCACCGTGGATCGGCATAAAGAACTTTGGTCGAATAATGTTTACAAGATCCGCCACGTCGTCGCGCGAAGCGTGACCACCCACGTGGACCGGACCGTGGCCGCGCAAGGCTTCAGTGGCCCGCGAGTACACCTGGGCGCCTTCGCGCATCAAGTTGTCCACGAGATTCACAATCGCGACTTCATTGCCAGGAATCACACTAGAGCTGAAGATCACGGTGTCGCCGGGCTTAATCTTTACGTTCTGGTGATCGCCAGTGCTCATGCGCGACAAGGCCGAATTTTCCTCGCCCTGCGAGCCAGTGCACAAGATCACCACTTGCCCATCGGGGTAGTTGGCTGTGTCCTGGGCGCGAATCAAAAGCCCCTGAGGCACGCTCAGGTAGCCCATCTTCACGCACAGTTCGATGGTCGAAAGCATTGAGCGCCCCACCAGCGCCAGCTTGCGTCCAGACTTAGCCGCGGCCTCAATGATGAGCTGCACACGCGTCACCGAGCTCGAGAACGTCGAGATAATGATACGTCCGTCGGCCCGGCCAAACAGGTCGTGAATTGTCGGCTCCACCAGCTTTTCACTACCACCGCGGCCGACCCTGTCGCAGCTCGTCGAATCGCTCATCATCAGCAACACGCCCTCGTCGCCCAACTCCTTGAAGCGGTCGAGGTCCATCATCTTGCCGTCGAGCGGACTCGGGTCGAGCCGCCAGTCGCCGGTATCAATAATGACGCCCACGGGCGTACGGATCACGATTGCCGTCGCGTCCGAAATTGTATGCGTTACGCGCACGAGCTCAATGTTGAAAGCGCCGATTTGCACGCGCTCGTGCTTGTCGGGATCCATCACCACAAATCGCGGCGTTTGAATCTTAAATTCCTCAATCTGCTTGGCCACCATCCCCAGAGACAACCGCGAGCCGTAAATCGGCACCGGAAACTTCGGAATCATGTAGCCGGAAGCACCAATATGGTCCATGTGGCCGTGCGTGATCACGATCGCCTTCACCTTGTGACGATTTTTCTCCAAATACGTCACATCCGGCAGAATGTAGTCCACCCCCGGCTGGTTGGCATCGGGAAAAGCAAAGCCCATATCCAAAATAATAATTTCGTTCAGGTATTCAATCGCCATCATGTTTTTGCCGATCTCACCGAGACCACCCAACGGCATCACCTTCAACTTCGGCATACTGTTCGCCTGATTAGCCACTCGCGGCTGCTTCTTCGATTGCTGCGCGCCGGCCGCACCATTGAAGACGCTCTTGTTTACCGGCATAGCATCAAGCGCCGGCACAAGATCAGTGTGGGTTGGTTGCTGCGCCGCCGCCCGACGCCGACCCCCGCTCCGGCCACCACCGCCTTTGCCACCGCCCTGCGGCTTCGGCGCTCCAGGCTGCTTCGGGGCAGCATTCGCCGCCGCCTTCGGCTGGCCGGCCACTACCACACCATTGGTTCTAGGCACCTCATAGCGAGTACCCTTAGCGCCGGCCGGCACTGTAGGCCGCCGCACACCCTGTGCTGGTCGAGCGCCGTTCGGAACCGGACGTGCGCCACCCTGTGCAGGGCGTGGCCCGGTATATTCCGGTCGCCGCGGCGGCAGCTCCGGCGCGTTACCCGCCACGGGGTTCGGCAATGGTTTAGCCTGGCTATTTTGCTCAGGCAGATTTGGTTGTTTATTTGGTTCCAATTAAGGTCCTTTCATTTGCGACCGTCACCATCAGGAGACTGGCCATTTTGTTATTCAAATTAATGCGGGAAAAACTTCCCTATTTCGTATCCGAGGTAATCTTTTTCAAAATTGCCGGTATGAGGCCAAAGTCGGCCATTAGCGTATCGCGCATGCCACCGTTATACAGCGCAGCAGCCGGATGAAACAACGGCAAGAATACTTGGCCGCCTTTTCGCACCGGTTTGCCGTGCGCTTGGCTAATCCGCAGTTCCGGCAGGAAAACACTCATCGAGTGCCGTCCCAGAAATATCACCAATTTGGGTCGTATCACAGCTATCTGACGCTTCAGATACGGCACAAATTCACTTATTTCTTCCGGCGTAGGATCACGGTTGTCCGGCGGCCGGTATTTCACAATGTTCGTGATGTAAATGTCCTTACGTTCGAGCCCAATCGATGCCAGCATCTCGTTCAAAAACTTCCCAGCCGCCCCTACAAACGGCTCGCCCTGCAGATCTTCATTCTTACCAGGTGCCTCACCAACGAACATCAAATCCGTATCTGGATTGCCCGTTCCGAAAACCAACTGGGTAGCCGTAGCTTTAAGATGCGGAGTTACATTATCTGCTTCGATAGCCTTAGCTATCTCTGCAAGCTGCGCCACTTTGTCTCGACTATTTTCCACGCATCCTACCTAAAATTGCCGCGGCCCTTCGGACGCCTGCACCTTCGTACAGGCGTCCTCACGCCAAAGCAATTAGTCTTTCTTCTCGACTGCTGCCTTCATACTTAAGTTAAGTCGTCCTTGCGCATCGATTTCCATCAACTTCACGCGCACTTTGTCACCTAATTTTACCACATCGCTCACTTTTTCCACGCGCTTGTCGCTCATTTGGCTTACGTGCACCAAGCCGTCTTTGCCCGGCATAATGTTCACAAATGCCCCAAATTCCATGAGTTTCACCACGGTGCCGGTGTAAATCGTGCCCACCTCCGGGTCCTCGGTGAGACCCTTGATGATCTCGATCGCCCGCTGCGCACCCTCGGCATCAGTCGAAGCAATCATTACCAAACCAGAGTCCTCAATGTCGATCTCCACGCCAGTCTCGGCAATAATGCGGTTAATCGTCTCGCCACCCTTACCAATCACATCCTTAATCTTGTCCGGGTTGATCATGAGCTTGGAAATACGAGGCGCATACTGGCTCATCTCCTCGCGCGGCGCATCGAGCACTTCCATCATCTTGCCCATAATGTGAGCTCGACCTTCGTGAGCCTGAGCCAACGCGTCGCGCATAATCTTGGGCGTAATGCCCTTCACCTTAATGTCCATTTGCAAGGCCGTAATGCCGTCTTTCGTACCGGCCACCTTGAAGTCCATGTCGCCGGCAAAGTCTTCGGCGCCCTGGATGTCGCTCAAAATGATGTACTTGTCGCCAGTCGTGATCAAGCCCATAGCGATACCAGCCACCGGCTTGGTGATCGGCACGCCTGCGTCCATCAATGAAAGCGTGGAGCCGCATACCGAAGCCATCGAGCTCGAGCCGTTTTGGCTAAGCACCTCAGATACGGTGCGAATCGTGTACGGGAAATCCTCGACCGGCGGAATCACCGGCAAAAGCGCCCGCTCAGCCAGCGCTCCGTGGCCAATCTCGCGACGACCTGGCGAGCGCATCGGCTTCACCTCACCACCCGAATAACCGGGTGCGTTGTAGTGGTGCATGTAGCGCTTGGTGGTATTCTCCTCCATTGTATCGATGAGCTGCGCAAACGTAGTCGAAGCCAATGTCGTCACATTGAGCACCTGCGTCGAACCACGGGTAAACAACGCGCTGCCGTGCGTGCGAGGCAAAAGCCCCACCTGCGACGAGATCGGCCGCACTTCGTTAGTCTTGCGGCCATCAGGCCGCGCCCCGTCTTCCACGATACCGCGGCGGATCTCGTAGTCGATCACCTTGCGGAAAGCCACCTCGAGCTGTCCGTGCTCATAATTATCCGAGAAATGCTCAATCACTTCGCTCTCGAGATTGCGAATCGCATCATGACGAATGTAGTGGTCATGGTGGCGGATCGCCTCACCCAGCTTACCCGTCAAAAAGTGCTTAATCGCAGCCACCAGCTCTTCGTCAGCCACCACCAGCTCGTACGGCTTCTCCTTCACACCCAAAGCCTTCACGACCTCTTCCTGAAGCTTGATGAGCG
>Ga0068858_100005849_pt1 | contig 12015 bp, 9 predicted proteins | sample KBSSwiS12_FD_66589 | JGI IMG/M metagenome (GOLD analysis project Ga0068858, IMG submission 66589) | Switchgrass rhizosphere microbial communities from Kellogg Biological Station, Michigan, USA - KBS Switchgrass S1-2 | ecosystem: Host-associated > Plants > Roots > Rhizosphere > Soil ... | reverse complement strand
GCTGCCCTTCGTCGTCGCCTGCGCGGCGAGCTGCGGCGGCACCGGCTCGATCTTGTTCTCGCGCATGTAGTCGTTCATGTCGCGCCAGCCGGCGAAGACCGCCGCGCGGTCGGCCTTCCTGTAGATCGCGAAGCAGTCCTCGATGGCGCGGCCGGCGTGGCGGCACGCCGAGCCGATCGCCTTGCCGTCGGCCTCGCGGGCGGCGGCGATCTTCTCGCCCGACTCGATGCCGAGCATGTCGCAACCCGCGACGAGCGGAACGGCGGCGACGACGAGGGCGGCGAGGTGGCGCATGGCAGGCGACGGGAGTGCCGCCCTGTTTTCGGCGCGCCGGCCGCGACCTTGAGGGCGACCGGCGCCCCCGGTCAGCGCGGCGTCGCCCCCGCCATCGCGAGCAGCCGCGCGACCCGCTCCTCGGTCGACGGGTGCGTCGAGAAGAGCGACGCGATGCCACCGCCGTGCAGCGGGTTGACGATCATCATCTGCGCCGTCTGCGGGTTGCGCTCGGCGGCGAGCAAGGGCGTGCCGCGCGCGTAGGCGTGGATCTTCTCGAGCGCCGAGGCGAGCGAACGCGGGTCGCCCGAAAGCTCGGCGCCGCCACGATCGGCCTCGAATTCCCGCGCGCGGCTGATCGCGAGCTGGATCAGGCTCGCCGCCAGTGGCGCAAGCAGCGCGACGGCGATGCCGGCGATCGGATTCGCCGGCCGGCCTTCGCTGTCACGGCCGCCGAAGAAGACCGCGAAGTTGGCGAGCATCGAGATCGCGCCGGCCATCGTCGCGCTGATCGTCGAGATGAGGATGTCGCGGTGCGCGACGTGGGTGAGCTCGTGTGCCATCACGGCGCGCAGCTCGTTCGCGCTCAGCACCTGCATGATCCCGGTCGTCGCCGCGACCGCCGCGTGCTCGGGATTGCGGCCGGTCGCGAACGCGTTCGGCGCCGCCTCGTCGATCACGTAGACGCGCGGCATCGGCAGGCCGGCGCGCTGCGCGAGCTCGGCGACCATCCGGTAGAACTGCGGCGCCGAGGTTTCGTCGACCTCACGCGCGTTGTACATCTTCAGCACCAGCTTGTCGGAGAACCAGTAGCTGAAGAAGTTGAGGCCGAGCGCGACGATCAGGGCGAGCACCATGCCCTGCCGCCCGCCGACGTACGCGCCGATCAGCATGAACAGGGCGGTGATCGCCGCCATCAGCACGGCGGTCTTCAGGAGGTTGAACATCGTCGTCGTTCCTCGTAGGCGACGCCGAACGGCGTCGGGGCTGAGATGGCGGCGCGGCCGCGGAGTTCAATCGCCGGCGGTCGGCGGCGCCGCCGCGAAGCATGCGCCGGGCGACGGTGACCAGCCGCGCAGCAGGGCTTCGGCGGGCAGCCGCCGGCCGCCGGCACGCTGCAGCTCCGTGAGCGCGAGACAGCCCTCGCCGCAGGCGACGACGAGCGCGCCGCGCTCGATCGCGACGACCGTCCCCGGGACGCCGCCGCCGGCGCGGACGACGCCGCGCCAGCACGTGATCGTCTCGCCGGCGAGGACGCTGCGCGCTCCCGGCGCCGGGTCGAACGCGCGCAGCCGTCGCTCGATCGCCGCCGCCGGCGCGCACCAGTCGATCGTCGCCTCGCCCTTGGTGATCTTGGCAGCGTAGGTCGCGCCGTCGCCCGGCTGCGGCGTCGCGACGAGCGGCCGTTCGCCAAGCGCATCGAGGACGCGAACGATCAGCTCGCCGCCGAGCGCGGCGAGCCTCGCCTGCAGCGCGCCGGCGCTCTCGTCCGCGGCGATCGCGAGCGGCTCGGCGAGCACCATCGGCCCGGTGTCGAGGCCGGCGTCCATCTGCATGATCGTGACGCCGGTGACGTCGTCGCCGGCCTCGATCGCGCGCTGGATCGGCGCCGCGCCGCGCCAGCGCGGCAGGAGCGACGCGTGGATGTTGAGGCAGCCGTGGCGCGGCAGATCGAGCAGCCAGGGCGGCAGGATCAGCCCGTAGGCGGCGACGACGATGACGTCGAGCGCAGCGGCAGCGAGCAACTGCTGCGCCGACCGCGCGTCATCGCCATGCCTGCCGTCGAGCCTGAGGCCGTGCGGCTGCACGACCGCGATGCCGTGCTCGAGCGCGAACGCCTTCACGGGCGAGGCGGCGACCTTCATGCCGCGGCCGGAAGCGCGGTCGGGCTGCGTCAGGACGAGCGGGACGTCGAAGCCGCGGCGATGGATGCGCGCGAGCGCGACACGGGCGAACTCCGGCGTTCCGGCGAAGGCGACGCGCATCGCCCCGCGGCCCAGGTCGTCAGACGCGCGCCTCTTCGCGCGTCTTCTTCAGCATCCGCGTCTTGATGCGCGAGCGCTTGAGCGGGCTCAGGTACTCGACGAAGACCTTGCCGAGCAGGTGGTCCATCTCGTGCTGCACGGCGACCGAAAGCAGTCCCTCGGCGTCGAACTCGCGCGCCGCGCCGCTGCGGTCGAGCGCGCGCACGCGAACGCGCGCATGGCGCTGCACCTTGTCGTAGACCTCCGGCACCGAAAGGCAGCCTTCCTCGGTGACCGTCATCTCGTCGCTCGTCGCGACGAGCTCGGGGTTGATCAGCACGATCGGCTCGTCGCGCGCCTCGGAGACGTCGATCACGATGACGCGCTCGTGGACGTCGACCTGCGTCGCCGCGAGGCCGACGCCGTCGGCGCCGTACATCGTCTCGAGCAAGTTGTCGACGAGACCGCGGATGCGCTCGTCGACCTCGGCGACCGGCCGCGCGACCTTGTGCAGGCGCGGATCGGGATAGCGAAGGATGTCGAGCTTGCTCATTTGTGACGAATCGATTCAGCGGCAGCGCCGTGTGGACCCACGACAACGAAAAGAGGTGAGAAAGGTCTCACGCGTGGCACCGCGCGAGGCCGAGTTTCGTTGCGATATCAATGCTTTATGGGCAGAATCTTCGAACTCAAGTGAGATTTTCGCCGAACCGCGACGTCGCCCGCCAAGCCGCGCGGAAGCCCTTTCGGACCGCGTGCGCCAGGCGCTGCGGCTCGCTCCACGAGACCTTCTGCATGAGCCGACGAATTCTCCCTGCACCGCCGTCGCTTCGGCAACTCGCCGTCCTCGGTCTCGTCTCGATGTCCTTCGCCGCCGTCGCCGCGGAGCCCAACTTTCCGATCACGCAGCAGCAGCGCGATACCGCCAAGCGCGCCGCCGAGGCGGGCGTTCCGCTCAGCGAGCTGCTGCCCGACGCCCCCGACGTCTACACCGTCAAGCGCCGCGACACGCTCTGGGATATCTCGAAGCTGTACCTGAAGAGCCCGTGGCGCTGGCCCGAGCTGTGGGGCATGAACCTCGAGCAGGTCCGCAACCCGCACCTCATCTTCCCCGGCCAGCAGCTCTTCCTCGACAAGTCGAACGGCCGCGCGCGGCTGCGCATGGGCGCTCCGGTCGGCGGTGCCGGCGACGCGAGCCTGTCGCCGCGCATCCGCGCGCGCGACGTCGCGCTCGACGGCATCGCGTCGATCCCCTTCAACCTGATCGAGCCGTTCCTCAACGAGGCGGTGATCTTCGAGGTCAACGAGCTGGCGGCGGCGCCGCGCATCGTCGCGACGCAGGAAGGCCGCGTGCTGCTGTCGCGCGGCGACACCGCGTACGTCCGCGGCGACCTCGGCGCCGACCGCGAGTTCCGCATCTTCCGCGAGCCGCGGCCGCTGCGCGACCCGACGACCGGCGAGATCCTCGGCTACGAGGCGACCTACGTCGGCGCTTCCGAGTACACGGTGCAGGGTGAGACGCGCACCGACGCCAACGGGCGCGCCGAGATCATCCCGGCGACGTTCACCGTCACGAGCATCCGCCAGGAAGCGGGCGTCGGCGACCGGCTCATTCCGGTGCCGGGCCGCGAGTACACCAACTACGCGCCGCACCCGCCGGCGGCGCCGATCGCCGGCCAGATCGTCTCGATCTACGGCGACGGCCTGACGGCCGGGCAGAACCAGATCGTCGCGCTCAACAGGGGCGCGGTCGACGGCATCGAGCGCGGCCATGTGCTCGCGCTCTATCGCGACGGCAAGGTCGTCCTCGATCCGACCGAGCGCGCGCGGGTGAAGATCAAGCTGCCCGACGAGCGGCACGGCGTCCTGTTCGTGTTCCGCGTCTTCAACCGCATGTCGTACGCGCTGATCCTCTCGGTCAAGGACCCGGTCGCGCGCGGCGACCGCTTCACGCAGCCGTAGACTCGCACGCGGCCGCGGCCCGATCGGGACCGCGCCGCCTGCCGCCGGTTCTCGCGGGGCGCTTCGGCGCCCCGGTCTGCTTGCAATGATCGATCGCGACGAGTTTGCCGCCTGGCTGCGCCTGCTCGAGACGCCGGGCGTCGGCCGCCCCGCGGTGCGGGCCCTGCTCGCCCGCTTCGGCTCCCCCGAGGCCGCGGTCGCCGCCTCGACGGCGGCGAGGTCGACGGTCGTCCCGGCGGCGACGGCGGCGGCGCTCGCCGCGCCCGCCGAGCACTTCGAGGAGCGGCTCGTCGCCGGCTGGCAGTGGCTTCAGGGCGGCGACGAGCCGCGCGACGCCATCGCGGTCGGCGACCCGCGCTATCCGGCCGCCCTCCTCGAGACCGCGGACCCGCCGCTGCTCCTGTATGTGCGCGGCCACGTCGCGCTGCTGCAGGCGCCGGCGATCGCGATCGTCGGCAGCCGCAACCCGACACCCCAAGGCCTCGAGAACGCGCGCGCGTTCGCCGGCCATCTCGGCGCTGCCGGCTGGACGATCGTCTCCGGGCTCGCGCTCGGCATCGACGGCGCGGCGCACGAAGGCGCGCTCGGCGCCGGCGGCAAGACGATCGCCGTCGTCGGCACCGGGCTCGACATCGACTACCCGCGGCAGCACCGGGCGCTCGCCGCGCGCATCGCACGCGACGGCCTCATCGTCGGCGAATTCGCGGTCGGCACGCCGTCGCTGGCGGCGAACTTCCCGGTTCGCAACCGCGTCATCGCCGGCCTCGCCCGCGGCACGCTCGTCGTCGAGGCGGCCGTGCAATCGGGGTCGCTCATCACCGCGCGGCTCGCCGCCGAGGCCGGGCGCGAGGTGTTCGCGATCCCGGGGTCGATCCACTCACCGCAGGCGCGCGGCTGCCACATGCTGATCAAGCAGGGCGCCAAGCTGGTCGACGCCGCCGCCGACATCGTCGAGGAACTCGGCACCCTCGGCCCGGCTCCAAGCCTCGCCGCCCGCACCGTCGCCATGCCCAACGACACCCTCCTCGACGTCCTCGGCTTCGATCCGATCGGCCTCGACGAACTCGTCGCCCGCACCGGGACGAGCCCCGCCGAGCTGTCGGCGCGCCTGCTCGAGCTCGAGCTCCAGGGCCGCGTTGCGCGGCTGCCCGGGCAGCAGTTCCAGCGCCTCGAGCGGGCCTGAGGATTGCCCTCCGCCGGACCGAGCCGTTCGTCCCCGCCGGCCGAGTGCAACAAAACGCTGCGGTATCATCGATTCATGTTCGACGTCCTCGTGTATCTGTACGAGAACTACTGGCGTCCGGACGCCTGTCCCGGGCATGAGCAGCTCACCCGCAAGCTCACCTCGGTCGGCTTCGAATCGGAGGAGATCGCCGACGCCTTGAGCTGGCTCGACGGCGTCGCCGCGGTCGCCCAAGCCAGGCGCGGCGAGCAGCAGCACGACAGCATCCGCATCTACGCGGCGGCCGAGCAAGAGCACCTCGGCGAGCAGTCGATCGCGTTCATCGCATTCCTCGAATCGGCCGGCGTCCTGCCGCCCGCGATGCGCGAGATGGTCATCGACCGTGCCAGCGCGATCCCGGGCGGCCCGCTCGACCTCGAAGACCTCAAGATCATCGTCCTGATGGTCTTCTGGAGCCTCGGCGAGGAGCCCGACGCGCTGATCCTCGACGAGCTGTTCGTGGCCGAAGAAGATCGCGTCACGCATTGACGCGGCGCGGCAGGCGGTCCGCGCCTGACGCTGCGTTCAGGGACGCGCCTCTTTCCCGATTTCCGTCAGTCCGCGAATAGACGGCAGCGCGGCGCGACGGCGGTTCTTCCTAGAGCCGGTCGGCCATGTTGCGCAGCACCTCCGCCCACCACATGGCGTGATTGCCCGCGCCGTGGCGCACCAGCACTGCGTGCTTCGACGGGCACACGTAGATGATCTGCCCGTGCTTGCCGTTGGCGTAGAAGTCGGCGTCGCCGCCGGCGCGCCGCACGCCCCACCACATCATCGCGTAGTAGCTGTCGGGAGCGACGGCGATCTGCGGCATCCAGCCTTCGCGCGACAGGGCGACGCCATCGTCCGGCGGCCGCGTCGACTGGCGAACCCATGCTTCGGAGACGACGCGCCGTCCGTCCCAATCGCCGCCTCGCAGCATCAGCCGACCCAGCTTTGCGAAGTCGATCGCGCGGGCATTGATGCCGCTTTCCATCTTCGCGAACGCGTGGGTGTCGCTGTCCACGGTCCAGCTCGCGGGCGCCTCCATTCCCAGCGGTTGCCAGACCTTGCGCGACAGGTATTCCGGGATCGATACGCCCGTGGTGCGCTCGAGCACGAGGCCGAGCAGCGGCGGATCGAAGTTGTTGTAGTGAAAGCGCTCGCCGGGCGGGTAGGCCGCCTTCACCCCCGCGGCGAGGCTGCGCAGGTCGGTGCCGTAGTAGATGCGGGCATCGTCACCCCAGGGGGCGTCGATCGGGCCGACAAGCTTGGGCAGAGACGACTCCACGCCGGCGTCCATGCGCAGCAGATGCCGCAGCGTGACCGGTTGCAGCGTTTCCGAGAGCTCGGGCAGATAGCGGCGCACCGGATCGTCGACGCTGGCGATGCGTCCCTCGTCGATGGCGATCCCGATCAGCAACGAGGTGACGGATTTCGCCATCGAGAACGAGGTCTGCACCGAGTCGCGCGTGTAGCCGTTGAAATAGCCTTCGTAGAGCAGGCGATCGTCCTGAATCACCAGCAGTGCGGTCGTGTCCGAGTCGCGAAGGAACGCATCGAGGTCGCCGATGCGTTCGATCCGTCCCTGGCGGTGATAGGTGACGTCCGCGAACCTTGCCGGCAGATCGGGGTCCGGCGCGGCTGCGAAGCGAAACGTCGGCGGCGCATTGGCGACCGGCCGCGACGGCAGTCGCTGCCAGTCGTCGATCTTCGAGTCACCGTAGACGAGCACCCGCCAGGCGTACGTCGGCGAGAAGGCGATCCCCAAGCCGAGCGCGAGGACGAGGCAGACGGCCAGCGGAATGCCGACGCACGCGACCAGGAGCCGTTTCAACCACTGCGGGTTGCGGGCCGTCGAGGGCCTCTGCGTCACCGCTTCGAGCGCGTACGTCTGCATTGCCGCTCGCCTTCGGCGCACAGCCTAGGCGCACCCAGCGCCGCCGGCTTGATCGCCGTCAAGCGCCGCGGGTGACACCGCCGGCCGCAGCCGCGCGTCGGAAGCTAGTTCAGGAGGCGGGAAGGATCGCCGTCGATCTTGGCCATCGCGGTGCGGGTCGCGCGGACCGTGAGCGCTTCCTCCTGCGCCGGCACGAGCAGGCCGGCCTGGAGGAACGCCGCCAGCCGGTGCTGCTGGAAGAGGACCCCGCGGCCCTGCGGCGAGACGAACAGCGTCAGCTGGCGCCGCATGCCCTGCCAGGCAAGCTGCACCTGCTCGTTGCGGCCGCGGTAGTCGAGCATGTACCAGCTGCCGACCTGGAGCTCGCGCGCCCACGCGAGCATCGCCGGCGTCGGCATCGAGCCACCCTCGCCGACGACCTCGAGCTCGGAGCTCTCGTGGCCGGACAGGTCCATGACGAGCGACTCGTCGATGTCGACGTCCTCGGCCTCGGGCAGCAGCTCCTCGAGCGTTTCCAGCCGGCCCATCAGCTCCTCGAGGCGCTCGTGCGAGATCGCCGCCGCCTTGGCGGTGAACGCCGCGGCGAGCGCGTTGTTGAGGCGCTGGATGTGCTCGTCCTGCTTCGGCAGCGGGATTCCCGCCTCCTCCATGCCGTCGCGCAGCGTCTTCAGCAGCGGCGGCAGGCGGCGGATCACCTCGGCGCGCTCGGAGCGCGAGACCTTGGCGCTCGCCGACCAGATCAGATCGGCGGCGGCACGCTTCATCTCCTTGGTCGCGTCGCCGGCGCCCGACTTCACCGCGGTCGTCGCGAGGACGTCCGCCCAGACCTGGAACAGGAACTCGCGGACGCCCTCCTGCACCGGGACGTCGTTCAGCATCTTGCGCAGCTCGATCGTGTACTGGATGGCCATGGTCTCGCGCTGTTCGACCTGGGCGGCAAGCGAGACGCCCTTCTTCGACGCCTCGTTCTCGTTCCTGAAGTAGTGCTCGAGGAACTTCTCGAACTCGGTGAGCACGGTCTGGAAGACGCGCCGGCCGGTGTCGGGGTACGCCTCGACGACCTGGACGACGCGCTTGATCTCCTTCTCGAGCAGGTCGCCGACGGCGCGGCTCGACGAGTCGAAGCCCATCACGCAGGCGCCCATGCGGTCGATCAGGCGGCGCGCCGGGTGCTCGACGGTGGCGAAGAAGTCGGGCTCGGAGATGGCGACGCGCAGCACCGGCATCTGCAGGCGCGCGAACCAGACGCGCACGGTTGCCGGAATCGCGTCTTCCATCAGGATGCTCTGGAACAGCAGCGCGACGATCTCGATCGTCGCCCGCTCGACCGGCGACGTCGCCGCCTGCTTGAGAGCGAGCTTGCGCTGCTGCAGCTCCTCGAGGAGGGCGGGCGTCCCGACCGGCGCGCGCACGGCGCCGTCACGCGGCGCAGTGGTGAGGCGGCGGGCGACGTTCTCCTGCGCCTCGGCGATCGCGGCGCTCAGCCGCGGCGACGGCGGCGCCGGCGCGTGCGACGTCGCGGCGAAGTCGGGCAGCTGACGGCCGACGAGGCGGTTCAGGCGGTTCAGCACCTGGTCGGGCGCCTCGCCGCCGCGCGCCAGGCTGCCGGCGCGCGTCATCAGCCGCGTTTCCTCCTCGGTCGAGGTGTGCTGCGGCCGCGTCGCCGAGGCCTGGAAGTCGGTCGCGCCCTTCAGGCCGGTCGCGACGCCGAAGCCGCCGCTCGCGGCGACGACCGGACGCGAGCCGCCGGTGTTCGAGCGCCGGATGAACGGCCTGAGGTCGACCTCGGGCAGGACCTGACGCTGCAGCAGGAAGCGGTTGATCTCGTGGTACGCCTCCTCGGCGAACAACGACAACTCCTCGTGCAGCACCGACTGCAGCATCCGCCACGCGTCGAAGCTGAGCGGCGCCGCCAGCCACGATTGGGTGACGATGCGCGCGAACACGTGCGGGCGCAGGATGTCGTTGGTCTCGAGCTCGTCGCGCTTCTCGAGCATGTTCATGCGCGAGCGCAGATCGGTGAACTCCCACGACGCGCGGTCCATCATCGCGAGCGCGAGGCGAGAGCTGAGGATCTCGTGCTCGATCGTGTCGTCGTCGACGAGGCTCAGCTTGCCGCCGCCGCGGCCGCCCGCGGCGGCGACGGGCAACTCGCCGAGGCGTGTCTGCGTCACCGTGCCGCTCGCGAGCGCCGCCTTCAGCAGCGTCAGCATGCCCCGCTGCCACTGCGGCAGCGCCGCCTGCAGCGTCGGCAGCAGCTCGCGCCGCTTCAGCGCGACCGCGGGTTCCGCGACGCTCGCCGCGAGGAGCTTCGCGCCCTGCTCGACCGCCTGCACGACCGCGGGGACGCCGGAGAGGAGCCGCTCCACGTACGACCGCCTCGCCTGCTGAGCCAGTGCCGTCGGGTTGGCGGGAGTGGGCATGGGCTCTGGGTGGCTCCGGTTCCCGAGAAGGTCGATTTCGACTCTACACCACCGCTCCGGCGTTCGGATCGTTCGGATCGTGATCCTTGGCCGCGGATTTGACGAGATCTTCTCGCTTGACGCCGAGCCACATGGCGATCGCGGCGGCGACGAAGACCGACGAGTAGATGCCGAACAGGATGCCGATGGTCAGCGCGATGGCGAAGTAGTGCAGCGTCTGGCCGCCGAAGATCAGCATCGACAGCACCATCATCTGCGTCGAGCCGTGGGTGATGATGGTGCGGCTGATCGTGCTCGTGATCGCGTGGTCGATCACCTCGGGCGTTGTCATCTTCCGGTAACGGCGGAACGACTCGCGGATCCGGTCGAAGATGACGACCGACTCGTTCACGGAGTAGCCGAGCACGGCGAGCACCGCCGCGAGCACCGAGAGCGAGAATTCCCATTGGAAGAACGCGAAGAAGCCGAGGATGATGACGACGTCGTGCAGGTTCGCGACGATCGCGGCGACCGAGAACTTCCACTCGAAACGCAGCGCGAGGTAGATCATGATGCCGATGACGACGAAGGCGAGCGCCTTCGCACCGTCCTCGGCGAGCTCCTTGCCGACCTGCGGGCCGACGAACTCGCTGCGCGACAGCCGCACCGGCTCGGCAGCGCCCGCGGCGCACGCCTGCCGCGACGCCGACTGGCCCTGCTCGGCGGCGCCCTCGCGATTCGACACCGTGCCGCCCTCGGCCTTGCAGAGCGCGCCGAAGACGCTGGCGACGAGATCTGCCTGCTTGACGCCTTCGCGCAGCGGGACGCGGATCAGGACGTCGCGCGAGCTGCCGAAGTTCTGCACCAGGACGTCGCCGAGCCCGAGGCTCTCGACCGCGGTGCGCACCTTCGGGATGTCGGCAGTCTGCGCGTACGCCGTCTCGATCACGGTGCCGCCGGTGAACTCGATCGAGAAGTGCAGCCCGCGGGTGGCGAGGAAGAAGACCGCGGCGAGGAACGTCACCAGCGAGATGACGTTGAACACCAGCGCATGCCGCATGAACGGGATGTCGCGGTGGATGCGGAAGAACTCCATCGTCGTCGGTGGCGGTTGCGCTCGGAAAAGGAAAAGGGGCCGGGTCAGGTCTTCGCGGGGACGGTCGCGGCGGGCTTCCAGACCTGCCCGATCGAGACCGACTTGAGCCGCTTCTGGCGCCCGTACCAGAGGTTGACCAGGCCGCGCGAGAACAGCACCGCCGAGAACATCGAGGTGATGATCCCGAGGCAGTGGACGATCGCGAAGGCACGGATCGGCCCGGAGCCGAAGGCGAGCAGGGCGAGGCCGGCGATCAGCGTCGTCACGTTCGAGTCGAGGATCGTCGCCCAGGCGCGTTCGTAGCCGGTGTTGATCGCCGCCTGCGGGTTGGCGCCGCCGCGCAGCTCTTCGCGGATGCGCTCGTTGATCAGCACGTTGGCGTCGATCGCCATGCCGAGCGTCAGCGCGATCGCCGCGATGCCCGGCAGCGTCAGCGTCGCCTGCAGCATCGACAGCACCGCGACCAGCAGCAGCAGGTTGAGGCCGAGCGCGAGCGTCGAGATGACGCCGAACAGCAGGTAGTACGCGCACATGAAGAGCGCGATCGCGGCGAAGCCGCCGACGACGCTGTGGAAGCCCTTGTCGATGTTCTCGGCGCCGAGGCTCGGGCCGATCGTGCGCTCCTCGATGATCTCCATCGGCGCCGCGAGCGAGCCGGCGCGCAGCAGCAGCGCGACGTCGTTCGCCTCGGCCGTCGTCATGCGGCCCGAGATCTGGAAGCGGTTGCCGAGCTCGCCGCGGATCACCGGCGCCGTCACGACCTCGCCCTTGCCCTTCTCGAAGAGCAGGATCGCCATGCGCTTGCCGATGTTCTCGCGCGAGACGTCGCGCATGATCCGCGCGCCGCGCGCGTCGACCGTGAGGTGGACGGCGGGCTCCTGCGTCTGGCCGTCGAAGCCGGGCTGCGCGTCGGTCAGGTTCTCGCCGGTGAGCAGCACCTGGCGCTTGACGATCAGCGGCGCGCCGCCGCGCTCGGTGTAGCGCTCCGAGCCGAACGGCACCGGCCCGGCGCCGGTCACGGCCATCCGGCCTTCGCTCGTCTCGTCGACCATCCGCATCTCGAGCGTCGCGGTGCGGCCGATGATGTCCTTCGCCTTCGCGGTGTCCTGCACGCCGGGCAGCTGGACGACGACGCGATCGGCGCCCTGCTGCTGGATCACCGGCTCGGCGACGCCGAGCTCGTTGACGCGGTTGTGCAGCGTCGTGATGTTCTGCGT
>Ga0068858_100005848_pt1 | contig 12015 bp, 12 predicted proteins | sample KBSSwiS12_FD_66589 | JGI IMG/M metagenome (GOLD analysis project Ga0068858, IMG submission 66589) | Switchgrass rhizosphere microbial communities from Kellogg Biological Station, Michigan, USA - KBS Switchgrass S1-2 | ecosystem: Host-associated > Plants > Roots > Rhizosphere > Soil ... | reverse complement strand
CTGGCGGCTCCGCCTTGAACGAAAGGGCTATTCGGTGTCGCGACCGGGCGGGCGAGATCGCCGTCTGCGGATAGGGCTCAGCTCGCCGTCACGGTGTCCGGGCGGTCGGAGCTGCCGAAATGTCCAACGAAGACGGCGGCATCCCGAACATGCGCCGGCTCGTGCGCGTGAGATGGGCCGAGTCCGCGAAGCCGGCCGCATGAGCAGCCGTCGACAGCGACGCGCCGTTCATCCGGTGCTCCCACACGCTCACGAAACGGCGCCAGAGAACGTACTGGCGCAGGCCCATTCCGGTCTGCTCGGCGAACAGATGACGAAAACGGCTCGGCGAGAGGTACGCAACGTCGGCGACTTGTTTCAGCGTGAGTGGTGCCGACAAGTGATCGTTGACGTATCGCACCGCACGGATGATCCGCTCGTCGCTGGCCGCGCTCGGTTCGGCCTGTTGCGTGAGCGCGTGCACCACGCGACGTGCTTGCTCGACGATTACGGCGCGACCACGCCGTTCCAACGCTGCCGCGCGCAGTGAGGGCAGGGTGTCTACGACAAGCGCGCGCCCGATTTCCGCGATGGCTTGCCGAGCGTACCGCTCAGTGAGGACATGGCCTTCGCGCGTCTCCGGCTCGACGAAGATCGTCGCGCCGTAATGGACGCGCGCGCCATCCATCGCATGACGTTGCCGAGACGGAACGATCGCGATCTCGTACTCGGTCCAGGGCTCGTCGTTGCTCGTCCGTAGCCGTATGCAGCCCTCGAACCGGAAACAGATCTGGATCGCTTGATGCGCGTGCGCGGGAATCGCGCCTGCGGTACCTAGAAAAATCGCGCCGCCGTCCCACGGGAAGTACTGGGCGACGCTGATCGGCTCGCCCATTACCGCCCGCCGGCGGCGGCTTCTTCGGCGCGCGCGGCGGACAGCATCCCGCGCAGGCTGTAGTTCCCTTCGTGGCAGGCGTACTCGTAAATCTGGCCGCTGCTCTTCTTCCAGTAGATCGCCGCGGTCCACGGCCGCGTCCAGACGGTGGGGTCGTCCACCGTGAACTCGTAGCGCAGCGTGTCGTCGCTCACGCGCGTGAATCGCTCCGTGAGCTTGAGGTTCTCATCCGAGAACCGGAAGTAGCCGCCCATCGGGCTGCCGGACGCCGGGAAGTTCGTGGTCTCGACGACCAGCGTGTCGCCCTCCCACCGGCCTCGCGAGTCGCCGAGGTACTGCCGAATCGTCGGCGATACGTGCGGCCGGCCGTCGAGCGGGATCACGCGCGCGTCGTGGATCTTCTCCATTTGAATGACGACGTCGCTGGGCGTCTGGATGATCCGGTACACGCTCATGTACGCGGCGAACAGATCGGGGAAGCCGTACGTGATGCAGCGATCGGTGATCGCGAGATCGCTCACGCCGCGTGGGCGGGCTGGTTGCGCTGCGACGCGCGCGGCACGGCGCTCGACCGCTTGCGGCGTGAGCGGCGGCAGGCGCCCATCCGCGGGGTCTTCGATCAGCGACGTGCGTCGCTCGAAGTACCGATTCGGCACCCAGTTCTGGCTGTACGTGCCCGTGGCGCCGAGCTGGCGCGAGACTTTGTCGTCGAGCAGCGCGAGGTAGAGCGTGTCCCCGAACACCGCGTCCGCGTTCGGATTGAAGACTTGCGCCGCTCGCGCCTTCATCGCGGCGAGCTCGTCCTCGGAGAGCAGCGGCTTGCCCGCTAGCTGAGCCGGCCGCTCGAGCGGCGTGGCGCTGTTGTTCTCCCACGTGCCTTGCAGATCGGGCCGGCCGCTTGCGAGCCGCGGCAGGGTCCACGGCTTTTCCTGCGGCGGCTTCTGCTGCGCCATTGCCTGAGCGCCGAAGAAAGAAGTCGTCGCAATCGCGAGAGCCAGGGAGAGCCACCGTCCACGCATGAGCGGCGACTGTACACCTGCTGGTTCTTCCGGCGCGAGCGGTCGCGCCGGGTCTCAACGCCCGACGAGCCTCGCGAGGTGCGGCGGGTACCGCTCGCCTTGCACCGCGATGCCGGCAAGCATCGCGTCGATCTCGCGCAGGTCGTCAGCCGTCAACGTCAAGTTGGCCGCCGCGAGGTTCTCGTCGAGGCGGTTCAGCTTCGTCGTACCGGGGATCGGCACGATCCATGGTTTCTGCGCAAGTACCCACGCGAGCGCGATCTGCGCGCGCGTGGCGCGATGGCGCGACGCGATCTCGCCGAGGCGCTCGACGAACGCGGCGTTCGCCTTGCGAGCGTCCGCGGAGAAGCGCGGCACGACGTTCCGGAAGTCGTTCTTGTCGAACTGCGTGCTGTCGTCGATCGCGCCCGTCAGAAAACCCTTGCCGAGCGGGCTGAACGGCACGAAGCCGATGCCGAGCTCCTCGAGCACCGGCAACACGCTCTGCTCGGGCTCGCGCCACCAGAGCGAGTACTCGCTCTGCAGCGCCGCGACCGGCTGCACCGCATGCGCGCGCCGGATCGAGTCGACGCCCGCCTCGGACAAGCCGAAGTGCTTCACCTTGCCGGCGTCGATCAGGTCCTTCACGGCGCCGGCGACGTCTTCCATCGGCACGTTCGGGTCGACGCGATGTTGATAGAAGAGATCGATGCGATCGGTGCCGAGGCGCTTCAGTGACGCGTCGGCGACCTGCTTGATATGCTCGGGCCGGCTGTTGACGCCGCGTTGCCCCACAGTGTCGGGATCGATGTCGAAGCCGAACTTCGTCGCGATCACGACCTCGTCACGAAACGGCGCGAGCGCTTCGCCGACCACCGTCTCGTTCGTGAACGGACCGTAGACCTCTGCCGTGTCGAAGAACGTGACGCCGCGCTCGACGGCGGAACGGATCAGCGCGATCGCTTGCGACTTCTCTGTAGCCGGTCCGTACGCGAAGCTGAGCCCCATGCAGCCGAGACCGATGGCCGACACTTCGAGACCGTCGCCGAGCTTGCGCCTTTGCATGACCGCTATTCTATCCGCCCGGCTTGGAGCGACGTCCAGCATGCCGATCGGGCCACCGCGATACGTCACTCCGTGCGCGCGCAGCCGCGTTTATGAAGGAGGGGCATCTGTGTGATGGTGTCGCGGGCAATTGACACATTCCTGGACAATCTAAGCGGAGTTGTCACATGAGGTGACGATCCCGCGTCGCACCCCACACACATCGCGCGCATCGCCGTTCGGAACCACGACACGAGCTCCGAAGTACACGAGCTTCAGATAATTGCTCCGATTTGGGGACCAAATCGCCGTCGGCACGCATCGATCGCACCGCGTTGCCGCTGGACCGATCGAACCGGCTGGCATATAAAGCACCGGCGCCCGCAAGACTTCCACGAAGCGCGCCCGAGAAAGTTACTCGAAGCGCGATCGCACCACGCTCGCCAGGAGAAAACATGAAGAACGCCGCCAAGCACGCTGGTCTCAATGCACTCGGCCTCGCAACAACGGTGGCGGCGACCGTGGCCGCAGCCGTAGCCGCCACCGCGCCCGCCGGGCGCGCGCTCGCCGCCGGCCCCGCCGAGATCGTGGTCCCGGGCGAGAAGCTCGCCACCGAGAGCCTAACGTCGAGCAGTGACGGCACCGTCTACGTCGGCAGCATCGGCACCGGACAGATCTTCCGCGCGAAGCCGGGCGCCGCCACCGCGGAGCCGTTCATCAAGCCGAAGACGAATGGCATCGGCCCCGTGTTCGGCGTGTTCGCCGACGACAAGTCGAACACGCTCTACGCGTGCTCGGGCTCGCCGGCGTTCGGGCCGCCGCCTCCGGCCGGCACACCGCCGCCGCCACCGTCCGCGCTCTACGCGTTCGATCTGAAATCGGGCGCGCCGAAGGGCAAGTGGAACCTGCCGACTGCGGGCGCGTTCTGCAACGACATCGCCGTCGGCCGCGACGGCACCGCGTACGCGAGCGACACGCAGAACATGCAAGTCGCGCGTCTCAAACCCGGCGCGCAGCAGCTCGAAGTGTGGGCGGGCGCGGACGGCGCGTTCGGCCCGAGTGGCGGCGTGGTCGACGGCATCGCCGTGCTCGGCGATACGGTGCTCGTGAACGCACTGCGCACCAACAAGATCTTCAGCGTGCCGATCGAGAAGGACGGCAAGGCCGGCAAGGTCACCGAAGTGAAGCTCGACTCCGCGATCGCCGGACCCGACGGCATGCGCTCGTTCGGCTCGAGCGCGCTGCTCGTCGCGGAAGGCGGCGACGGCGGCAAGGTGAGCAAGATCGTGCTGAACGCCGCGAAGACCGAGGGCAAGCACACCGTGCTCAAGGCCGGCTTCCCGGACGGCCCCGTCGCCGTGACCGTGGTGGGCGAGAACGTCTACGTGCTCGAGGGCCAACTGTCGTCGCTGTTCGCGCCGCCGGGCTCGCCGGCTCCGCCCGTGAAGCCGTACAAGGCGACGGCGGTGCCAGTCGGCAAGCCCTGATCAGCGCGCGTCAGGCGCTGGCCGGCAAACTCTGATCACCTGCGTTGGAAGGGGTCGGCGGAGCGCTGATCAGCGCGCCGCGGTTTTCTCGATCGCGCCCCACGCGGCCGGTTCGACGTCGGCGACGTTCTGCGAGAACGTCCACCAGTGGCCTTCGAGGTCGCTGGCCGTGTACTGGCGCGCGCCGAACGGCATGTCCGTGGGCGCCTGCAAAATCGTTGCGCCGTGTTGCTTCGCGCGCTCGCAGTGCGCGTCCGCGTCTTGCACGTCGACGAGCACGTACTGCCGAACGTCTCGTGCTTCGAGCGGTTTGATCGGCCCGCGCGAGCGGCCGACCATGATCGCGCCGTCGCCGACGTTCAGCTGGGCGTGATTGATCACGCCGTTGCTATCGGGCGCGCGCAGGCGTTCCTGAAATCCGAACGCTGCGCAGAGCCAGTCGACGGCTTTCGCGACGTCGCCGTAGATGAGGATCGGAACGACGTCGGCCGCGGGAGCAGAACGATTGCGCATGGGTGTTCTCCTGATGTGCGCGTATCGTCGCCGATGCCGCGGCGGGTGCGCTTGTAAAAAACTGACGGTGTCGCCGGCCGGTCGCCTCGCCCATGTAGAATGACGTCAAACACTCGAACGCCGTCGCAACGCGCGCCGCACGCAGCCACCCACTCATGACGGAGTCCGCACCGACGCAGTCCACGCCGACTCAGTCCGCGCCGCCGGAGTCCGTACCGACGCAGTCCGCACCGACGCAGTCCACGCTCGCGGAGAGGGATAGGCGCCGGGGACGTTCCGTCCGCGGCATCGAGCTGCCATCGCACAAGACCGCGAGCACCCAGCACGCGCTCGCGCCCGCGCCGCTCCCGACCACGATCATCCTGCCGCTCGAAGCCGGTCTCTCCGCGCGCGATTTGCGCCCGGCCGTCGAGACCGGCCAGCGCGTGCTGCGCGGCCAGCCGCTCGTGCAGGGCGGCGGACCGCTGGCCACTTGGACGCACGCGAGCACGTCGGGCGTGGTGCGCTTGCTCCAGCGGCGGCGCATCGCGCACCCGCGCCGGCGCGAGGCTCTGTGCGCCGTGATCGAGGTCGACGGGCGAGACGAACCCTACGCCGAGGCCGCGAAGCGGCCCGACCCCACGCAGTGGGACACGCCGGACAAGGTCGGCGTCGCGCTCTCGCGCGCGGGCCTCGAAGGCCTCGGCGGCGCCGTGTTCCCGACGGGCCTCAAGCTTGCTGCGGCCGGGCGCCATCGGATGCGCCTCGTGATCGTCAACGGCGTGGAGTGCGAGCCTTACATCAGCTGCGACGACATGCTGATGCGCACGTCGCCGCGCGACGTGTTGGCCGGGGCGCTCGCGCTCGTGGAGCTCACCGGCGCGCCGCGAGGCGTCGTCGCCGTCGAAGAGGACAAGCCCGAAGCGCTCAAAGCGCTGCAACGAGCGCTGCCAAGCCTCGGAGACACGCAGCAGCGGCTCACCATCGAGACCGTGCCGACGATGTATCCCGCCGGCGGCGAGCGCCAGCTGATCCAGGCGCTCACGGGGGACGAGGTGCCGTCGCTCGCGAAGCCGACGGACATCGGTTACCTCTGCCAGAACGTCGGCACGGTGGCCGCGCTCTATCGCTATTTCGCGAGCGGCGAGCCCGTGACGAGCCGCATCACGACGGTGACAGGAAGCGCGATCGCGACCCCGCGCAATCTCGACGTGCGCCTCGGCACGCGGATCGCGGATCTCGTCGCGGCGTGCGGAGGATATACGGGCAAGGTCGCGCGGCTCGTCATGGGTGGCAGCATGATGGGCGTCGCGCTCGAGGACGACGACATCCCGGTCGGCCGCGCCGCGAACTGCATCGTGGCGGCGAGCGCAGAAGAGCTGCGCGAGGACGCGGAGGTGGCCTGCATTCGCTGCGGCAACTGCTCGAACGTGTGCCCGGCGTACCTGCTGCCGCAAGAGCTCAACGCCGCCGCCAAGCACGACGAGTTTGACCTTCTCGAGACTTTCGGGCTCTTCGACTGCATCGAATGCGGGTGCTGCGACGTCGTCTGCCCGAGCCACATCCCGCTCGCCGAGACTTTTCGCGTCGCCAAGCGCAGGCTCGTTCAGGCGATGGCGCCGACCGCGCGCGTCCGCTGGCTCGACGCGCGCGAGCAGCTGCGCCGCCAGAGGGTAGAGAGCTGGGACCGCGAGCACAATGGGCAGGCCGGCGCCGAGCCGCCGCCTCTGCGAACGCGGCTCGAAGCCGTGGTAGAAATAGTAGAACGTGCGAGCCGCCTGCCGGCGGTTACGGTTACGTCAAAGGGGGAAGGGGGCAATGCATAGCATCAGAGACATCTTGAGTGAGAAGGGATCGACCGTTCGGTCCGTCGATCCGGCCGTCACCGTGTTCGACGCTCTCCAGCTGATGGCCGATCACGGGATCGGCGCGCTGCTCGTGCTCCAGCACGGCAAACCAGTCGGTCTCTTCTCCGAGCGCGACTACGCGCGCAAGCTCGCGCTGCGCGGGCTGCGCTCGAGGGAGACGCCGGTGAGCGTCGTGATGAGCAGCCCCGTGATCACCATTTCCCCGGACGCGTCGGTGCAGGAGGGGATGCAGATGATGACCGCTCGGTTCGTGCGTCATCTGCCGGTGGTGGATGGGACGGGTGGAGTGCTCGGGATGGTGTCGATCGGGGATCTCGTGAAAGCGGTGATCCAGGATCAGGCGGCGTTGATCGAGCAGCTCGAGAGTTACATCGCGCACTGAGCCGCCGAGCTTCGTCGCCGCGTCGAGGGCCGGCGCCGCCCGAAGGCGTGCTGCCGAAGGCGTGTGGCGCCCGAAGGCGCGTGCCGCTCGAAGGCGCGTGCCGCTCGAAGGCGCGTGCCGCCCGAAGGCGAGTGCAGGCCGAGAGGCGAGTGCTGGCGAGGGCGAGTGCCTCGTATGGTGGTCGCCGGCGATTGACACATGCTTGGACGATATAAGGCTTTTCGTCACCTGAGGTGACGATCGCCGCGGACCGATATCGACTAGTGAGTGCCGCGCGACTGCGCGAGCCCCGAAATGGCTGGCGCGAAACATCCGACCCGGCGCGCGGCCCAGATCTCAAATTTCGCTAACGGACTTTCAGTTTTGGGCTGCGCGGCCGTTGCGAGTTCGCGGCCGGTGGCGCGGCTGCGTCCGACAGGCTGCGCGGCCGTTGCGAGCTCGCGGCCGGTGGCGCGCGTAACGCGTCACCGGCCGCGACTTCTAGTTCCTAGACTGACGTCTAGTTTCTCGACGATCGGAGCTAGTGCCTAGCCGAGCTTGAGCTCTTCCACTGTCCTTCCAAATAGTCCGCGTCTTCCTTCGAGCGCGGGCGAACGCCCATGAGAATGCCGCCCTTCTTGATGCCCGCCTCGTAGTCCTTCACGCGTTCCTCGGGGATGCCCCAGCCGACCATCGCGCCGATCAGCCCGCCGCCCGCCGCTCCGGCTCCCGCGCCCGCCAAGCCCGCCGCGAGCGGCCCCGCGATGACGAGCCCCAAGCCCGGGATCGCGATGCTCGCGCCCGCCGCGGCGACGGCCGCCGCGATGCCGACCGCAGTGCCGCCGATCGCGCCGCCGACGCCCGCACCTTTGGCCGCCTTGTTGCCGAGCTCGGTCTGGCGGCCCGAGGGATTGTCGAAATACTTCGAGCGAGTGTCGTCCGACATGACGACGTTGATGTCTTCGCTGCTGTAGCCACGCGACGAGAGGTCTTCGTACGCGCGCTCCGCGCTCTCTCGGTCGCTGAACAGGCCCGTTGCGAGATTGCCTTTGTCGCTTTGTGTCCCTGTGGTCTGCATTCGCGTCTCCTTGCGAAAGATGTGTTGTTGGACGAAGGAAGGCGCATTGATGCACGGAGCGTGCCCGGCGGGTGAGTCGACGATGCCGCGGCGAGCTGCGCAGTGGCGCGAGCGCCAGTCGCGTGGCGCGCGAGCGTCAGTCGCGGCGGCGATCGAGCACTGCGAAGAGCTGCTCGACGTCGGACGCCGCGTCGTCGGTCGCCCCGGCATCGGACGCGGCATCGGTCGCGTTGGTATCGGACGCGGCGGCGTCGGCCGCTTCGTCGGTCGCCCCGGCATCGGACGCGGCATCGGTCGCGTCGGCATCGGACGCGGGGTCGGCCGCGTCGTAGTGCAGCGCCGCGAGCCGAAACCGCGCCGCCGGCTCGAGCACGGGGCCGGTCAGCAGCGTATCGAACACGGACGGCAGCCCGCCCAACATCCGGCAGGCGAGCGTGAGATAAAGACGATCGAGAACGTCGTCGACGATCAGCGCATGCAACACCTCGCCGCCACCGAGCATCGCGATGGTTCGGTGCTGCATCTCCGCCAGCGCTTCGATCAGCCTGCCGCCTTCCGCGCGCGCGCCGCCGCCGACGCGCAGCACGCGCACGCCGTCGGCCTCGATGCGCGCGAGCTTGCGCGGATCCGCCGCGTTGCCCGTGGCCACGTACACCGAGCGTCCCGACTCGACCAACGGGACGAGCGATGGGAGCTCGAGGCTCGCTGTGACGATCACGATCGCGGGTTGCGGCGCGAGCCCGTGCGCGAGCCGCCACTGAAGCAGGTCGTCGTGCTCCGGTTTGACGCTAACCGGGAAGCTCGTGCCGCTGACGCCGTGCGGCAGATCGCGGACATACCGGGCACTCATGATCAGCGAGTCGGCGCAGGCTGCGAGCTCTTGAAACAGTCGCCAGTCGCGCGCATTCGCAATCGCTCGCGGCACGATGCGCTTCGAAGTTTGCGGATCGTGAAGAGAGACGCGCCCGTCGAGGCTCGCGATGAAGTTCGTGTAGACGAAGGGCTTTGCCGCCCGGCTCTGGTCCCCGCGCGCGAGTGCCGTAGGTCGCAACGGCTCGCGCAAATAGAGCCCATGAAGCGGCACGGGCTGCGGCGGGCCCGGGAAGATTCGCAACACGTTCTTGCCATCCGGGGGTTGCTGCATACCTAGTGAACTGTGCGCGTAGTGAACTGTGCGCGAATTGGGCTACGCCGTCGGTTACGGCGGATGGCCGGGCTCGATGTTGCGCGCCTCCTGAAACGTGAGCTGCTCGGCCTGCGCGGCCTGCTCGGCGTCGATCGGCTCGAGCAAGAAGCCGACGTGATCGCCGAGCGAGATCCGGCCCATGATCCTGCCGGCGAACCAGCGATCGCATCCGTCGAGTATCGGCACGCCGTGCGCGGAGTGCCAGCTCACTTGCGCGAACTTGTCCACCTCGTCGCCCGTCTCGCCGCCGAAGATTTCGGCGAGATTCCGATCTTTTTCGTCGACCACGTGCACCGCGAGGACGTCCGCTTGGCGCGCGATCTCGAGCGTCCGGTTCTTCTTCGAGATGCAAGCGAGGAACCGCGGCGGGTGGATGCTGCACTGCGTGGCGAAGCCGATGAGGCAGCCGCCGGTTTTGCTATGCGCGGCTGTCGTCACGATGTACACCGGGTAATCCAGCGTCGCGACCAGGCGCTGGAACGGTGACTGCTCTTGCTGGTCTTGCTGCGGTTGTTGGTCTTGCGCGTCCATGGCGTGCTCGGCCTCCTTTAAACGACTGATCCGCGCCAGGACGCTGCAAGATGGGTGCCGACCCGCGGCGGACGCCCCTAACGTTCGTCCTGCACGAAGTCGTGCTCAGGGTGATGCACGATCAGCACGGGGCACGGCGCGCGGCGGATGACCTTTTCCGCGACGCTGCCGGCGACCAGGTGATCGACGAAGCCCTGGCGGTGCTTGCCCATCACGACGAGCTCGACCGCGAGCTCCTGCGCGCACCTCACGATCGCGTCGCCGGCGCCGCTCGGTGCGCCGCGCAGCAGGTACTCGGCGCGCGTCTCCCGTTCTTCCTCGGGCGACAGTAGCTTCGCCAGATCCTCGCGTGCCGCGTTGTGCGCGACTTGCTCCGGATCCGGCTCGACGGTCGCTACAGAGTCTTCCGGCATCAGCGTTTCGAGCACGCGCTCGGTTTCGAGCGCGGCGTCGAGCGCCTTGACGTCGAGCATGTGCACGACGAACAGCTTCGCGTTGAACTGGCGCGCGAAGGCTACGCCGTACTTGATGGCCGTCTTCGACGGGCCGCCGAGGTTCGTCGGCACTAGGATTCGCGTCAGAGCGAGCATCGCTTTCCCCTTTGCTGCGCGTCGATAGAAGCCGGGTGTGAAACGCTCTAGGTAGCACGCGCTCGCAACGCGCGACTCGGACGCGTGGCGAGCGTGCGCTTGCGGGCCCGCTCGATGAACGGGTGGAACCAGCCGCCCGACGCGAGCGTTTGCGGCGTCAGGCTGCTGAAGCGGCGAAACTCCGCAATCATGTGCGATTGATCGGCGTAGCCCATCGCCGCGGCGACCTGCGCCCAGTCGACTCCAGCGCGCCCCGCATAGACGAGACCCGATTGAAACCGTGCGAGGCTGCAGTACGTCTTCGGCGCGAGGCCGACGCGGTCGCGAAAGACGCGCGCCAAGTGTTGGCGCGAGACGCCGGCCGCGGCCGCGAGCGACTCGACGGTGACGTGGCCGTCGCAGCTCAACACGCGCGACGCCAATCCCGCGGCGTCGATTCCGGGGAGACGCGAGCCGTCGAAACGGGCGAGCCGCTCGAGCAACGCAGCCTCGAGCCGGTCGACGCGTGCGCGGTCGTCGAGCTCCACCAGCTCCGCCGCGAGACTGCGGCCGACGGCGCCCCACGCGTCATCCGCGCCGACGATGCGATCGGTGAGCTCGCCGATCGGCATTCCGACGAACGTCGACGCTTGCGCTGGGCGGAAATACACGCCGACCCCTTCCGCGCATTCGCGGACGTCGGTCTCGCCGACCATCGTCATCGGTCCGATCACTCGGCCGGACGGCCCCGACGGATCGACGCGCCAGCGCCCGCCGAGCTCGCACGTCATGCCCGAGGACAACACGAGCGACACGTTGCCGTCCGCGAGCAGCGGCGAGCAGAACGAATCGCCCGCAGCGAAGAACGTCTCGCGCAGCACCGCGCGCGCCTCCGGCGCGCACGCGCGAACGGGACCGAACGTGAAGAACGCGTGAACATGCGACGCGAGGGCAGCGCAGGGCGCGAGCTCTCGGTAAACGGCGATCGCGTTACGCGGAGGTTCCATTTTTCCTATCCGCAGCGCCGCGCGGCGCGGAGACTGCCGGCAAGTACGAAGCCGCAACTACCGAAGGAGATTGCGTCATGTTTGCTCGTAGCCTTCTCGTTCTGAGCGCTGCGATCCTGGTTTCGGCCGCCGCGGCGGCTCAGGAATTTCGGCCCGAGACGATTATCGCACTGGAACGGTCCGCGATGGACCGGTGGGGCAAAGGCGACCCCCAAGGCTTCGTCGAGATCTTCGCCGACGAAGTCACGTATTTCGATCCGAGCACGGAGCGGCGCGTCGACGGAATCGAGGCGATGCGGAAGCTCTTCGCGCCGATCACGGGCCTCGTGAAGCTCAGCCGGTACGAGATCCTGAATCCCGACGTGTATCGCCGTGGCGAGCTCGCGGTGCTGTCCTACAACCTCGTCACCTACGGTCAGCGGCCGGACGGCGCGCAGCAGGTTGCGCGTTGGAACGTGTCAGAGGCGTACGCGCAGCTCGGCGGGAAGTGGAAGATCGTGCACAGCCACTTTTCGCTCAC
>Ga0068858_100005847_pt1 | contig 12015 bp, 10 predicted proteins | sample KBSSwiS12_FD_66589 | JGI IMG/M metagenome (GOLD analysis project Ga0068858, IMG submission 66589) | Switchgrass rhizosphere microbial communities from Kellogg Biological Station, Michigan, USA - KBS Switchgrass S1-2 | ecosystem: Host-associated > Plants > Roots > Rhizosphere > Soil ... | reverse complement strand
CGCCCGGCGATCTTGGCGTGCCCGAACGAGGCGCCTTGTTTCTGGTGGCCGTACACCGGGCGCAGTAGCGAGTCGATGTCCAGGAACATCCGCTCGTCTGGGCCGGGCAGCAGCGGGGTGCGCTGCGCGAGCGCGATCAGATTCGCGCGAGCCACCGCGGCGAGCTGGTTGGCGTGGCCTAAGCTGAACTCGCGCAGCAAGATCCCCACTGTCGAGGGCGCGTACACCTCGTCGAACACCCGGGCCGTGCCGCCGGCGCGCAGCACGTTCGCATCGTCGATGCTGTCCGCGCCGCACATCATGCCCGCGATGATCGTGGTGAGCTTCCCGGCCGGGTTGACCGCCCCGGACCTCATCCGCGTGCTGGGCAGCTCGACGTGCTCGCCGATCAACCACGAAAGACCGGTCTGCTCAGCCAGTTCCAGCACCGGCACCAGGTTCCGCTCGTCGAACACAACGGACTCGGTGCTGAACGTGTGCGATGATTGCACCGGAAATGGCACTGTCAGGTTGGCTCACCAACCTGACAGTGCCCCCTGAGGCGATCGACGAAGATGAGAGGTCGCCACGCGCCGCTCTTGACTGTCGCCCGCAACATGATCATCGATGAGCGGCGGAGCGCGAGGTTCCGTAACGAGTCCGGGTCCGCGGACCTGGAAAGAATCTACGACCGCGCCGGCCTCGATGAGATGGACTCCGTACTCGACCGATTGCTGTTGAGCGGCGCCCTGGCCCAGTTATCCTCGCTGCACCGCGCGGTGATCCGCCGGTCGTACTACCAGGGCTGGACGACTGCGCAGATCGCCGCCGACCTCGACATCGCCGAAGGCACAGTGAAATCGAGGCTGCATTACGCCATGCGGGCGCTGCGGCTCACATTGCAGGAAATGGGATCAGCGGTACATGGAGATGGTAGCCGCGCCAAGGAAGCGGGCGCCGGCTGTGTCGGTGGGCCGCCCGCCCTGAACGGATGAACCACATACGGCTCTACATCGTGTCACTGACGGAAGGGCAGACGATGGAGTCATGCCGCTCAAGTTCAGTAATCGTCGCGGGGAGTAACTCTGTTAAGATCGTCTGCAGGTCCGCTGACCGCCGCTCCACCGTTGGTGCTGCTGCATCCTTTGGGGTCGACGGGATCGATGTCATGGGCGTCACTCGCTAAATCGCTTCGGGCAGTGGGCTATCGCGTCACGACGCCAGACTTGCCCGGACATGGGACCTCCCGCGACACCTCGTTTACGTGGGAGAGCGCAAGAGAGACGGTCGGTGCCGCAGCCGAACGGATCGGGCCGGCAAAGCCTGTCCTCGTCGGCCTTTCCCTCGGGGCGGCGACCGCGATATACGCCGCCCAGCGTGAGCCGAACAGCTTTGCCGGTCTGGTACTCAGCGGTGCGGGGGCCTGCTGGAACGACCGCTACCTCCGGAGCGGGTTGACCGTGGCGGCCGCTGTCGGAGCGTTATCGGCAGCGGTTGGCCGCCGCGAACTACTCGCCCACGCCACAGGCGTACGCGGCCGCAAAATCGTGACCGCCGCCCGTGCCGCCGACGTCGGGCCGGCCCAACTGTGGCGCGCTGCACGGCAGTTGACGCAATTCGACGTGCGCAGCACACCCCCGCCACAGATACCGTGCGCCGTCATCGTGCTCACCGAGGATCGGCGGGTGCCGCCCGGGCTGCAGAGGGCACTCGTTAGGTACTTGGACTGCCCGCACGTCGACGTCGCCGCGGACCACGACGCACCGGTGCGCCATACCGCCCGGTTCTTCGACGGCGTGCAAACCGCTCTCACGTTGCTTGGCGGCTTTCGCCGACCGCTTCGAACTGGAAGATCCCAATGACCACACAGGTTCACCACAGCCGTGACGCTGTGGTCATCGGGGCAGGTCCAGCCGGTCTCGCTGTCGCACGGCAGCTCGAGCATCAGCACCGCGTCAAGACGCTCGTTATCGACCGCGCAGCGGCGCCAGCCATTTCGTGGCGCACGCGCTATGACAACTTCCGTCTCAACACCACCGGGTTCCTGTCACATCTTCCCGGACAACGGATCCCGTTGACCGCCGGCCGTTGGCCAACCCGGGAGGACATGGTTCGCTACTTCGACAACTACGTGCGGCGACAGAACATCACCCTCGAGTTGGGCTGTGAGGTCAACGGGATCGACCGCGCCGATGGCGGCTGGCGACTCGACACATCGTCAGGCGAAGTCCGAACGCGGGCGATCGTCCTCGCCACGGGCAACTACCGCACGCCCACCATCCCTTCCTGGCCAGGCGTGACTCAGTTCACCGGCGACCTCGTTCACTCCGGCAACTTCAGAAACGCTTGGCCCTTCCGCGACCGCGACGTCCTCGTCGTCGGCGCCGGCAATTCGGCCGCCGACATCGCCGTCCAGCTCGCCAATAACGGCGCGCGCCGGATCTGGCTTGCTGTCCGCACACCGCCGCATCTCGTGCGGCGTGCCATCGCAGGGTTTCCGTCGGACATCTTCCTCGAGCTCTTCGCCTGGGCGCCTGCGAGGACGGTCGACCCGATTATCGAGCTCTCCGAGCGCCTGATGTGGGGTGACCTGTCGGCCTACGGCTTCAACCGGCCGCCACAAGGGCTGAAGGCGACGGTGGAACAGACGGGCCGCATCCCCACGCTGGCCGACGAGCTCATCGACGCCGTGCGAGCCGGCCACGTCGAGGTCGTCGCCGCTGTGGAGGCGGTCGAACCCGACCGTGTGATCCTCGCCGACGGCAACTGCATACCGCCCGCGGTAATCATCGCCGCAACCGGCTTCAGCATGGATCTCGACGGTTTGGTCGGCCACCTCGGCGTCCTAGACGTAAGCGGCAAGCCACACGGTGGATTCGCCTCGCACATCGGCGATGGAATGTTCGCGCTCGGCTACGGCATTCCGCCCAATGGCCCACTGCGCGCAATCCGCCGGGCAGCAACGCCCCTTGCCCGTGAGATCGCCGCCCACCTAGCGACGGTTCACACCACCACTACACATCACACCAGCTCACCTATCACAGCCGACTCCCAGCCTCTGCGAACGACCAAACGCTGCGATACAAGTAGTTTTCGGCCGGGCGCCTGAAATGTCCTCGTGCTGTCGCGCAGTGTGTGACCTCGGCCACTCCCGATGAACGGCAATTGTTCACGAGTCGTATCACTTGGTAAGTGGAGGGTTAGGCCCGGTCACCGAGACGTTCAGCCAACGCACCGATGCTTATCCGAAGCGCGGTGCCTGCCGCAATGCGAAATCAAGGAGACGCAATGGTTTTGCTTTCCGTCGAAAAGTACTACTTCCGCGGCGCGGAAGGATACGAGACGGCCCGTCGGGCGACGGTGTGGAATGGCCTGCTGCCGGACCGTTTTCCCGATGTAATCGTGCAGGCGCACGACACCGACGACGTGGTCGCAGCGATCCGTTATGCGCGGGCCAACGGCCATCAAGTCGGCGTACGTTCGGGCGGGCACAGCTGGGCGGCCAGTCACCTGCGCGACGGTGGCATGCTTCTCGACGTCAGCCGCCTCGATCACTGCACTGTCGAACCGGATCGGATGATCGCGGACGTCGGCCCAGGCAAGGTCGCCAGCGTCTTTGCGGTAGAACTGGACTCGCAAGGGCTGTTCTTTCCTGCCGGCCATTGCGAAGGCATTTGCCTAGGTGGCTATCTTTTGCAGGGCGGATACGGCTGGAACAGTCCGGAGCTCGGGCCGGCATGCGAGAGTGTGCTTGGGCTGGAAGTCGTCACCGCCGACGGTGAACAGATCTACTGCGACCCCGAAAACCATCCAGACATGTATTGGGCGGCTCGCGGCTCTGGACCGGGCTTCTTCGGTGTGGCCACCTCCTTCAAACTGCGGGTTCACCCACGTCCCGCAGTCTGGGGCACCTGCCTGTACATGTATCCGATCGAGGTCGCCGACGCGGTGTTCACCTGGGGACGCTCGATCGTTTCCGAGATCGACGACCGAGTCGAACTGCAGATCCACACCGCGCGCAGCTTTCCGGGAGCCGGGCTCAACCAACCCGGCATCACGATCGCCTCGCCAGTATTCGCCGACTCGGAGGAGGATGCGGCGAAAGCCCTTGCTCCGCTGGGCACCTGCCCGGTCATCGATAAGGCGATCGTCAACCTTCCTTATGCGCCAACAACCTTGGCCAATTGGTATACCGCCGTGATGAACAGCTACCCGAAGGGGCACCGCTATATCGCCGACAACATGTTCACGTCGGCTTCTGCCGAAGAACTATTGCCGGGCATCCGCAAGATCATCGAAACCATGCCACCGCACCCCTCGCACTTCATCTTCACGGGGTGGAACGCATCACCGGATCGCGAGGACAAGGTGTACGGCCTGGAAGACGAGATCTATATGGCGCTCTACACCATCTGGCAGGATCCGGCCGACGACGAACGGTACCGCGACTGGGCAGCGTCCAGTATGGCGGCGATGTCGCATCTGGCGACCGGCATCGCGCTTGCCGACGAGAATCTCGGCAGGCGCCCGGCGCGGTTCATCACCGAGCCGAACATGACGCGCCTGGACAAGGTGCGCTCGACCTACGACCCGGACGGTCGCTTCCACAGCTGGATGAGCCGCGGATGAAAGTTGCTGTGCGGCACCGTATCTCCGGCACACGATCCGCGAAGCGGGCGTCGAATCCGCTTCGGATACTTATCATCGGTGCCGGAGTGGGCGGCATTTCCATTGCACGGGGCTTACTGCGAGACGGTCATGACGTCACCGTCTTCGAACAGCGGCCGGATATGCGGCCCGGTGGCGGCGCTGTGACCATCTGGTCCAACGGTTCGACGGTTCTGGAGCAACTCGGCGTCGATATGGACGGGGCAGGTCAGCTGCTGTCGACCGTGCGGATCGCGACATCGACGGGTCGTCCGCTGGTCCATATCGACGTGACCTCGATCGTGGACCGGCTGGGCGGATCTGTTCGGATGGTCCCACGTCGAGTCCTGCTCGACCGTCTGCTGCAAGGCTTTACGGCCGATCGCATCCGATGCAACTCCCGTGCTGTCGGGGCGGTCAGTACGCACGACGGACTGCAGATCGAGTTCGAGGACGGCAGCCGTGCGGACGGGGATCTGCTGATCGGTGCGGATGGTCTGCACTCGAAGGTCCGAGATATCGCCGGCGCGAAACCCGCGAAGCCGACCGGCTGGTGCAGCTGGCAGGGACTGATCACCCTCCCGCACATCGCCGACAAGGACGTCGCAGTACAGATCATCGGCGCGCACGGAAACCTTGGCCTGTGGCCGGCGGGCGGCTCAGATCTGCAGTGGTGGTTCGACTTGCCGTGGTCGCCGGACTTCATCAGACCGGAATGTCCGATCGACATGATCCGGTCCAATTTCGGCGGATGGTCCGACTTGGTCGATGAAGTTCTCGCGACGTTGACGGACGAAGACCTGGCGACGTCGCCGTTCCCGCACTTTCGGCATCCGATTCCCCGCTCGCCACGCCTGGGCGCGGTCACGTTGCTCGGCGATGCCGCACACACGATGCCGCCGATTCTCGCGCAGGGGACCAATCAGGCGCTGCTCGACACGATGGTGTTGTGTAAGGCACTCTCGGATTTCCGCAACGGCGCGAGCGGCGGCAATGCTGATCTCTCGAGCGCGCTGCGCTGGTACGAGAAGACCAGGCGACGCCGGCTCTCCGCCGTGTCCTGGGTGACGTCGCGGCAGATGTCCCAGAGTGAGTCGGTGCTGAAACCGGCCGCCCTGATCTCGGACTCGGTTGGCACCTGGGCGATGACGACGTTTCTGCGTTGGCTCAGTCACCGCCGGATATCCGCGGAGGTCGATCGCGACCTGTCTAGCCGGTTCGTGCGGTGCTGATGATCATCCCTCCGACTGTGAAGGTTCAGGCGATGTCGACGACCGCCAAGGTGCCACCCGCCAAACTGGCCCGCGTTATCGAGTGGAGTCGCCACCACCTGTATCGACTCCATCAACGGTTGGTACCCGCACCGGCGGCGATGATGGAGATGATCATTGCCACCTGGACGTCGCAGGCGATCACGGTCGCAGCGCAACTCGGTGTCGCCGATGCCCTCGCGAACGGCCCGCTGCCGATCGAGGAACTGGCGGTCCGGGTGGATGCGGACGCCGACGCGCTACGCCGACTGCTGCGGGCGTTGATCAGCCGAGGCATCTTCCGTCATCGCCACGACGGGCGGTATGAGCTGAACTCCCTTGCAGACACGCTGCGTTCCGGTGCACCGGTGTCGATGACCTCTGCGGCACGGTTCTATGGGTCACAGGAACAGCGCGAGCGCTGGACGCTGCTGGTGGATGCGGTCCGAACCGGGAATTCGATCGTCCCGGCATTGCGCGGCAAGTCGAGCTTCGAATACTTCGCCGACGAGCCCGAGCTAGCCGAACTCTTCAACCAGACCATGACGAGTGTTTCGGAGATGACGGATGCGACCGTGGTCGCGGGCTACGACTTCAGCACCCACCCCACGATCGTCGACGTCGGCGGCGGGCATGGCCCACTGCTGGCCGCGATCCTGGCGGCGGCGCCTGCGTCGCGGGGCGTCTTATACGACCTGCCGTTGGTCGTCGCCGACGCGCCAGACCTGTTGCGGGAGCAAGGTGTCGCCGACAGGGTTCTCATCGCCGAGGGCTCGTTTTTCGACAGCGTTCCAGGCGGTGGTGACGCCTACGTCCTCAAGAACATCGTCCACGACTGGCCCGACGAGAAGGCGGTGCAAATCCTCCGTAACGTCCGCGCGGCAACCCGAACCGGCGCCACGGTGTTGCTGATCGAATTCGTCATCCCCAAACACGACCGCGACTTCCCGGGAAAATGGGTTGATCTGGAAATGCTGTTGAATCTGGGTGCCCGTGAACGCACCGCGGCCGAGTACCGCGACCTGCTCAGCCAAGCTGGGTTCCGCATGACGCGGGTTGTGCAGACCGCTTCACCCCTCAGCGTCGTGGAGGCCAGAGCCGCCTAACTTCACCATCGACACCACGTGGAGGAAGAGTGGGCGATAGTGTTGTGAGCGTTGATGAGCCGCGATCGGCGACAGCGAACTCATACACCTTCGTACTGGTGCACGGAGGTTGCCACGGCGGGTCCCTCTGGCAGCCGGTTATCGAACACCTAGAGCAACTCGGACACACGGCATACGCCCGACCGTGGCAGGACACGGCAAGGGTGTTCCTAAGAACGTCACCCACGCCGAATCGACGCAATCGATCGTGGACTTCATCGTGGACAGGGACCTCACAGACTTCATTCTGGTGGGCCACGGCTACGCAGGCACCATCATCAGCAAGTTCGTGGAGGTCATCCCCGAACGCGTTCGCCGCCTGGTCTTCTGGAGTGCCTACGTCCTCAATGACGGCGAGAGCGCGCTCGAAATGCTGCCAGACAGAATGAGATGCTCACACAGATGGCGGCCGACTCAGCCGACAACACCGTCCTGATCCCCTTGGAAATGTGGCGCGATGTCTTCATCAATGATGGCGACCCCGATCTTGTCCAGCGTGCCTACGACCAGCTGTCCTCAGAGCCGTTTGGGCCGTGGGCCGAGCCGTTGAAAATGGAGACGTTCCATTCGCTCGAGATTCCACCGAGCTTCCTCGTCGGGGCTGACGACTTGGTGATGCCAGCCGGCGATTCGGGCTGGCATCCCCGCATGTCAAGCCGGCTCGGGGAGTTCCGGTTGGTCCAGATGCCGGGAAGCCACGAGGCGGTCTTCACAAATCCAATTGGCCTAGCTCACAAGTTGAGCGAAGCCGGACGCGACGAGACGCGAGCGGAACGCACGGGCATCCACCGTGATCCGTTACGCCACGGGTATCGCGGTGCGCTCGGTCGACTCCTCACCCTCGTGCAGACCGGCGCGGTCGTGCAGCCACACCAAGGGTTTCGGTGCCCACCAGTTCCATTTCCCCAGCAGGTGCATGAAGGCAGGGAGCAGCACCATCCGCACCAGCGTGGCGTCGACCAGCACGGCCAGCGTCAGGCCGAGCCCGAGCATCCGCATGAACTGCACGTGGGCGCCGAACAGGGCGGCGAACGATATCGACATCACCAGGGCCGCGGCGGTGATCACCCGGCCGGTGCGAGCCAACCCCCGTGCCACGCTCTTGTCGTTGTCGGCACGGGTCCGCCCCGATGCGAGCCAATACTCGCGGATCCGCGACAGCAGGAATACCTCATAGTCCATCGACAGCCCGAACGCGATGCAGAACAACAGCACCGGCGTGTTGGCGGGCAGGGTTCCGGTGGCCGTCGTTCCGAGCGCACCCAGGTGCCCGTCCTGGAAGATCCACACCAGCGCACCGAACGCGGCGGTCAGCGACAGCACGTTGAGCACCAATGCCTTGAGCGGCAACACGACGCTGCCGGTCAGCAGGAACAACAGCCCGAATGTGATCACCGCGATCAGCCCCAGCACGCTGGGCAACCGCGACGTGATGGCGTCGACACTGTCGCGGTTGGTCTGCGCGATGCCGGTCAGCTCGACCGGCCGGCCATCCGGTCCGGGTACCGCATGAAGCCGGTCGAGTTGGGCCTGCGAGGCGGCGGAAAACAGTGGTGCCGTGCTATCGGCGGTGAGGAACGCGCTACCCTGCGCCACCCCGGAGGGTGCCGACGGTGGTCCGACCCGCGTGCCTCCGACGAAGGTGCCCGTCGGTGCTGATACCGCCGAAACATCTGGGACACGAGACAATTCAGCGGCGTAGCGCGCCAGATCGACCGACGTCAGGCCGTCGGCGTCAGGGAGCACCACGGTGACCGCGGTATCCGAGTTGTCGGCGAAGTCGTCGCGCAACTGGTCGCCGAGCTGATGTGCCGACGCCGACGTCGGCAGCACCCGGTCATCGGGAAAGCCCCATTTCACGCTGACGAAGGGTGCGCCGAGTATCAGCAGCAGCGCGACAACGGCCAGGCCAAGCGGCAGTGCGCGGCGCATGACGAATGTCGTTGACCGGTACCAGAACTGGGCCTCGATCGGACGGCGAACGGGGTCGGGCCGGTGCAGCAATCGCCGCGCCAGCCGTCGGACATCCAGAGCGTTCAGCCGGTCACCCAGCAGCACGATGGCCGCCGGCGTGACGACAATCGCCGCCAGCGCGGCGAACGCGACGGTGGCGACACCGGCGTAGCCGAAGGACTTCAGGACGTGCATCGGGAACAGGATCATCGCCGCCATCGACAGCGCGACCGTCGTCGCCGAGATCAGCACCGTGCGCCCCGCCGTCGTCATCGTGCGGACCAAGGCGGCGTTCGGGTCGGCGCCCTCGGCCAGTTCGTCGCGATAGCGGCTGATGATCAGCAGCGTGTAGTCGATCGCCAGGGCCAGGCCCATCGCGGTGCTCAGGTTGGGTGCGAGGTTCGACACATCGGTACTAAAGGTGATGAGGCGCAGGACGGCCATCGAGCCCAGGATCGCCATCAGCCCAACGGCAACCGGGAGTGCGGCCGCCAACAGGCCGCCGAACACCCAGACCAGCACGAGGAAGCTCAGCGGAACGGCGATCGACTCCATCAGCAACAGATCGCGCTGTAACAGGGAGTTGATCTGCGCATTCACCATGGCGTCCCCGCCTGACCGGACCACGACGCCAGTCGTTCCGACCGGATGATCGCGCGCGATCTCTTCGGACAACGTCTGGGCCGTTGTCTGCGCGACACTCTCTCCGCCGCCAATGCCCGCGACGACCAGTCCGGTCCTGCCGTCCTTGCTGACCAGGCGCTTCGCCACCGCCGGTGGCGCGGTCCACGCCGACGTCACCGCAGTGACGTTCGGCGATCGCTTCAGCTGATCGACGATGGCTGAACCTACCGCGCGGGCGGCCGGGGCGGTGGCGCTGCCCGGACCGGTGACGGAGATCAGCATCTGCATATTGCCCTGATGGAACTTGGCGGTCAGCAGCTGTGTCGCGCTTGCCGACTCCGAGCTCGGGTCCTGGAATCCGCTCGAGGACAGGCTCGTGGCGACCGGGACGCCTAAAATCGCCGCTGCGAGCGTCACCAACGCGGCCACCGCTATGACCCGTCGCGGCGCTGCGATCGCCAACAATGCGATTCGTTGCAGCACGTCGCGGCCTCCCAGTACCCGCGGACGCAAGATCAGCGGCAACTTTTGCGTATGTCAACAATTAATGCGTATGTCAACAATTGATACGAAAGACGGCCCCACCTGGTTCATCCGCCGACATTGTTGACCAGCAGTGAAACGATACTGGCGTGGGCGACGGTCGCGGTGCGGTGACAGCAGCGGGACTCTTGTGTGGGTCGTGTGGCACAGAGCTGCCGCCGGACTCACGGTTCTGCAACAAGTGCGGCGCGCCGGTCAGGCTAGCCGCGACAGCGGCGGAGTACAAGCAGGTGAGGGTTTTGTTCGCCGATGTTGTTCATTCGATGGACATCGCGGCGGCGGTCGGTGCGGAGCGGCTGCGCGAGATCATGTCCGAACTGCTGGACCGTTCCACCGCCGTGGTGACGCGCTACGGCGGAACGCTGAGCCAGTTCACGGGCGACGGCATCATGGCGGTGTTCGGCGCACCAATCACGCTGGAGGACCATGCTGTTCGCGTCTGCCTGGCGGCCTTGGGCATTCAGCAGGAAGCGCAGCGGCTCGGGGCCGAGGTCCAAGATCGCGACGGTATCGACCTCGGGCTGCGGGTGGGGCTGAACTCCGGTCAGGTGATCGCCGGTGAGATCGGTTCAGGCACTTTGGGTTACACCGCGATCGGTGAGCAGGTGGGGATGGCGCAGCGGATGGAGTCGGTCGCCTCGCCGGGCGGGGTGATGCTCAGCGCGTCCACCGCGCGACTGGTCGATAGCTCCGCGGCCTTGGGCGAGGCCGAGTTGGTTCAGATCAAGGGTGCCGTCAGCCGGTGGCCGCCCACCGCCTGTTGGGCATCGGCGAACAGCATCGCGTCGGGCGTGCGGAGTCGAATCTGGTCGGTCGGCGGTGGGAGATGTCCGACTCGCGATCCGTTTCGTCCCCGTGCCTCAATTGACGGCTCACTTCAGTCTTCTGCGTGCCGTTCGTAAGCCCATCGCTCGCTCAAGTCGCGCTTGAAACTTCACCAGGCCAAATCCAGCGAACGACGTGCCGGCTGAAAAGTGGACCATCAGTGACGGATTCATCTCAAACCTCCTACTACTACCACGCAGGGACTTCGACGAGAAGTTCACCCGGCGCCAGACAATGTGGTGTCGCCAGACGGGAACGGCGCAGCGACAATTTGGCTTCAACGGTCGACTGCACCTCGACGGCCGACCAGACTGGCGGCCCAAAGCTGTATCGTCAGCGCCTCGGCGCCCACGCTGATCCGCTTGTGCGATAGCGGAAACCATCTGCTCCTCGTCCCGGCTGCCGTCGAACTCATTGCTGCGGCGGCTCTTTCAACGCCAGGGGGTGCTCGCAGATGCCCAGCGCGTCGCGCAGTTTTGGGCCGCAGCGTGATGGCGGGGCAGCCGCCTTGCCAGCGCCGGGCCGAAGTTCACCAATGTCTGCGATTCGCGCGCGGACATCCCGGCATCGCGAATCCTGTTCGTTGAGCGCTGAACGCCAGCAGCCGCAACAACTCGAAGTGGGAAAACTGAGGTCGTAGGGACGCAGCGCGGTCTCGACGCGAGCGAGCAGGATCTGGTGGGTCCGCATCACCGACGTCACCGCGACACGTCACCCACCCGGCACGCTTCCAGCTGGGCATCTTCTGAGCGATCGGGTCGCGCCCCTTTTTCTTACCGCACTTCAGGATGCGATTTGGTCAGCCTGCCGCTTTGCCACTGCCGCCAGCACCGCTTGGGTGGACGCGTGGCTTCCGACGGTGATCCGAGCAGCGCCGTCAGCGTAGTAGCGTGCCTTCAGCCCGGCGTCGCCGAATACCTCTCGCCAGGTTCGCCCGACGGCCGGCAGATAAACGAAGTTAGCGTGCCCGTCGGTGGTGTATACACCCATTGCCCAAAGGCGCCGGCACAGGTAAACCCGCTCACCGGCGATTCGCAGAATGCGTTGCC
>Ga0068858_100005845_pt1 | contig 12018 bp, 12 predicted proteins | sample KBSSwiS12_FD_66589 | JGI IMG/M metagenome (GOLD analysis project Ga0068858, IMG submission 66589) | Switchgrass rhizosphere microbial communities from Kellogg Biological Station, Michigan, USA - KBS Switchgrass S1-2 | ecosystem: Host-associated > Plants > Roots > Rhizosphere > Soil ... | reverse complement strand
CGTCCGCGGCTGGTTTGCGATCGCCTACAACATCTTCCTCGCGGGGACGGTCGCGCACTGGGCGTGGTTCTACCTCGCGCGCACACTGCCGGTCGCGGTGTCGTCGCTGTCGTCGCTGCCGGTGCCCGTGGTCGGCGTGTTCGCGGGCATGCTCGTGCTCGGCGAAAAGCCGGGCGCACAGGAATGGGTGGCGCTCGCGCTCGTCGTCGGCGCGCTCTTCATCGTGATGTTCGAGCCGCGCAAGCGCAGGGCGTCCAGCGCCACGCCGCTTGCGCCGGACGACTGAAGCGACGCGGCGCCGGCGGCGCGGGCCCCGCTACGCGAGTTCGGGAATCAGCGTCAGCGTGCCCTTGCCGGCGAACCACGAATCGAGGTTCGCCTTGCACAGGTCGCCCATCGCCTTGCGCGTCTCGTTCGTCGCGCTGCCGACGTGCGGCAGCAGCACGACGTTCTCCATCGCGAGGAGCGGCGCCGGCACGTGCGGCTCGTCGGCGAAGACGTCGAGGCCGGCGGCCTTGATCGTGCCCTCCTGTAACGCCTTCACCAGCGCGGGCTCGTCGATGATCGAGCCGCGCGCGATGTTGACGAGCGTTCCTTTCGAACCCAGGGCCGCCAGCACCGGCGCGTTGACGATGCCGCGCGTCGCCGCACCGCCCGGGCACGCGACGACGAGAAAGTCCGACCACGCAGCGAGCGCCTCGAGGCTCGGCAGGAACTCGTATGCGACCTGCTGCGGCTTGCGGCCCGTGTAGGCGACCTTCATCCCCAGCGCCGACACGCGCTCGGCGATCGCCTTGCCGATGCGCCCGAGCCCGAGGATGCCCACGCGCCTGCCCGCGAGCTTGGTCGTGAGATCGGGCCCCTTCTTCTCCCACTGGCCGGCCCGCACGAAGCGCTCGAGCCGCGCAAAGCCGCGCCCCGTCATCATCACGAGCGCAAGCGCCACGTCCGCCACGTCCTCCGTCAGCACGTCCGGCGTGTTCGTCACCTTGATGCCGCGCTTGCGGCAATGGTCGACGGGCACGCCGTCGTAGCCGACACCGAACACGGAAATGATCTCGAGCTTCGGCAGCCCGTCGAGCAGCGCCGGCGGCGTCGCCGTGCCGCCGCCCTGCACGAGACCGCGTACGCGGCCACCCGCGCTCGCGAGGAGCGCCGCCTTGTCGGCGGCCGCGTAGTAATCGTGGCACTGGAAATCCGCCTTGAGCGGCTCGTACAGGAACGGCGGCAGCGGCGCGGTGACGAGGATCTCGGCGTTGGGCATGGTGTCAGGCTCGGGAGGAAATCGGGTGGGCGGCGAACCATTCTAGCAATCCGGCGATCAACCCCGCGTCGCTGCCGGCCGTCGCGATCGCCACCAGGCCGCGCTCGCGCGCATGGGTTGCGATGCGCGGGTGCGGCACGAAAAGCGGCAGTGACGAAAGGTGACGAGCGCCGCCGTCGCCGAGCGCGGCGAGGAGGTTGTCCAGGCCCTCCGACGACGTGAGCGTCACTGCGTGGACGCGACCGCCCGCGAGTGCTGCGAGCAAGCCCTCGGCACCGGACTGCGGCGCTGCGCGGCGGTAGCAGCCGACGTAGTCGACGTGCGCGCCGCGCTCGCGCAGCGTATCGCCCAGCAGCTCGCGGCCGCCCTCGCCGCGGAACACGATGGCGCGCTTGCCGCGCACGTCGGCGAGCCCGGGCAGCGCAAGCAGCCCTTCCGAGTCGTAGGTCGTCGACGGAACGTGCACGTTGCCGATGCCGACCGCCGCCAGCGCTTCCGCAGTGCCGGGCCCCGGCGCGTACGGCACGAGGGTCGCGGGCCAGCGCGCCGGATTGCCGACGCCATACTCGACCGCGTTGGCCGACACGAATACGGCAATGTCGTAGGAACCCAGCGTCGCCTGCACGTGCGCCAGCGCGCCGGCATTCTCCGGCGGCAGGATGACGATCGCCGGCCATGCGATGGGCTCAGCCCCCAGCGCGGCGAGCTTGCGCACGAGCCCGGCCGCCTGGCGCACCGGACGGGTGACGAGGACGCCGACGCCGTCGAGCGGCCCCGGCGGCGCCCGGCGCGGTGCGAGCGGATGGATCTCCACCGGCGGGCCGCCGCGTCAGGACGCGGCGATGAAGCGCGCGGCGCCGCGCGACAGGAATTCGTCGGCGAGCGAGAGCCCCAGCGCCGCTGCTTCGTCGACGTCGGCCACTTCGCCCTCGCGTTCGCCGCGCAGCGCCTCGGCGCCCGTGCGCAGCGCGAGCAGGCCGCGCAGCCACAGCCGGCCCTCCTCCCACTCGGCGTACGCGGCGAGCGGCGTATGGCAGCTGCCGGACAGCGCGCGCGAGAACGCGCGCTCCGCCGTCGTGGCGAGCGTCGTGCCGACGTCGGCCAGCGGAGCCAGCGCCGCCGCGACGTCGGGACGATCGGCGCGGCATTCGAGTGCCAGCGCACCTTGCCCCGGCGCGGGCAGGCTGTCGTCCGGTTCGATGAGCGCGCGAATGCGATCGCCGAAGCCCAGGCGCTTCAATCCGGCGGCCGCGAGGATGATCGCGTCGTACTGCCCTTCGTCGAGCTTGCGCAGCCGCGTGTTCACATTGCCGCGCAACGGCTCGATGGCGAGCTTGGGAAAGCGCTCGCGCAACTGCGCCTCGCGGCGCAGGCTCGACGTGCCGACGACGGCGCCAGCGGGGAGCCCGGCGAGATCGTCGTGGCGATTGGAAACGAAGGCGTCACGCGGATCCTCGCGCGCCGCGATGGCGGCCAGCACGAAACCGCCGGGCAGGTCCATCGGCACATCCTTCAGCGAATGGACGGCAAGATCGGCGCGGCCCTCCGCCATCGCGACTTCGAGCTCCTTGATGAACAGGCCCTTGCCGCCGATGGCGGCCAGTGGTCGATCGACGATGCGATCGCCTTGCGTCGTCAGGCCAAGGAGCTCGATCACCGCGTTGGGATAAAGCGCGGACAGCCGCGTACGCACATGCTCGGCCTGCCAGAGCGCGAGGGCGGATTCGCGCGTCGCGATGACGAGACGGCGCGGCGCGTGAACGGGAGTCATGGGAAGGGCCGGAAGAGAGGCGGCGCTCGCTTCCGGACGCGCCCCAGGGGAAAAATTCTAGCATTGCGGCCGGCGCCATGCCTGCGCCGCGACCGCGTCAGCTGCGGCGGCGGAACCAGCCGGCGATCGAATAGCGCGCCCGGCGGGCCGGTTGCACGGCATGCGCAACGCGCTCGCTGAGGAACGCGACCAGCGTGCCGGCCACCGGCAGGACCGCGACGCTGCACTGCGGCGCGACGTCGAGCGTCAGCGCGCCGCCGTCGGCAGCGGTCCAGCCGGCGTTGAGATAGAGCACGAACGAGAGCACGCGCGCGTCGTCGTCGCGGAAGCGGTCCATGTGGCGCGCATAACCGGCGCCCGCCGGATAGATGGCGTAGTGCAGCTCGAGATCGAAGAGGCCGAGCGCCAGCTCGCGGTTCGCGTTCTCGCGCAGGCGTTCGAGCGCGGCGAGCAGCGGCCGCTCCGCATCCTCGCCGGCCGCCGTGTCGATCCAGGCGATGCGGTCACCGCGCACCGCCGCACGCACTTCGCGCGCGGCGCCGCGGCCCGTGCGCGCCGGCGCGAAGTGTCCGGCCGCGTCGAGCGCCTCGGCACGGCCGCGCAGTGCGGTCACTGCCCCGGGCGGCAGGAAGTGCGGCGCAAGCGCGTAACGTTCGGCCGCGACGCCTTCGACGATCGCCGTCGCCGCAACGTCGGTCGCGACGGCGCTGTCGCTCATTTCGCTGCGGCGTCCATTGCCATCATGCCGAACAGGTTGCCCTCGGTGTCCTTGCCGTACGCGAGCCAGCCGACCGTCGGAATCGGCATCTTGGGCAGCGCGATGCTGCCGCCCAGCTCGACCACGCGTTTCGAATACGCGTCGACGTCCGCCACGTCGACCGTGCAGACGAACGCGTTGATGGCGGCCATGTTCGCGGGCGCCGCGCCCTGCCGTGGCAGCAACCCCCCATCGATGCCCGGCGTCGACTTGTCGCCGGTCGCTGCCAGCCAGTAAGGCTGGTCGCCCCATTGCGTGAACGTCCAGCCGAAGAGCGCCGTGTAGAACGCGATGGCCCGCTGCGGGTTTTCGGCGTGGATCTCGAAATGGATCGGACGTGGCACGGCGCGCTCCTCGCAACGGACGGGACGGTTATCATAATCCTCCCCACCCCGTCGCGAACTTCGTCCCCATGCGCATCGTCGTCACCGGCGGCGCCGGCTTCCTCGGCACCCGTCTCGTCCGCAAGCTCATCGAGCGCGGTACGCTCACCGACGCGCGCGGCCGTGCGCGCAGGATCGAATCGCTGGTGCTGCTCGACGTCGCGCCGCCGCCGATCGCGTGGAACGACCCGCGGGTACGCGTCGTTGTCGGTGACCTCGCCGACCCCGCCGTGATCGAGCGCGCCGTCACTGCCGACACCGACAGCGTCTTCCACCTCGCCGCCGTGGTGAGCGGACAGGCCGAAGCCGATTTCGACATTGGCATGCGCGTCAACCTCGACGCGACGCGTGCGCTGCTCGAGCGCTGCCGCAAGCTCGCCGCGCCGCCGAAGGTCGTGTTCACGAGCTCGCTTGCCGTCTTCGGCGGGCCGCTGCCGGACCCGGTGCCCGACGACGCGCCGATCACGCCACAGGCGTCGTATGGCGTGCAAAAGGCGATCGGCGAATATCTGGTGTACGACATGACGCGCAAGGGCTTCATCGACGGACGCTCGCTGCGCCTGCCGACGGTGACCGTGCGTCCGGGCAAACCCAACAAGGCGGCGTCGTCGTTCGCAAGCGGAATCATCCGCGAGCCGCTGTCCGGCGTCGACGCACCGTGTCCGGTGGCGCCGACGACGCGCATGTGGGTCCAGTCGCCGCGCACCGTGGTCGACAACCTGATCGTCGGCCACGAGGCGCCGGCGGCAGCGTTTGCGCACACCCGTTCGGTCAACGTGCCCGGAATCAGGGTGGGCGTGGGCGAAATGGTCGCGGCGCTTGGCCGCGTCGCGGGCGCCGAGGTCGCCGCGCGCGTCAAGTGGAACCACGATCCGGTGATCGACCGCATTGTCGCGACGTGGCCGTCCAATTTCGCCCCGAGGCTCGGACCGGCGCTCGGCATGCGCGCCGACGCCGACTTCGACGGCATCATCCGCGCGTACATCGCCGACGACATGCCGAAAAGCTAGGCGGGATCTTCCGCAAGCGCGGGCTCGACGGCCGCGAGCGCCTCGTTCAGCAGCGCCACGTTGTCGTCGCGCAGCCGCGCCGCGTCGGAGAGCAACCGCCGGAACAGCCGGCCCCGCGGGCGGCCATGATAAAGGCCGAGCATGTGCCGGACGATCGCGCGAAGGGGCACGCCCCGCGTAGTCGCCGCTGCCGCGTAGTCGATCATCTGCGCCATGACGTCGGCGCGCGAGGGCGGCGGCGTTGCAGCGCCGAAGAGCGCCGCATCCGCGTGGACCAGGAAGTACGGATCGTGGTACGCGGCGCGTCCGATCATCGCGCCGTCGACGTGCGCAAGCTCGCGTTCGAGCGCGTCGACGCCGACGATCCCGCCATTCAGCACGAACGTCAGCGCCGGAAAGTCCCGTTTCAGTTGCCGAACGACCGCATAGCGCAGCGGCGGAACTTCGCGATTCTCCTTCGGCGACAGCCCCTTCAGCACAGCGTTGCGCGCATGGACGATGAAGACGCCGCAGCCGGCGTCCGCCACCCGCCCGACGAAATCGCGGACGAAGCCGTAGTCCTCGTCGGCGTCGAGGCCGATCCGGTGCTTGACCGTGACGGGAACGCCCACCGCCGCGCGCATCGCGCCGACGCAGCGCGCGACGAGCTCGGGCTCGCGCATCAGGCACGCGCCGAAACTGCCGGTCTGCACCCGTTCGGACGGACAGCCGCAGTTGAGGTTGATCTCGGCGTAGCCCCAGCGCTCGCCGAGCCTTGCGGCCCGCGCCAGTTCGTCGGGGTCGCTGCCGCCAAGCTGTAGCGCCACCGGTTGCTCGGCGGCGTCGAAATCGAGATGCCGCGCGACGTCGCCGTGGGCGAGCGCCGGCGCGGTGATCATTTCGGTGTAGAGGCGAGCGTTGCGCGACAGCAGTCGATGGAAGTAACGGCAGTGCCGGTCGGTCCAGTCCATCATCGGCGCGACACAGAAGCGCCATTCGGCCATCGGTCGGTGGGTCGACATGGCGCCACTGTACCAAGCGCTCCTCCCGGCCGCGGCATCGGTCGTCGCCAGCCCCCCCTGGACGCTACTTTCGAATCGTGTCGTCCGCCGGTGTGTCGAAACTGCCCGTCTGCGCCGGGACGAAGTCGGCCATCAGCACGCCCGCGTCGCCTTCGGAGAGCAATTCGGCACACGTGCTGAACCGGTCTTCGATCCAGACGTAGCCATCTTCGCCGCCCGCCTCGTCACGGGCAAGACGACGCGCCTGCGCTTCGGTCTCGGCGCGGACGATGAAACCGACCACCTTCGCCTGCCGCGTTTCCCAGGGGCCCGCGCCGAGTCGGCCTTTCAGATGCCAGAGTCTCATTCGGTGACCTTCAGCGGATCATTCATTAGCCGACGTGAGGACGCGTGGCGCACCAGCGCACGCGAGCGCCGTAAGCGCGAAACGGGCGGCGAAAGTTAGTGTGCTCTCGCCGCCCTCGCCCGTGCGACCCTCTGCAGAAGATCCGCAGGGCTCGTCAAAGGTTGACCGAAGTGCGCGCGAAACGCCGTCGGGCTGCGGCCCAAACGCGTGCCCGGCAACGTCCTACCGCGGCGACGGCGCGCAATCGCGACCGCGTCGCCGTCAGGGCTATTCGATGTCTTGACAATTACTGCCTAGACAATATAATACCTGTCATGGCAGCCAATTCAACCAAGCGCGCTGCGCCTTCCGGTCGTGCGCCGAAGTCCAAATCCGTGCGGGCGGGCGGCGCGGATTTCTATCGCGGGGACGACTACCGGATCAGCGACAGCGTCGGGTATCTGCTGAAGCAGGTCCGCAACGGCCTCGACCGCGCCGTCGATGCCGAGATGGACGAGCACGACCTCACGGGCGTGCAGTGGGGCCCGCTGCTGATGTTGCACCTCGACATGGGCACCACGGCGGCCGAGCTCGCGCGCATCGCGTGCGTCGACACCGGTGCCATGACGCGCATGCTCGACCGGCTCGAAGCCAAGGGCCTGCTGCAGCGCTCGCCGTGCCCGAACGACCGCCGCGTCGTGCAGCTCGAACTCACGCCGGCGGGCGCCCGCCTCTGCCGGCAAATTCCGTTCGGGCTCGCGCGCGTCAACAACGCAATGCTGCGCGGCTTTTCGCGGGCGGAGTTCGAGATGCTGAAGGATTTCCTGCGACGGCTGCTGTCCAATCTCGAGTCCCGCTGACACTCATGCACATGATCCATCCGACCGCACCGCTGCGCAACGCCATGGCCCTCGTCCTGGCGGTGCTCCTGACCGCGTGCGCCAATTTCGAGCCGCGCAAGCCGCTCGACACCCCGATCGCCGCGGCGGCGCTCGACGCCGTGCCCGCCACGGTCGAGTGGCCGCGCGACGACTGGTGGCGTCGCTACGGCGACGCCGAGCTCGACGCACTGGTGACCGAAGGGCTCGCGGGCACGCCGACCCTCGCGGCCGCGCGTGCCCGCGTGGCGCGCGCCGGCGCCGCCGCGGGCGTGGCCCGCGCCGCGACGCTACCGCAGGTCGGCGCGAACGGCAGCATCGACTACCAGCGCTTCTCGAACAACTACATCTACCCGCCACCGTTCGGCGGAAGCTGGCAGACGGACGCGCGCGCCACGCTGGACTTCACGTTCGAGTTCGACTTCTGGGACAAGAACGGTGCGGCGCTGCGCGCGGCGCTCTCGCAGGCGCAGGGCGCGGCCGCCGACGCCGAGGCGGCGCGCGTCACGCTGACCGCGGCGATCGCGCACGCCTACTTCAATCTGCAGCGCCTGTTCGCGCAGCGCGACGTATCGCTCGCTGCGCGCACGCAGCGCGAGGACATCGTGCGCATCACTGCCGAGCGCTACGCGGCCGGCCTCGACACGATGGTCGAGGTCCGTCAGGCCGACGCCACGCTCGCCACCGTGCGCACGGAGCTCGCGCAGTACGACGACGCGATCGACGTCGCACGCCACCAGATCGCTGCGCTGGTCGGCGCCGGCCCGTCGAGAGGCGAGCGCATCGCCGCGGCCCCGCTGCGGGCCCTGCCCACCACGCCGCTGCCGGCGGCGATACCGCTCGACCTCGTCGGCCGTCGTCCCGACATCGTCGCCGCACGCTGGCGCGTCGAGGCGTCGCGGCAGGACATCGACGTTGCCAAGGCGCAGTTCTATCCGAACATCAACATCGCCGCCTTTGCCGGACTCTCGTCGCTCGGCCTGGCGCATCTCGTCGCCGCGGGCAGTGCAATTGCCGGCGTCGGGCCGGCGATCCATCTGCCGATCTTCGAGGGCGGCCGTCTCAATGCCAACCTCCGCGGCCGCGACGCCGACGCCGATCTCGCCATCGCGGCGTACGACCAGGCACTCGTCGACGCCGTGCGCGAGCTGGCCGACGCCGTCGGCTCGATCCGTGCTCACGAGCGGATCACGCGCGAACAGGCGCAGGCGCGCGCAGCGACCACCGATGCCTATAGCGTCGCCGTCATCCGCTATCGCGCCGGGCTCGGCAACTACCTCACGGTGCTGACTGCGCAGACCGCCCAACTCGCGCAGGAGCGCCTCCAGGTCGACCTCGAGGCGCGCGCCGTCGAGCTCGACGTCGACCTCGCGCACGCGCTGGGCGGCGGCTACGCCGATCGGTCGAGCGCGCCGCTCGCGGCCGCGCCGCGCTGAGCATTCACGCTGGAGCAACTCATGGCTGATACCGCCGCTAAAGAACCGTCGTCCCGGCGCAAGCGCACGCGCCTTCTCGCCCTTGCCGCCGGGATATTCGCCGTGGTCGGGCTCGCGTACTTCGGCTACTGGTACGTCGACTTGCGGCACTACGAGTCGACCGACGATGCGTACGTCCAGGGCAACCTCGTGCAGATCACGCCGCAGGTGACGGGCACCGTCGTGTCCGTCAACGCCGACGACACCGACCTCGTGAACGCCGGCGCGCCGCTGGTCGCACTTGATCGCGCCGATGCGGACGTGGCGCTCGCGCAGGCGCGCGCTGCGCTGGCGCAAACGGTGCGCGAAGTCCGCTCGCTCTACGTGACCAACTCGACCGGGACGGCGAACGTCTCGCTGCGCGAGGCCGAAGTGAAGCGCTCGCGCGCCGATCTTGCCAAGGCCGAGGACGACCTCGGGCGGCGGCAGGGACTCACCGCCAGCGGCGCCGTGAGCGGCGAGGAGCTCGACCATGCGCGCTCGGGCGTCAGCAACGCGCGCGCCGCGCTCGCTGCCGCCGAGGCCGCGCTCGTCGCGGCACAGCAGCAGCTCGCGACGAGCCGCACGCTCACCGACGGTACATCGATCGAGCATCATCCGAACGCCGAGCGCGCCGCCGCCAAGCTGCGCGAGGCGTACCTCGCGTATGCCCGCACGGTGCTGCCGGCGCCCGTCTCGGGTTACGTCGCCAAGCGCACGGTGCAGGTCGGCCAGCGCGTCGCGCCTGGCGCGACGCTGATGTCGATCGTCCCGCTCGATCAGCTGTGGGTGGACGCGAACTTCAAGGAAGTGCAGCTTCGCGCGATGCGCATCGGCCAGCCGGTGACGCTCACCGCCGACGTCTACGGCGCGAAGATCGCCTACCACGGCAAGGTCGCGGGACTGGGCGTGGGCACCGGCAGCGCGTTCTCGCTCTTGCCCGCGCAGAACGCGACCGGCAATTGGATCAAGGTCGTGCAGCGCGTCCCGGTGCGCATCCTGCTCGATCCGCAGGAGCTCGCCGCGCATCCGCTGCGCATCGGGCTGTCGATGGAAGCGAAAGTCGACGTCGCGGACGCGCAGGGCTCGACGCTCGCCAGCGCACCACGCACCGGCCCGGCGTACGCCACCGACGCGTTCGCGGCGGAAGCGGCAAAGGCCGAAGTCCTCGTGCGGGAGACCATCGCAGCCAATCTCGGGCTGCCCGCGGAGCGCGTGCGTCCGGCGCAGGGCGTCGCCGTGCAGCCGCGGGCGCATCGCACGGCGATGATCAGGTACGACGTGCGTGGCGTGTCGGGCGGCGCCGGCGTCGCTCCGCTCCCGTGACCGGCGGCCGCCCGCTGCCCGCAGCGCTCTTTCTGCAATGACCACGTCGTCGACCTCCGCGGACGCGCGCCCGCGACCGCAGGCGGCCGCGCCCGCCGCCGCGCCGCCGGCGCATGCATCGCTTGCCGGCATGCAGCGGGTCGCCGGCACCGTGGCGCTGTCCGCCGCCACGTTCATGATCGTGCTCGACACGTCGATCGCGAACGTGTCGATCCCCGCGATCTCCGGCGACATGGGCGTCAGCTCGAGCCAGGGTACGTGGGTCATCACGTCGTTCGCGGTGGCCAACGCAATCGCGGTGCCGCTGACCGGCTGGCTGACGCAGCGCTTCGGGCAAGTGCGCCTCTTTGCGCTGTCGACGCTGCTCTTCGTGATCGCATCGTGGCTGTGCGGACTCGCGCCGAACCTTCAGTCGCTGATCGTGTTCCGCGTGCTGCAGGGCCTCGTGGCCGGACCGCTGATTCCGCTGTCGCAGACGCTGCTCCTCGCAAGCTATCCGCGCGAAAAAGCCGGGACGGCGCTTGCCATGTGGTCGATGACCACGCTGGTGGCACCCGTAGCGGGTCCGCTCCTCGGCGGCTTCATCACCGACAACATTTCGTGGCCATGGATTTTTTTCATCAACATCCCGGTGGGCATCGCCGCCGCCTACGTCACCTGGACGATCTACCGCGAGCGCGAGTCGCCGATCCGCAAGGTGCCGATCGACGGCATCGGGCTGGCGCTCCTCGTGACGTGGATCGCCGCGCTGCAGATCATGCTCGACAAGGGCAAGGAGCTCGACTGGTTCGCCAGCGCGCAGATCGTCACGCTGGCCGTCGTCGCCGTGACGAGCTTCGTCTTCTTCCTCATCTGGGAGCTGACCGAGGCGCACCCCGTCGTCGACCTCCGCCTGTTCGGGCAGCGCAATTTCACGATGGGCGCCGTGACGATGGCGATCGCCTACGGCGTGTTCTTCGGCAACGTCGTGCTGCTGCCGCTGTGGCTGCAGACGCAGATGGGCTACACGGCGACGGAGGCCGGCTTCGTGCTGGCGCCCGTGGGTCTGCTCGCGATCCTGCTGTCGCCGATTGTCGGGCGCTCGCTCAACCGCTGCGATCCGCGGATCATCGCCTCGGCGGCGTTCGTGCTGTTTGCGCTCATCAGCTGGATGCGCTCGCGCTTCAACGCGCAGGTGGACATCGAGACGCTGATGCTGCCGACGATCCTGCAGGGCGCCGCCGTCGCGTGCTTCTTCGTTCCGCTCGTCTCGATCACGCTGGCGGGGCTGCCGCCCGAGCGCATCGCCAGCGCCTCCGGGCTGTCCAACTTCGTGCGGATCACTGCGGGTGCATTCGGCACGTCGATCTCCACAACGCTGTGGGAGAACCGCGCGACGATGCATCACGCGCATCTCACTGAAGCCGTCAACAGCGGCAGCCAGGCCGCGGCAAGCGCGCTCTCCGGGCTGCAGGGTTCCGGGCTCGGCGCGACGCAGGCGCTGGCCAACATCGACCGTTTGATCGACGCGCAGGCGTACGTGCTGTCCGCCGACGACGTGTTCTACGCGTCGGCCGTGATCTTCCTCATCCTGCTGCCGCTGCTCTGGATGACGACACGGCCGCGCCGCGTGACGGCCGACGCCGCCGCCGCACACTGACGCGCACGCACCCGCAGTCACTCCTGCGCGAGCGCGGCGCAGAGCATCCGGTGGAAGTGATGGACGCCGCGTTCGCGCGTCGGCGAATAGCGGCCGTGCCGGTAGTAACGCGAGCGCACTCCCCTTTGCACGGCGTGGACGATCGCCTCGTCCTCGTGCTCGACGGCGTCGAGCGCCGCGCCGGCGCCCTGTTCCAGCAGCGCCGGGTCG
>Ga0068858_100005842_pt1 | contig 12022 bp, 10 predicted proteins | sample KBSSwiS12_FD_66589 | JGI IMG/M metagenome (GOLD analysis project Ga0068858, IMG submission 66589) | Switchgrass rhizosphere microbial communities from Kellogg Biological Station, Michigan, USA - KBS Switchgrass S1-2 | ecosystem: Host-associated > Plants > Roots > Rhizosphere > Soil ... | reverse complement strand
CCGTAGTTCTTGCCGGGCTCGATCAGGTTCAGCTCGTCGCCGCCTCTCGGACCATGCTCGACTTCCCAGAGCCGGCCGTCAGGCGCGAACGCCAGGCCGTAAGGTGTCCGATGACCGCTGCTCCAGGTCTCGGAAGGCGCCAGATTCTTGCCCGGGAACGTGTAGGTGCTGACGACGGGTGCGGTTTTGGCGAGTTCGGTATCGCGCGGCGGATTGATCAAGGGAACGCTTGCCGCCCCAGTTTTTCCGGTCATCGGATTGCCCGGTGCAGGCTTGCCGTCGAGCGTCAGGCGGAGGATTTTCCCCAACTCCTGATCCGCGTCCTGCGCGGGCGTCATGCGCTGGCGATCGCCGACGGTCAGGAACAGGTACTGGCCGTCGGGAGAAAAGGCGATCTGGGCGCCGAACTGCCCGCCCCGGCCCTTGGGCATCTGGCGCCACAGCACCTGCAACTCCTGGAGGCTTGCGGTGTTCTCGCCAAAAGCCAGTCGGGCCCGCGCGAGGGCCAGACTCGACGCCCCCGGCTCGTCGCCCGGCTCCGCATACGTGAGGTAGACGCTGTGGTCGGTCGCGTAGTGCGGCGACACGAACACGCCGAGCATGCCCCCCTGGCCTTGGTACAGGACGGCCGGCACGTTCTCGACCGGCGTCTTCGCCCCCTCGTGGGTCACCAGCCAGACGGGGCCGACCTTCTCGGTGACAAGCATGCGCCCATCGGGCAGGAAGGCGATGCGCCAGGGCAGTTTGAACGTCGCCACCTGGGTCATCGTGAACGGCAGGACCGGTTCCCCCTTTTGCTCACCCGCATTGATCTGTGCCCGCGCGGTGGCCGACACCAGAGTGAGCAGCAACGCCGTCTTCAATAACGTCCTCATGTCTCTCCTTCCCTCGAGATCTTTCCAGATTGCCGCGCACCAATGCCACTGAATTCTGTACCACTTTCATCTGCTGCCCGATTCTAGTGCCGGAGGAACATGAGGCGGGTTACACTCTGCGCCAGCCCGCCCTTCCACCTGCGAGGTGACGCATGGCCCGGATCGATCGCCGAACCTTCATCACAGCCACGACGGCGACGCTCGGCGCCGCGCTCGGTGCCGGGCGCAGCCTCGCGTTCACCTTGCCGCAGCGCGGAGCGGGCGCCTCGAACCCGCGGCGAATCGACATACACCATCATTTCGCGCCACCCGCATGGATAGCGGAAGTCAAGGGCCGGCCGCTCTTGAACGCGGCGAACTTGCGGTGGACGGCTGAACTGTCGCTCGAGGACATGGACAAGGGCGGCGTGGCCGCGTCGATCGTTTCGATCACGAATCCAGGCATCTGGTTCGGCGACAAGGAAAAAACCCGGGTACTGGCGCGTGCGTGCAATGAGTTCGGCGCGAAGCTCGTGCAGGCCCACCCCACGCGCTTTGGCCTGTTCGCGACGCTGCCGCTTCCAGACGTCGACGCCTCGCTCAGGGAGATTGGATACGCCTACGACACGCTGAAGACCGACGGCGTCGGCCTCCTTACGAGTTACGACGATGTATGGCTGGGCAACAAGGCGTTCCGGCCGGTGATGGAAGAGCTGAATCGGCGCAAGGCCGTCGTCGCAATCCATCCGACGGCTGCAAACTGCTGCCGAAGTCTTGACTACGGCCTCGGGCCCGGCAGCATTGAGTATGGCACGGACACCACGCGGGCGATCATCGGCGTGGCCTTCAGCGGCGACGCGACCCGGTTTCCGGAGATCCGCTTCATCTGGTCGCACGCCGGGGGCAGCCTGCCGTTCCTTGCCGGGCGTATTGACGGCGGGTCCAACGGTGCGAAAGAAGCGCTGCCCAACGGCTTCATGGCGGAAGCGAGGAAGTTCTACTACGATCTCGCCGGTGCCGCGAACAAGGGCGCCATCGCGTCGCTCCTTCAGCTCGTCAAACCGTCACAGATCGTGTTCGGGACCGATTTCCCCCCAGGCGGCTCCGCCGCATCCGAAGCGGCGGCGATTGCGGCCACCGGCATGTTCAGCGAAGGCGACCTGCGCGCCATCGACCGCGACAACGCGGTTCGGCTGTTGCCACGATTCGCGTAGGCTGTTGGCGGGCTGACCGCTGCATCTCGCCGGTTTTCGTCGGCGCTATCGACCTGCTGAAAGCTCACTGGCTGAAAGGCGGTGGGATTACACCTGGCACGTGGGCACTGAACTGATTCGGTCGAGGAGGAAGAGCCATGTTCACGAACGGCGTCATGACGATGCGACTGATGGTGCGCCGGGCGACGGTTGGATTGTTCGCCGGGCTTTTCGCAGCCGGATCGTACGCCGATCCGAGGCTCGCGGCGGCGCAGCCAGGTCCGCAAGGCCTGCGGCTCTATGTTTTCGACTGCGGATATCTCATCAATCTGAGTCCCGAAACCTACAACCTCACGCGCCAGGACGTGCCGGACCCGACGATGTCGGTCCCGTGCTTCCTCGTCGTGCACCCCAATGGCGCGCTGATTTTCGATACCGGCCTCGGCGACAAGCTCGTTGGCCGTCCGCCTTATCTCACAAAGCGCGGCGCTTCAACGAGCCAGGTGGTGCTCAAGACACTGAGCAGCCAGATGGCCGAGATCGGCTATGCACCAGACAAGATCAAATATCTGGTGCTCTCGCACATGCATTTCGATCACGTAGGCAATGCCAACGACTTCGCCGGTCCGGCCACCACCTGGCTGGTGCAGAAAGTGGAGCGCGACGCCATGTTTGGCGACAACGTACCGCCGCAGACGATCAACCCCGACTACGCCGCCCTCAAGACCGCCAAGACCCAACTGCTCAACGGCGATCACGATGTGTTCGGCGACGGCACGGTCGTGATCAAGTCGACCCCGGGCCATACGGTCGGCCACCAGGTGCTGTTCCTGAAGCTGCCGAAGACCGGGCCGGTCGTGCTGAGCGGCGACCTCTACCACTATCCTGCGGAACGGACGCTCAATCGCATGCCGGATCGGGAAAGAACGACGGGCACACCGGCATCGCGGGCCATGATCGACGGCCTCGTCAAGGAGACTGGCGCGCAGTTGTGGATCGGCCACGACATCATCGGTTTTGCCAAGCTGAAGAAATCACCGGAGTACTACGAATAGTCGTCTACCGCCCGCAGGGCAGGCAATCCGAGAAGGCGCCTGGGTGGAGGCGATATCAGCCACGGCGGCCGCCGCATCTGGCCGGGGACATGCTCATGATTATCGGCGCCCATTCGATCATTTACAGCACGAATGCCGACGCTGACCGCGCCTTCCTTCGCGACGTGCTCCGGTTCACACATGTCGACGTCGGCGGCGGCTGGCTGATCTTCGGGCTCCCGCCGGCGGAACTCGCCGTGCACCCGTCCGATAAGAACTCGGTGCACGAGCTCTATCTGATGTGCGACGACATCGAGGCGCTGATCGCCGATTTGCGTGCTCGCAACGTCGCCTGCGAACCCGTCCAGAATCAGGGTTGGGGTCTGCTCACGCATTTGACTTTGCCGGGAGGCGGAAGGCTCGGCATCTACCAACCGCGGCACCCGCGGCCGGAGCCAATGCGCGCGTGAAAGAACAGGACCGCCACTGCCGAAGGCGCGAGAGTCTGCGCGTCAGCAGCGGCCCGTTCACACTGTTGAGAGGGTTTATCAATGAGTTTCCAACCGCACACACACCGAACGAAGAACCGGCGCATGATCAGCGTCTGCGCGTTGCTCGTCCTGCTCGTCTCGGCGCTGGGGCCCAGGCCCGTCCTCGCCCAAACCTACGTGTCCGCGGAGCCGATTCCCAGTCCGGCCGTCGTCGGCGATGCCAATCTCGCCAAGATCGAAAGCCTCGGCTACTCGAATCTCGAATTGTGGAGCCAGCGCCTCCTGAACGACTGCCACGTGGTCCAGAACGTGATCGAGTCGCTGTCGGCTCATGGCGCCATCACGACCGTGACTCCCTGGAACACACGCTACCTCGTGGCCGCCGGAGGGTTCCAGGCCGTGACCGACCCGTCCTACGTCTTCACGATGAAGGATTCAGGGCCCGGCGCCGTGAGCGCGGCAGACGTCACCGTCCTCGACAATGCCCTTGGCTACGTGCTGAACCAGGGGGGCACGGCGCAGTTCAGCCCCTACAACCAGAAGGCCTATGACTTCTCTCTCGATTACGCGATCGTGACTCTTCCCGGCGTCCTGACAGGTGAACAGGCCAAGGAGTTCTTCGATCACCTGGGCACGATCGATCCCGCGCTCTGGAGTGGCACGTACGCGGGCTTCACGCAGATCGATGCCGCGAATTCCCCGCTGAACAACTCGATGCTGTTCTTGAAGCCGGCGGCCCCCAAGCGGGAGTTCATCGATGGACTCTACGCGGCGGTGACGACAACTCCGTACGCCACGTATACGCCGCTCGGCAACAACGGCCAGCCGACGACGGCCAAAGCGGGCATCGCCTTTCCGGGTAACGACTGGATTGCCTATCCAAACGGGGACGGCTACCTGGCGAATCTCGGAAATCCTTCCGCGGCGCTCCTGACCGATCTCGCGAGCTTGCGGCGGCAGCACCTGCAGGCCGTGTCGAATCTCCTGAGCGCCATCGACAAGGGGAACGTCGCTGTCTACCTCAACAACCAGTTCAGGTGCCCGAGGTAATCGGGAGGCACCGGCCGGCAGTTCAATCACATCCGAAACGTCTATTCAGCGCGAAGTGCGTTGAGAGGATTGACGCGCGCGGCACGTCGCGCTGGTACGTAGCAGGCGACGAAGGCGACTCCTGCCAGCACACCGGCCGTCGCGGCGAACGTGACGGCATCGGACGGTCCGACACCGAAGAGGAAACCGCGGAGCAGTCGAGTCGTGCCGTACGCTGCCAGACGTCCAACGGCAAGACCTATCGCCGCCCTCACCATGCCGGGCCCAACGACGAGTATCACCAGACTGGCGGGACTCGCACCGAGCGCTGCGCGAATACCGAGTTCACGCGTACGTTGAGCGACCAAATAGGAGACAACGCCGTAGATGCCCACACCGGACAGGACGAGCGCCATCGCTGCGAACAGGCCGAGCAGTGCCGACCGCAGACGGTCCGGCGTCATCGACTCGTCTTTGAGTTGTTCGAGCGTCTTCACGTCGCTCACAGGCTGATCACGATCGACAACGGCGATCGCCTGCTTCAGTTCCTTCTCGAGGCGGGATGAATCGAGGGACGTGCGCACGACGATTCCCGCGAACGGCGTCGGACTTTGCTCGTTGGAGACGTAGATGGCCGGGTGGACTTCGTTGTCATCGAAGGGGGTCAACCGCTCATCGGCGATCACTCCGACCACCTCCCACGGCACCTCCGGTCCTGGAAACACGAACCCGAGACCAGGCTGATTCATCAACAGATGCTGGCCGACAGGATCTTCGTTCGAGAAGTACATCCGCGCCATCGTGTCGTTGATGACCGCGACCCGCGCAGTCTCCTCACGATCGAGACCGCTCAGCCAGCGGCCCCGACGAAGCCGGAGGCCGAGGGCGCGAAGATATCCGGGACTCACCACCTTGAAGCTGGCGGCCGGACGCTGCGAGCGCTCGACTCCGGGCCGCCCGGCGATCTGAAAGAACGACAACGTTGGCGTCCCTTGCAGCGGCATGCCGTCGGTGAATGCGACATCGCTGACACCGGGAAGCGCTGCGATGGCATCGATGACCTGCCGGACGAATCCGTGAAATTGTGCGGCGCTGGCAAAGCGGTGATCCCTGACGGGAATCTCCGCGGTCAGCACGTTCGCGACTTCGAATCCGGTCTCCGCACTCTGCATTCTGAAGAAGCTGCGAATCAGCAAACCCGAGTTTGCCAGCAGCACGAACGCGAGCGCCACCTCTGCGACGACCAGCGCGTTGCGCATCCGACGATGCCCTGCGGCCGCGCTCGCTCGACCGCCGACGCTGGTGAGTGTCACGCTGGTCATTCGAGCGGCGCTGAACGCCGGCACGAGGCCAGACCCCAGCCCCGTGCCCATGCAAAGCGTCCACGTGAAAAGGAGGACGCGCCAATCGAGGCCGATCGACGCTTCTGCAGGAATCAGGATCGGCAGCGTGGCCATCGTGAGTGGCAGCTGAGCGAGGGTCGTGCTCAAGACAGTAGTGACGCCGGCCGCGACCAGAAGGCCCAGCATGCCTCCGCCGATCGACAGCAGCAGGCTCTCGATCAGCAACTGCTGCACCAGGCGTCCACGGGTAGCGCCGAGCGCAGCCCGCACTGCGATTTCGCGGTGGCGCGCGAGCGCTCTTGCGAGCATCACGCTCGCCAGGTTGACGCAGCCGATGAGGAGCACCATCCCAACCGCTGCGAAGAGCAGATAGAGCGATCGCGGCAGATCCTTCCCCACCACCACCGAGACGTAGGGTTCGACGGCGGCGCTCCAGCCATTGTTGGAGCTCGGATACTCGGCCGACAAACGCGCCCCGATGGCTTCCATCTCGGCGCGCGCCTGTGCGATGGTGACGCCGGGCTTCAGACGACCGACGGCGCCGCCGGTCAGGGTCAAGAGCCAGTGGCTGCTTCGATTCATGCGATCCTGGCCGAACGCCAGGGGCAGCCATATCTGCGTGCGAGTGCGATCGAAGGGGCCGCCCTCAGGCATCACGCCAATGACGGTATAGGGTTGACCGTCGAGCCGGATGGACCGCCCGAGCAGTGTCGCATCCGCGCCCAATTGCGAGCTCCACAGTTTGTGGCTGAGCACGACGACGTGATCTCGGCCTGCCTGATCCTCGCCGCTCAGAAACGTCCGGCCGATGGCTGCCGTCGCGCCGAGTACGTCGAAATACGTCGCCGACACGTGGAGCGCGGTCAATCGCGTCGGTGCCGCGCCTTCGCCGAGCACGACGTAGGCGCAGCAGCCCGTCGTTGCGGCGAGGCGCTCGAACATGGTGCTGCGATTGGCGTAGTCGAGGTAGTTCAGCGTCGACATCGCGCTCCGCTGGCCGTCGGGCCGCTTTTCCCAGATCCCGACGAGGCGCTCGGCGTGCGGATAGGGAAACGGTTTCAGCAGGATGCCGTTGATCACGCTGAAGACGGCCGAATTGACACCGATGCCGATCCCCAGCGAGAGCATCGCGACCGTCGTGAAGCCGGCGTTCTTCCGCAGCAGGCGCAGGGCACTCCGCACGTCCTGCCGGATGGCGTCGAGCCACACGAATCCGCGTCGATCTCGCACCTGCTCCCTCACTGGATCGACACCGCCGAAGTCCCGGCGGGCCGCCGCCTGCGCGGCGCGTGCTTGCAGACTACGCCGTCTGTAGGTGCCGGCGGACGGGACACGGTATAAGTATTGAGCATGCGGAAGCTCTTGATCGCGGTTCTGTTCCTGCTCACAACGGGCGCCCAGGCGCAGAACGAACCCGTCGTTCGGATTGGCCTGAATCAGAATACCGCGACGGTCACCATCCGATCGACGAGCGCATTCAGCGTCCAGAAGTACCGAACGCGGTCGGCGACAGTGACCGCCGTCCTGAGTCTGAGTGCGGGCGCGGCCGCCGCGACGCTCAAGAAATCCGACCTGCAGTCCCGAATGGTTGTCGAGCTCGACGGCGGTATCGTGCTCGCGCTCCCGCCCGCAACAAAATTCCGGGTGGCACCGTCAGGTGCGCTTTTGGCGATAGAGAACCGCACGTATCGCGGCGCGGTCGAAGTCTTCGTCAACCGCCGGAACACATTGACGATCGTGAACGAGCTGCCGGGCGAAGAGTATCTGCTGGGCGTAGTGCCGAACGAGCTCAGTCCGACCACGTTCGGCCGGATCGAAGCGCTGAAGGCACAGGCCGTGGCCGCCCGAACCTATCTGCAGCGGCACCTGGGCCAGTCGAAGAACGAAGGCTACGACGTCTGCGCGACGGACGCCTGTCAGGTGTACTTGGGGGCCGGCACCGAAGATCCGACGGCGAGTCAGGCGGTCCTCGAAACGCGCGGTGTGGTCGCGACCTTCGACGGCAAACCGATCGACGCTCTGTACACGTCGACCTGCGGAGGCAGGACGGAAAGCTCGGAAAACATCTTCGACCTGAAGGTGCCGTACCTGGTGTCGACGAGTTGCGAGTACAAGCACCCCGAACCGCGGGCGTTTTCCACGTCACGGTCCTTTCCGGATTGGAAGACAGCGGTACTCGCCGTCGCGGGCGTGTCTACCTTTGGTGATGCGCAGCGCTTCATGGGTCTCCAGGTCACGGGCGAGCCGCCATCCGCCGATCCCGCGGCACTTCCCGCCTTCATCCGCCAGACGTTTTACCCGTCGGTGACCACGACATCAGACGAGTCTTTTCTGACCGAGCAGGGCATCCTGTCGCCGACGGGCGCCATCCCCACCAAGGAACTCCTCTTCCGACTCATCGACAGGAAGGGCGCCTTCGAGTGGCAGCAAGGCGTCCTGGAGTCCTGGGACGGGAAAACGATGATGCTCCTCGTCAACGGGAAGCCGAAGGCCTTCGCGCTGGATCGGGACGCACCGATTTACCGGCGCATCGGTGACGAGCGTCTGGCGATGAGGCAGGGCTCGTGGGTGGGCGGCGAGTTGATGGACTTTCGTGCCGACCGCGACACCATCCGGATGCTCGTGTACCGGATCAACTTTTCGAATCTGGCGGCCGACCGCTTTTCGCGCCTGGCCACGTGGCAGGTGCACAGGACCCGGCAGGAGCTCGATGCGGCCTTTGGAGTGTTCAACCTGGGCGACCTGATGGACATGCGGGTGGTCGAGCGCGGGCCGTCGGAGCGTCTGGTCACGACGGAAATCGTGGGCTCGAACGGTCGCCGGACGGTGCGCGGGCTGCGGCTTCGCACGCTGCTGGGCGTGCGCGACAGCTTGTTCTCGTTCGACATCGAGCGGAACGCTCGCGGCGCGATCCTCGGCGTGACGTTGTACGGGCGCGGCTGGGGCCACGGCGTGGGGATGTGTCAGGTAGGTGCCTACGGCATGGCGATGGAAGGCGCGACGTTCGAAGAGATTCTCAAGAAGTACTACAAAGGCATCGAGCTGAGACGGCTGTACTGAAATCGCGGGCCATCGTCGACGGCCTCGTCAAGGAAACTGGCGCGCAGTTGTGGATCGGCCACGACACGTCGGTTTTGCCAGGCTGAAGAAAATCACCGGAGTACTGGTTTCAGTTCGTTTTGCGACTGCCTGATTGTCGGTGCCTCGCGGACACGTCAGCCCACGAGACGAACAAAAGCGAATATGATCGGCTGAACGCGCCCGGCAACTGCTCGCGCAGGCGAGTCCGCTGCATCGAAGCGGCGGTGGCGTAATCAGTTCCGGTCGTAGCAAATGGTGCCAGCCAGTCCTTCCGAGCCGCTCTCGCAACTCGAGGTGCTGGTGGTCGACTGCCCCCATCTTCTCGAGATCGGCTGGGCCCGCGTCCTCGGCACGACAATCACGCACGCGCATGCGTTGTTGATCGCGCTGTTGCGCTCCGTCCCTGACGAGTTCCGACGCTTTGCTGAAAGAGAGCCTGTGAATATCGCCAGCGCCCGCTGCAATACCTTCGATCCGCACGACGGTTCACGCTCGTGCTAAAGACGTCAACGATCTCGCTTCAGCTCAAGACTGCTCACGAGGGGCCGGGGGCGTGTCCATAGCTATCTTGGGGCAGGGCGTCTCGACGGCCGCCGTGCCGGAGCACAGCTGCTAACATGTCGCGTGGCTTCTGAATTCAGCACGGCAATGATTCATCCGCGAGGAGAAGACGCACATGGGAATGCTCGATGGCTTGCTCGGTGGAATCGTCGGCGCCGGCATGGTGTCTGTCGTGAGCGATATCCTTGAGAAGCATGGCGGCCTGCAAGGAGTAGTCAGCGAATTCGAAAAAAGCGGTTTAGGTGGCACCGTCAAGTCCTGGGTTGGAACCGGACCCAATCAACCGATCTCTCCCGAGCAAGTGCACAAGGCGCTTGGACCCGACCTGTTGCAGCAGCTCTCCGAGAAATCCGGTTTGTCGGTGGAGGACCTGGCACAGAAGTTATCGCAAGTGTTGCCCCAAACGGTGGATAAGCTGACGCCCAACGGCGCGATCCCGAACGCCTAGCGCGACTTCGAATCAGCTTCGCCGAGGAGAACAGGGCGCCTGCCGCGATAAGGCTCAAAGACGGAGGCCACATCTCGTTCAGCGATTGTCGGTGGCTCAGGCTCGATCCAGTCAGGGGCGTCACCCTGGGGGGGACTTGGGTTGCACCAGACCTGAGCAAAGTGGACGAGGTCGGCACCGCTCCAGCCCGAGGTTAGATCGCGATCACATCTTTCCAACTGTTGACTTAAGAAAAGCATGCCCTGCACCTGGCTGACATGCTGACGAGCATGTGCCTTATTGGTGAATCAGGGAAGCTACGCGCGTCGCCGTGACTCGCAGGATTATCGGCTGGTGACCCCGGGTACAAGGGTTTCTCCGGCAGCAGTACTACGCAGCGAGTTTGTAGCGGGCTCAAACATCAATGAATGGTCCGGGGTCTGCCGGCGATGCGGTGACGGTCTGTTGCTTTTTGCGGAGCGCCACGACCATCGCCACACATCCTGTCCAGGTTGGCAGCAAGTCGGCGATGGGCAGCAACTCCAGCGCGAATGTCGGCAGCAGCAAAGGGTGAAACCCGATGACGCGCCAGGTCAGGATCATGGCCGACAGGTCGATGAGTTCATCGGCGCCCGCCCAGCCGAGCGGACCCAACAGCAGTTGGCATGCATCCGCCGCGAGGCCAATGGCGTAGGCGAGCCGGATTCGATTTCGGGTCAGAACGGGTACTTGAAACATGATCGCCTGATCGTCAGACCGTCTTTACCATACTCGCTTGGCGTCATGGCCAGTGTTCATCGTTAGCGATGATCCCCGCACACTCACGTTTACCTTCGCGTCGATGCCGTCACCGCGCCATGGTTCCTCCCAGTCGTCGGCTTCACACATTGAAGCGCGGCCGTGTGGGGTCTTACTTCCTACTCGAACACTTCCTTTCGCTGCCAGAGGTAGCCCACGACGGCGATATTGACGAGCAGGATGACCATCCGCAACGGGCGCGGCGCGCGAACGATCTCATACAGTTCAAGCGGAATCAGCGAGCCGGTCGCCCCAATCGTGAACCATCGCGCCCATCGACGACGCCGGTACAAGCCGACACCTTCAGTCGCCATCAGCATCGCGTAGCCAAAGGCCGCGGCGGCGAAGGCCTCTTCCTTCCGCGGAGTCGCCCGAAACGCGAGCGTCAGCAGCCGGTCGACGAGGCGAGACGTGAGCGGAAGGTGAACGGCCATGGCGATCTGGACGACGAAATCAACGGGATCGCTGTGGATCGCCAACAGCAGCAGCACGCCGAGCGCCGCGAGAATCGTTGCCTTGACGGCCTTGAAGGCGACAATCCACGGGAGCAGGGACGGCTGGTTGGTCATGCTCTGCATCGGTCGATCATCGCGAGGGCTGTGCCTGATTCTTGAAAGGCATTCAGGCGATCATCTCAGATTCGGGATCGTTGGAGAATCGAATGGGCTGTTGCGCAGAGGCGAGTCAGCGAGAGTCGTTTTCCCGTTGTACATCGGTTGGTCGCTTGTCCTCACGAACACCGACGAACGGTGAGTGTCGCAGCAGGCCCTTGAGTACACCGGGCGTGGAAAGGTGTGAAGACCGGCGCACTGGTGTTCGACAACCCAGTGCCGATCTGTTGCATGTGCAGCATACCGTTCGAGACGGGCGTCGAATACTTGGTCTACGCGTACGAGGACCGCCAACGGCGTCCTCGGCACAGGCGTTTGTTCGCGCACGAAGACGCTGTCCGCCGCAAAAGCAGACCTGCGCACGCTGGGAACCAGCCAAACAGAAGAGCTAGACGCTCAAGGCGCACTCGTGCCAGTCGGCCTCGAGAGCGGCGGACCGCCTTTGCGGACGGCGAGCCCGACACGACGAAGCGAAGCGAAGGAGTTGGCGGGGTCGACGGGACTCGTGCCAGTCAGCGGCGAGAGCCGCTGACCGCCTGAGGACGGCGAGCCCGGCACGACTGAGCGAAGCGAAGGAGTTGGCGGGGTCGACGGGACTCG